>FWPU01000324.1_pt1 | contig 154383 bp, 132 predicted proteins | sample 2228361 | NCBI WGS metagenome assembly FWPU01 (sample SAMEA103939777, study PRJEB20133) | metagenome | reverse complement strand
CGCCGTCAGCGTCGTCTTCCCGTGGTCTACGTGCCCTATCGTCCCCACGTTCACATGCGGCTTCGTGCGCTCAAACTTGGTCATGCTTGTTTGCTGCCTCCTGATAAAGGGCGATGCCCAAGTGATACAGTGGAAATAAGTCTGTTACAGTAAAAAAGCCCACGATGGGACTTGAACCCATGACCTCGCCCTTACCAAGGGCGTGCTCTGCCAACTGAGCTACGTGGGCAGCAACTGGATGGGCGTTGTGTGGGCCGGGCAGGACTCGAACCTGCGAAGGCTTCCGCCAGCGGATTTACAGTCCGCCCCCTTTGCCGCTCGGGACACCGACCCCGGTTAGAACCTGAAACGTCCCCCCAACCTGGAAGGTCACACTATGCTGCTTTATCGGTTACTGGTCCAGGTTGGTTGGCTGCGAAGCCGACGATGGGACTTGAACCCATAACCTAGCGCTTACAAGGCGCTTGCTCTGCCTGTTGAGCTACGTCGGCCCAGTTCTTGAAAGCCGATTATACCATGAGGCATATCAACTTTCCAGGGTCGGGTAGCTCAGCGCTATAGTAGCGAGCGAATTCTAGCGGAAGGCTGGGGGTTTGTCAACGGTTTTTGATGCCGTCTGGCCTGGGGAGGCGCGCCCCGCTATACTGGGTTGAGTCGAGAAGCAATACAGGGGTCGATGATGGGCGTTTTACGCAGACTCGCCAGCCGCCGGACCCTGGCGGAGCGCTATCTGGAGCGAGGATTGTATCACCTGGATAAGGGGAAATACGAGGACGCCATTGCCGATGTGACCGAGGCCATCGCCCACGAGCCAGCCAATGCGGAGTTGTACGCCACACGCGGCTTCATCTACCTGGAAATGGACGATGCGGGCTACCTGGATTACGCCCGGCAGGATTTTGAGTACGCCCTCTACCTGGACCCTGAGCAGTGGGTGGCGGCGTATGGCCTGGGGATGATGGCCTACGGGGAGGAAGACTACAGCGAGGCGCTGCGGCGCTTTGACGCGGCCCGTGATTCTGCCCCTTTGCGACCGGAGATCTATTACTACCGTGCCCTGTGCCACTATCGGCTTGGCGAGAGACAGCGTGCTATCAGCGAGATGGATATCGCCACGCAGCTCTTTGAGCCGGAGGACCGCCGCCACCTTGATGCGGCCAGGTGGATCAAGGAGTTCAAGAAGAAGCCGCGCCAACCCCGTCTGCAGGGCAGGACGGTCTCCGGGACCGGTTCCCGTTTGCTCCCCGGTGGTGGGCGGCCCTCCGTGACGGCAACCGGCGAGTAACCGCTGCGCGAAGCGGGTTTATGGGCTTTTTTTCACAGCCCGTGTGGCGACCCATATCAGCGCAGTCCCCAGCCCCATCAGCGCCCCTGCAATGGCCCAGATCGGCGTGCGCGCCAGCGTCGCCCCAATGACGGGCAGCGGGTAGTCCGGGTAGACATGCCCGTGCGCGGCGGTTTTGACCAGCATCAGCAGGGCCGCCAGGGGACCAGCCAGCCCGCCCACCAGCCCACCCCATAGCGAAAGCCCCAGGACGAATGCGCGGCGGGAGAGAGACTGTCCGGCCAGGTGGCCTGTGGCTGCCAGCATCCCTATGATCATGGACGCCCCCGCCGCCAGCAGGATGACTGGCCAGATGTGGGTATCCTCCCAGGAGAGCCACAGCAGCACAATGCCTCCATAGCCCGCCGCCAGCAATGTCAGGCGCGGGCCTCGGCGGGGAATGGTGACGAAAGCGCATTGGTCTCTTTCGCGCATAGCGGCTCCCAGATTTACCGGTACTGGTGGCGGGCCTCTTACGGGTATTTTACCGTTTGTTGTCCGGGGTGCTTGATGCTAAGATGCGAGTGTCGGTAGCGAGATTGCACACCAGCGAGGGTTACGGCCATGCCAATCAGTGACGAGGTGATCCGGAAAGAAGGGGATGGGTTTCTGCTCTGTCGGGCCAACGAAACGGTTGCCGACGCGTTTTTCAAACTCAAGGAAGTGGATGGGCACGTCTGGTGGATGCTGATTGTGGAGTTTCCGAATGGGCGTTTCGGCGCGATCCAGGCCAGTGAGCTGTGGCGGCAATTCCAGGCGGCGGAGGACCCGGCAGCCTTCGCCCGCCTGCCGCTGAGGGAGATCGTCCAGCCCAATGTGGAAGTTGTGGAGCGAGGAAGCATGGGCACCGCCGAGGCGGAGCAACGGATTCCCACGTCCCCGCCGATGCTGCTGGTCGTTTATGAAGAGGGTGAGGAGGCAGATCATTTCGTCGGCATCCTCAGGCGCATGACGTTTGGCGGGCCGGGCGTTGAGATCGACTATGACCTGCTGGAAGATGCCCTGATGCCCGGCGCGCCGGTCTCCATGAGGCCCAGGATGGAGGAGGAAGCGCCATTTGAGGAAGCGGCTCCCCCGCCACCTCCGCCTGCGATGGCCCCTCCGCCACCGTTAGCTGGTGAGCCATACGCCGCCCCTGCCGCTGCTCCTCCTCAGCCTGCCGAGGAAGAGGCTGAGGAACAGGCGTTTAATGTGCTGGTTGTGGATGGCAAAACCGGGCAGCGCCAGCCCGCCGCCACGCCGCTCCTGCTCAACCGGCCTGAGCCGTACCTGCTGCGGGTCTTCATTGGCCCCTGGGCCGAAGAGCAGGAGATGACCGCGCGCGACCGCTTTGCCGCCGAGGAAGAGCTGCGCGAGCAGGTCTTCGAGGAGGGGGTGGCGACTGTCTTCTGTGTGGTTACCTCGCAAACCGTGACTTTTGGCGAGGCTAGAGAGCCGGTAGCCATCCGGGAGCTGCACGTTCCGGAGCGCGGCAGCAGCAATGTGATCGAGCTGAAGATGGCCTTTGCCAGAGCAGGGCAGCACTTTGTGGACGTGGACCTTTACTTCCACAACCATCTGCTGCACAGCAAGACGCTGGCCTGCTACGCGGTGGAGAGCGAAGGGCAGGTGGCCGAGACGCCCGTCACCACTAAGGTGACCTTCCTCCGGGAGCGGGCCTTTACCCCCCGCGAGCTGGACGACAGGGTCGTCCGCCTGACGTTGCGCTACGCCCCGCCCACCCCGGAGCGCGGGCCGTCCTTTACCGTATTGCAGCCCGACCAGACGGCGGAGGAAGCGCCGACCTTCTTCACCGATCTGGACCCGCTCAAGCTGAAGCAATTCGCGGAAGCCGCCCGTCGCTGGCTGGGGGAGGTCGCCAGCACCAATCAGCATGGTGGCGCGGGACAGTGGAACGCTTTTGCCACGCATCTCACCCACCTGGCCCGGATCGGGCGTGATTTCTACCATGCAGCCTTCCCCGGCAGGAAAGGCCGCGAGGCGCTGGCTGCCCTGCACGATGCCACGTGCGATACGGTGATCCAGGTGGCGCCCATCGCGGCCAACGCCTCGGTGCCCTGGGGCGTGGTCTATGACAAGCCGCTGGACGTGGCAAAGTATGTCTGCAATAAGTTTGCGGAGCATGGCCTGCACGACTGCCCCTATGGGGACGATGTGGTGTGCCCCACCGGCTTTTGGGGCTACCGCCATATCATCGAGCAGATTCCGTGCTGGGCGGACGACCCGCTCTTGCAGCCCATTAGCGAGCGCCCGGATCGCGTGCCGCGCTTACAGCGGTTCATCCATAACCCGCCTGGCGCGCTGACCTACTGCCTGGATGCCTATCCCTTCGGCACTGTGGTCAGCCAGCACCGCGCCTACATGGAGCGACTGGCCGGAAGCAAAGGGATGGCCCTGCGGCTGGGGCAGTCTGTGGACGAGGTCAAGCAGCAGTTCTTACAGGGCGGCATCCACCTGGTCCATTTCTTCGTGCACGGGCACGAGCAGGATGGCAGCCATGTCCTGATCATACAGGATGGCGACTTTCTGGAGCCGGGGCGCATTGCCGCCTGGGAGGCGCAGTTGTGGGACGAAGCGCCGCTGGTCCTCCTGAGCGGTTGCGGGACCAGCAGCTACACGCCGGAGGACTTCTCCAGCCTCATCGTCGCCCTGCTGCGCTCTGGGGTGGCCGGTGTGTTGGGGACGGAGGTGACCATCTATACCAGCGCCGCGCTGGAGTATGCCAACCAGTTCTTTGATTACATTCTGCACGGCACGACGGCGGGCCATGCCATGCGCGACATCACCCGCCGCCTGATGGTGCAGTACAACCCTTACGGCCTGGTCTATACGCTTTTCGCTGCGTCGGGCATCCGCCTGCGTCATCCCCTGCTGGCCAGCGCTCCCTGATGTGACCTGGCCGCCTTTGACGGTGGGGGCGCGGCCTGGGGCATGACATCCTGGCCGGTCACTGGCCGTAATCGGGTGGGGGAGGTGGGGGCGGCTTTGGGACTTCCGCCTCGGCTTCCTCCACCACGTTGGCAGGGGGCGGGATGGCCGGGGAGCCTTTGCCCCCGATCTGGGCCTGGCGCTGCCGGTAGGCGCCCATGGCGGTGACCGTCGCCCGCGTGCCCTCCGGGATGTATTCATCGGCGGCCAGTTGCTTGCGCCGCCCGTCCAGGAACCATTCCCAGGAGAAGGCCCCGTTCCCTTTCCGTTTGGAGAGCAGGACGTAAACGTTCAGCATGACGAAGTAGGCAAAAAAGCCGATGCCCAGCCCGATGCCGTAGGCGGCAAAAAGCGAGGTTCTGGCCGGGAAAAGGGTCAGGACGGCGGCCCCGGCCAGGATGCCGATCAGGGTGCCGATATCCTGCAGGCTGAAGGCGCCGGTTCGGTAGCGGTTGACGTAGTAGGTATACCATCCGATCACGGCTCCAAAGGCCCCCGCGCCGAACCACTGGAAAATGTTGGCTGCTGGCTCTTCCACTAGCTAACTCCCTCTCCCCGCGCTAATCCGAGACAACTTGATCGTAGTGCCGACCGTGTGGCCTGTCAAACCTGTCGCCTGGCGTCTGAGATGGGGATTAAAGTATATGGCGGCCTGCTGGCGGGCATGTTAAAAAGGGAGGTGTGAGCAGGGCGCGTCTGTCTTTCCCAGGAGGCAACAATGCCTGCACAGTCGGAGCGGATTGAGTCGCCCGGTAACCATTCTGGGGTGCGTATCACCCCACGGGTCATCGTCTCGAAGTCGCCCACCAGCGGAGAAGCGCTGGGGGAAGTCCAGGTTGCCACGCCATTACAGATTCGGGATGCGCTGGCTGAGGCCCGTCTCAGCCAGCCGGCCTGGGAGGGCATTGGCCTGGGGCGACGGCTGCGCTTCATCCGCTCGCTGCGCGATGCGCTGTATCGGCGGCGCGAGCAGATCGTGGACACGCTCGTCGCCGAGCAGGGAAAAGTGCGCTACGAGGTGATGCTCGAATACCTGGCCACAATTGAGCTGGTGGACTATTACCTGCGGGAGGCGAGGCATATCCTGGCCCCAGAAGCCGTTCCGGTGCGGCTGGTTCCGCACCGTTTACATCGCATCGAGCGCCGTCCGTTCGGGGTTGTGCTGGTCATCTCCCCCTGGAATTATCCGCTGTTCCTCGCCCTCAATCCGGTGGTCGCCGCCCTGATCGCCGGGAATACCGTGCTCCTCAAGCCCTCGGAGTACGCCACGCAGGTGGGCGAACTGATCGCCACCCTGCTGCAAGAGGCGGGTATCCCCCGCGAGGTGTTCCATATCCTGCATGGCTACGGGGATGTCGGCGCCTCGCTGGTGGAAGCGCATCCGGACCGCATCGTCTTCACAGGCAGCGTCGCCGCTGGCAAGCAGGTCGCGCTGGCCGCTGCTGAGAATCTGATTCCCGTGACGCTGGAGCTGGGCGGCAAAGATGCGGCTATTGTGCTGGACGATGCCGATATCGACCGGGCCGCCAGAGGGATCGTATGGAGCGGGATGTTCAACGCCGGGCAGACCTGCGCCGGGGTTGAACGGGTTGTGGTAGAGCGTAAGGTGGCGGACCGGCTGCTTGAGGCGATGAAGGGCGTTGTGGAGCGGCATCTCGCTGCTGGCGACCGCCTGCCGGGCGGGTCCCTGGCCGCCATTACCACGCCTGCGCAGATGGAGGTGGTTGAGCAGCATGTGCGTGAGGCGGTCCGGCAGGGGGCGCGTGTGGTGGTGGGCGGGCAGCGGCTGGGTGTGAACGGACAGTACTTTGCCCCGACGATTCTCACCGACGTGACCCCCCAGATGAAGGTGGCTCGTGAGGAGACCTTTGGCCCGGTGATCGCCGTGATGCCGGTCGCCGATGAGCAGGAGGCAATCCGGTACACCAACGACACCCCCTATGGCCTGACGGCGAGCATATGGACGCGCAATCGCGCCCGTGGGTTGCGTCTGGCCCGCCAATTGCGGGTCGGCAACGTCTCCCTCAATGAGCATCTGCTCATCAGCGGCATTCCGGAGATGCCCTGGGGCGGAGTGAAGGAAAGCGGTTACGGGCGCACGCAGGGCAGGGAGGGGCTGCTCTCCATGACTTACGCCCAGACGATCAACATGGACCGCTTCAGGCTGCCCCTGGAGATCTTCTGGTATCCCTACAGCCCCTTGAAGAACGGTCTGGTGAACCGGGCTGTTCATCTGTTGTATGGGCCGGGGCTGCGTGACAGGCTCCGCGCGCTGTGGCCGTAGGGAGGAAAGCCTTGTAGCCCGCTTTCGGGCGGGTGCAAAGGTGTGACATGGCGAAGCTTGTTTTGGCGGGTGTGCTGGTGCTGGCAGTGGTGTTGTTCGGGCTGAGCCTGGCCGATATCGGCGCTGGCGACCGGGTGAGCGCCAGTGTGGAACTGCTCGGCGGCTCGGCGGACATCAGCGGCTTCGCACGGGCGATGGCCCCCTGGAACTGGCAGTTCCCGGTGGATCATGGCCCTCATCTGGCCTTCCAGACCGAGTGGTGGTACTACACCGGCAACCTGGCCGACGCAAGCGGCAGGCGCTTCGGCTTTCAATTCACCATCTTTCGCCGCGCGGTCGCGCCCCAGGTGGCCGATTCCCCTTCAGAATGGCGCACCAACCAGGTGTATATGGCGCATTTCACGCTCACGGATGTGGCGGCGGATCGCTTCTACCAGCACCAGCGCTTCAGCCGTGGCGCGGCAGGGTTGGCCGGGGCCACGGTGGAGCCGCGCTATCGCGTCTGGCTGGAGGATTGGCAGGCCCTGGCCCTGAATGCAGAGGCCACGCGGACGCGGATCACCGCCGGCGAGGGAGACGTAAGCGTCGATCTGGTTCTGGAGCAGAGCAAGCCGCCCGCCTTGCAGGGCGAGAACGGCCTCAGCCCCAAGAGCGACGAGGCGGGCAATGCCAGTTACTACTATTCGCTCACACGGCTGTTGACCGAAGGGACGCTCACCATCGGCGGGGATACCTACGCCGTCAGTGGGGTGACCTGGATGGACCATGAGTTCAGCACCAGCGCGCTCGGCCCCGACGCCCAGGGCTGGGACTGGTTCGGGCTGCACCTGGACGACAACCGGGAGTTGATGCTGGGGCGCATCCGCCTGGAGGGGGGCGGGTACGAACCGGTCTTCGGTGGCCTGCTGGTGCTGCCGGATGGCCGCACACACCCCTTGGAGGCCAGCGACTTCACCATTGAAGTGACGGAAACCTGGACCAGCCCGCACACGGGCGCGACCTATCCCGCCGGGTGGGAGGTCCGCGTGGACGTGGGCGAGGGCGATCCGCTGAGTCTCACCCTGGCCCCCCTGGTGGCCGACCAGGAGCTGACGGAGGGCATTGCCTACTGGGAGGGGGCGGTGCGCATCACCGGCGACGTAACCGGCTATGGCTATGCCGAGCTGACCGGCTACGCGGGATCGATGAACGGGCGGTTCTAGGGTCGTAGGGCGGGCGTAGGTTTGGCGGCATCGGCCCGTCCAACGGCGTGGAGAGGGTTGTGATAGGATTGGGTACAGGCTGAACGAAAAGAGGGCGTTATCGGTTGAGCTGTAAAAGGAGGTCCTGCCGTGCGCGAGAGGTCCCTGCACGCGCTGCTGTCTTTGTCATTCATCGTCGGTGTGGTTTCTCTGGCAGCCCCGCTTCCTGCCTCGGCCAGCTCTGGCTGTGCGGCCATCACCTTTGAGCAGACCTATACCCCCGAATGCGACGCCGAGATGCTCGCCAACCCGGAGCCGAATGTGCTGCCCCTGGAGCCGGATCGTCGGGCCATTGCGCAGTACACGTTTATGCGGCTCAACCACGGCGAGGAAGGTGACCAGCCGGTCCTGGTCTACGATATGCCGGGCGGCAAAGCCGTCAGGGCCATCGACCCCGGCTTCAACTTTGTCACCGTCCGTGAGCAGATCGACGGCTGGGTGGAGATCAACGAGGGCGAGTGGATACGGGAGGGGGACGTGCTGACCCAGCGGGCCAGCAGTTTCGCCGGGGTCCAGGTCGTCGAGCCGCTGGCCTATCCCCTGGCCTGGATTCTGATCAACACGTACACTGCCGAATATCCAGGGGGGCCGCAGATTATCGACCCCGCCCGCCTGCACCGGCGCTACGAGCGCATCAACATCTATGCCACGGTCAACATCGACGGGCACAACTGGTACCTGATCGCGCCGGGCGAGTGGGTCTATCACACCTGGGTGGCCATCGCCCGCCCTGTGCCGCGCCCGGAGGGTGTGAGCGGGCGCTGGATAGCGGTCGATCTCTACGAGCAGACGCTGGCTGCCTTTGAGGATGACCGCATGGTGTTCGCCACGCTGATCAGCAGCGGGCTGCCGCAGTGGAGCACGCGAGAGGGGCTGTTCCGCATCTGGGCGCGCCTGTGGCACGACCACATGAGCGGCGCAGAGGGCGCGCCGGACTTCTACTCGCTGGAAAACGTGCCCTATGTCATGTATTTCGACGGCGGGATCAGCTTGCACGGCACGTACTGGCACGACGGCTTCGGCTACCGGCGCAGCCACGGGTGTGTCAACCTGAGCATCACCGATGCGCGCTGGCTCTTCGAGTGGACCAACGTCGAGGGCTTCCGGGAAGCGCCGGTTTACGTGTTCGCGTCAGGCCAGTATTAGCATAATTTCTTTGCGGGATCAGGGACGGCGTGTGACAGTCGCCACGCCGTTTTATGTTTCTCGGCAAGCTTGGCAGGGGCGGCGTCCGGCCTGCCATATTCACAGACTGGTTTGCCTTGCAAGAAAAGGAAAGAGCCACAGCCCAGGGCGGGTGTGGCTCTTCGTGTGTGCCTGCCAGGTCGGAGTAATCGATACCTGATCAGCTCAGGAAGCTGCGCAGGCGGCGGCTCCGGCGGGGATGCCGCAGGCGGCGCAGGGCCTTTCCCTCGATCTGGCGGATTCGCTCGCGCGTGAGGCCGAACTTCTGCCCCACCTCCTCCAGGGTGTAGCACTCGCCGTTTTGCAGGCCAAAGCGCAGCCGCAGGATGCGCGCCTCGCGCGGCGTCAGCGTGCTGAGCACGGCTTCCACCTCCTCGCGGAGCAGGTTGTTGTGGACGCTCTGCGTGGGGGTAGGGGTAGTGTCGTCCTCAATGAAGCTGCCCAGCTCAGAATCCTCTTCTTCGCCGACCGGTCGCTCCAGGCTCAGCGGCCTCCAGGAGACTTTGAGCATCCATTGCACTTTGCGCGGCTCCATGTCCAGCTCGCTGGCGATCTCCTCCGGCGTGGGCTTGCGGCCATGCTCCTGTTCCAGGTTGCGCGCCGCCTTGTACAGGCGTCGGATGCGGTCGCTCATGTGGACCGGCACGCGAATGGTGCGGCCCTGGTCGGCAATGGCGCGCGTGATGGTCTGGCGAATCCACCAAGTGGCATAAGTGCTGAAGCGATACCCGCGTGTATAATCGAACTTCTCCACGGCCTTCATCAGGCCCAGGTTGCCCTCCTGAATGAGATCAAGAAAGGGGACGCCGCTGCCCATGTATCTTTTGGCGATGGAGACCACCAGCCGCGTATTGGCTTTGATCAGGTGATCGCGGGCGGCTCGGCCATCTTCGACGATGAGCTCCAGTTCGGCGCGGCGCTGAGGGTTCTGGCCGTTGAGGTGCACCAGCTCCTGGCTGGCCCTGACGCCTGCTTCCAGCCGCTTGGCCAGCTCGACTTCCTCTTCCGTGGTCAGCAGGGGCACGCGGGACATTTCCTTGAGGTAAAGCCCAACGGTGTCGTCAGAAGAGATGCCGGAGAGGTCGAAATCTTCGTCCTCATCCTCTTCATCCAACTCATCATCAAGCGGGTCGTCTTTGTCGTCGTAGATCTCGATTCCGGCGTCGTGAAGCGCAGCGTAGATTTCCTCGAAGTGTTCACTGGCGTCTTCGTCGTCGGCGATGGCTTCCAGGATGTCCTCACCCGTGAGGAACCCCTGCCGTTCTGCCTTTTCCAGCAACTCAGTTACCACGTCTGAATCGCGGTCGTCCGTATCGCTGTACTGTTTCAAGGCTGCCTTCCCCCTTACCCAATTTCCACTGGAAGACCGAGACGGCCTAAAGTTGCTTCCGTAGTTCGAGCAAAGCTGCGAGACGGGGATCGATCGTTTCTTGTTCGCAGTCGCAGCGGTCCAGATTGAGGTTCTGGCCACATTGCGGGCACAGCCCGGCGCAATCTGGCTTACAAAGCGGGGCAAGTGGTGTGGTAATAATGATTTCTTCGCGCAGCAAAGGGGTTAAGTCTAGGATCGCGTCATCCCCGACCATGAACTCGGAGCTATGGTGGGGGCCATGGGCGAAGAGTTCTTCTATTACCAGTGTAAGGGGGATCTCGACCGGGGTCAGGCAGCGCCGGCACTCACCCTCAACGGCGGTCTCCAGCGTGCCCTGGACCAGGATGCCCTCTGTGGTGCGGCTGAGGCGGAGGGAGCCGCGCAGGAAGGCCAGCAGGACATCGTCCGTGACGGCCAGGGGGGGGACCTCAAAAGCCACGTCGCGGCTGGTCCCCACACTTTGCGACAGCAAGAAGCCCACGTTGAGCTTGAGCACGCGATTGTTCACGAAACCGTTATGGGGATGGTTCACAGTGCTGGACCTTCGTTCTGCTAGTTCTCTGGCGGGATGCACGCCAGGAGATGAGGACATGCTGGAGGCTGATACCCCTTGTTGTATCCGCCTGGGACTCCGGTTGTTTCCCAAAGATAAATGCCCGCTGGTTTCGAGCTTCGTCGCCCCGAAGGTTTGAGATATGTTGCTCCAGGATAAATAATTCTGCCAATTGTAATGATGATTTTCACTAAAAAATATTGTAACTAACTGACTTTTTTGTGTCAAGCTATGAGCAATAACATCATGTAGGATGTTTACTTGGTTCCAACCGCCCTCTAACTATGCCTCTTGGTTTGTGAATAAGGGTGCTGTAACTGTTTGTTGAGCGCATCACTTACGCATTTATGTAGTGGTGGTGCGCTTGACAGACCGGCCCCCTTGGTGTTTTACTATGGGTAGTCGTCGCCTGCTCCCCTTCTAGCTGCGCCTCTTTGAGAACTGCTCGCGGTTGTCGTTGCACAGGTTGCCTGTCTGTCCCCTGGACAGCCCTGGATGCCATTGCTTGCCAGGAAGGCTCTTGTGCCGGTCCCCAGGGGAGCAAATCCTGCATCACATTTAGTATAGTCGTCTTTATGAGTCCGTTTGAATAGTACAAAGGAGTCAACCGTGGAAAAACGCCGATTGGGCCGCACCGGTCACATGAGCACGGTGGTAATTTTCGGCGCTGCCGCCCTGTGGCGGATTGACCAGGAGGGGGCCAACGCGGCGCTGGACCTGGCTCTGGCGCATGGCGTCAACCACATCGATGTGGCCCCACAGTATGGTGTGGCCGAGGAGCGACTGGGTCCCTGGCTGGAGGCCCACCGTGACCGCTTCTTTCTTGGCTGCAAGACGTTGGAGCGCACACGTGACGGGGCCTGGGACGATCTGCGCCGCTCCCTGCAGCGGCTCCACACAGATCGCTTAGACCTGTATCAGTTGCATGCCGTGGGCACTTTTGAGGAGCTTGACAAAGCCCTGGCTCCTGGCGGGGCGATAGAGACCCTGGTGGAGGCGCGCGAGCAGGGCCTGACCCGCTATCTGGGCATCACGGGCCATGGCGTTCAGACACCGGCAGTGCACGCCGCAGCGCTGGAGCGCTTCGACTTTGATACGGTGATGCTGCCACTCTATCCGGCGCTGTATGCGCTGCCGGAGTACCGCCGTGACATGGCGCGGCTGCTCCAGATGGCGGAGCAGCGCGACGTGGGCGTGATGATCATCAAGTCGGTCGCCAGGCGGCCCTGGCCTGAGGGTGAGAAGCGCTACAACACCTGGTACGAGCCTTTCGATACACCGGAGGCGATCACGCGCGGCGTGCGCTTTGCCCTGTCACAGCCGGTAACGGCCATCGTCAGCGCTGGTGATGTGCATCTGCTGCCGATGATCCTGGACGCGGTAGAGCACTTCCAGCCGATGGAAGCCGCCGAGCAGGAAGCCGTAATCGCGGACGCGGCTACCTGGGAGCCGGTCTTTGCCCCGCCTGCTTAGCGTTGGACGGTCCCGGCAGGGCAAAGTAAGCGCCTGACCCTTAGCGTTGGAATCAGGAAAGCCAGCGGGCCACGCACAGGCCCGACTGGCTTTTTTGTTCCCGCTTCCAGGTGTCCCCGGAGAACCCGTAGGGAGGTGCGTGCCCTGCCCTGAGTGAATGATGGCTTGACAATGCGTGAAGCGTATCGAGAGGAATCTCAGGATCGTTTCGCTTCGCGGGGAGCCTATGTTACAATAAGCGTGGGTGAGGGTGCGCATTTGGACCTCAGGGATGGAAAAGACTCCCTGGGGGAGGTTGTTGTTCGTCTCCCAAGCCCTGTGGGGCTTCCCCACACCAATAAAACGACTTTTGTGAAGTCAGGGAGAAAAGAGCTTTGGAGAGCCAGGAGATACCTGCGGCTGCGGCCAATGGGGTGGACCAGCCGCTCATTGTTATTGCCTCGAATCGCGGGCCGTTTTCCTTCAGGGCACGCAAGGATGGGGCCTTTACCTACAAGCGCGGTTCCGGGGGGCTGGTCACCGCGCTGGCCGCGCTGGCAGAGCGCCACGAGGTCCTGTGGATAGCAGCAGCTCTCAGCAGAAGCGACTACCAGTGGGCGGAGGCACACCAGGATCGCGCCCAGGATGTAGAGGGCACCCGGCTGAGGCTGTTGCGACTGGAAAGGGGGCGTTACAAGCGGTACTACAACGTCATCGCCAACCCCTTACTATGGTTCATCCAGCATCAGTTGTGGGATGTGCCCCGCAATCCGGGGATCACGCGGGATACGTGGCGATCCTGGCATGAGGGGTATGTTGCCATCAACCGGCAGTTTGCGGAGGCCATTGCCGAAACTGTGGAGGGTGCTGATCGCCCGGTCATCGTCTTTCCCCAGGACTACCATCTCTATCTGGTGCCCCGCTTCCTGCGCGAGCTTATGGGGGATGCGGTTCAGATTCAGCCCTTTGTCCACATCCCCTGGCCGGGGCCAGATGCCTGGCGCATGTTGCCGGAAGAGATGCGCGTTGCCGTGCTGTCCAGCCTGCTGGAATCCGACCGGGTGGGATTCCAGACCAAGAAAGATGCCTTTAACTTTGTGCAGACCTGTCGCTTTTACCTGCCGGATGCCCACTCGCGAGGCAGCCGCGATTCGATCCATTACCGTGGGCGCAGGGTGGAGGCGCGGGCCTATCCCATTTCCATCGACGTTGAACAGGTTCAGGCCCTGGCCGAGGAGCCGCAAACCCGGCTGCTGAAGTCCCAGATCATCAATTTTATGGGAGATCGGCAACTGATCCTGCGCGTGGATCGCATTGAACCCAGCAAGAACATCCTGCGCGGCCTCCAGGCTTACCGGACGCTGCTGGAGATGTACCCCCAGCATCATGGCAAGGTCCAGATGCTGGCGCTGCTGGTTCCTTCGCGCATGGAGGTGGTCGAGTATCAGAGCTACCTGCGGGACATCATGTCGGAGGCCGGTTTGATCAACGCCGCGTACAGCGATGAGTTTTGGGAGCCGGTGCGGATCATCGTCGGCAACAACTATCCGCGCGCCATCGCCGCCATGCAGCTTTACGACGTGCTGCTGGTTAACCCCATCGCAGATGGCATGAACCTGGTGGCCAAGGAAGGCGCGCTGGTCAATCAGCGGGAGGGCGTGCTGGTGCTCTCGGAGTACGCGGGCGCTTTCTACGAACTGGGGGACCATGCGCTGGTCGTCTCCCCCTTCGATATCTACGGCACGGCCAGGGCCATGCACCATGCGCTGCTGATGTCCCATGAGGAGCGGGAGAAACGTGCCCAGGCGTTGCGCAAGGCGGTGGAAGGCTCTGGGGTAAGGGGGTGGTTTACCGCTCAGGTGGAGGACGCGCTGCGCGCGGTCAGCAACCAGGCCAGGAAGGACTCCACGCCGGAGACGCCGGAGACCAGCAAGTCAGCGGTGGCGCGCACGGCGTCCGGTATGTCCGGCGATTCAACGCCCAAGCCCAGGCAGTAGCAGCGTTGCTCCTGCCTTAACTGGCGGGCCATGCGCAGGGCATCTACATCTGTCGTGTCGTCGCCGATGTAGACGGCTGCGTCCAGTTCCCGTTCGATGACGAGGCCACGGAAGGCGGTGCCTTTGTTGACTTCCAGGGGCGGGCGCAGCTCGAACACCATGCGTCCCTGGAAGAAGCTCAGTCCATGGCTGGCGGCGATCTCCCGGAGAAGGGGGGCGAATTTCTCGGCCACTGCTGCGGGGTCTGCCGTTTGCCGGTAGTGAATGGAAAGCGTCGCGCCTTTGTCTTCGATCTGCATGCCGGGCATCTGCTGCGGGCCTAGGGCCTCCATGGCCGCTTCCAGCGCCGGGCGGAAGGCGGCGGCTTGCGGCGCGGGCACGACCCGGTTGTCTTCCCAGCGTTCCAGGCCATGATTGCCCAGGTACACAACCCCAGGCAGCGCAACCCGGTTCCGAACATCTTTCACCGACCGCCCGGAGACGACCGCAACCAGCGCCAGATGAACCTGTAACGCCCGCAGCAGCTCGCGGCTCCGCCCGGTCACCTGTGCCGCCTCAGGCTCGGACACAATCGGGCTGATGGTTCCGTCCACATCGGTGACTAGCCCCAGGCGTGGTCGCTCGACCAGGGGTTGCAGTAGAGATAAGGCGTCCTGCCAGTAAGGTGTCTGCGTTTCGCTCTTGGACATTGCTCAGTTAACAGGTAGGTGGGAGGGGAAGCATGGACGACCCAAAGGTGGTGACGGTGACCCTCAATCCGTCACTGGACCGGACACTGATGATCCATTATCTGGCCGTAGGGTATCACAACCGGACCACGGGCACAACCCGGCTGCACCCCGCAGGCCGGGGGGTGAACATCTCGCGGGCGTTGCATGCTCTGGGCGGCAGGACCCACGCCGTCATCATGCTGGGTGATGACGCGACCGCCCGCGCCTACCAGGCCCTGATCGAGAAGGAAGCCTTTCCCGTCACGGCCATCAGGCGCTCCGGCCTGACCCGGAGCAACATCATCATCCTGGATACCGGCACCCAGGCGGAGACCTACCTGATCGAGGAGAGCGTGGGGGCCACCCCGGAGAGCCTGCAGGCCGTTGCCGATGCCCTGCGCAGCATCGCCCGGAAACAGGACATCGTGGTCTTTGCCGGGTCTCTGCCCAATGATGCGCCAGAAGACACCTATGCCCGTCTCATCAACATGATACGGCAGGACGGGGCGATTGCCGTGCTGGATACGCCGGGGGACGTGGCGGGAAGAGCACTGGAAGCCACGCCGGATCTGGTGGTGTTGAAACAGAACGAGGCCGAAGGGCTTTTTAACCACCCCGTCCGCACGCGCCAGGACGCCATCTACTGTGGCAGGCGGTTGCTGGAGCGGCGGATCGAGCAAGTGCTCATCACCGTAGGGAGCGACGGAGGGGCCATTCTGGTGACGGAGGAAGGAATCTGGCAGGCGGACTTCCCGGAGCACGAGGTCGGCACGCGGAGCGGCATCAAGGAGGCCATGGTGGCCGGGTACCTGGCCGGGCAGTTGAAGCGGCGCTCGCCAGCCGAGGCGCTGAAGTTGGGGGCTGCCGCCGCAGCCTATACAGCCTCGCAGGTCGGCAGCAATTTCGGCTCGCTGGCAGAGGTCGAGGAGCTGATGGAGCAGGTGAACGTCCACCAGGTGGAGGACGAAAGCGCGGGGGCCAGCCGGTAGCCGCGTCTGCTCCGCCACTTTTCCAGCAGGTCGGCTGCTCAGGTGTTGCCCTGGTCCAGCGCCGCCAGGTGGTCCCGCACGCTGGCCAGAACTCGCTCCAGGTCGTGGTCGTTGTGGACGAAGTCCAGGGTGTCCGCATCCACCGCCAGCACCGGACAGGCCGCCCACCCCCCGATCCATTCCTCATAAAGGGTGTTGAGCTGCGCCAGGTAGTCGATGGAGATCTGGCGCTCGTATGCGCGCCCGCGCATGGCGATTCGCTCCACCAGCGTGCCGACCCGCGCCTTCAGGTAGATCATCAAATGGGGTGGGGGCAGAAAGGCCGCGACGCCTTCGTACAGAGCGCGGTAGGTGTCGTAGTCACGGTTGCTCATGCGCCCCTGCAGGAAAAGATTCCTGGCGAAGACCTCGGCGTCTTCGTAGACGGTGCGATCCTGTAGCACGCTGCCGGGGTGGTCGACGAGCTGCCGATGATGCTGGAGGCGGCGGCTGAGGAAGAATACCTGGGAGTGAAAGCTCCAGCGCTCCATGTCTTCGTAAAAGTCGGCCAGGTAGGGATTCTCTGCGTTGGCCTCAAAGAACGGCTCCCACCCCAGCCTTTTGGCCAGCAGCCCGGTCAGGCTGCTCTTGCCAACGCCGATGTTCCCGGCCACGGCTACAAACCGCTTGGCAGGGCGCTCGATTTCGTGTTTTGCCTGTTGGGTCAGGGCTGGCATGGTCTGCTCATCCTCCGGCTTGGCCTTCAGCGCTCAATCGTGCCCACCGCCACCCATTCCTCGCCGTCCACGGTGGGGAAGATAGTGCCATCATACCAGGTGTAGACCTTGACGCCTACGGTGTAGCGGCCAGGGGGCAGGTCCTCAGGAGCCAGGGGGCGGGGGTCATAGACCACCTCGCCCGGCTGCCAGGAGGTGGTGGGGCGGGCGTCCGCGAAGGGGTAGGAGTCGCGCTGGGCGACCAGGCGACCGGCCTCGTCGAGGAGGAAGGCGGAGACGGAGTAATCGATGGCGAGGGGTTGGGGGGCAGACCACCACAGGTCGACGCGGAGGGGGTGGGCGTACAGGCGGGCGTCGCGCAGGACCATGCCGGAGGTGAAGCGGGCGAGCGGCTCCTGCGGCAGCCTGTCGTAGCGGTACACGTTGAGGGCGTTGCCGACGTGATCCGTGGTCAGCACCATGGTTTGCACGTAGCCCAGGGAGGCCAGTTGCCCGAAGATGTCGTGATCTTCCCCCCAGGTCGCCAGCCAGACGGATGGGTGACTTTCCAGCAAGCGGGCCACCTCGATCGGGTAAGCGGTGGGGTTTGCCTGCTCCCGCCAGCGCAGCAGCGAGCGGATGGTCGTTCCGGGGGGCATCCAGTGCTCCAGGTAGTAGCCCAGCGAGAAGTCTCCGTTGTTGACTTCCATCAGCGCCACGTCGCCGGGCCGGGCATAACGGACCATGTTGGCTGCCACCTGGTCCCAGGGCGGCTTGGGCTGGTAGAAGTCCACCGTGGTGATGCCGTAGAGCAGCAGGGCCGCCAGGAGCAGGCCACGGGCTGGCTGGCGCAGGTTGCCCAGGCCGCGCGCCACCAGCATCGCCAGCGCCGGGGTGATCAGCAGCGGCCAGCGGGGGGAGAGAAACGGCCTGAACAGATTGACAACGAAGAGAATGGCAAAAGGCAGGCCCACCCAGACGGCCAGCATCACCGCCGGACCCTGGGGCTGCCAGTCCAGGCGGTATTGCGCTTCGCCGCTTTCACGGCTGTGGATAATCCGAACCAGGCCCAGCAGTGCCAGGCCAATAACCAGCGCCCACTGCTGGCTGAAGTATTCCACCAGCAGCATGTGCAGTGTCTCCGCGTTGAGCGACCAGGGCATGAAGAGCGGATTGGGGCTGCGCAGTTGCTCCTGTAGCGGCCCGGCCAGCCAGGGCAGGAACAGCAGGACGTTCAGCCCCAGCCAGCCCAGGGCCTGCCAGCGGAGCCGTCTCCGCAGGAAGAACAGCGCATGCAACCCCTGGGCGATGAGCATGACGGCGCTCAGGTAGTGCGTGTAGATCAGGCCCAGGGTGCTGGGCGCCCAGGCCGCCGTGCGCCCACGGCTGGGACGGGCCGTCCAGCGCAGGTAGAGCAGGGCGTTGAGCACCAGCATCAGCGTGAAGAAGGCGTAGTTGCGGATCTCCTGCGCCATGAAGATGTCCGGGTCCGAGATGGCGAAGAGCAGCGTGGCCAGCACGGCGACCCCGGTGCGGCTGTTTGAGGCCTGGGTTGGGGCCAGCTGCCTGGCCAGCCGGTAGACCAGGGGAACGGTGAGGATGCTGAGCAGCGCGGAGAGGTAGCGCATGGAGAGCACCGAATCGCCAGCCAGCGCCAGCCATCCCCACAGCGCGATGTAGTACAGTGGGGGGTGCATGTCGTCCGCTGCGGCCCCAATCGGCCCCAGCCGCGTCACAACCTGGTGGGTGTAGCCTTCGTCCAGCCACAGGCTTTGCTGCGTCAGGTGGTGGACGCGGGCGAAAGATGCCAGCAGCAGGATCAGGATCAGAATGGGCAGCAGGGGATGTCTGAACATCGTCGGCGTGTCAGGTGGGGACGGGCAGGCCACACCAGGCCGCGATCTCATCCGCGATCTCGAATGTGGCATTGGGGTAGGCGATCCGTCTGGCTCCTGCGGACAGCCGTTGCAGGGTGGTATCGCCGGGGGAGAACCACTGCTCCAGGAGCCTGGCTATTTCCTCTGGCTCCGGCTCAAACACGCCCGCCTGGTTTTCGACCACATATCCCACGTTGGGGCTTTCCTGGAAGGGGATGGCGTCGCTGAGGATCATGGGCAGCCCACTGATGGCCGCTTCGGCGATGGTTCCCGGCCCCGCTTTGGTGACCAGTACGTCTGCCGCGCGCATCATCACCTCGATGTTGTCCACGAAGCCGTAGACATAGGTCTGCTGGTTCCAGGAGACGGCCTGCATCTTACGGCGCAGGGCCTCGTTGCGTCCACAGATGATCGCCAGTTGCGCATCTAGGGCGCGTGCGTTGATGGCCTGGGCGATCTCGCCGAGGGTGCCCATGCCTTCGCCGCCGCCGAGCAGCATGACGGTGGGTGCGTCAGGGGCCCAGTGCAGCTCGCGGCGAGCGTCCCGCTTGCTACCCTGGTAGAGCACAAACTTGGGGTGAGCGGGGTGGCCTACCAGCCGCAGCTTGGCGGGCGGCACGCCCAGCTTAAGCCCTCGGCGGTAGGCCGCCTCGCAGGGGGTCAGGCAGCGGTCCACGCCGGGGTGGTACCAGGCGACATGGGGTTTGGCCAGGTCGGTAATGACCGTGATGATGGGAATATCCAGCTTGAGCTTGTTGCGGGCGGCAACCACAAAGCGCGAGAACGCCCCGTGCAGGACAATGATGATGTCCGGCTGGTAGTCTGAAACGAGTTTTTGAACGCGGTCCTCGGCGATCAGGGTGGGCAGGGTGTTGCGCGCCAGGGGGAGCTGCATCAGGCGGTCGAAGACCCAGAAGTACCACCCATAGGTGGTGATGCTGTGCTTGACCCATTTAGGGTAGATCTCCGGCGCAAATTTCATCGGCGGAGGGGTGTACTCGCGGAACACGTCCACGTAGTAGGCCTCGAAAGCGCCGGGGTAGCGGATGTCCAGGGCGGCCTCTATGGCCCGCCCGGCAGCGCGGTGTCCCCCGCCGGTATCTGACATCAGAAAGATCGCGCGTTTCATAAAAGTGTCGCTCCAAGCGGCCACGCCCCAAAATCTTACCACGAGACTCGGCCTGTCACTAGCTGGCCTGGCCTGCTGCCCAGGGCGGCCCTCCCTGCCGGCTGGCGCCCCACCAGCCAGCCGCCACCTGGGACAGGCGTTTGGGCTAAGTAGCTGGTATGAGGCCCTGAAGTGTGCTAACCTGTCCCCTGGATGACTGTGCTCCGGTGCATCGAAGATATGGCAGACGAGACGATCCCCAGGCTGCGCGGCTCAGGTGGGGCGTTCCTGGCCGGTGTTATGGCCGGGACGCTGGTCAGCGTGGCCGTGCTCATTGGGCTGGCGAGAAGGCGACAGCGCACGTCCTCCGTGCTGCCATCGCCGGATGAATCCCTTCCGGCGCGCCAGACAACAGTCGTGCCGCCTCCCCAGAGAAGTGGCCCCCTGGCGCTCCACCGCTGGCTGGCCTTTGTGGCTGTGGTGGTCGGCTGTGTGGCGTTGCTGCTTTTACTGCCGCGCCCGCTTTCCTCGCTCCTGTTCCTGGCGCTGCTGGTGGCCTCCGCCTGGCTGGGATACCGTTCGTCTGGCACTCAGGAGATGCAGCTCCACCAGGCGCTTGTCTCTCAGGGGCGGCGTGTCCTGGGGCGCACTTCAGGGCTGGTTGCTCGCCATCGCAATGTCCTGGCGCAGGGCCTGGCCCTGGCGGCCTGCCTTTTGCTGGCGCTTGGTGCCAGCGCCGCCCGACCGGAGAATACCCAGGTCTGGCTGGGCAACGTGGAGGGCTTGGGGCGTGGCGTGCTGCTCATGGGGCTGGGGGGCGTCTTGTTGGGGGCGGCGCTCTACCTGCGGCGCGAGGGCGCTTTTTCCCCTGCGCCTTCTGCGGCTTCGCTGACGCCCACTCGCTCCCGCTGGTGGCAGGCAGGGCTGGGCGTCTTGGGGATGGCAGTGCTGGCGGAGGCCAACGCGGGTGTGTTTGGCTTTGATTTGCTGGCGGCAGTGCCCCACCACATCCAGTTTGTGCTGTTGTGCGCCAGCATCGCGCTGCTTGTGTGGGGCCTGGGCGGACTCAGGTGGTCCTTTTCCCGTTCCATGCTCATGCGGGTTGAGCTGTGGGCGTTGCTGGGGATTGTCGTGCTGGCCTTCGTGCTGCGCTTCTGGGCGCTGGGGGAGTCGGTCCGCGTGCTGGTGGACGAGCTGAACTTCATGTCAGCCATCCGCTACTTCTGGGTCGACGACAGCCTCAATCTGCTGGAGCGCTTCAGCGGCATCATCGCTTTCCCCCGCATCTACCCTTACTTGCAGGCCCAGGCCGTCCAGATTTTTGGGCGCAGTCTGGTCGGCTTGCGGGCGACGAGCGCTGTCCTGGGCGCGCTGACCGTCCCCGCCCTCTATGTGCTGGCCCGCGCCCTCTTCGACCGCAGGACCGCCTTTCTGGCGGCGACCCTGCTGGCGACCTTCCCGCCCCATGTGCACTTCAGCCGCCTGGGGCTGAACAATGTCGCCGACCCCCTGTTTGGGACGCTGGCCCTGGCCTTTCTGGCGCGGGGGCTGCGCGGCAACCGCCGCCTCGATTATGCGATTGGGGGGGCGGCGCTGGGGCTGACGCAGTATTTTTATGAGGGCGGCAGGCTGCTGTATCCCCCTTTGGTCGTGGCCTGGTTCGGCCTGGGGATGCTGGCCTGGCGGCCCCGGCCCCGCATGAGCGGGCTTTTGCTGGCTGCGCTGGCTGCGCTGGTTGTGGCGGGGCCGATTTACTACGTCCTGCTGGGGACGGGCGCGCCCCTGATGCCCCGGATGAGCCTGGTGGGGCTTAACGACGATTACTGGCACGGCGTCGTCCGGAACGGCCTGTGGGATTACTCCCGGCATCTTGCCGATTCGTTCCTGATGTACTTCCATCTGCCGGAGAGCAGCCTCTTCTACGCCGGTGACCAGCCGCTGTTGCTCACCGCCGTGGTGCCGGCGGTGGGGCTGGGCCTGTTCTACGCGCTGTGGCGGTTGCGCGCGCCGGGCACGTCACTGGCCCTGCTGTGGCTGGTCGTGACCTCCCTGGGCAACAGCCTGCTGGTCTCCAGCACCCAGTCGCCGCGCTATGTGGTGGTTTTCCCCGCCCTCATGCTGCTGGCGGCGATGGGGCTGCGCCATACCGTGCCGCTGATCTTGCCGGGGCGCTCCCGTCTGCAGGCCGTCGCGCTGCTTGTGCTAGGGGTGGGGCTGGCGGCTGCCCAGGTGGATTACTATTTTGGCCCGCATTTGCAGCGCTACAACGTGCAGGTGCGGCGCGGGATGGACGCCTATGATGCCATCCTGCGGTCGGTGGCTTTTCCACCCGGCACGCAGGTGCATCTGGTCAGCGTGGAGGTCTTCAGCGCCTCCTACGCGACGGATATGCTCAGCTTCTTTGTGGATGACCCACACGTTGACGTGGTGGCTCCCCAGGATGTCAGCCCGGAATACCTCTCCGATCTGCCGCGCAACGTGGATCACGCCTTCTTTGTGGAGCGCCGCGACCGCCGCACGCCTGCCCTGTTGCGGCAGCACTTCCACCTGCAAACGCCAGCCTACACCCCCTACGAGATTCCTGATGGCAGGGCGCTGATTCTGTGCTACGCCCCGTCCCACCCGGTGGCGCCAGGCGTCCCGGAGGAGGACCAGCCCCTTTCCCCCTCAGGCCCGTAGGGCGCGCACCTGGGGCAGCACTTCCTCCAGCACCATGTCCACGATGTCGGGGTCCGGCAGGCCGAGCACCTCGGCCATGAAGTAGTCCACCCCCAGCTCAACAAAGCGGCCCATCTCCTCGATGACCTGCTGGGGCGTGCCCACAAAGGCATTGCTCCGGTCCCACTGAGGTGCGCCCAAAGCCAAGGCCTCCGCTTCTGTCCGGCCTACCGCCAGCCGTCCGAACCACGTGAGGCGCAGGGTGGCCGGGTCCCGGCCCAGGTCTTTACAGTGCGTCCTGAGGACAGTCAGCCGTTCACGGTAATGGGTGTAGTTGGCGTCGGGGATGTTCCACCAGTCTCCGTAGCGCGCGGCCAGGCGGGTCGTTTTTTCTCCGCCGCCCCCCACCATGATCGGCGGGATGGGGTCCGGCTTGGGTTCGCAGTAGGCGTCGACCACCTGGTAATGCCTGCCCCGGTAGGTGACTTTGCCGGGTTGGGTCCACAGCCGCTTGAGAATCTCCAGCGTATCCTCCAGTTGCTCGATGCGCACCCCGGCGCGGGGGTAGGGGTAGCCGTAGGCGTGGTATTCGTCCTCTTTCCACCCGGCTCCAATGCCCATGACCAGCCGCCCGCCGCACAGCGTCTGCAACGTGGCGGCCATTTTCGCCAGCAGGGCCGGGTTGCGGTAACTCTGGCCGAGCACGACCGGGCCGATCTCAAACGCGGGGAAGCGGGCTGCCACATAGCTGATCACCGTCCAGGCTTCGAAGGTGGGGGCGTCCTCCCAGAAGAAGTGATCGGTCATCCACAGGCCACGGAAATGGCCCTCCAGCCGGGGCAGCACGGCCTCCAGGTCCGCCAGCCATTTGTCCGGCTGTCCTTTTGGCGGTCCGGCGGGCAGGCTCAGGCCGAAGTCAACGGTCATCGTCATCCCCCTGTCAGAATTACGCTTGATTGAGGCGTTGGGGTTATTATACGGGTGCCTCGCAGCTCAGAAAACTGGAGAAGAACGGATGAAATGGGTTCGCGTTGAGTACGCAGGCGCGCCTGCCTTCGGCGTGCTGGAAGGCGACACCGTGGTCGTGACCTCGCTGGCCTGGGCCGACGTGCTCGCCGGGCGTCAGCCGGATAGCGTCGCCAGGCTGCCGCTGGCAGGGGCGCGCCGCTTTGCCCCCTTGGGGCGGCCCGGCAAGATCGTGGCTATCGGCCAGAACTACTGGGATCACTGCCGAGAGCAGAACGTGCCTCCCCCGGAGAGGCCGATTATCTTCACCAAGTTCACCACGGCCATCAACCACCCGGATGGAGTCATTAGCTGGTCGCCTGCGCTGACGCAGCAAGTGGATTTCGAGGCGGAGCTTGCCGTGGTCATCGGCACCGCCGCCCGCCAGGTCTCAGAAGCGGACGCGCTGAATCATGTGTTTGGCTATACCGCCGCCAACGATGTCACCGCCCGCGACCTCCAGTTCGGCGACAGGCAATGGGTGCGCGGCAAGAGCCTGGACACGTTCTGTCCGCTGGGTCCGGTGCTCGTCACCGCCGACGAGGTCCCGGACCCGCAGCGCCTGGCCCTCCGCAGCGAGCTTAACGGCCAGGTGATGCAGGACAGCCATACTGGCGAGATGATCTTCGGCGTGGCACATCTGATCGCGTTTTGCTCGCAGGCCTTCACGCTGGAGCCTGGGGATGTGATCCTGACCGGCACGCCGCATGGGGTAGGGGTCTTCCGCGACCCGCCGGTCTTCATGCAGCACGGGGACACCATTACCGTCGAGGTCGAGGGAATCGGGCGGCTGACCAATACCTGTATGGCCGGGTAAGTCCCGGTATCCTGCCCCCAAACCACCCGGCATTGTGCGGCTCAGGCAGGGGCCTCCGTGGCCCCTGTGGAGGTCGGGGGGGCTTCCAGCGGCTCGGCTGACGCTTTGGCTATGGGGAAGCGGACGGTCACCGTTGTGCCCTGGCCGGGCTTTGAATCCAGGAGCAGGCTGCCCCCGGCGGCCTCGATGATGTTGCGGGCCAGGTATAGCCCAATGCCGACTCCCTGCTGCTCATGCTTGTCGCGCTCAAGCTGGTTAAAGCGGCGGAACAGGTCCCGCTTTTTCTCCTCCGGAATGCCCGGCCCCTGGTCTGTGATGCGCAGCACGACCTCGCCGCCTTCGGTCCGTTGTGAGACGACGACCGGCTGCCCCTTGGGCGAGAAGCTCATCGCGTTGGAGAGCAGCTCGGCCAGCGCGTGCGAAAGGGACTTCCACTCGGCCACGATCTCTACGGTGACATTGCCGGGGTGGTATTGCACTTCCACGTCCCGCTGGCGGTAGGAGAAGCGGCGGGCCAGGTTCACCGCCGCGATCAGCGCATCCCACAGCAGGCCAGGCCGGGCTGCCTCCTGGATGAAGTTCTGCAACGCGCCGGTGTCCAGTTGCACCAGCAGCACCATCTGCTCCACCAGCCGGTTGTAGCGCGTCACGCCCGCCTGGAGCGTTCCGATCAATTCCTGGGCATCCTCAGCGGTCAGGTCCCCGGCGTATTTGCTCAGCATCTCGGCGACCATGTTGAGGGAGACCAGGGGCGTGCGCAGCTCATGCGTGAACATGCGGGCCATGTCGCGCCGGATATATTCCAGGGTTTCGTGGGCGGCCTCGGCGTAGCGGGTCAATTCCTGGGTGCGCCTGACCTTGCTGTAAATGCTCAGGAAGAGGCGCTCCTCATCCAGGGGCTTGCACAGGTAGTCATCCACGCCCAGCATCAGCGCCCGGCGGCGGGAGGGCTTTTCATCGTGGGCGCTCAGCATGATGAAGGGGATCATCAGCCAGTCGTCGTTGGCCCGCACTTTTTGAAAGAAGGTGAGGCCGTCCATGTTGGGCATTTCCAGGTCGGCGATGATCACGTCCGGGCGCAGGCCGGCCTCCATCTTCTGTAGGGCGTCCAGGCCGTCCGTTGCTGTGGTGATCTGGATGCCGCGCGGCTTGAGCAGGCTCTCGATCAACTCGCGCATGTCGGGGTCGTCGTCCACGAAGAGAACATGCCGGTCGTAGGTGGACATAGAGGCCTCCAGCGGGGAGGGTTACATGCTGCCGTCCGTTCTCTGCCTGCTGGCGGCCCCGGCTACGGTCCGGACCGCGAGCGTCGGCCTGCCGCGCTAGGGCACAGCCCGCTCGACCAATCCAGCGGCGTCCAGGGCCTGGGCGACCTGTTCGGACTGCGGGTCCATGTCGTGCAGGATACCATAGGGCAGGTTGTGCCGAACCACGTATTCGGGCAGTTCCTCGACCACCTGCCGCACCACCTGGGAATTCAACCGGTCCAGGCGTACACCCGCTGCTTCCAGCGCCGTCCGCAGGGGGCGGACATCCTGGCCGTGCAATGCGGCCACAAAGAGGATGCCCGGCCCAACCATGTCGCCGTGTGGCGTGCGCAGCGGCATGTAATTCTCGATGGCGTAGGCGAAGAAATGCTCGCCGCCTTCCTCCGGGCGGGAATGGCCGAACTGGTTGCACAGTTGCACTTCCAGCACCAGGAAGTCCAGCAGCAGTTTCAGGGCCTCCACCTCGCCCCGTCCCACCCCCTCGGCGATGCGGAAGGCCTGCTGGGCAATGGCTGCTGCAATCCCTGCCGCCCAGGGCACAAAGCGCTGAGCGGGGGTGTTCCTGCCCCGTTCGGCGGCATAGCGCCAGTCCAGCATACCCGTGACGATGCTCAGCACATCGACGATCCCGCCACCGCGCAGGTGCGGCGGCGCGGCGCGGATGACATCCCAATCGATGACGCACTCCTGAGCGACGCCGGTTTCCACGTCGGTCACGCCGCCGCCCTCGCGCACCCGTGCGACCCAGGTGAACATCACGTCGCCAGGGATGGCCGTCGGGATCAGAATCAGCGGTTTCTTGTTCCACCGGGCCACGAATTTCGCCGCGTCCATGGCGCGCCCGCCGCCGACGCCGTAGACGACTTCGACTTCTTTGGGCAGGCCCTGCGCCAGCTTCTCCAGGTAGTCGCGTGTGGTATAGGGCGGCTCCGCCTGGATCACGACGGGCAGGTTGAGTATGGACTGCACGGAGGCCCAGACGCTCTTGCTGGTCAGCAGGGCAGTTGGGCGAGACTCATTGACGGTGGTCAGTTCACGAAAGGTCACCCGGGGGACAGGCCAGACTGTGTTCATGAGAGCCTAACTCCAGTAAGTACGTATGGGGCGTGAGGGAAGTCGCGCCAGAGATGAGCTATAAGGACATGGTTAGAAGTTTATTACAGTTTAATTCCGTTTGTCTTTTAGTGCCAGCCAGGCGGCCCACTTCATTATATCCGGTTTATGGGTTATCAGGACCCTGCCTTTTTGACCCTGCCAGTCGATAATTGGCGGGCAGCCGGAGCGCGAGAGGATGGTGCACAGTGGGCCAAGCCACCTGCAAGTGTTGCACAAACGTCCTGGGTATGTTATCATCATATAAGTTTGATTGATCCAATTAATCAGAGGATTGGCATGAAACCACAGGGCTTTGCCTCTGACCTGTTGGGCTACATGGTCGAGCGAAAATTCCAGCCTGGCGAGCAGCTCCCCACCCTGAACGAGCTTAGCGCCGAGCTGGGCGTCAGCGTCAACAAGCTGCGCGAGCAACTGGAGGTGGCTCGCGCGTTGGGGTTGGTTGACGTGCGCCCACGGGCCGGTATCCGCGCCAAAGCCTATAGCTTTCTGCCTGCCGTCCGGCTGAGCCTGCTCTTCGCGCTGTTGATGGATCGCAGCAACTTCGAGGCCTTCAGCGCCCTGCGGACGGCCATCGAGGTTGGGTTTTGGCGGGAGGCGGTGTCTCGGCTCCTGCCAGAGGATTATGAGCGCCTCGATGGGCTTGTTAAACAGGCCTGGGCCGGGCTGGGCGACTCCCCGATTCGCATCCCTCACAGGGAGCACCGCGAGTTCCACCTGACGATATTCTCGCGCCTGGACAACCCCTTCGCCAGCGCCCTGTTGGAGGCTTTTTGGGAGGCTTACGAAGTCACAGAGTACCACGTCTACGCCGACTACCAGTATCTCCGTGAGGTATGGGCCTATCACCAGCGCATTCTGGAGGCCCTCTGTGCCGGTGATGTGGAGGGCAGCCTGGCGGCTTTCATCGACCACACGCGCCTCATCCGCTACCGGCACAGCACCGGCAGTGAACACCCGCTCCCCACCGGCGTATCAGCCATGCCGCCCAACGGAGCGGTTGCGCCTGCCACAGATTCTCCACCCCGTCCTGCACGAACGGAATAACAGTCAAGGAGCCATTGTATGAGTGTGGTTAACGCCCAGGATGCTCCGGACCGCACCGGAACAGAGATTGTCAACGACTTTTCAATTGTCGCGGCCACGGTCAACGGTTCCGGCAGCCAGACGGCCAACAGCGTCATTGTGCGTTCTCTGTTCAAGATGGGCATCCCGGTCAGTGGCAAGAACATGTTCCCCTCCAATATCAAGGGGCTGCCCACCTGGTTCCAGATTCGTATCAGCAAAGATGGATACACAGCGCGTCAGGAACGTGCCGCGATCCTGGTGGCCATGAACATGGCGACTGTCGCCGAGGACGTGGCCAAGGTCGAGCCGGGCGGCGTCGTCCTCTACCCGGATGACTGGCGGATCACCTTTAACCGCGACGACCTGACCTATTATCCGATCCCGGTCAAAGACATGGTGGACCAGTCCGATTGCCCTCGCCAGTTGCGCGACTACGTGGCCAACATGGCCTACGTGGGCGCTGTGGCGGAGTTATTCGGCATCCCCCTGGAGTATATTGGGGACTCCGTCAGTTATTACCTGGGCGGCAAAGAGAAGGCCATCAGGCTCAATCTGGGTGTTGTCGAATCCACGGCGGCCTATGTGCGCGAGAACCTGCCCAAGCAGGACCCCTTCCGCGTGGAGCCGATGGACAAGACCCAGGGGTTGATCCTGGTGGAGGGCAACACGGCGGCGGCGCTGGGGGCCATCTTCGGCGGTGTCAGCGTCATCGCCTGGTATCCGATCACGCCGTCCACCAGCCTGGTCGACGCCGCCCGCGAGCACCTGGATGTCCTGCGCCGCGACCCGGAGACCGGCAGAGCGACCTATGCCGTTGTCCAGGCGGAGGATGAGCTGGCGGCTATTGGCATGGTTCTGGGCGCGGGATGGGCCGGCGCGCGGGCCATGACGGCCACCTCTGGGCCGGGCATCTCCCTGATGGCGGAGTACGCCGGCCTGGGCTACTTTGCCGAGCTGCCCGGCGTAATCTGGGATGTGCAACGGGTGGGTCCCAGCACGGGCCTGCCGACCCGCACTTCGCAGGGCGACCTGCTCTTTGTCTACTTTCTGGGGCATGGGGACACGCGCCACGTCTGTCTGATGCCCGGTAACATGGAGGAGTGCTTCGAGTTCGGCTGGCGGGCCTTTGACCTGGCAGAGCGGCTGCAAACCCCCGTGTTTGTGCTGAGCGACCTGGACCTGGGCATGAACCCCTGGATGAGCAAGCCCTTCACATACCCCGACCAGCCGATGGATCGCGGCAAGGTGCTGACGGCGGAGGAGCTGAACAAGCTGAAGTCCTACGCCCGTTTTGCGGACGTGGACGGCGACGGCATCGGCTACCGCACGCTGCCCGGCACCGATCACCCGCTGGCCGCTTACCTGACGCGCGGCACCGGGCACGATGAATACGCCATTTACAGCGAGCGCCCGGACGACTTCTATAACAATCTGCAACGCCTGCGGCGCAAGCACGACACTGCGCGCACACTGGTTCCCAAGCCGGTTATTGACGAGGTGGAGGAGACGGACATTGCGCTGGTGGCTTACGGCTCGGTGGACCCCGCCGTCCTTGAGGCGCGGGACATCCTGCGCGACCGGCACGGCATCAAAACCAGCTACATGCGCATCCGGGCGCTGCCGCTGTCGGCGGAGGTGTTCGACTTTGTGAACCGCTACGAGCGGGTCTTTGTGGTGGAAAACAACATGGAGGGGCAACTGGCGCAGATCATGCGGCTGGAGATGCCCGAACGGGCTGCCGACCTGATCTCGCTGGCTCACCTGGATGGGCTGCCGTTGACCCCTACCTGGATCGTGGAGAGTTTCTTGGAACAGGAGCGCGAACATCATGGGTAGGCAAGCTGCGGAAAACGCCATCGGCCTCAGCAAGGCCGATTATGGGGGGCGTAAGTCCACACTCTGTCCGGGGTGTGGCCACAACTCCATTTCGAACCAGATCATCACGGCGACCTACGAGGAGTCGATCAACCCAAGCACCATCGTCAAAATGAGCGGCATCGGCTGCTCCAGCAAAAGCCCGGCCTACTTTCTGTCGCGCTCGCACGGGTTCAACGGCCTGCACGGGCGCATGCCGTCCGCGGCAACCGGGGCCTTGCTGGCCAACCATGCGCTGCGCGTCATCGGCGTCAGCGGCGATGGCGATACGGGCAGCATCGGCCTGGGGCAGTTTAAGCATATGATCCGCCGCAACCTGCCGATTGTGTATATCGTGGAGAACAACGGCGTTTATGGCCTGACCAAAGGCCAGTTCTCCGCGACTGCCGATATGGGCCAGACTCTCAAGAAGATCGGGACCAACATCCTGCCCCCGCTGGATGTCTGCATCGAGGCCTTGGCCGCCAACGCGACGTTCGTCGCCCGGTCGTTCTCCGGCTCGCCCAAGCAGGTGGTGGAGCTGCTGAAAGCGGCGCTTCATCACAATGGCACGGCGGTGATCGACATCATCAGCCCCTGCGTCACCTTCAACAACAGCCCGGACTCCACCAAGAGCTATCCCTACGGCCAGGAGCACGAGCATCCGCTGCACGACATCACCTTCATCCCGCTGGCCGAGGAGATCATGCTCGATGAGTACGAGGAGGGCAACGGCGATGGCAGGGCGCGGGAGGTGCAGTTGCACGACGGCACGTGGATTCGGCTGCGGCAGCTCCGTGAGGATCATGATCCCACCGATAAGATCAACGCCATGCGCGTGCTGGAGGAGGCCCATCTCAAGCAGGAGCTGATCACCGGCCTGATCTACATCGATGACAGCCGCCCCTCTCTCATCGAGTCGCTGGAGCTGGTGGACACGCCGCTGGTGCACCTGAGCGAGGATCGCTTGCGCCCCCGCCGCGAGGCGCTGGAGCGCATCAACGCCAGCTTTTGAGCCTGGGGCCTTGTGATTGCCGGGAGGGCGATCCCCAGGGGGTCGCCCTTTTTGTTTGCCTTTTTGGTGGCAAGGCCCTACTCTATCTGGCACAGGCCGTGCAGGGTGGGGTCTGCTGCGCGCTCTGCGGTGGAGGACGCTGGCGTGGTCCGACGTGTGCATGACGATTTTTCCGGAGGCACGCTCTCTGCCCCCTGGACGCCCGGCAGGATCGGTGGCGGGCAGGTGCAGGTGGAGCCGGGCGTGCTGCGGCTGACGCTGCCCGGCGCGAGCGCCGACTCCTACGCCGACGCGCAGATCACAGACTATGCCGGGCTGCCGCGCAGCCGGTTCCCCTGGCGTCCGCCGCTGCGCATGCTCGTGCGGGCCTGGGCTTCCGCTGGGGCGGACTCGCTAAAGGGCACAGCGGGTTTTGGCTTCTGGAACGATCCCTTCATGCCGGCGCGCCGGGAGATACCCCGCCTGCCACGCGCTGTGTGGTTCTTCTTTGGCGGGCCGCGCAGCGACATGCGGCTGGCGTTGGGGCAGCCGGGCCACGGCTGGAAGGCGGCCACGTTTGACCCCCTGCGACCGCTGTTCTTTGCGCTGCTGCCGCTGGCTCCGCCCGGCTTCTTGCTGATGCGCATCCCGGCGCTATACCGCGTGCTGTGGCCCCTGGGCCAGCGGGCGCTGGGGGTGGCGGAGGCGCACCTGCCCGGCGCGTGGCTGGCAGAGCCGCACACCTACGGCCTGGAGTGGCGTCCTGATGGCGTGTCTTTTTCCGTGGATGGCAAGCTTTTGCTGGAGACAGCCCGCAGCCCACGGGGGCCGCTGGGCTTCATCGCCTGGATCGATAACCAGTACGCCGTAGTCACGCCGCAGGGCCGCTTTGGCTGGGGCCTGGTCGCCTGCCAAGAGCAATGGCTGGCCCTGGAGCAGATAACGATTGAGAGCCTGTCCCTGGACCATCAACAGGAGTGAACCCTGATGACACTGTCTGGAAAAATCGCCTTGGTGACCGGTGGCGGGCGGGGCATCGGCAGAGCCATCGCCCTGCGCCTGGCCCAGGAAGGGGCCGACGTGGCCATCAACTACTTTCGCAACCGCGCCCCCGCTGAGGAGACCGCCAAAGAGGTCAAGGCGCTGGGCCAGCGCTCGTCTCTCGTGCGCGCCAACGTGGGCGATGACGACGAGCTGCGGGCTATGGTCGAGTCGGTTGCGGAGGAGTTCGGCGGGCTGGATATTCTGGTCAACAACGCGGCCAGTGGCTATAACCGCCCCGTGATGGAACAACGGGTCAAGGGCTGGGACTGGACGATGGGCATCAACGCGCGGGCGGTGCTCTTTGGGGCGCAATACGCCGCCCCGATCATGGCCGACCGTGGCGGCGGGGTTATCATCAACATCTCCAGTTTTGGCTCCACGCGGGTGATGCCAGAATACGTGCTGGTCGGCGCGAGCAAGGCGGCCATGGAGGCGCTGACTCGTTACCTGGCGGTCGAGCTGGCGCCGATGAACATCGTGGTCAACGCGGTGTCGGCGGGCGTGGTTGAGACCGAGGCGTTGCAGCATTTTGCAGTGTGGCGGGAGGACCTGAGCAATCGCCTGCAGGATTTCGAGCGGCGCACCCCCGCCGGGCGCATGGTGACCCCCGAGGACGTGGCGGGCGTGGTGGCCTGGCTGTGTAGCGAGGATGCCCGCATGATTCGGGGCCAGGTCATCCTGGTAGATGGGGGATTCACGCTGGGATTCTAGGGCCTGGCCAGGGGAAGGGCCGCTTCCCCATCCAGGGGGCGCAGCAGCCGCACGGGGAAGCGCTGGCCGGCATTCGCCTCCCTGACGCCCGCCGGCACGATCAGCAGCCCGTCTGCCACCACCATGGAGAGCATGGCGCCGGAGCTTTGGGTTCCGGTGGGGCGGGCCAGCAACTGGCCGTCGGCCTGCCGCTCCAGCCGCACCCGGAAGTAGGTCAGCCGCCCGTCGGCGGGGATGTCTTCCGCCAGCACTGCCTCGGCCATCGGCACAGTGTCCTGCTGCCCGCCCATTTTCAGCAGCGCCGGGCGCACGATCACGTCGAAGGTGACCATCACCGAGACCGGGTTGCCGGGCAGCCCGAAAAAGGGTACGCCCTGCACCTGCCCGAAGGCCAACGGCTTGCCGGGACGCAGGTTGATGCGCCACAGTTTGACCTGGCCCAGCTCGTCCAGCACGGTGCGTACCACGTCGTGCGCCCCCACGGAGACGCCCGCCGAGCTGAGGATCAGGTGCGGCTGATGGGCCAGGGCCTGGTGAAAGCGTGCGCGGACCTCCGGCAGGGTATCGCGGGCGGTGGGGATGCGGATCGGCAGGCCGCCATAGGTCTGCACCAGGGCGGCCAGCACGTAGCTGTTGCTGTTGCGGATTTTTCCGGGGCTGAGCGGCTCGTCCACCTCCACCAGCTCGTCACCCGTAGCCATGATCGCCACACGCGGCTGCCGGATGACCGGCACCTGTGCATGCCCCAACGAGGCCAGCACGCCGATCTCCGGTGGGCGCAGCACAGCGCCCGCCCGCATCACCACCTGCCCTGGCCGGATGTCCTCACCGACCGGGCGCACGTAGTCGCCGGGCCGGACGCTGCGCAGGATACTCACCGTTTCCGGCGGGGGGGCGTCGCCGCCCGCGTCCCAGTGCGCGTCGGTGGATTCCACCGGCACGACAGCGTCTGCGCCGGGGGGCAGCGGCGCGCCAGTCATGATGCGGGCGGCCTCGCCCGCTTGCAGGGGGCGCTGCGGCGCGGTTCCCGCCGGGATGTCCATCACCACGGGCAGCCTGGCCGGCTGTTGGGGGGAGGCGGCGGCCACGTCGGTCGCCCGCACGGCGAAGCCATCCATACTGGAGTTGGCAAAGGGCGGCAGGGCGGTATCCGCGACGATGTCCTCCGCCAGGACACGGCCCAGGGCCTCCGGGAGCGGCACTGCTTCGGCGGAGAGCATGGAAACCTCCGCCAGTATCTGGCGCAGGGTGTCGTCGACGTTCAGCAGGTCGGTCAAGCAGCTTCCTCAGGAAAAATCGGAGTCGTTTGGTCGCTGATACAATTGGGAGGGATTATAGCAAGTGGCCGAGATTTTACCCCTAATTTTGAGGGGTTGCCTTCCCACGCATTTCAGCATACCCTTTACCGGCAATAAGAAGCTATGTTTCTGGGACGAAGGTGAGGGTAGCATCTGGAATGAACGACGCGCACTACCGAAAGACTGCCGACCAGGTTCTGGCCGAGCTTGGCGTTGATCCATTGCAGGGCCTGAGCGAGGCGGAGGTTCAGGCCCGTCGGCAGCAGTACGGGCCGAATAAGCTGCCCACCGAGGGCGGCGAGAGCTGGGTTCGAATCCTGCTCTCACAGTTCACCGACATCATGGTGCTGGTGCTCATCGGAGCCGCGATCATCTCCGCCGTGGTGGGGGATGCCAAAGACGTTGTGGTCATCCTGGCCATCGTCGTCCTCAACGCTGCGCTGGGCTTTTATCAGGAATATCGGGCGGAGCAGGCGCTGGCTGCCCTGAGCGCCATGCAGGTGCCCATGGTCCGCGTGCGGCGTGAGGGACATGTGCAGGAGGTCAGCGCGGAGGACCTGGTGCCGGGGGACATCGTGCTGATTGAAGGTGGGGACGCCATCCCCGCCGATGGACGGCTGGTCCAGGCCGTCAACCTGCAGGTCGAGGAATCGGCCATGACCGGTGAATCGACGCCTGTGCAGAAGCACACCGACCCCCTGGAAGGCGATAAGATTCCCCTGGCGGAGCGCTATAACATGGTGTTCATGGGGACGGCCTCCACATTCGGGCGGGGGGAGTTCGTCGTTACCGGCACTGGCCTGCGGACCGAGCTGGGCAACATCGCGACCCTGCTGCGGGGTGTTGAGGAGGGCAAGACGCCGCTCCAGCAGCGCCTGGAGGTGCTGGGCAAGGTCTTGGCGGGGGCTGCTTTCGTGCTGGTGATCATTGTGTTCATCGCCGGGGTGCTGCGGGGTAATCCGGTGGAGGAGATGCTGCTCACGGCGATCAGCCTGGCTGTGGCCGCCATCCCGGAGGGGCTGCCTGCCGTGATCACCATCGGCCTCTCGCTGGGGGCCGCCCGCATGGTACGCCGCAACGCGCTGATCCGTCGCCTGCCCGCCGTGGAGACGCTCGGCTCGGTGACGACGATCTGCACGGACAAGACGGGCACGCTGACTCGCAACGAGATGACGGTCACCATGATCGCCCTGCCAGGGCACGAGGATGTCAAGGTAACCGGCGTGGGTTACCAGCCCGTTGGCGAGTTTATGGTGGATGGGCAGCGCCTGCATGTGGTCAACGATGCGGCGCTGGCCCGCTTCCTGAAGGCCGCCGCGCTGTGCACGGATGCCTATCTGGAGCAGGAATCGCCGGACAGTCCCTGGAAGGTGGTGGGGGATACCACGGAGGGCGCGCTGCTCGTGGCGGCTGGCAAGGCTGGCTGGAGTCGGTCGCAGCTTGAGGTCGATCTGCCGCGCGTGGCGGAGCTGCCCTTCAGCAGCGAGCGCAAAGCGATGACCACTATCCACAGGCCGGAAGGGCGTTTTGCCTCCGCCCTCTTCGAGGGCGCTCCTTACGTCGCCTTTACCAAGGGCGCGCCGGATCGCCTGGTGGAGTGGGCGGCCTACGAGAACAAGCCGGAAGGCTCGGCTCCGCTGACGCCGGAGCGCCGGCAGGCCTGGCTGGACAAGATCAACGAGATGGCCGGCCAGGGCTTGCGTGTGCTGGGCATCGCCTACCGCCCCCTGGAGGCCCTCCCCGACGGAGACAGCCTGGAGCCAGAAGTGATCGAGCGCGAGCTGACACTGGTGGGGCTGGCGGGGATTGTGGACCCGCCGCGCAGCGAGGCGGCCCGCGCTGTCCAGGTGGCACGTCGCGCGGGCATCCGCTCGGTGATGATCACCGGCGATCACAAGCTGACTGCCGAAGCCATCGCCCGGCAGTTGAGCATCCTGCAGAATGGGCAGCGCGCCGTCAGTGGGGTGGAACTGGACGCGATGGAGGATCGGCAGTTGCACGAGTCGGTGCTCGATATTCCGGTTTATGCCCGTGTGTCGCCGGAGCATAAGCTGCGCGTGGTAAAGGCGCTACAGTCACGTGGGGAGATCGTGGCCATGACGGGGGATGGCGTGAACGATGCGCCCGCCCTCAAACAGGCTGATATCGGCGTGGCAATGGGGATCACGGGGACCGACGTGAGCAAGAACGCGGCGGATATGGTGCTGACCGACGACAATTACGCCAGCATCGTCGCGGCGGTGGAGGAAGGCCGCACCATCTACGACAACATCCGCAAGTTCATCCGTTATCTGCTCAGCACCAATTTCGGCGAGATCGTGGCCATGTTTGTCGGCCTGATGGCTGGCCTCAAAACCCCGCTGCTGGCCATCCAGATTTTGTGGATCAACCTGGTTACGGACGGGCTTCCGGCCATCGCGCTCGGTTTTGAGCGGGCAGAGGAAGGCACCATGAGCCGTCCGCCACGCTCCCCCAGGGAGAGCATCTTTGCTGCCGGGGTGGGCCTGCACATCATCTGGGTGGGCCTATGGCTTGGTATGATTACCCTGGTTGGCTATATCTGGGCACAAACCTCGCTGGGGATGAACCCCCTCAGCGCGACGCTGGGCCTGGAACACCTGACGGCGGACCAGCTGGCGGCCATCGTCGGCCCGCAGCACGTCCCCAGCGCCTGGGATACGCTGTCCATCACGGCCCGCATCGACCTGCTGATCCCCAGCGAGCCGGTCGGCGTCCACGAAGTGGGGTCAGACCTGCTCAGCCTGGCCCTGCTCATTCCGCGCACGGTGGCCTTCAATATCCTGGCGCTGTCGCAGATTGCCGAGGTCAGCGCCATCCACGCTGGCGATGTCTCGTTCTTCCGTGTCTGGTACAGGAAGAATCGCATGCTCTTCCTGGCTGTGCTGGCGACCTTTGTCCTGCAACTGTTGGTCGTCTATGCGCCGTTCCTGCAACAGGCGTTCGACACCGCAGCACTGACTGCCGAGCAACTGGCGGTCTCCATCGCCCTGGCCTCTTCGGTGCTGTTCGCCGTAGAGGTGGAGAAGTGGCTGCGTAGGCGGCGGGACCGCGAGTCGCGGGCATAGCGGCTTGATGCCCCTGGGCAAAGCCAGTCGCCTACGGACTGGCTTTGCTTTTCTGTGTTGTTGTGGCGTGCCCGGCCTGTCTGGTTGGCGCGCCGCAATTTTTGCGTGCGGTCCCCTTGCCCGTATAAAATCTGCCCGCCGGCCTGAGCATACTTGTGGGGGCAGAGGATCGAGGAATTGGTGTGATGGGCTTTCGTGGGGGCGGCTGGTTCGCCCTGATGCACGGTGAAGACAGCGAGCGGTCCCATGTCACGTGGCCTCTGCTGAGGCGTGTGCTGGACTACGCAAGGCCCTATGTCCTGCACATCGCCGCGCTGCTTGGCATGATCCTGCTCACAACCGGGCTGGATCTGCTCACGCCGCTCATCTTCCGCGACCTGATCGATCACACCCTGCCGGGCGGCGACGTGGCGCGGCTGAATCTGCTGGCTGCTGGCCTGGTCCTCATCCCCCTGGCGACGGGGGCCATCCGCGTTTTTCAGCGCAAGATCAACGCGACCATTGGGGAGGGCGTGATCTTCGACCTGCGCGTCAGCCTGTATGCCCACCTCCAGCGCATGTCGCTGGCTTTTTTCACCCACACCAAGACCGGCGAGCTGATGAGCCGCCTGAACAACGACGTGATCGGCGCCCAGCAGGCCATCAGCAGCACCATTGTGGACATCGTGACCAACCTGATTCAGGCGACGGCCACCCTGTCGGTGATGCTCATGCTGGAGTGGCGGCTCACCGCTCTGGCCATTCTGGTGCTGCCGCTGTTCATCCTTGCCGCGCGTCGGCTGGGGTTTCGGCTGCGTGAGGTTGCCCGCCAGGGCATGGCCTACAATGCCCAGATGAACGCCATGATGAACGAGACGCTCAATATCAGCGGCGTGCTGCTGGTCAAGCTGTTTGGCCGCGTGAAGGCTGAGGTGGAGCGCTTTAAGGAGCGTGCGGCGCGCGTGCGGGATATCGGGGTGCGCAGGGCGGTGGTCGGCAGCCAGTTCTTTGTGATCCTCGGCCTGGTCGGCGCGGTGGGTACGGCGTTGGTCTACTGGGTAGGTGGACACCTGGTGTTGCAGGGCGTGTTCACCATCGGGACCATCGTCGCCTTCAGCGCCTACCTGGCGCAGCTCTACGCTTCCCTCCAGCAGTTGACCAACGCGCCGGTCGCCTTCGCCACGTCGATGGTCAGCTTCGAGCGCGTGTTTGAGGTGATTGACCTGCCACGGGATATTCAGGAGGAGCCAGACGCCTATCCGTTGCAGGACGTGCGCGGGGAGATCGTCTTTGACCGCGTGACCTTTGTCTACGCGGTTGATCAGCGGATTCTGCTGAGCGATGTGCAGCGGCCCGGCCAGATGGAGGCCGTGCAGGCCGTGCTTTCCGGGGACGGCAGGGCGGCTGGCGGGGCAGAGGGGCGCCCTCAGCCTGCTGCGCCGAGCCAGGCGCGCGAAAAGGCCCTCGACGATGTGACGTTTGCCATCCAGCCGGGGCAACTGGTTGCCCTGGTGGGGCCAAGCGGCGCGGGCAAGACCACCATAACCTACCTCATTCCCCGCCTGTACGACCCGACCGAGGGGCGCATTCTGCTGGATGGGCACGATTTGCGTGCGGTGACCCTGGATTCACTGGCGGCGCAGATTGGCATGGTGACCCAGGAGACGCACCTCTTCCACGACACGATCCGCACCAACCTGCTTTACGCCCGCCCGGAGGCCACCCAGGCCGAGCTGGAGGCGGCCTGCCAGGCAGCCAATATCCACGACTTCATCCAGGGCCTCCCGGATGGGTATGATACGGTCGTGGGGGAGCGCGGCTACCGCCTGAGCGGCGGTGAGAAGCAGCGCATCGCCATCGCCCGCGTGATCCTCAAGGACCCGCGCATCCTGGTGCTGGACGAGGCCACCAGTCACCTGGACAGCCAGTCTGAGGCGCTGATCCAGGACGCGCTGCATAAGGTGATGGCAGGCCGTACCAGCATTGTCATCGCCCACCGCCTGAGTACCATCCTGGCAGCAGACCTGATCCTGGTGCTGGATCGGGGCCGCGTGGTGGAGCAGGGGGCGCACGCCGATCTGCTGGCGCAGGGCGGCCTCTATGCGCAGCTCTACCGGACGCAATTCAGCCGTGATCTGGAGGGCGCGTAGGCAGCCCCTTGCTCCAAATGATCGGCAAGACTATACTCATTCATACCGTGTACCCGATGCCGTTCGACTTGAGGCCCTGTAAAGTGAGGTAGGGAGCCTGTCGGTGAAGCGTGTGCTCCGGGCGATGTCCCTGTTCATTTTGCTGGGTAGCGCTGCCTGCATGCGGGTCGAGACCCCAACGCCTGCCATGCCCACCGCAACGCTGCCGCCGCTGGCGACTTTCACGCCGCGCTACACGGCCACGCCGGTCCCCACGGCCAGTCCACGCCCCACCTTCACAGCCACGCCTTCTGTCACGCCCATCCCTCCTACTCCCTCCGACACGCCGACCCCCACGCCGACCCCGCCGATTATCGGCCAGGTATCCTCCGTGCAGAACGCCGACAACATGCGGGAAGGCCCCGGCCTTACCTTTCCCGTCATTCAGGGTGTGGAGACCAATACGGAGGTGATCGTTCTGGCCGCCAACGAGGAGCAGACCTGGTTCAACGTGCGTCTGGAGGATGGCACGGAGGGCTGGATCGCGGCGGACCTGATCTTTATCCTGCCTACGGAGACCCCGCTCCCCACCAACACGGTCCCCGGTGTGGTGCTGGAAGTCAGCGGGACCCCGCTGGCGACGGCGCTGATAGGCGGTGCTCCGATCACGGCCACCCCTAGCTTCACGCCGACGCTCTCGGGAGACGGTACAGAAGTGCCGCCTACGTTGCGCACGCCGGGCACGGTCACGGCCACGCTCACCCGCACGCCCACTCGTGAGCCGGCAGCCAGAATCCCAACTGTCACCCCCGCCGGTGACGGTGACGCCACCCCAACGCTCGCGCGGATCGCCTCCCCCACGGCGGCGCGACCGACTGCCCAGGGGACGGTGCTCTCGCCACGGCAGGGGTACGACGTGCTGGCCTATTGCGAGCAGTTCAGCCAGGTGCCGCCTCCGCTGGCAGAAGGAACGACTATCGATGTCTTCTGGGGCTGGATTGCCAGCACTGAGGAGTACCTCCGACAGCACATCAATAACGTCATCTACGAAGTCCGTCTGGATGGAGAGTTGCTGGAGGAATGGCGGCCTTATGCCACGCCCATCCGGCAGGAGCCGGATGGGAACTGGTCCATTTACTGGTACGTGCCCGTGCGGGAGCCGCTATCCCGTGGCACGCATACCATCACCTATCGGGCCACCTGGCGCAACCCGATCTTCGACGGTTACCAGCAGTTCGGCCCCGGCACGCCTAACGAAGTGGAGACGGGTAGCTGCACGTTCGAAGTTCGCTAGGGCTGGCGTGCTACCCGCCGGAGACATGAGTGGTGACCCCAGAGATGGGGTGTGCAGCGTGTGGCATACCCGCAGGCGGTCAACCGACCGATATTTTTGTGACATTTTCCACTTTTGTCGGCGTCGAACATCCTCTACATTGTGGGTAGAGATAATCAAAGATGGGTAAACACGTGGGAGAGAGCCTGATGCGTGTCAAAATCGATCGTGACGTGTGTACGGCACAACTGGCTTTTTGTGAGCAATGCCTGGGCAAGTTTCTCCGCGAGCCGATGGGCTATGAGCGCCACTGCTTCGAAGAGATCGTGGATGACGGCAAGGAAGAGTTGACCATCGAGCTAGTCTCTGGGGGGCACAGCACCGTGCTGACGCTCAACGAGGAGGAGCGGCTCCTCGCCGCGACTGAGGGCTGGAGCTTCTTTGTGGACTTCATCCCGCCCATGTACCGCGACGACCCTGCCCAGAAGCAGAAGAAGTAGGAGCGCCTGACGGCCAGCACCTGAGCATGCTCGTGATCCTCGGAACGCTGCGCCAGGATGTGCAGCGGTTGCTGCGCCCTGGCTAGCCCTCGTCCGGATAGGGCAGCAACAGGTCGTTGTCGTCCCGCACGGCCAACCACAGCACAGGCTCGTTTTCGTAGTAGACCAGGCCCTGCATGCGCCCCACGACAAAGCCGTCGTGTTCCGTGCGCAACAGGCCCCCCTCAGGGCCGAGCGGTCGCCCGTAGATGTCGGTCAGGCGGGCGACAACGTCCCCTTTGTGCACCACATCTCCGGCATCGACCAGATGAGTCACGATCCCGCTCGTGGGTGCGCGCGGGTGCATCATGCGCCGCACCGGAAAATTGACTTTGGGCCGGGGGATGGGTGGCATCGGCTCGCGCTCGCCAGGCAGCATCCCCGCCCAGCGCATGACGTTGCGTATCCCCACCGTGGCGGCTTCGCGCGCCGGGATGTCTACCAGCAGGTAGCTGCCCAGCTCGGCTGTGATAGCCGGGCGGCGCGCTCTGTTCAGCGTGGAGCCGCTGACGGAGCGGTGTAGATTCTTCTTGATGTATTCCGCTGACGGGAATTCATTGATAATCGGCAGCCCGAATGCTTTGAGCATCTCGTCTGTCCTGGCCTGGAGCTTGCGGGCAGCGGCCCTGTCCTGCTCTCCGTCGTAATAGATCGGGTCGCGGAAGGCGAAGGGTATTGAGCCGAGGACGGCATTGTGCAGGTCGATCAGGTAATCGACGGTAGCTTCGATGCACGCAAACAAACGCTCGTAGACCCGCTCCAACACTGAGACCGCGTCTTTGTCGGCTTCCGGGTCGGTCTGCTGGCGGGGGCGCCGCGGGGCGGGGAACAGCCGATTGGGGTCTGCGCCGCGTCCGTAATAGGGGCTGCGCGATTCGGCCCGCAGCCCGGCAGGGCTGAGCGTTGGGACCATGACCACCGTGCCCCGCAGAAGATGCAGGGGGAAATCCGCCCCTCCTGGGCCAAGCAGGCGATGGATCACGGCGAGGCCGCTGTGCTCGTTGCCGTGGATGCTCCCCGTCAGCCACAGGACGGGGCCTTCTTCTTTCCCCTGGGCGATGATGACCGGGATGCTGTCCTGGCCGCCCGTGGGTAGGGGCACCCCTTCGAACGTGCCATAGACGATCTGTCCGGGAACGCCCGTTGCGGTCCCGACGGTGACGGGATTGCTCATGGGATTCCTTTCTGTGGTTGTTGCGGGTTTGTTTTCCAACAGGTTGCCATCCGTGTGCTATATCTAGGGTTCCCTGGCCAGGGCGGCGGCCAGTTGCGAGCCGATCAGCGCCAGCACCATCACGTCTTCCTGCGAGATCGAGTCTGGCCCCTCACGGCAGGCCAGCAGCACGCCGAAGCATCTGTCATTGCCGACAGGGATGCAGGCCCCAGCTCCCAGCCGTCCTCGCTTGATCAGGCTGTAGTTTGGCTCATCCTGCGGACCCACGACGCGACTGTGGCCGTTTTGAGCCACCCAGCCGACAAGCGTGGTTTCCTTTTGCTGCTCTGGAGCAAGGCCGGTTATGGCGGGTGATCCGGCAGTCGCGCCCAGGGTCAGTGGCGCGGTTTCGCTCCCCTGGCGGTAGAACGCCACTAAGTCGAAGCCCAGGTCTCGGATGGCCAGGACCGCTGCTTCTACTTTGCCCGCCGCTCCTGCGGCCCGGTGTAGCCGCTTGGCGACTTCGCGGACGGGTGGCAGCGCGTCGGCGCGCAGGGTTTCGGTCTGCCGCTCCTGGAGCAGCCGCAGGATTCGCCTGACCAGGTCGTTGTTATTGAATGGATCGGTGGAGACATCGTCCGCGTGGCCGGGCATGCTGAGATCTGCCCCTTCGTCCACCCGAACGATGAGCAGGCGAGGGGCGGTTTCCCGTAGCTCGCGAATCAGCGCTGTGACGCCTTCCAGGGCGTTGTCCACCACCAGCACGTCGGTGCGTCCCCCGGCGTCCCTCAGCACAGCGGGCACGCTGGTGATGTCCGTGACCACGCGCACCGCGAAACCTTCCTGCTCGGCCAGGCGGGTCTGATAGCGCGCTGCCGCCTCTGGGCGGATGGCAGCCAGCAGATGGATGACAGCCACAGGTAGCCTGCCAGTAAGGTGAGCTGGAGCGATTTTCGGCTCTATTATGGCACGCCTGAGAGGGGTGGCAAGCTGCCGGGCGCAACAGAGGGCGGAGGTCTGGGGCCGGTGCTAGGCAGGTGGCTCCCATACCCCTGCGGCCAGGGTCAGCAGGACGAGCTGACGCATGCCCTGGGCCAGCGGCCCGGAGTCGATATACTCGTCCTCGCGATGCGCGTTCCCGCCCTGCGTGAGGCCGATGGTCACCGTTGGCACGCCCATCGCCAGCAGCAGGTTGCCGTCTGTGCTGCCCGCTTCCAGCGTCGGCTCAATGTTCACGGCCTGCAGGGCCGCCATCGCGCCACGGACCAGCTCATGATCGGGAGCGATGGCCCCGGCGGGTCGGTCACCGACGACCTCTACCCCAAAGCGCACCTCAGGCTCGTTCTGGCATTGCTCGATGATGCGCATGACCTCGGCTTCCAGGGAGGCCAGCGCACTGGGGTCTTCGCTGCGCATGTCCAGGTAGAATCCCGCCTCAGGGGCCAGGGAGTTCACGGACAGCCCGCCCTCGATGAGGCCGATATTGTAGGTGGTGCGGGGTTGCTGCGGCGGTTTGATCTCGGTGAGGCGCGCTCCCAGGCGCAGCAGGCTGTGAATGGCGCTGGGGCGGCCAAAATGCTGCCAGGAATGCCCTCCCTCGGCGTAGCAGGTGACGTGCAGGCGGCGCACGGCGATCCCTGCCCGGTAGACGCGGCCCAGGGCCATGCCCTCCAGGACAATGGCAACACCCAACTGTTCGGCATGTTTCTCATAAAAAGCCCGGATGCCGGCCAGGTCCCCCAACCCTTCCTCGCGGCTGTTGGCCAGGAACCAGATGTCCCGTTGGGGCTGGATGCGGAACTGGCGCAAAATATCGGCCAGGGCGATCAACCCGGCAACCCCCAGGCTGTTGTCGCCAATACCGGGGCCGTAAATCCGCCCATCTTCTTCGTGCCGGACGGTCAAGTTTGTCCTGGAGTCAAACACAGTGTCGGTGTGGGCGGAGATCAGCAGCGCTGGAGCCTCCGGGTCCAGGCCTGCCAGGCGCCCGAAGGCGTTGTAAAGGTGGTCGATGCCCGTATCACTAAGTCCGCAGGCTCCCAGGCGGCTGAGGACATGGTTGGCACGGACGAGTTCGTGAAAAGTCGGCGCGGGGATCTGCTGAATCAGGATGGCTTCCGAGATGATGTCGGTGAGCACTTCGTCCAGGTAGCGCCACATGCTGTCCAGCTTCGAAAGGCGACTCATCCGCTCGACCTGCTGTTGGATATCCATGTAGGGTCTATCCCTTATCGTGCTTGCATCGCATGTGCCCACAAGTGGTTCATAGTAATGTGGTGAGGAATAATTACATGCATCCAATTATGCAGCAAAGCCCAGATTTTTGCTGCATGTTTCTGGTGGGCGACGGTGGCTCCTGATGGCAGCATGTAGGGCGTGCGGTATCTGGGATATGCGCCGGTAGATTTGGGTTATATGACGGGGCTTTGGGGATAAGTCCTTTGGCCGAGAAGGCAGCGCACCACAAAGCCAATGTTAAAAAATCCCCTGCCGCCCGGCTGTGTTCAAAACCGCCATATGTGGGCATAATCACGCTGCAAAACCCCTACAGGTTGGGATAAAGAGGCATGGCGTAGATTCCCCTGTGGAAAAACTGCGGGCCTTTGGAACAGAGCCTTGCCTTTCGTGTTGTACGAGGTTGGAGGATCGTTATAATCCCTCTACCGCATGACGCTCGGCTGTTCAGCGCCACACTGTCACGCAGGGGAGTGAGGGGGACATGTGGACAGATGGAGATGGCAAAGGTCCTTCTGATTGAAAGCGTGCGGGCCAATGGCAAGTCCTTTGCGTCCGCGCTGAGAAAGCGATACGACATCTCAGTAGCGTATTCGGGCAGGCAGGGGGTGAGCGTCGCTCACGACTTGCTGCCGGATGTCGTCATATTGGATGCGGTATCGATGCGCACAACGGGTGATCGGATCTGCCGGGCTTTGCGTGCACAGTTGCCAGATACGCCGATTATTCACATCCGCCCTGCCTGGGAGGGCAAGGAGAAACCCAGCCCCGCTGACGTAATCCTGTGTCATCCGTTCACCTGGCGCAAGCTCCTGAATCGGGTCAAGCGCTTTGTGGATGTCCAGGGCAAAGATGGCGAGATTCTGGAGGTGGGCAGGATTCGCCTCAATGTTCCCCAGCGCCTGCTCATCATCGATGATCGGGAGAAGCGGTTGACCCCCAAGCTGGCAGGGTTGGCCGAGCTGTTCCTGAAGTATCCGAACACGGTGCTGGCCCGCAAGACGTTGATTCAGGAGGTGTGGGATACGGAGTACATGGGGGATACCCGCACCCTGGATGTGCATATCCGCTGGTTGCGGGAGGCCCTGGAGGAGAACCCCAGCCGCCCGCGCATCATTACCACGGTGCGCGGTGTGGGGTACCGCCTGACGCCGCCTGTTTGAAGAGGACGAAGAGCACCCCAAACAAACACAGCCGGTCGCCTGGATCGGCTGTGTGTTTTGTGGAGTTCAGTGGAGATGAAAAGGGCGCTCCGCTTAGCCCAGGGCGTTGAGCCTCTTCATCAGGCGGCTCTTATGCCGGGCGGCGTTGTTGGGATGAATGACGCCCTTGCCGGCGGCTTTATCCAGCTCCTGGATGGCCCGCTGGGTGGCTTCACGGGCGGCATCCTTATCCCCGCTTTCGATCAGGGTGCGGGCTTTTTTGACGAATGTCCGCATGCGCGAGCGGATCATGCGGTTGCGGATGCGCTTGCGTTCGTTGCTCCGAATGCGCTTGAGTGCAGACTTGTGGGTAGCCAACGGCAAACCTCTCCCGTTCTGTTCTCTGGGTCTCTTGCCGAGGAATTTTACCAGAGCGCCCCGGCTCTGTCCAGGGCTGCACGCAGCCATTGAGCGGTTGCCCTACCGTACAGGGCAGCAGAAAACTCTGGTATAATGGCCCACCATGTGTGGCATCGTGGGGATTATCGACCTCAAGGGGCGCGACCGCCTGGACCCGGCCCTCACGCGAGCGATGGCGGCGCGCATGGTGCATCGCGGCCCCGACGGCGACGGCTTCTTTGAAGCGCCCGGTATCGCGCTGGGGATGCGCCGCCTGAGCATCATCGACGTTTCCGGCGGCGACCAGCCCATCTACAACGAAGACCGCTCCATTGCCATCGTCTTCAACGGCGAGATCTACAACTACCTGGAGCTGCGCGATGCCCTGATCGCTCAGGGACATCGCTTTTCCACCCGATCCGACACCGAGACGCTCGTTCACCTCTACGAGCAGCACGGCCTGCATCTGTTCGACCACCTGCGTGGTATGTATGCCTTTGCCCTGTGGGATGGCCGGCTGGGGCGGCTGCTGTTGGCCGTGGATCACATTGGAATCAAACCCCTCTACCTGCTTGAGCGTGACGGGCAGCTCCGCTTTGCCAGCGAGATCAAGGCGCTGCTGGTCGATCCGGCGGTGACCCCGGCGCTGAACGTGCAGGCGCTGGACACCTTTTTGAGCTTTGGGTATATGCTGGGCCAGGAGACGCTGTTCCAAGGCGTCCAGCGCTTGATGCCGGGGCATTATCTGCTGGTGGATACGCGGACCGGGGATGTTCGGCGCGGGCAGTTCTGGAGCTGGAAGGAGGCAGACTCCGATCCGCTGGCCCCTGCGCCGCGCCCGACCGACCCGTCGGCGGCGATTGCGCTGGCGCAGGGGCTGCTGCGCGATGCGGTGCGCATCCATCTGCGCTCGGATGTGCCGCTCGGCCTTTTCCTGAGTGGCGGCATCGACTCGGCGTCGATGCTGGCGCTAATGAGCGAATTCGAGCCGGGCAGCGTGGAGACCTTCACGGTCGGGTACGATATCCCCACCGGCGACAACGAGCTGGCCCAGGCCAGGCGCATCGCAACCCACTTTGGCGCGACGCACCACGAGCGCGTGATCAATGCCGAAGACTGGTGGGAGCACCTGCTGGGTTATGTCTACCATAACGACGAGCCGGTTGATAACCCGTCGATCATCAGCCTGAAGGCGCTGGCAGAGGTCGCTGCCCGGCGGGTCAGGGTGGTGCTCAACGGCACGGGCGGCGATGAGCTGTTCTGCGGCTATGGCTCCCATCGCGCATGGCCGGGGCTGTTGCGCGCTGCCGCGCGGCTGGATCGCGTGCTGCCTCCATCGCTACGGCACAGGTTGGTTGGCGGGCCGCTCGGCGCGCTGGAGCGCTGGTATCCGCGACTCAAGCGGCTCCCTTTGCTCGGCGCGCTGCCGTATTACCTGCCACGCTGGCAAATGCCCCTGCTGCCCCAGGAGGAGGCGCTGCGGCGGGCGGTCTCCTTCGAGGGCTACACCCTGTCAGACGGCCTGCGGCGGTGGCTTTACGCGCCGCAGGTCAGCGCCACGCTGCCAAACTGCCGCCACAAAGAGCGCGCTTTTGCCGGGATTGTTGCCCAGGCAGGGGGGGAGAGCGCCGATCCCGTCGATGTTGTGCAGGCTTTGGTGGCGCTCTCCTGGCTGCCCTCGGATGGGTTGCTGGTGGCAGACAAGGTGACGATGGCCCATTCGCTGGAACTGCGGGTGCCCTTTTTCGACCGCCCGCTGCTTGCCTTTGCCATCAACCTGCCGCCCGATCTCAAGACGCGCGGCAACAAGTGGCTGCTGCGCGAGGCCATGCGCCCGTATCTGCCTTCCTGGGCGCTGGAGCGCCCCAAGCAGCCTTTCGGCAGCCCCGTGCTGGCCTGGTTTGACGGCCCGCTTCGCGAGCGCACCCAGGCCATCCTGCTGGATGAGCGCTCCCTGGGGCGCGGCTACTTTCGGCGCGGGGCGCTGGAGACGCTCCTGCGTCGGCACTTCTCGCGCCGAGAAGACCACGTGCAACTGGTGATGCGCCTTTTGCTGCTGGAGCTGTGGCAGCGGGCCTTTCTGGATGGGGATGCATGACGCCGGAGATGTGGATCACGCTGGCCGTGCTGGTCGCTGCCATCCTGTTGTTCGTCACCGAGTGGCTGCGGGTGGACGTGGTGGCCATCGGCGTGGTGGTGGCGTTGATGGTGACCAACGTGCTCACCACGGCGGAGGCGCTCTCCGGTTTTTCTAATCCGGCGGTGCTGACCATCGCCTCGCTGTTTGTGGTAGGCGGGGCCATCCTGCAAACCGGGCTGGCGGGCCTGATCGGGGAGCGCATTTTGCGCGTCGCCGGAGCCCAGGAGGCGCGCCTGATCCAGGTGATCATGCTGGCCGTCGCCCTGCTCTCCGGCTTCATGAGCGATACGGGGACGGTCGCTGTGCTACTGCCCGCCATCATTAGCCTGGCCCGCAGCGCCCGCATCAGCCCGTCCAAGCTGCTCATCCCCCTCTCTTATGGCGCGTTGCTCGGCGGGGCCATGACTCTGATCGGCACGCCCCCCAACATCGTGGTCAGCGACCTGTTGCGGGAGCAGGGGCTGCGCCCTTTTGAGTTTTTTGATTACTCGCCCGTGGGCATCCTGTTGCTTATCGCCGGGGTTCTGTTCATGGTGACCCTGGGGCGGCGTCTGCTGCCGGATGAGAGGTCTATGCCTGAGGTGCAGCGGGTGTCCACACCCAAGGAGCTGATTGACCTCTACCGGCTGCCGGAGAATATGTACCGTCTGCGCGTGCGCGGTGAATCGGAGCTGGTGGGCCGCACCTTGCAGGAGGCCCGGCTGGGCCAGGATTTCGACCTGTCTGTGTTGCAGGTCCTGCGCCAGAGGCAGCCACGCGCCGTGGCCCAATTCAACCTGTCAGGCAACGCGCACGACGTGATCCACCCCACGGCGTCGACGGTGTTTCAGGGCGACGACATCCTCCTCGTGCGGGGGCAACCGGACGACGTGCGCCATGCGGCAGCGACACACAACCTGGGCATCCAGCCTATCGCCGCCGGGGACGAAAGCTCCCTCGTCGGCCAGGAGGTTGGCATTGCGGAGGTTGTGCTGCCGCCGCGCTCCACGTTGTTGGGCAGGACACTGGTTGAGACGCGCTTCGGCTCCACATATAAGCTCTCCGTCCTCAGCATTCAGCGGCCCGGCGTCCAGGGGAGCCTCGATCTCAAGGAGACCAGGCTCCAATTCGGCGACATCCTGCTGGTCCAGGGCACATGGGAGAATATCCTGGCGCTGCGCAGGCGTCCCCGCGACTTCGTGGTGGTGGGGCAGCCGGAGGTTGGCATCGCGGCGCCCAGGCGTCGCAAGGCCCCGGCAGCCTTGCTGATCCTGATCGGCATGTTGGTGCTGCTGGTGACGAACGTCGTGCCGGTGGCCACAGCCAGTATGCTGGCTGCGTTGATGATCGTGCTCACCGGATGTTTGAGCATGGACGATGCCTACGCGGCCATCGACTGGAAAAGCATTGTGCTGGTGGCGGGCATGTTGCCGATGTCCACGGCGCTGGAAAAAGTGGGGCTGGTGAGCCTGGCGGCGCAGGGGCTGGCCGGTTCGCTGGGGGAGCTGGGTCCTCTGGTGGTAATGGCCAGCCTGTTCCTGCTGACCTCGCTCTTCACACAGGTGCTTTCCAACACGGCGACGGCGGTGCTGGTGGCGCCCATTGCCCTGGCAACTGCTCAGCGGCTCGGCGTGCAGCCCTATGCCTTTTTGATGGCGGTGGCGATTGCCGCTTCAATGGCTTTTGCCTCGCCCGTTGCCTCTCCGGTCAACACGCTGGTGATGGGGGCAGGCAGCTACCGCTTCAGCGACTACATCAAAGTGGGCATGCCCATGATCCTGATCATGCTGGTGGTCAGCCTGCTGGCCCTGCCTGTGCTGTGGCCGTTCTGACCGTGCCGGGGAGGGAGCGCCGGTGAAAACGATCCGCCTGTTTGCGTCGCTGCGGGACCTAGCCGGGTCAAGGGAGGTGGCCGTGCCGCTGAAGGGCCGGCAGACCGTATGGGGCGTCCTCCAGGCCCTCAGCGAGGCTTACCCATCGTTGGGCGCGGAAGTCCTGGATGCGGAGGGACAGCTCACCGGCAGGGTGCAGGTCCTGGTGAACGGACGCCATATTGACTGGCTCCAGGGCCTCGATACGCCGGTGGACGAGGGGGACGATATGGTGCTCATCCCGCCGCTGGCCGGGGGGGAGGGAGGGGGGCTTTTCTGCGGGGAAAAACGTGGGTAGACGCCAGGTGTTTGGTGCGCTATACTTATATTGACGCTCATCATGCTGCATGGTTGAGCGAACAGCGCCCCTTCATTTGAGGGGGCTTTGTGTGTCATGAGGATACTGGAATGATGCTGGATAAACTGGCGGCGATTGAAGGCCGCTATAACGAATTGGAAAGCCTGCTGGCCGATCCGGAGATCGCTGTGGATTACGAGCGGGTGGCTGAGCTGGCCCAGGAAAAAGCTGGTCTGGAAGAGATCGTGGAGGCCGCTCGCCAGTACCGCCGTTTGCTGGACGAGTTGGAAGATGCGCGGCTGTTGATGGAGGAAGAGCAGGACCCGGAAATGATCCGGTTGGCTCATACAGAGATCGAGTCGCTGGAAGCCCGGCGGGATAAGCTGGAGGAACGGCTCAAGCAACTGCTACTGCCCAAAGACCCCCGTGACGAGAAAAATGTCATCATGGAGATCCGCGCCGGGGCCGGCGGCGACGAGGCGGCGCTCTTTGCGGCGGACCTTTTCCGCATGTACACCCGTTACGCTGAGGCGCGGGGCTGGAAGACAGAGCTCCTCAGCAGCCACGAGATCGGCGTGGGTGGCTTCAAGGAGATCGTCTTCGAGGTCAAGGGGCGTGGGGCGTACAGCCGCCTCAAGTATGAGAGCGGCGTGCATCGTGTGCAGCGTGTGCCGGTCACCGAGAGCCAGGGGCGCATCCACACCAGCACAGCAACTGTCGCCGTGCTGGCCGAGATGGACGACGTGGACATTGAGATCAACCCCAGCGACCTGCAGATCGATACCTATCGCAGCGCGGGCGCGGGCGGGCAGAACGTCCAGAAGAATGAGACGGCGGTGCGCATCACCCATCTGCCGACCGGGATTGTGGTCACCTGCCAGGACGAGCGCAGCCAGACACAAAACCGCCTGCGCGCCATGAGCATCTTACGCGCCCGGCTGTATGACATCGAGCAGCGCCGCTTGCAGGAGCAGCAGGATTCCGAGCGGCGCAGCCAGGTCGGCACGGGCGAGCGCAGCGAGAAGATTCGGACGTACAACTTCCCGCAGAACCGGGTGACCGATCATCGCATCAACGTGAGCAGCCACAACCTGCCCGCTGTGCTGGAAGGCGACCTGGATATGTTCATCGACGAGCTGGCCACACGCGAGCAGGCCGAGCGCCTGGCAGAGGCATGAGCAACGACTTTACTGTAGGGGCGGCGCTGAGGGCGGCTGCCGAGGCCCTTGCCGCCCGGTCTGAATCCCCACAGATGGAGGCCCAGGTATTGCTGAGCCGCTTGCTGGACCTGGACCGTGCCCGCTTGCTGGCGTATCCGGAGCGCACGCTGACGCCCAACCAGCGTTCCCGTTACGAATCCCTGGTCCGCCAGCGGGCAGGCGGCGTGCCGCTCCCCTACCTGACCGGACGGCGCGCTTTTTACCGCCACGAATTCGTCGTCTCGCCGGAGGTATTGATCCCCCGGCCCGAAACGGAGCACCTGGTCGAGGCAGGGCTGGCCTGGGCCGGGGCGCGTGCGCCGCATGGGGAGGGCCTGACGCTGGTGGATGTGGGGACGGGCAGCGGGGCCATTGCTGTCTCGCTGGCGGCGGCGTTGCCACGTGCAACGGTCCACGCCATTGACATCAGCCCGACTGCGCTGGCGGTGGCCTGCTGCAACGCGAGGCGCGTTGGCGTGACCAATGTGCGCTTTCACCAGGGCCATTTGCTAGAGGCGCTCCCTGCCGCCGCGCCGCTTGACCTGGTCGCGGCCAACCTGCCTTATATCCCTTCCGCAGAACTTGAATCGCTGGCGGTGGCCCGCCACGAGCCACGCCTGGCCCTGGACGGCGGCCCGGATGGGCTGGCGCTGTTCCGCCAGTTGTTGAGGCAGGCCCCCGCCCGTGTTGCGCCGTCATTTTGCCTGTTGCTGGAGGTCGGTGCCGGCCAGGGCAGGGCGGTGCAGGAGTTATGCAGGGCGGCGTTTCCGGGCGCTCGCATCCGGGTGGTGCGGGATTACGCCGGGCACGATCGGGTGGTTGAGGTGAGCCGGTGAGCCGAATCGTCCCCCTTAATCCCAAGACGGTACCGCTGGCCTACGAGGCGCTGCGGCGCGGCGATCTGGTTGTGCTGCCGACGGATACCGTCTATGGCGTGGCCGCTTTGGCCCGGTCGCCGGAGGCCATCGCCCGCCTTTTCGCCGCCAAAGGGCGGCCTGAGGATAACCCCATCCCGCTCCTGCTCAGCGATGCTGACCGCATGGAACAAGTCTGTGTGGCCGTGCCCGATGCCGCCCGCCGTCTGGCGGAGGTGTTCTGGCCGGGTCCCCTGACGATTGCCCTGCCCAAAGCGCCCGATCTGCCACCAGCCCTGACGCCGCTGCCGACGGTCGGCGTGCGCGTGCCGGACCACGATCTGACGCGCGCCGTGATTCGGGCCATGGGCGGCGCGCTGGCCGTGACCAGCGCCAACCGCTCCGGCGGACCTAACCCCCTGACCGTACGGGAAGCCTACCAGCAGTTGGGGGCTGCCGTGGCGCTCTACATGGATGACGGCCCTGCCCTGGGCGGCAGGCCGTCCACCGTGGTGACCTTTGAGGAGGATGGGGAGCTGGTGATTGTGCGCGAGGGGCCGATCAACGCGGTTGAGCTGCGGGCGGTGCTGGGGGGGTAACCTGCGCCTCAGCATCGCCCACACGCTCAGTCAAATTGATTGGCGAACGGCACACAGGATACCGCTGCCTGGTGTGCCGCGTTTATGCCACCGTCCGCTCCGGCTCAACCACCTGGAACGTCAGCCGCTCGTTGGACGGATCGACATCCACCACAATGTGGTCGCCATCTCGCACCTGGCCTTCCAGGATGTACAGTGCCAGCGGGTCTTGCAGCTCGCGCTGGATGGTCCGCTTGAGCGGACGCGCGCCGAAGACGGGATCGTAGCCGCGCTCGGCTAGGAAGCTGCGTGCGGTGTCTGTCAGCTCCATGGTCAGGTTGCGCTCGGCCAGCAGCCCCCGCAGTCTGTGCAACTGGATGTCCACAATCTGCAGGATGTGTTCCTGCTTAAGGCTGTGGAAGAGGATGATCTCGTCCAGCCGGTTCAGGAATTCTGGCCGGAAGTGGCGGTCCAGCTCCCGCAGCACGGCCTCGCGCACGTTGGGCGCTTCTGGCCCGCCCAGCTCCTTGAGCAACTGGCTGCCGACGTTGCTGGTCATGATGATCACGGTGTTGGTGAAGTCCACCGTGCGGCCATGGCCGTCGGTCAGGCGGCCTTCGTCCAGCACCTGCAAGAAGACGTTGAAGACCTCCGGGTGCGCCTTTTCGATCTCGTCGAACAGCACGACGGAGTACGGTCTGCGGCGGACGGCCTCCGTGAGCTGGCCGCCCTCCTCGTAGCCGACGTACCCCGGCGGCGCGCCGATCAGGCGGGCCACCGAGTGACGCTCGCCGTACTCGCTCATGTCGATGCGCACCATGGCCTCTTCCGAGTCGAAGAGGAATTCGGCCAGTGCGCGGGCCAGCTCCGTCTTGCCGACCCCGGTTGGCCCCAGGAAGAGGAATGTGCCCAGGGGGCGGTTGGGGTCTTGCAGACCGGCGCGGCTGCGGCGCACGGCGTTGCTTACGGCGCGGATGGCCTCGTCCTGGCCCACCACGCGCCGGTGCAGCCGCGCTTCCATTTTGAGCAGCTTCTCCACCTCGCCTTCCAGCAGGCGGCTGACCGGAATGCCCGTCCAGCGGGAGACCACGCCCGCCACCTCGTCGGCGTCGACCTCTTCCTTGAGGATCGCGCCTTCAGCCTGCAGGTCGCGCAGGCGGGCTTCCTGCCTGGTCAGCTCGCGCTCCAGCTCTGGAATGGTGCCGTACTGGATGCGCGAGGCCTGCTCCAGATCGGTCAGGCGCTGGGCACGCTCCAGTTCCACGCGCGCCTGATCCAGCCTGGCTTTGGTCTCCCGGATGGCCTGGATCGCTTCTTTCTCGGCCTGCCAGCGGGCGGTCAAGGCCCGCGACTCTTCCCGCAGGTTGGCAAGCTCCTCCTCGATCCTCTTGAGCCGCTCTTTGGACGCCTTGTCGCGCTCCTTCTTGAGCGCCTCGCGCTCGATCTCCAGTTGCATGATGGCCCGGTCAACCTCATCCAGCGCCTGTGGCTTGGAATCGATCTCCGTGCGCAGGCGAGAGGCGGCCTCGTCGATCAGGTCGATGGCTTTGTCCGGCAGATGCCGGTCGCTGATGTAGCGGTGGCTGAGCACGGCGGCGGCGATCACGGCGCTGTCCTGGATGCGGACGCCGTGGTGCACCTCGTAGCGCTCCTTAAGCCCACGCAGGATGCTGATCGTGTCCTCGACGCTCGGCTCGTCCACAAACACCGGCTGGAAGCGCCGCTCCAGCGCCGCGTCTTTCTCAATGTACTTGCGGTATTCGTCCAGCGTGGTCGCACCGATGGCGTGCAGTTCGCCGCGTGCCAGCATCGGCTTGAGCATGTTCCCGGCGTCCATAGCGCCTTCCGCCGCGCCAGCGCCGACGATGGTGTGCAGCTCGTCCAGGAAAAGGATGATCTGTCCCTGGGCGTCGGCGACTTCTTTGAGCACAGCCTTCAGGCGTTCTTCAAACTCGCCGCGATATTTGGCCCCGGCCACCAGGCTGCCCATATCAAGCTGGACGATGCGCTTGTCCTTAAGCCCTTCCGGCACGTCGCCGTTGACGATGCGCTGGGCCAGGCCCTCCACGATGGCCGTCTTGCCCACGCCTGCCTCGCCGATCAGCACCGGGTTGTTCTTGGTGCGGCGGCTGAGCACCTGGATCACGCGGCGGATCTCCTCGTCGCGCCCGATCACCGGATCGAGCTTGCCCTGGCGCGCCAGCGCTGTCAGGTCGCGCCCGTACTTCTCCAGACTCTGATAGGTGGATTCAGGCTCCTGGCTGGTGATGCGCTGCCCGCCCCGGATGCTGGCCAGCGCCTGAAGCACGCTGTTCTCGTCTACGCCGTGCCGCGCCAGCAGGCCGCCCACGGAAGCGTCCCTGGTCAGGGCGATCAGGATGTGCTCGGTGCTGGTGTATTCGTCTTTCATGCGCCGGGCTTCCTGTTCGGCCTGGGTCAGCGCGTTCACCGCCTCGCGCGACAGGCCGACCTCTGCCGTCTGGCCGCTGACGCGCGGACGGTGTTCCAGCATGGCCTGCACTTCGGCGGCCAGGGCCTCAGGACGTGCGCCGATCTTGGCGACAACCTCCGAGACGACGCCCTGGGGCTGGAGCAGCAGCGCCAGCAGCAGGTGCGCCGGCTCAATGGCCGGGTGCCCGGCTTCCATGGCCTGGCGTTGCGCCGCCAGGATGGCTTGTTGTGCTCGGTTTGTATAGCGATTGAGGTCCATTACCACAACCTCTCTGAAATGATTTTTGTTTCCAGTGTCCCGGAATTAACCTACATTACCCTACTGGTATGATATATGATCCGCATCAGCACGGCATAAGAAGGGTGTATGAGGGATTCTAAAACCGGCCTCCTGCCGCTATTGAGGAGGGGGGACTTCCTCCGTAGAGGCCGGCGCCGCCACATCCGGGTCAGGTTCCGCTTCCTCCGTGGCCAGGGGAGCCTGTTCTGCGGCCCCTGACGCCTGCGTGGGGGCCGGTCCAACATCCTCGGTGGCGGCGGGCGGGGCTTCCTCGGTCGCCAGGGGCGGGGCTGCGCCACCCGTCGCCCCCACCGGAATGACCTCGTAGCGGACCAGGTAGGTCCCGACGCCCAGGACGGAGGTTGCCAGCCACAAACCCAGCGTGAGCCACATGGTCACTTTGGCCTGCCTGAACCAGTACTTGCGCAGGTTGCGCTCCCCCCGCTTGCGGGCCTGCCCAACCTGCCAGTCCTCAACCAGCATCCGGACGACGACAAAGGTGGCCAGCCCCTGACCGGCCAGGCCCAGCACGCCGTGGATTGTGGGGAGCAAATAACGGGAATTGCCCGGTTGCGTGAGGATGTTCTGGGCGATGTCTCCGCCGTAGGTGGGCAACATCAGAAATCCGATCAGCCCCCAGTTGACCAGGGTGACGGCGATCATCGCGTATTTGTGGTGCGGGCGGTGGAGGTTGCGGCGGGCGAAGCGGAAGCCCAGCAGCATGGCGGGGACGATGAGCAGGATGTAGGCCAGCAGGCTCAGGTCGGCCATCAGGCTGGCCCCTGTGCCCAGGAAACCGGGTTGCAGACGTGGGTCCATTGCAGGGCGTCCTTTTGTGGGGAAATTGCACAAATTTAGGCCGTAATCGTAGCATGGCCCGGACGATCCCGGCAATAGCCGCGCTTCCCCTGGCTGGTGTGGCGGGATTGTTGGAAACGGTGGGTTTTTGTGGGATAGCGCTGGATAATGTGGGATACCTGCGGGAAAAATTAGCCCTCCCGCTTGAGATCAGCCACCCTGCCCCCCGTGATGTGCAGTAGCTGGCTGTAAGTCACCGGGAAAATGGCGTTGGGCGCTCCTGCGGCGGCATAAAGCTGCTCGAAGCGAGACAGCGAGTCCTCGATGTAGATCGGCAGGCCGCCTGTCCTGTGCCCCACCGGGGGCACGCTGCCTGGGGGATAGCCAAAGTGGCGCACGCATTCGTCGGGGTTGGCTATCTTCACTTTCTTGCGGGAGACGTTGTAAAGGGCCGCCAGCTTGCGGTCGTCGATTTTCTGATCGCCCGCCGCCAGCACGACGACCGGCTGACCATCGACCATGAAGCCCAGGCTCTTGACAATGGTGCCCAGTTCCGTGCCGATGGCGTCAGCGGCCTCCTGCGAGGTGGCCGTGGATTGCTCAAAGAACTGCACCTTCAGCCCCAGGTCGAACGTATCCAGGGCAGCCTGTACGTCTTGCGGGGTCAACGCTTCCACGCGGTTACTCTCCTTTGCAGGTAAGTCCTATTGCAGAATGCCAAATCCAAGTGAGCCGGGGCCTGTGTGAACCCCCACGGAGACCCCGACGGTGCCCTCAACCAGTTGCAGGGGAGACCAGCGCTCCCTGATCTTCTCGACGAGCATCTGCATGTCCTCCAGCGCGTTGCCGTGCAGCACGCCGACGCGCAACGGTCTGGTGCGGTCCACGGCCTCGTCGAAGATCTCCGAAAGGCGTCTGAGCATGTGTTTGCGGGTGCGCACCTGCTCCAGCAGGGCGATGCCGCCGTCCTTGACGTGCAGGATGGGCTTGATGCGGAGGGCCATGCCGATCAAACGACGCAGGTTGTCGATGCGCCCACTGCGGTAGAGGTATTCCAGCGTGTCCAGGGCGAAGATCATTTTGGTCCTGGCCGCGAGCTGTTGGGCCAGCTCGAAGGCGTCCCCTGGGGCGATGCCTTCGTCGCGGGCGTCGGCGAGGGCCAGGGCGACCAGCCCGTGGGCGATGGAGCCGGTCCGGGTGTCCACAGCATGGGCGGGGAAGTCCACCATTTTGGCTGCCTCAAGGGCGGCGTTGTAGGAGCCGCTGAGCCTGGCGGAGATGGTGAGCATGATCACCCCTTCCGCGCCGGTTTCGTCCCGCGCACGCTGGTAGGCCTCCGCCAGGGTAGATGGCGCGGGCTGGGACGTGGTCGGTAGCTCCCTGGTGGTGGCCAGTCGCCTGTAGAATTGCTGGGCGTCGATGTCAATGCCGTCCCGGAGGGTTTCGCCCTGCCAGATGATCTGCATGGGGACCACATAGATGTGGCGCTCTTGTGCCAGGGCGGGGGGGATATCGGCGGTGCTATCGGTCAGGACCGCAGTGCGCACGGCCACAGCGTCTCCTCCTTTAGGGCTTGCTGGGGTTTCCTGAGGCTGGTTTATTCGTTGCTGGTTTGGGGCTGGCCTGGCCCCGGTCTGGCTTTTATTGTAACACCGCAAAGCCCACTGCGCCCGGCCCTGCGTGCACGCCAATGGTGGCCCCGACCTGGGTCTTGACGAGCGAGGTCGGCTGGCAGCGCTCCACGATGGCCTTTTCCAGCGCGTCGGCGTCTTCTTCGGCGGCGCTGTGGAGCACACCCACCCGCAGAGGCCGGGCCGGATCGATCGCCTCCCAGAAGATCTCAACCAGGCGGCTGAAGGCGCGCTTGCGGGTGCGGACGCTCTCATGCGCCTCGACGCGCCCGTCGCGGATTTGCAGGATGGGCTTGATGTTCAGCGCCGTGCCCAGGAACCGGCGGGCACCCCCGATGCGGCCCCCCTTGTGCAGGTATTCCAGCGTGCCCAGCAGGAAGTAAAGCCGAATGCGCGCCGGGAGGAAGCGGGCCAGCGCCAGAATCTCCTCCGGCGATGCCCCGCTGTCGCGTGCGTCCGCCACTTCCATCACGCCCAGGCCAGTGCCGGTGGATGCGCTGCGCAGGTCAATGGCATAGGCCGGGAAGTCCACCATCCGGGTCGCCTGCTGGGCAGAGGCGTAAGTTCCGCTGAGGTCGGCGGAGATGGTGAGGGCCACAACGGCCTCCGCGTCCGTTTCGTCGCGGGCCTGCTGGTAGGTTTCGGCGAACTCCGCAGGGGAGGGTTGTGATGTGGTGGGCAGTATGGGGTCGGTGGGCAGCCGCTTGAAGAAGTCATCCGGCGTGATGTCGATGCCGTCTTTCAAGTTGTCGGCCCCCCAGATGACGTAGAGCGGGACAACGTAAACCTGGCGTTCCTGGGCCAGGGCAGGGGGGATGTCTGCGGTGCTGTCGGTAACCAGGGCGATGCGTGCGGTCACAAAGCGCCTCCTGTGTTTGCCTCACTGCGGGCGTGCTTTGTGAGCAATAACACCGACGCCCGGCAGATGATGCACAGGGTGAGCGCTGTTTGAGGGCCGGTGACGTGCTGGCTGCGTGGCGGGCCGTCTGGGCTATGCCAAGGTTGGGGGCGGCAGGCCGGTTATTGAGCCAGGCAGATGCCGATGACGCCAGGCCCAGCATGAACGCCGATGGATGGACTGACCCAGCTTTCGAGTATCCAGGCCGGTTGCCAGCGCGCGTTGATCTCCGCGCTCAGCGCGCTCGCTTCTTCGGCGGCGTCTCCGTGGATCACGCCGACGTGCAACGGCCTGGTGGGATCGATGCGCTGCTCGGCCAGCTCCACCAGGCGCTTGAGGGCGCGCTTGCGCGTGCGGACGCTTTCCAGCGGCTCCACGCGGCCATTCTTGATGTGCAGGATGGGCTTGATGCTCAGGGCCGTGCCGATCAGATGTTTGGCCCCGCCGATGCGGCCTCCCCGGTAGAGGAATTCCAGCGTGCCGGGGGTGAAGATGGCGTGGCTGCCGGCGGCGGTTCGGCGCGCGACCTGAAGCGTTTCCTCCACCGACGCGCCTGCGTCGCGGGCATCGGCGGCTCGCAACACAGTCATGCCCAGAGCCAGCGAGATCACCCGCGTATCCAGCACATGCACGGGGAAGTCCACCATTTTGAGGGCCTCTTGGGCCGAGGAATAGGTGCCGCTCACGTCTTCCGAGACGGTGAGCACCACCACCGCCTCAGCATCGTTCTCGTCGCGGGCGCGCTGGAGCAACTCGGCCACGTCAGTGGGGGCGGGGCGGGAGGTGGTGGGCATCTCTTGTGTGGTGGCCAGGCGGGCGTAGAACTCCGGGGAAGTGATGCTGATGCCGTCCTTAAACTCCTCGCGCCCCCAGATGATGACCTGGGGGATCATGTAGATTCGGCGTTCCTGCGTCAGCCAATCGGGCAGATCCGCCGTGGTGTCGGAGACCAGAGCGAAACGCGCTGTCACGGGACTACCTCCTTGGTGGGTGGATCAGGCCACTTGCAGCGTAAGGGTGGGTTGTCCCCAGTATAGAGCATTCCCGGAGGATGGTACAGTGCCCCGCCTGGCCCCCAGGCCCGGTATTGGGGTGCAGCGCCCGACCGGGTAGCGGGCGCTAACCCGCTTCTGCAAGCAGTTTCCGATACAGGGTCCGCAGGTTGGCGCGGTGCAGGTCCTGGACGGCACCGTTGAGCGGGATGCGGCTTTTGCCGCAGGATTCGATATCGATGCGGTCCAGGTAGCGCTCCGGGTTCTTACGTTTGAGCGCTTTCTCGATCTGTTTGCGCAGCAGAATCAGGTAGTCCAGGTCTTCCTGCAACCGGCTTTCGACCTCTCCGCGCAGGATGACCTCGCCGTGCCCCTGCACAACGCTTTCAAAATTGTGTCCGCTCAGTGCTTTGAGGGAGGCGATGAAGTCGTCGTAATCGCCGTCGACGAAGTACGGCACGGGCATCAAGGTATCTGCTGCGAACAGCACGCGGTCCTCGCGGGCGAAGCAAACGATTGAGTCAGGGCTGTGGCCGGGGGAGTGCCGCAGCTCGACGGTCTTGTTACCCAGGTGAATGGTGAGCGTCCCTGTTCTGAAGACCAGGGAGGGCAGTACCACCTGGGCGCTGGCGAATTCCTGGGCGCTGCGCTGGGCATCTTCCATGCTTTTGCGTCCCCGTGTGTTCAACAGTTCCCGGCACAGTGCGTGGCCGACGACCAGGGCATCGCTGAAGAGGTATGTGCCGAAGGTGTGGTCGGCGTGGTAGTGGGTGTTGATCACCACGCGGATGGGGCATTCCAGCCGCCTTTCCACAAAGTTTTTGATGGCCACTGTCTCTTCGGGAAAGGCGAGGGTGTCGATGAGGATGGCGCCTTCTGAAGTGATAATAGCCCCTGCCGTCACCTGCACATACAGATCGCTGGTGAATACATAGATATCATCGGCAACACGTTCTCGTTGCATAGCACCGTTCGCGGAGTCGCTGAGGTTAGCGGCAGGCGACTAGGAGTGGGGTTCAATAATAGTGCGCGGAAAAGTATAGTCCCTGTACACACCTCTGTCAAGATTTGTGATATTATTCACAAACAAATGGTCGAACAAAGGGGAAGAAACCCTGCCCTGGTATGCCACAGGGCAGGCTGGTGAGGCTATATATCGGACTCCGCTGCTTGGAACCGCAGCTCAGAGGATCAGCGCCAGCACGACCAGAAAGAGGAACAGCGCGGCAGCCAGCAGCCCCATGTTGCGTAGGTCGGTGACGACATAGGCGTATTCATTGGCCAGGTCTTCTACCGTCACCTTTTTGAGATGGGCTTCGGCTTTTTGTGGGGGATGGGTGTGCGCCGGGGCGGAGCCTGCCGGGGCCTTTTCCGCCTCCTGCTGGCCCCGTGCCTGGCGGCGGGCACGGCGGAGAGTCTCCTCCGGCAGGTTGGGGCGGGTTCTGCTCTGTTTACGAGCCATGGCGGATGCAACCTTTCAGGCGTTGATGCACGGTTATTGCTTGGCGTGGCGAGTATAACCGGGATCGGCCCACAGGGGGTTATGCCTTTGGGCGACAGGGCGACCCCTGGCCGATGACCCCGATGGATGGATCAGGAGCTGCTGAGATCGGCCATGACCACGATTCGCTGGTTATCCACCTGGTACGGGTAGCAGGAGATCAGGGTGGCGGTAGGCTCCCGTGTGTGGTCCATCACATGGACAGCATAGGGGGAGACGATCTGCGTTTCCCGCACAACGTAGGTGTAGCGCCGGGTCAGGGTGTGGATGATGATCTCATCCCCCGGTTCAAGCTCATCCAGGTGGCGGAAGATCTCCCCATAAATATCGTTGTGTGCGGAAAGGACCACATTCCCTGGCTGGCCGGGCAGCCCGGTCCCCGGCTGGTGTCCCACGCCCCGCTTGAGGGCCTCCCAATCCGTCCCGCTGACGATGGACGCATCGACGTTGATGGCCGGAATCTGGATGCGAACCGGGCTTTCTGGGCCAGGTGTCGGAATGGCGACTGGCGCGGCCAGTTGTCGCTGGACTACCGGGCGCAGGTGTTCCGGGATTTCGTTGAGGTTGAACTGGGCACCGCCGGGGGAGGTGGGCGGTGTGTGCCCGCTGGGCAGCACCAGCCGCTCCAGGCGGATCTCCGGCGTGACGGTAGGCGTGGGCAGGCTGGCCAGCGCCTGGGCCTGGGCTTCAGCCTGAAAGGCCGATGTCTCCTCCTGGAGCATCTGCAAGGCCTGGAGCATCTGCACGCCGATCACGACCAGCCCCACAACGGCCAGAATCTCGATGGCAAGCAGTGTGCGGTTCCATACCCTGTTCCAGAACGGAGAAGGCTCTGGCTCTGGGGCAGCCTGCGCAGTCAGCAGGTCCTCCTCGAAGCGCGGCGTGCCGTCCTCGCTCGCCGGCGCGGTCTCGGCCTGGGCGGCTGGGGCATTCGGCGTGGGTTCGGGCCTGGCGGGGGGAGGGGGCGTTGTTGCTGAGGTGGGCGTGGTCGCAGGCGGTGTGCCGCCCGGTCTCGTCGTGCCGGGCACAGGCCGCCGCCCTTCCTGGCTCAGGCGGCGCAGGTGCTTCTGCCGCTCCTCGCGCTTGCGGATGGCCAGGATGCGCTCCAGTTCCTCGATGCTGAGTTCGTCAACAGGGCGTTTGTCACGCATGGTTACTCATGCCGTCGTCTTTTTCTTGGCGACCGCGAAAACTTCGCGCTCGAAAAACCAGCGGAAGGGTGGCACGCAGAACAGCAGGCGGCGCAGCAGGCCCAGGGGGTCGTTGTGCCAGTCTTGCGGTGGGCTGGCCAGCCATACCTGGGCCTCAAAGTTGGCCCGATTCAGCGTGCGCCGCAGGCTGAACATGCTTTGCTCGTTCACGTGCACGTGGGCGTTGGCCCCCACCAGAAACTCGCGCGGGTTGGCCGGGTAGCTATGGCCCTGGCCCAACAGCGTTCTCACCAGCCGTACCACGGGATAGGCGTAGCGGTCGTACCAGGCGTTGGGGGCGGTGTGCACGATGAAGCGCCCGTCAGGCTTGAGCACCCGGTGGACCTCCAGCAATGCCCGGTGCAGTTCCCATGGGTAAAGGTGCTCCACCACGTCAAACATCAGGATGCGGTCGAACGTGGCGTCCGCAAAGGGCAGCGCCTTGGCGTCTGCCTGGCTGACCCCGATCTTGCCCGAACGCCCGTCCGTGCCGTGGATGACCTCCGCCGTCATGTTCACGGCGACTGTGGCGTAGTCGATGCCGTAGGCGTGCGCCCCCAGGCGGGCGCAGTGGCGCAGGATCTCGCCCCGCCCACAGCCCACGTCCAGCACCATCATGCCGGGGGTAATGGCTGCCAGCTCAAAGGCCGCCTTCAGCCGCCGCGATAGCTGTTCCCCTTCGCTCTGGTTGAATTCGTCGTAGCCTTCGCAGGCAGTGCGGAAGTATTCTTCGGTGTAGAGCGTGGATGGCAGCGATGGGCGCCTTGTCTTGGGCAAGCGCATCTCCCCCAACTTCATGGTGTTCGTCCCTGTGAGTGGTCATTATACTGGGTGTGCGGGGCGATGCAACCATTTTGTGATTGGCCAGGCGGTTAGCCCATTCACTTATGGCTGTCGCAGCACGATCATGAGGCGAGATGCGCCTTCCAGGAGTAGGGGGCTGTCATGTGGGGAGAAAGCAGGGAGCACCTGGGCGTCGCCACGCGCTGGGTGTTGGTCGCTTTGTTGCTGGTCGTGGGGGCTGTGCGGTCTTGGCTGGTGCGGGATATCTTGTTGTTGGTCCTGGCCTCGGTGATCCTGACCGTCTGGATAGGGACCCCGATCCGGTTTTTTGTCCGGCACGGCCTCGGTCGCCCGCTGGCGGTGGCGCTCTCGCTGCTGCTGATCACGGTGGTCATTGTGCTGGCTATCGTTCTGCTGGTGCCGGGCCTGTTGCAGCAATTCGCCACGCTGGCGGGCCTTATACCCAGGGCCGTGGAGCAATTGCAGGAGTTGATTGACAGTGGCCAGTTGGCGGCGCAGTTCCCCTGGCTGGGCCAGATTCTGGAACAGGTGAACATCGACATCACCATGCTGGGTCCGATCATTGACCAGATCGGCGGCGCGTTGGGGCAGATCACGCAGGCGGTCTTTCCCTTTGTGGGGGGCGTAGCCAGCACGTTGCTGAGCCTGCTGGTGGTGCTCTTTATGACTGTCTATTTCGTGATCAGCCCGGATGATTACCGGGAGGGTTTGCTCAAGCTGGTACCCCCTGCTTATCGGCTCCGGGCAGGGGAGATTGTGCTGCGGTTGGAGTTGACGCTGCGCGGCTTTTTGCAGGCCAAGATGCTCTCTATGATTCTGATCGGCTTCGGGACGTTCATCGGTCTTACCCTGCTGGGGGTTCCTCTGGCCCCGGCGCTGGGGACGCTGAACGGCTTGTTCTCCTTCGTCCCCAACTTTGGCCCTCTGGCGGCGCTGGTTCCGACGCTGGCCGTGACCATCGTCAATGCGCCGGATCGCTGGCTGTGGGTGGTCGTGCTGATTTACGGCCTGCAGCTCATCGAGAGTCAGTTCGTTGGCCCCTGGTTGATGTCGGAGCGGATCAATCTCTCGCCGGTGCTGGTGTTGGTGGGGCAGATCATCGCCGGGATTTTCTTTGGTTTTCTGGGGCTGTTGCTGGCCGTGCCCCTGGTCGCGATCCTGGTTGTGCTGGTACAGGAGGTCTACATCAGGGACATTCTGGGCGACGCGGAAGGAATGCCGCCTGCTCCCTGAGCGGGATGGGGCTGGCCGTCAGCCGCCGGGCCGCCGACCTCCGCCATCTGCCGAATCCGCCCGGAGTCAGAGTGTCGTATAATGGTGAGAGACGACGGGGTTTTGATCTTCAACAAACTGGTATGGATTTCACGGCATTGCGAGAGAAAATGGTGGCCGAGCAACTGGCCGGGCGAGACATCACCGATCCGCGTGTGCTGGAGGTGATGCGCACCGTTCCGCGCCATCTGTTCGTGCCGCCGGACTTGCAGCACCTGGCCTATCGCGATGGCCCGCTCCCTATTGGCCACGACCAGACGATCTCCCAGCCCTATGTCGTCGCTTTGATGACGCAGAGCCTGCTGCTCAAGGGGGACGAGATCGTGCTGGAAGTGGGGACGGGGTCGGGCTACCAGACGGCTGTGCTCTGTGGGCTGTGCCGGCAGGTCTTCAGCCTGGAGCGGGAGGCCTTGCTGGCTGAGCGGGCCGCCACGCGCCTGGCTGAGCTGGATTACCGCAATGTCGAGGTCTACGTGGGAGATGGCAGCCAGGGCCTCCCGGATATGGCCCCTTTCGATGTCATTCTCGTCTCGGCGGCGGCCCCCGCCATTCCCGGCCCGTTGCGCAGCCAGTTGAGCGATGGCGGACGGCTGGTCATTCCCATTGGGAATCGCGAGAGCCAGATGCTGGAGCGCGTCTGGCGGGAGGGCGATACCTGGCGTATTGAGCGCCTGGTCCCCGTGCTCTTTGTGCCCCTCTACGGGCGCTATGGCTTCCGCGACTGGCGTCAGGGGCGGGGCTGAGCTTCGGCGGTGTAGCACTGCTCCTGTTGCAGTTGGCCCGGCGTTGCACGGACGGCCAGGCGGGTGTTGTCAGTCGTCCCATGCGCCTGCCAGCCACTCACCGCCGTCTACGCTGAGTATTGCCCCGGTCAGGAAACCCTCACCAGCCAGATAGACCACAGCCCGGCCCACATCCGCCGCCGTGCCGGTCCGCCGTAGCGGTAGCCGCGCCCCAAGTTGCGCCCAGCGTGCGTCGCTGAGGGTAGGCGGCTTGAGGACTGGGCCGGGCACTACCGCGTTGACGCGGATGTGGGGGGCCAGGCGGCGGGCCATGACCTTGGTCAACATCAACAGCCCGGCCTTGGCCACGCTGTGGTGCGGATACTGGGGCCAGGGTTGGAGGGCGCTGTTGTCCGTGATGTTGATGATGACACCGCCAGGGGGGTCTTGCTGGAGCATCAGGCGGGCGGCGGCCTGGCTGCACAGGAAGGGGCCGGAGAGGTTGACGCCGAGCACGCGCTGCCACTCCTCGAAGCTCAGGCTGAGGAAGTCGGCCTTCTTGAACATGCTGGCGCTGTTGACCAGGATGTCCAGCCGCCCGAAGTGCTCGCGAACGGCGTCGAAGAGGAGGTTGACCTGCTGGGGATGGGCCTGGTCGGCCTGGAAGCTGAAGGCATCGACGCCGTGGCTCTTGATGGCGCGGACAGCCTCCTGAGCCTGGTCGGCGGCGCTGTGGTAGTGCACGGCGATGTGCACGCCCTCGGCGGCCAGGGTCAGGGCGATGCCCAGGCCCACGCGGTGGGCCGCGCCGGTTACCAGGGCCACCTTGTCCGTCAGTGTTTGCTGCATGGCCTTTCCCTATGAATACCTGGAAATATATCGTATGGCGCTGATTGTACCGGGAACAGCGGCTCCCTGATAGCCCTCCCCCGCAATGACGCGCGCAAGCCTGAGACAGGCTTGCCGAAGTCTGGCGGAATTCTTGACAATGGATGTGTTTTGTCCTATATTAACGTCAGTTCGGGATACGAGTGCGATTTCGTTTCAACCACGCTCCGCCGGGTTTGCCCCCACAGGGTAAATGGGGTTCGGTGAACGCGTGAAGCGCTTGATGGTTGAGTTGGGAAATGCTTCGCCAGGGACTCTATTTAACATCTATTTTATTCCATTTGTTGTGGCTGGAGGAAGTGACATGGCTGACCGCCCCCGGTGTCCCTTTTGCCTGCGGGAGTACCCCACCATCGAGGCGCTGACCCGGCATATCCTCTACGATAACTGTCGTGCCAGGAGCATCCAGCGACCATCCACTCAGGAAACGCGACAAAAGTCGGCAGAGAAGCGATAACTGGTTCGCTGTGCTTTCTTTCAGGCGGCGGGCCGCCCTGATCCACAATGCCTGTGATCGGAGCGGCCCGTCTTTTTCCCTCAAGCAGAAAACAGAGGGCTTAGGCGGTTCTGGTTTCGGGCGTGTCCAGTGTGACGGTGACTTCCAGCAAATCCAGGTCCCGCAACAGGCGAACTGCCATGGTGTCCCCCGCTTGCTTGCTGCTCAGGACGCGATGCAGGTCATCCAGCCCTTCGACTGGCGTGTCCTCTGCGCTGACCAGGATGTCCCCTGCGCTGATTCCGGCCCTATGGGCCGGGCCATTCTCCTGCACCTCGTGCACGAAGACGCCGTGCGTTTGCTGCAGCTTGTGGTGGCGGACCAGCCCGGCGTAGATGCGTTGCCGCTCCCCGGCGATGCCCAGTCGCGGGCGGCGGATCTCGCCGAAGGCGATCAGGTCTCTGGCCAGGGCCTGGGCGGTGGCGCTGGAGATCGCCAGGTTGATCCCCTGGGCTTCCACCAGGCTGGCCGTGTTGATGCCGACAACCTGCCCCGCGCTGTTGACCAGGGGGCCGCCGCTCATGCCGGGGTTGAAGATGGCGTCGGTCTGGATCAGGCCCTCCAGCAGCCGCCCGGCAGGGCCGCGCAGGCTCTGCCCCAGCGCGCTGACGATGCCCGCCGTTGCCACGACGCGGTCGCCGTCGGGGTTACCCAACGCGATCACGGTGTGGCCGACCTGTAGCCTGTCGGAATCTCCCCAGGAGGCAGCAGCGAGATTATCCGCCTGAACGCGGACGACGGCGAAGTCGGCCTCGGCGTCTGCGCCGATGACCTCGCCCTTTACCGGGGTTCCATCGTGGAGATGGACGTAAGCTCGTTTTGCATTGCGGACGACGTGGAAGTTGGTGGCGATGTACCCGGCCTGCGCGTCGATGATGACGCCGGAGCCATGGTTGGTTCGGGCGCGGCCCGGATGCCATTCGGGGCCGCCTCGACCTGCCTGAACACGGACCACGGTGGGCGCTACGGCTTTGACGACCGCCTGGATCGCCTGGCTGTAGGCCTCAAGCGTGGCTTGGGCCGATGCGAGATCGGTCATGGGGTTGTAACTCCTTACTCTGTAGACGTTTCCCGCTTTCTGCAACGCACTCGCCGCCCAGGCCTGTCCTGCGACGGGAGCCTCTTCAGAAAGGGTGATCTCAGTATAGGGCCATTTCTGTCCGGAATACAATGGGCCTGGGGATTTTCTGATAGATTTCTAACTCCGCCCCAATCATGAAGTCGCCCCTACCTGTCCGGGTTTTGCCCGGCGTGGCGGGCGATTGTGTTAGAATAGGCGCGGGTGGGTCTCCTGAGAAAGTGGTATGCATATGGTGTCACCAGGGACGATCAGCCAGGCCGCCAGGCTGCTCAGCGCCAGCCGCCGCCTGGTGGTGCTGACGGGCGCTGGAGTCAGCAAGGAGAGCGGCGTGCCCACGTTTCGCGACGCCCTCGATGGGTTGTGGGCGCGCTATGATCCCCAGGAGCTGGCCACGCCGCAGGCCTTCCAGCGCAATCCCAAGCTGGTGTGGGACTGGTACACTTACCGCCGCTCTCTGGTAAAGGCGGCGCAGCCCAATCCGGGGCACTATGCCCTGGCTGAGCTGGAGGACCTGCTGCCACAGGTCGTGATCGTCACGCAGAATGTGGACGATCTACACCAGCGGGCCGGCAGCAGCGATATTGTGGCCCTGCACGGCGCGCTGATGCGCAACAGGTGCTTCCGTAACTGCCAGGGCGCTCCGACGCTCATCGACCTGGACGCCCTGGAGGACTACGATCCGGATGCCGGGCCGCCGGCGTGCCCCTATTGTGGGGGTTGGGTGCGACCGGACGTGGTCTGGTTCAACGAGACGCTACCGCCGGAGGCGTTGAAGCGGGCGATGGCCCTCTCCGAACAGGCCGATGTGATGCTGGTGGTGGGCACGTCCGGCGTGGTGCAACCGGCGGCCAGCCTGCCCTTTATGGCCAGGTCTGCCGGGGCCAGGGTAATTGAAGTCAACCCTTCCCCTGGGGGGATCACGCCCATTGCAGATGTGTGGCTGGGCGGCCCGTCCGGCGAGATACTGCCACAGCTCGTCTCCGCCGTCCGGGAGATGCTGACAAAAGGCGTTCCCGCCGATGATGACTAGCGCGCTGTGGTTGCGCGTCGGCCTGCTGCTCTGCGCCCTGTTCCTGCTCCTGGGTTTGGTGGCGGGCGCGGCCATTGCTCAGCGCGGCTATGACGCCCCGGTTGAGGTTTACGTGGCCCGTGGGTCGCTGGGCGGGGTAGGGGGCACGTCGCGCCTGTTCTTCGTCGATTCGGTCACCGGCGAGGTGCTGACGGTGGACGTACACGGCCAGCGCTACACCGTCGTCGGCGAGTATGTGCTCTATCAAGACCCCGACACAGGGGCATTGCTGCGGGCCTGGCCGGACGGGCGAACGGAGCCGCATCCGTTCATCCAGCCTGCGCCGGAAACCGAGCGCATCGACTGGGTGGTCTCGCCGGATCGGGCCTGGATCGCCTGGACTCTGACCAACCAGGCCGAAGGCGGACAGTTGGCCACGGTCACCACCCTGGCCCGCGCCGACGGAACCGAGCCGCGCATCATCCTGACCGACGGCCCGGACGCCTTCTGGCGCGTCCTGCCGCTGGCCCTGACCGACGAGCGGGTCTTCTTCTTCGACCGGCAACCGCAGGGGGTAGCCGGATTTTTCTTTTATCCCCAGTACGCCTCGCTTTACCGCCTGGACGCGGGCACGGGCGCGACCCAGCCGGAGCTGCTGCCGTTCGAGCCGAACTGCTTCTGCGGCGCGGGGCTTTCCGCCGACGGGCAGTTCTTCTACCGGCTGGAGCGAGTAGACGAGGCGGGGGGGTATGACGCCCGTGTGTGGGACCTGGCTGCCGGGGTGGATATTTTCGCGTCATCGATCAGCCCTCCGTACCGGCTGGCGGGCGCGGTGCTTGTTGCGCCGGATGGCCGGCGGGCCGTCTACAGCCTGGCCAACAACCTGACCATTGACAGCGCCGACAGCGGTCGCGAGCGTTTCATGCTGGCGCTGATTGACGCTGAGCAGCGGGTGCAGCGCCCGCTCCTGTCCAGCCCCTCCCTGGTGCCGCTACTGCCGCTGGCCTGGACAGAGGACGGCCAGGGCGTGCTGCTCTATAACCCACGCCAGGATGGCACCTGGAAGCTGATCCTGGAGACGGGAGAGGTCCGCCAGGTGGCCGGGGCCACGTGGGTGGGCCTCATCTGGTGATCCGAGAAATGCCGTGTTCCCCGGCTCCCCTGGCGGGCCGGGTGGCTGCTGCACTTGCTGCTGCGGCAGCACTATTTTTTTGTGCAGCAACGGGCTGCTGGCAGCGGCGATGGATGGCGGGCGGCGCATCGGCGGCCCTGGCCGGGCGCGCACAGGTCCGCTCCGTGGAGGCGGGCGCGGCGGGGCGCTGCGGCTTTGCCCCCGTGGTGGCGCCGTTGAACAGCTCGAAGGCGGGCAAGGCCCCGGCGAGGATGGCGGTCCACAGGATGCCCTGGCGGGACGGCAACCGCCAGCGGCCCGGTTGAACGGGCATCTCCGTTTCTCCTTGCGGCGCGGCCTGGCCGCCAGTCAGGCCTCAGAACTTTTGTTCTATTATAAGGCAGGCCGTGTTCGCTGTCAATGGCAGCGGGGTTTGGATTGGCTAACTTTGCGGGCGGGGGGCAGGGGGCTGGATGAAGGCTGGGGCGGGATGGGCCTGCCAACCGGTCGAGCGAATGGCGTAAGGTGATCCCCCATCCCCCAACCCCTTCCCCCACAGGGGTGTACACCCCACAGGGAGGGAAGGGGAGCAAACTGCTCATGCCAACCGGGCAATAGTCCGCCAGAACCAGAAGATACGTCACCTGCTCAATGAACTGGCATTCCTCCGGCCTCTGCGCCCCCGGCAGGCAAGAACGGGCCAGTTGGCCTGGCAGGCAATCGAAGGGAAAATAGGGGCTGTTGCGGGCCTTTCCGCGCGAAGCCTGGAGCCTTGCTTTTCACCAAAGGATGAAGCAATGACCGAAGGATACCGCTATGCCGTTGTGGGCGCGGGCCGGCAGGGGACAGCCGCCGCGTACGATATGGCGAAGTGGGGTGGGGCGGAGCATGTGCTGCTCGCCGACGCTGACGCCGGGGCGGCAGCCCTGGCTGCTGAGCGCGTTAACGCGCTGATCGGGCGGGAGGTGGCGTCCAGCACTACGGTGGACGTGCGCGACTATGACGCGCTGGTTGAGCTGCTGAAGCCGGTTGACGTATACCTGTGTGCGGTTCCCTTTAAGTTTATCCTGGGCTGCACACAGGCCGCCATCCAGGCCGGGACGAGCATGGTCGACCTGGGCGGCCACACCGACACGGTGCTCAAACAACTGGATATGGACGCTGCCGCGCGGGCCAGCGGGGTGGCCGTGGTGCCCGATTGCGGGATGGGGCCGGGCATGAACAACACATTGGGCGTCTATACCATCGAGCAACTGGAAGCGCGCGGCGCAACCCCCCGCGAGGTCCGGCTGTGGGATGGCGGGCTGCCCAAAGACCCGCCCGAACCCTGGGGCTACCAGTGCTCCTTCCACATTGAAGGGCTGACCAATGAGTATGATGGGCAGGCAGTCTATCTGCGCGGGGGCAGGGTGACGCTGGTGGATACCTTTACGGAGCGGGAGGAGGTCGAATTCGAGGGGGTGGGCCGGCTGGAGGCGTTTGTGACCTCTGGCGGGGCCTCAACCGTGCCCTACACCTATGAGGGCCGGTTGCAGGTCTATGAGAACAAAACGTGCCGCTATCCCGGCCACTATACCCAGTTTAAGGCGTTCAAGGACCTGGGTCTGTTCGGGCAGGAGCCGGTGGAGATCGTCCCCGGCGCGGTTCGTGTCAGCCCGCGCGAGCTTTACCATGCCCTGCTTGCGCCGCAGATCGAGGTCGAGCGCGTGATCGACGTGTGCGTGATGCGGGCCAGGGGCACAGGCGAGCGGGACGGCAGGGACATCTCGCTGGTGGTGGACCTGATCGATGGCTATGACGAGGCCACCGGCTTCACGGGCATGGAGCGGTTGACCGGCTGGCATGCGGCCATCATGTGCGAGTTTATTGCGCGCGGCGAGGTTCCGCCGGGGGTGTGGCCCCTGGAGCGGGCGCTGCCCGCGACGCGCTTCCTGGAGAAGGCCCGCCAGCGTGGCTTCCACATCACGGAGCGGTGGCAGGAGTAGAGCCGCCCCTCGGTGGGCGCAGCGCGCCTGAGCGGGTTTTGGATTGCAGAGGCCGGGCTACGTTGAAAGGGGCGGCACAGTGGAGCGCTTCCGTCAGGGTGGCCCGGCCTCTGCTCCGGCGGTTTTGAGCTGCCTGTACGGCGGGCCGGAGAGGTATTTGTAGCCGTTGTCGGCGAAGATGGTCACGATGGTGGCCTGCCTGCCTGCTTCCGCAGCCTGCTCTGCCACTTGCAGCGCGCCGACCATCGCCGCCCCGCTGCTGAGGCCCACCAGCAGGCCCTCCTCCCGCGCCAGTCGCAGCACCATCGCGTAAGCGGCCTCGGTGGAGATGCCCAGGCTGGCGTCAGCCAGCGTCTCGTCGTAAATGCCGGGGCGGATGGCGGTTGGCATGTGTTTCAGCCCTTCCAGGCCGTGAAACGGCGAGTCTGGCTGCAGGGAGATGGCCTGGACATCCGGATTGCAGGCCTTCAGCCGCCGCGCTGTGCCCACAAAAGTGCCGCTGGTGCCCATGGCGGCCACGAAATGCGTGATCTGGCCGCGCGTCTGCTCCCAGATTTCCACAGCGGTCCCATCGTAGTGGGCCTGCCAGTTGGCCGGGTTGTTGTACTGGTCGGCGTAGAAGTATCGGTCCGGCTCGCGCTCGGCCAGTTCACGCGCAGCCAGCAGCGCTCCGTCTGAGCCTTCCAGGGCGTCTGTGAAACGAACCTCTGCGCCAAAGGCCCGTAGCACCTGCAAGCGCTCCGGGCTGGCGTTCTCTGGCACAAAGAGCAGCACACGGTAGCCGCGCGCCGCCCCGAACATGGCCAGCGCGATCCCGGTGTTGCCGCTGGTGCTGTCCAGGATGATCTTGTCTGGGGTCAGCCGTCCGCTGGCCTCGGCGGCGCGGATGATGTTCAGGGCCGCGCGGTCCTTGACGCTGCCGCCGGGGTTGTGCCATTCCGCCTTGGCGTGGATGGTCACGTGTTCCGGCAGGTGAGCGGTCAGGTGACGGAAGCCGATCAAGGGGGTGTTGCCCACAAGCTGTTCCAGCAAGGCCGCCCTGGGCTTTGCCTTGAGATGCTGGCCGTGCAGCGTCGTGCTCATCTGTGTCCTCGTAGATCACACCAAAAAGGCCAACAGGCGAGAAAAAAGAGCGGTTGCCTGCCCGTTGCTCCAAAGCCGGTGGCAGCGCCGCCACCGTCGCGGGAACGCGACCACTCCTCCAGCCGTTGGCCCTGTGAAAACCTGTTCAGCCGGTCTGAGGCGAGGTCAGCGTTCCCGCTTCAGACACGCGCATTGTTGTAGCATGGTTCTGCCCTGTCTGTTTGCTGCCATTGGTTTGTACACACTGTAGCGGGTTGCGCGGCTCCTGTCAATCATTTTCAGACCCGTCTTGTCAATTTAGTTGTTTTGAAGGTGTGTGGGACCAATGTCTTACGGCGGGCGGTTGACAACCGGACAGGACTTGTTAAATTTATACAAAAATGATTGGATATATATCATTAACGACGGGATGAGGTATGATCAAGACATGAGGGCGGAAGGGCACGCGCTGCCGGTACTGGCGGGTGGAGGAGCGAGAGCGAAAGGAACGTGGCATGGCTATTGATGTCGAACGGCCTCCTCAGATCGACGACGTTGGGGTGGAGCTTGCCCCAGAGACCCTGCGCGAGATGTACTGGCAGATGCTGCGCGCTCGCCGCCTGGACGAGCGGGCGTGGGTGCTGCACCGCCAGGGCAAGATCGCGTTTCACATCTCCGGCATAGGACACGAAGCGATTCAGGTCGGCGCTGCCTACGCGATTCGCGTGGGCTACGACTACGTCCATCCCTATTACCGCGACCTGGCGCTGAGCCTGGCGCTGGGCTACACCCCCAGGGAGTTCATGCTGGCCCTGTTTGGGCGGGCGGGGGAGACCACCAGCGGCGCGCGCCAGATGCCCTCCCACTGGAGCAGCAAGCGCCTCAACATCGTCTCTGGCTCCAGCCCGGTTGCCACGCAGGTCCCCCAGGCGGCGGGCATTGCCCTGGCCTGTAAACTCCAGGGCGAGGACCGCATCGCGCTGACCACGCTGGGGGAAGGCTCCACCAGCCAGGGCGACTTCTATGAGGGCCTGAACTGGGCCGGTGTGCACAAGTTGCCGCTGGTCTGCATCGTGCAGAACAACATCTATGCCATCTCCGTCCCCATCGATCTGCAAATGGCCGTTCCCAACGTCGCCGACCGGGCGGCCATGTTCGGTGTGGCGGGGGTCATTGTGGATGGCAACGACGTGCTGGCCTCTTACCGGGCCGTCAAGGAGGCGGTGGAGCGGGCGCGCGCAGGAGAGGGAGCGACGCTTATTGAAGCCAAGACCTATCGCCCGGTGCCGCACTCCTCCGATGATGACGACCGCTCCTACCGCTCGCGGGAGGAGGTTGAAGGCTGGAAGCGGCGCGACCCGGTGTTGCGCTTCCGGGCCTATCTGCTGGAGAAAGGTATCGTCGACGAAAAAGCGCTTGACGAGTACGAGGCGCGCGCCCGTGAGGAGGTCGACACGGCGCAGGCAACTGCTGAATCCGCGCCCTTTCCGCCACCGGAGAGCGCGCTGGGGCCGGTGTTTGCCCCGGCTGAAGACGTGTGACTATGGCTATGGTCCCCGCCGTTGCTCAGGTGGGGGTAGACGCCGGGAGCGCGGCTGGACAGGAGTGTGCTAACCGATGCCTGAGATGACCCTGATTGACGCCGTCCGCGCCGCCATGGACGAGGAAATGGCCCGCGACGAGCGCGTCTTCATCACTGGGGAGGATGTCGGCCCACGTGGGGGCGTCTTCCGCGCCACCATGGGCCTCTACGACAAATACGGCCCCGACCGCGTGATCGACTCGCCGCTGGCCGAGCTGAGTATCGTGGCTATCGGCATCGGCGCAGCGCTGGCCGGGATGCGCCCGATCTGCGAGATTCAGTTTGCGGACTTCATCCACCCGGCCTTTAACCAGATCGTCAACGAAGCCGCCCGTTTCTACTATCGCTCTGATGGCCAGTGGAACGTGCCGCTGGTGATTCGCGCCCCTTATGGCGGCGGCATCGGCGGCGGCCTGTACCACAGCCAGAGCGTGGAGGCGTTCTTTGCCCACACGCCGGGGCTGAAGGTCGTGATCCCCAGCACGGCCCACGATGCCAAGGGATTGCTCAAAGCCGCCGTGCGCGACCCCAACCCGGTGCTCTTCTTCGAGCCGAAGAAAGGCTACCGCCTGATCCGCGACGAGGTCCCGCCGGATGACTACACGGTGCCCATTGGCCCGGCCCGTATCACGCGGCAGGGGGATGACCTGACGGTCTACGCCTACGGCATGATGCACCATTACACCCTGCAGGCTGCCGAGGCGGTGGCCGCGCAGGACGGCATTCAGTGTGAAGTGGTGGACATCCGCACGCTGGCCCCGCTGGACAAGGCCACCATCATCCGGTCTTTTCAGAAGACCGGCAAAGCGTTGATCGTCTATGAGGACAACCGCTTCCTGGGGTACGGGGCGGAGATCGCGGCCATCCTGAGCGACGAGGCGTTCGAGTACATGGACGGCCCGATCCGCCGCCTGGCCGGCCCTGACGTGCCGGGCGTGCCGTTCAGCCACTCATTGCAGGACTTCTTCATGCCGAACGTGGAGAAGATCGCGGCGGCAATGCGTGAGCTGGCGGCGTATTGAGCAGAGTTTTGTTGGAGGCGAGGCGCAATTAATAATGGCAACTAGAGTGATCATGCCCCAGATGGGGGAGAGTGTCGTTGAGGGGACGGTCAGCCGCTGGCTCAAGCAGGAAGGCGACCGCGTTGAGGAGTTTGAGCCTGTCGTCGAGGTGGAGACGGACAAGGTCACCTCGGAGGTCCCCGCGCCGGCCAGCGGCGTGCTGCTGAAGGTTTATGTGGCAGAGGGCCAGACGGTCGCAGCGGGCGAGATGCTGGCGGTTATCGGCAGGGAGGGCGAGGCCGTCCCGGACGCGCCGGGTGGCTCTCCCGGCGGGGAGGCGCGGCCAGGCAGGCCAGCGGCGGAGAGTCCACGCGGCGACGACAACGACAGGCCGCATGTCACGCCGGTGGTGGCGCGCATCGCTGCCGAGCACAACGTTGACCTGAGCAAAGTGCGCGGGAGCGGGCGCGGAGGGCGGGTCACCAAGAAGGACATCCTGGCCTATGTGGAGGCCGGGGCAGGCCCGGCCCCGGCCAGGGAGCGCGAAGCCCAGCCGGAGCTGATGCCCTGGGAGCAACCGGGCAGCGGTGACCTCTTCAAGCCGACCGACGACCTTTACCGGGCGGTTGCGCCGCCCCGGCCACAGCCGCCCCCCGCCGGAGAGGCCGAGGAGGGCGTAGACGGCGTGATGCCGTTGAGCACCATGCGGCGGCGCATCGCCGAGCACATGGTGACCAGCAAGCTACGCACCGCGCCCCACGTGACCACCGTCTTCGAGGCGGACATGAGCGCGGTGGCGGCCCACCGCGAGGCGCACAAGGATGCGCTCGCCAGGCAGGGTACCCGCCTGACCTATACGGCTTACTTCGTGGCGGCGACGGCGCAGGCTTTGCGCACTTATCCGGTTGTCAACAGCCAGTGGACCGACGAGGGCATCCGTCTTAAGCGTGAGGTGAACATCGGCGTGGCGGTGGCCCTGGAGGAGGGGCTGGTTGTGCCCGTCGTGAGGCGGGCGGACGAGCTTTCCCTGCTGGGCCTGGCCCGCCGGGTCAACGATCTGGCGGAGCGGGCGCGGCGTGGGGCGCTGACCCCGGATGACGTGAGCGGCGGCACGTTTACCATCACCAATCATGGCGTGGCGGGCAGCCTGCTGGCGACGCCGATCATTCACCAGCCCCAGAGCGGCATTCTGGGCATTGGGATGGTGCAGCGGCGCGTGGTGGTGCTGGAGAACGACGCGCTTGCCGTCCGCCCCATGGTCTATCTTTCTTTTTCCTTTGATCACCGGGTGATGGATGGCGCGACGGCGGACCGGTTTGTGGCGGAGATCAAGAAAGTGTTAGAGAATTGGCGGTAGTGGCAGGATGTGATTGAGGGGAGTTAGCCCATGCCCTGGACGGTCGCCTGGCTTGACACCGATCTGCATATCTATGACTCCACCATATGCTCGCCGTTTTCTCGTGAAGAGGAAGATGCCTTCTATCAGGCCTGGTTTGCGTTCGTGGAGCGTGCCCCCGCGCCGCTCTACGCCCTGTTCGACGTAAGCGAGTGGACGGGCGGCAGCGAGTTCTCGCGCCTTCTCGATGCGCGGTTTGCCAGAATGGGGCGATACCGCGACAAGATTCAGGTAATCGCCATGGTCAGCAGCCCCAATCGTTTTACGGAGACGGTAGCCAAGATCGGCGCGCGGGCGCTGGGCAGGCCGGACTGGTTCCAGTTCTTCACGGACCGCGAAGAGGCGATTGCCTACCTGAAGGAGCAGGCTGCCTCCCGGTGACCGGCCTGTTGGGGCCGTTTTCTACAGGCAGGGTGACCGCACTGCGGCTCATCCTGCTTTTTCTTTTCCCCCCTCACCGGAGTGTGTAACCATGACCGGGCCTGTGCATCGAACATAGAGGAAATGCACTGGTGAAATCAATCACAGGTAGGGGGTGATAACCTTGGTTAGTCTGAATCTGCCACCTGTTGAAGGAAATGCTGGCAGCCAGCATTACGACGTGGTGATCATAGGGGGTGGCCCGGCAGGGGCCTCGGCGGCCATCTACACGGCCCGCGCCAGGCTCAGCACCCTGGTGATCGACAAAGGCCTCACTGCGGGCGCGCTCGGCCTGACGCACAAGATCGCCAACTACCCCGGCGTGCCGGGTGAGATCAGCGGCGCTGAGCTGTTGCAGCGCATGCGCGAGCAGGCCGAGTCGTTTGGGGCCAGGTTCGTGCAGGACAAAGTGCTGTCTGTGGATTTGAAGAGCGAGCCGAAGGTATTGTGGGCCGGGGAAGGGACCTATACGGCGCGGGCTGTGGTCCTGGCGACCGGGGCGATGGGTCGCACCAAAGGAGTCCCCGGTGAGGAGGAATTTCTGGGGCGGGGGGTCAGTTATTGCGCCACCTGTGACGCCGCCTTCTTCCAGGGGATGGAGGTGGCTGTCGCTGGCAACAATGACGAGGCCGTCGAGGAGGCGCTGCACCTCTCCAAGTTTGCCAGCAAAGTGCATCTGCTGGTGCAGACCCCCGATCTCAAGGTCGATGAGCACCTGGCCCGCGAAGCCGCCGCCAACCCGGTGATCGAGGTGCACTATGCCACGCGACTGCGCGAGATCGTGGGCAACCACCTGGTGAGCGGGGTGCGCATCGCGCCGCGCAACGGCCAGGAGATGGTGCTCCCGGTGCGCGGGGCGTTTGTCTACCTGCAGGGCAACAAGCCGATCACAGACTTTCTGCAGGGCCAGCTTTCCATGGCGGAGGCCGGCTGCCTGAAAGTCGATGCGCATTATCAGACGGTCCTCCCTGGCGTGTTTGCCGTGGGGGACCTGCTGTGCGACCACGTCAAGCAGGCGGTGGTTGCCGCCGCCGATGGGGTGGTCGCGGCCATGGCGATTGACCGTTACCTGAGCGGGCGGGATACGTTGCGCCCGGACTGGTCCTGAGCGCTGTTCCCGACGGGGCTGGCCGCCACAGGCCGCATAAAAGCGCCGCGCTGCCGTTCACGCGATACAGCGCGGCGCTTTGTTTTGACTTCCGCCCGTCGCCTAGAAGCGGGTTGTGTGCGGCTGGTAGCGCTCTTCCTTCCAGGGATCGCCTTCGTTGTGGTAGCCAGCGCGCTCCCAGAAACCCGGCCTGTCCACGGCGCTGAACTCCAGGCCGCGCAGCCACTTGGCGCTCTTCCAGAAATAGCGCTTGGGGACCACCAGACGCAGCGGGAAGCCGTGCTCCGGGTCCAGGTACTGGCCGTCGTACTTCCAGGCCAGCAGCACGTCGTCGTCCAGCATGACTTCCAGCGGCAGGTTGGCGGTGAAGCCGTACTCGCAGTGAGCGATGACGTACCTGGCGCCCGGCTTCAGTTCGAAGAGCTGGATGAAATCCCGAAAGCGCGGGCCTTCCCAAACGGTGTCGAATTTGCTCCAGCCGGTGACACAGTGGATATCCGCCCTGACCTGGACGGTCGGGATTTGCCGGAACTCCTGCCAGGTCCAGCGCTTTTCCTCCGCCACCTCGCCAAACACGCGCAGGTCCCAGGAGGACTCATCGAAGGCCGGGACCGGGCCGTAATGGAGCACCGGGAATTTGCGGGTGAGCGACTGGCCGGGGGGGAGTCTGCCGGCTTCTTTGATGCGCTTTTCCTCTTCCCGGCGGTCCCCAAAATCGTTCCGCATCGTTTACCTCGTGACGATTGTGCCTGCCATGTGGGGCAATAAACACGTAGTGGGCAAAGCCTGCTACAGTATACAACGCCGCAGCGGGCCGTGACAAGACATCTCCGGTCCACATTGATTCATTTCTTATCTGGCCGGTGACCATTGCCTGGCTTTTGGCGCGCAGATAATTTACAATCATCCATATCTAATTTATCTGAAGCGGGATAGCAGATGGCTCAACCGCTACACGTGCAGAACGCCGTCGTCCACGGCGCTGGCCGTGACCTGTATACCACCGATGTGGTGTGTGCCGGGCCTGTGCAGGGCGCGCTGCCGGTGGATATGGCCGGATATGCGATCTGGCCGGCGCTGATCAATGCCCACGATCACCTGGAGCTGAATCATTACCCACGCAGCAGGTTCCGTGAGGTCTACGGCAATGCGCATCAGTGGGGTGAGGAGATGAGCGCCCGTCTCGATCATCCGCCCTACCGGGAAGGGCGCGCCGTGCCGCTGGCAGATCGCCTGTTCATTGGCGGGCTGAAGAACCTGCTGTGCGGGGCGCTGACCGTGGCCCACCACAACCCCCTGCATCGTCCGCTGCGCAGCCCCCGGTTCCCGGTGCGCGTGCTGGGGCGCTATGGCTGGGCGCACTCGCTGCATTTCGAGCCGGATGTGGCCGCCTCCTACGCCAGGACGCCGGCGGATGCTCCCTGGTTTATCCATCTGGCCGAAGGGACGGATGCCACCGCTGCGGCGGAGTACGGGCGGTTGCGGGCAAAGGGCGCTGCCGGCGCGAACACGGTTCTGGTGCACGGCGTTGGGATGACACCGCCCGATGTGCGGGATGCGGCAGCGCGGGTGCGCGGCCTGGTGTGGTGCCCATCTTCCAACTGCTATCTGCTGGGGCGGACGGCGGATGTGCGCGCCTGGCTGGCTGCCGGGGGGCGCGTGGCCCTGGGCAGCGACTCGCGCCTGACCGCCGACGGCGACCTGCTGGATGAGCTGCGGGCAGCGCTGGCGACAGGCCAGGTCGAGGCGGCGACGCTCCTGGCTATGGTGACCACCGAGGCGGCGCGATTGCTGGGCCTGAGCGATGTGGGGGACTTGCAGCCGGGCCAACGCGCCGACTGGGTCGCGACCCGCGCTGGCGAGCCACTGGTCAGCGCACGGCGTGCGGACCTGGCGCTGGTGGTGCGGGGCGGAGTGCCCATGATCGGGGACCCGGAGTTGATGGCCCGCTTTCCATCGGTGGAGGCCGTTCCGGCTGTGCTGGATGGGCGGCGCAAAGCGATCCATAAGAGTCTGGCCTGGCGTATTATGAAGTGCAGGCTGGGCGAGCCTGGCCTGGCGCTGACCAGTGGACCGCGCTGGCGCTGGCGCTGGGGGGCGCTATGGAGGAGGGGGCTGGGTTCGGGTGGAGAGGGCGACCACGAGTTAACCCACAAAAAGACGGTATAGCAAGCTTAGAAGTAGAGGTGTGGCGCGATGGCCGATATGCTTTTTGGGCAGTCCTATTATTTGCGCTTTGACCCCAAGCTGTGGCGGGCCATGCAGCCCTACCCGCCGCTGGGGACGCTTTACGCCGCTGCTTACATGCGCGAAAAGGGCCATACGGTGGCGCTGTTCGACGCCATGCTCTCCGAGGGTCCGCGTGAGTGGGAGGCGGCGCTCCGGCAGCACCGGCCCCGCTATGCGGTGTTGTTTGAGGACAACTTCAACTACCTCAGCAAGATGAGCCTGTTGCGCATGCGCCAGGCAGCCTTTGAGATGATCGAGGCGGCCAAAGCGCAGGGCTGCACGGTTATCGTCTGCGGCTCGGATATGACCGATCATCCGGACCTCTACCTGGGGCATGGGGCAGACTTTGCCATCGTGGGCGAGGGCGAGGAGACGCTGGCCGATCTGGTGGAGCATCTGGAAGCGGGGGGGATAAGCCCCTGGTCAGGGCTGGCAGAGGTCCAGGGAATCGCCTTCCTGGATGACGGCGGCGAGGTCAGCCATACTGCGCCGCGCCCGGTGATCCGTGACCTGGACGCGCTCCCTTTTCCTGCCTGGGACCTGGTGGATGCCGGGCGCTACCGGTCTATCTGGCTGGAGCGGCATGGCTACTACTCGATCAACATGGTCACCACGCGGGGCTGCCCTTTCCACTGCAACTGGTGCGCCAAGCCCATCTGGGGCCAGCGTTACAACGTCCGCAGCCCGGAGAACGTGGCGGCGGAGATGGCCTGGCTGAAGGAGCGCTTCGACCCCGATCACATCTGGTTCATGGATGACATCATGGGCATCCGCGACCGCTGGATCGAGGAGTTTGCGGACGTGCTCGACGCGCGCGGCCTGCGCATCCCCTTCAAGAGCCTGAATCGGGTCGATCTGCTGCTCAAAGGGGACACGATCCCGGCGCTGGCGCGAGCCGGGGCGCAGATCGTGTGGGTCGGCGCGGAGAGCGGCTCCCAAAAGGTCCTCGACGCGATGGAAAAAGGCACCACGGTTGAGCAAATCTATGAGGCCACGCGGCGGCTCCACGAAGAGGGCGTCAGGGTCGCCTTCTTCCTGCAGTTTGGCTACCCCGGCGAGACGCGCGCGGACATTGAGCTGACGCTCCAGATGGTGCGCGATCTGATGCCGGACGACATCGGTATCTCGGTCAGCTATCCGCTGCCGGGGACCGGCTTTTACGAGCGGGTGCGGCACGAGCTTGGCGAGCGGGCCAACTGGGTGGATAGCGAGGACCTGGCCATGCTGTACAAGGGGCCGTTCCGCACGGAATTCTACCGCCAGTTGCACACCGTGGTGCACAAGGAATACCGTTCCCGCAAAGCGTGGCAGCAGTTGCGGTCCTGGCTGCGCAGGCCGCGCGGCCAGTCCGCGCCGGAGGCGCGCCGTCTGGCGGCCATGGTCTACCACCGGCTCACCCTGCCGCTGGCCAGGGCCAGGCTGGATCAACTGGCGCGGCTGCCTCACGAGCCGACCCGCCTGGCCGAAGTCGCGGCGCAGGGCTGACCCGGCTGGGGGTTGGGATCGTCAGCATGCAGGGCGGGCCTGGCCCTGCTTGCCGCAGTTTTTGGGGGGCTGGTGATAATGACATTGACGGGGCGTAAATTGTGACCACTCTCCCCGCTAACACTTGCACCTGCGCTGCAAGTGCAGGTGAGCGGGGAGCTTCTCAGGGCACGCACGAGCTTTACCCTACCGGCGTCACCCGACCTGGTCAATGCAGACAGGCCGACGCCGGTAGGGCAGGCGCTCCACGTTACGCCCTGAAGGCCCGGTCCAGGCCCGAAAGGAGGATCTCTCTCAGGTGCGGTTCAGGTTTTACGCAGCGGCCTTCCCGCTGCAACCGCCAACCCGAAGTTGTTAAAGAGCCGCATCGGCGCGCCCTGAGGCTATTCTCCTGCCAGGCGTTGTTTATGCCGACCGTATTAGCCGGGAGTGTACCACACATGCGTTCGAGTGTCAGCAGGAAGGAGGCAAGCGCCATTCCCCACCGGGCTGACACTTGCACCTGCGCTGCAAGTGCAGGTGAGCCCGGTGTCCTCTGGCGCGATTCTTATGGGGCGTTCACTGGCGTTCCCGGCCAAACCCGACTACACTCCCCGGTATGCTGGATCCCAACCTCTTGCAAAACGGGCCGAACTTCCGGCTCGAATTTATGGCGGAGCCGACCCCGCAGGCCCTGGCCGAGGCCCTGGTCGCCTTTGCCAACACCGATGGCGGAATCATCGTGGTGGGGCTGGATGCCTCCGGCGAGTACGTCGGTCGGGTCTACAGCGAGGACCTGGAGGGTATCCTGCACCAGGCGGAAGGGCAATGCCTGCCGCCGGTGGTGATCGGCAACTGGGAGCAGGTGGAGACGGAGAAGGGCGCGGTGGTGGCCATTCGCGTCCCGCGCAGCCTGGAGCTGCACGCCCTGCAGGACGGGCGCGTGCTGGTCCGTTCCGGCGCGGAGAACCGCCCTCTGGGCGGGGACGAGATCCGCCGCCTGGCCAGCACCAAGAACACCGGCGACTTCGAGGCGGAGGCCGTCCCCGGCGCGACCATCAATGACTTCGACCGCGCCATTCTGGACGAGTACCTGGCCAAGCGGGAGGAGCGCCTGCGCCGCGTGTTCACCGGCGACGAGAAGACCCTGCTCCAGGAGATCGGTGCCCTGAACGAAGCGGGCGACCCCACTGTGGCCGGGATCCTGCTCTTCAGCAAGTATCCCCAGCAGTGGCTGCCCCAGAGTGGTGTCGTCTTCGTCAAGTTCGTCGGCACGGAGCCGCGCGGCGAGGACGGCCTGGCAGGGTATGCGCGGCGGGAGGAGCTGACCGGGCCGCTGGCCCGCCTGGTGGAGAATCTGTGGGAGCTGACCTGGGGGGAGATGGCCGTCAGCGCGGTGGTGCGCGGCTTGCAGCGCGAGGAGACCTACGAGTACCCGGCCTTCGCCGTGCGCGAGGCGCTGGTCAACGCCGTCTGCCACCGGGACTACCGGCTCAAGGGGCGGCGCATCGAGGTGCGTATGTTCAGCGACCGGCTGGAGGTGATCTCCCCCGGCGGGCTGCCCGGCTTCATCACGGTGGATAACATCGTGGAGGAGCACTTCAGCCGCAATCCACGCCTGGTGGGGGCGCTCTTCCACTGGGGCTACATCGAGGAGTTGGGCCTGGGCATCGACCGCATGATCGAGGAGATGGTGCAGGCCGGGCACAAGCCGCCCAGCTTTACCGCCAAGCCCTATTCCTTCACGGTGACGCTCTACAACGACCGCGAGCGGCTGCCCTTTTTTGTGGAGGGCCAGCCGCTGAACGCCCGCCAGGCGCGCGCCCTGCAATACGTGCGCGAGCATGGCTCGATCACCAACCGCGAGTACCGCGCGCTGTGCCAGGATGTCTCCGCAGAGACGCTGCGCCTGGACCTGGCCGACCTGGTCGAGCGGGGTATCCTGCTCAAAATCGGCTCCAAAAAAGGCACTTACTACATCTTAAAGTGATGCTGGTGGGCAAGTGACGGGTATCTGGCCCGCGCCGGGCGTGGCCGCCGGGCGGGGGATAGGCGAGGAGTCAATGAGCCTGTGCCTGCTGTGACCTTAGCCATTGCGCTGGCCTGCGCCGCGGCCTACCTGGGCCTGCTGGTATTCGTCCTGCCCAGGGCGGCGCGCTTCCGGGGCGGCTATCTCTATCTGGCCCTGGTGGTCGCGCCGGGCCTGCTGGCGCAGGTCCTGCGAATGACCGCTCAGGCCGCTTGGAGCGCCCCGGCCAGCGTATCCCTGCATTCGGCGGCGTGGGTGGCTTTTGGGGCCTTGACGCTGAGCTACCTCAAGCGGGGGGGCATCCGTAGCTGGCTGCTGGTCGGCGGGGCCTGGCTGGTGGCGTTGCTGGCGGTGGAGTTTGGCGGAGCGCCGACGCTGCGCCTGCCCGGCTGGCCGAACCACAGCCTGCCCCCGTTGCCGCCCGCCGGGCTGATCGCGCTGGGCGGGTGGCTGGTCAGCGGCGTGGCGCTGCTGGCCCTTTCCTTCCACACCTTTTATGCCGCCCATCTGCCGGAGGTGGCCAACCGGGCGCTCTACTGGACGGTGACCACCCTGTTAATGTTCCTGAGCGTGGTGCTCTCGGCCAGCGACTCGTCCCTGCTGGCGCAGGTCGGTTGGGTCGCCGGCGTGGGTGGCGTCCTCGGCGCGGCCTATGGGGTGAGCACGCCTCGCGCCCCGGACGTGCGCCAGGCCCTGCGCCTGGGGATGGAAATATGGCTGGCCACCTTGCTGACCGGCGTGGTCATCCTGGCCACGCTGATCCTGGCCGGGTCGCTGTGGCAGGGCGACCAGCGCAACATCGTCGGGCTGGCGGGGCTGTCGCTGGGCATGGCCGCGCTGTACGTGTTCCTGGGGCGGGCCGTGGAGGCCCTCGCGCGCCGTCGCTTCGGCCCTGCGGCGGGTCCAACCCCGGCCATCCGCCAGTACAGCCAGCGCATTGCCTCGGTGATCGAGCCAGAGGAGGTGGAGCGGCTGGCGAACCAGACGGTGGCGACCGTGCTGCGGGCGCGGCCCGGCGGCGTGATCCTGGTCACTGCCGATGTAGAGGGGCGGATGCGGGTGGAGCCGATGCTGGCAGGCAGCAGCCGCATCCTGCCCGACATCCAGGGGGAGCTTGACGCGCAGGGGGCGATTTACCGCAGGCTGTTTGTGGAGCAGTTGCCGCTGCTTCAGTTCGACCTGGAGTTCGACCGCGCCTTTGCGGACGTTCCCCCGGCGGAGCGGCGCTTCTTTGAGCGCCTGCGGATGAGCGCCTATGCGCCGATACTGGTGGATGGGCAGCCCCTCGGCATCCTGGCCAGTGGGGCCAGGCTCAACGACCAGCCCTACCAGCCTGCCGAACTGGACCTGCTGGCGACCATAGCCAACCAGACCGGGATCGCGCTGCGCAATGCCCGCCTGGTGAGCGACCTGCGCCGCCTGAACGCCGAGCTGGAGGAGGCCAACCAGGGCCTCGCCCGCCTGGACGCGGTGAAGACCGATTTCATCACCATCGCCAGCCACGAGCTGCGCACACCCCTGGCCCAGATTCGCGGCTATGCAGACATGATCGCCGGGTTTAACGAGCAGGGGTTGCTGAACCCGGCCCAGATGGCCGACATGATGGACAAGCTGAGCCGCGCCACCGAGCGCATGGAAGAGCTGATCGGCGCGATGCTGGACGTGAGCAAGCTCGATGTCGATGCCATGGACCTCCACTTCAGCCCTGGCACGATGGAGGCGGCGATCCGCCTGGCGGTTGATCCGCTGACGGAGGCGATCCGCGAGCGCAAGCTGACCTTTTCTGCGCGCGGGCTGCGGGGGCTGCCCCCGGTGGAGGTGGATATGCAGCGGCTGGTGCAGGCCTTCCGCAACCTGATCGGCAACGCGGTCAAGTACACCCCGGACGGCGGCGTGATCGAAGTCCACGCCACCCTGGAGGAGAAGGAAGGCGGCCCGGATGAGGTCCACGTGACCATCGCCGACACAGGCGTCGGGATCGACCCGGCCTATCATGAGCTGATCTTCGAGAAGTTCTTCCGGGTGGCGGACCCCAGCCTGCACTCCACCGGCAGCACCAAGTTCATGGGGGCCGGGCCGGGGCTGGGCCTCACCATTGCCCGTGGCATCATCGAGGGGCACGGTGGGCGCATCTGGGTGGAAAGCCCCGGCTACGATCCACAAAACCTGCCGGGCAGCACCTTTCATGTCGTGTTGCCGGTCCATCCGCCTGCTGAGGCCAGGCGCGTCCTGCCCTTTGACGAGACCAAGGTTTCCATCTCGCAGGCCGAGCACGCTGCTCTGCTGGAGATGGTGGCCAGGGTGGAGGCGGCCAGGTCCGGGCTGCCGGGGTCGGGCAACGCTGCCCCGGCCCTGCCCGCCGACGAGAGTGGCGTGTAGTCCTTCTGCGGAAGGGGCGCTGTCTTACTCCGCCCGCTCGTCGGATGGCCGCAGATCCTCGCCGGACCACGCCAGCCGCGCCGCCGTGGCGGTTTCCCCCAGCAACAAACGCAGGCTTTGGGAGAAGCGCAATGGATCGCCCGTAGTGTAGAACAGGGTCCGCGTGGCGGGGCTGTCACGCAGCAGGCCGCGCCCGGCCAGCACGCGCCGCGCCTGCCGGGCGATGGCCGGGCTGGGGTCCACGACCCTGGCCCGCGACCCCACGTAGGCGCGGATAGCGTCCCCGGCCAGGGGGAAGTGCGTGCACCCCAGCACGATGTGGTCGGCGCCGGCGGCCAGCAGAGGAGCCAGGGCGCGGTCCAGGATGGGGCGCAGCGCGGCCAGGTCGGTCTGCCCGCCCTCCACGGCGTCCACCAGCTCCGGGCAGACCACGGTCTCCACGTGCCTGCCGCTGGCAAAGCGAGCCAGGACGCTGGCGTAGAGCGGCCCGGCGGCGGTGGCGGCGGTGGTCAGCACGCCGATGACACCGCTTTGCGTGGCCTCAGAGGCGGGCTTGACCGCCGGTTCCATGCCGACAAAGGGGATGTGGGGGAAGGTTTCCCGCAGGTGGTGCAGGCTGGCCGCGCTGGCGGCGTTGCAGGCCACCACGACGGCCTTGGCCCCCTGCGCCAGCAGGAAGCGGGTGATGCCCTCGGCAAAGGCGCGAATCTCGGCCAGGGGGCGGGGGCCGTAGGGGAGGTGTGCCTGGTCTGCGACGTAGAGCAGGGGTTCGCCCGGCAGCTCTTGCCGCAGGGCGCGGAGGATGGAAAGGCCGCCCACGCCCGAATCCAGCAAGCCGATGGGGCCGTCCCGGTGGGGCGGGTTGGGAGGTCCCTCACCGTCCATCTGCGGGGCCTGCGCCGGATCGGTCCTCCCGGTAGCGAGCGGCGGCTTCCACCAGCCCCCGGAACAGCGCCCGCGTGGCCGGGTCGTGCCGCAGGTTTTCCGGGTGCCACTGGACCGTCACGATGAAGCGGGCGTCTGCCTTCTCCAGGGCCTCGATCACCCCATCCGGGGCGTGGGCGGTCACTGCCAGCCCTGGGGCCGGCTCGCGCACGGCCTGGTGGTGGCGGCTGTTGGTGGCCAGAGATGTGCCGCCGATCAGGCCCGCCAGCCGCGAGCCGGGCGCGACTCTGACGTCGTGCGCGTAATGGTAGAGCGGCCCCGGCGTGTCGTGCTCCACGGTGGTGCCGATCTCGGCGGGGATGTCCTGGTAGAGCGTGCCGCCCAGCGCTACGTTGACCACCTGCTGCCCCCGGCAGATGCCCAGCAGTGGCACGTCCTGGGCGGCGGCCCAGCGGCTCAGCAGAAGCTCGGTCTCGTCACGGGCCGGGTTGATCTCGCTTACCGTGGGGTGGCGGACGGTCTGCCCGTAGCACGCCGGGTCCAGGTCGCCGCCGCCGGTCAGCAGCAAGCCGTCCAGGCGCTGGAAAAGGCCCTCCAGGGCCGGGAGCGGCAGCCCCAGCGGGATCAGCAGCGGTGCCGCGCCGGCATCGGCCAAGCAATTCAGGTAGGTCGTGTAAACGCCGACGAACGTGCGCGGCCCTGCGCTGGTCTGAATCGTTTTGTGATCGGCGACGACGCCGATCACGGGCGCCGACGGCGAGGACATGGGGGCTGCTAGCGCTGTTCCTTCAGCCGGGCGGCCTTGCCCCGGCGACCGCGCAGGTAGTACAACTGCGCCCGTCGAACCTTGGCGCGGCGCAGAATCTCGATCTTCTCCACGCGCGGGCTGCGGAGTAGAAACGTGCGCTCCACGCCGATGCCATGGCTGGCAATGCGGCGCACCGTGAAGTTGGCGTTGTTGCCGCCTTTGCGCAGCCGGATCACCGTGCCCTGGAAGACCTGGATGCGCTCGCGCTCCCCCTCCACGATGCGGAGGTGAACCCTGACCGTATCGCCCGGCTGGATCTCAGGGTGCTCTGGGGCGGGGGCCTCCAGGGCTTTGATCAAGTCGCTCATGGTGCTGTGTCCTTTGTATCGGATGGCCCCTGGGGGCCGGTTTGTCCGGGTCAACACAAATGGGGGCGGCCTGTGCTGGCCGCGCAGGCAGGCATTGTAGCATGGCGCGGGGTGCTTTTCAACGGTGAGTGATTTGACTCGGAGTTGCATCTCTTTGTATGATGAAGATGCTCAATTCCATCAGGCAGGGGAAGGCGCAGCAAACACCCCGGTAATATCCCTCCGCCTTGTTTAATTTGTATATCAGGAGAGAGAAGAGATGAACTTAAGACGTCTGGCTGTCCTGTTGCTCGCCATCGTCATGCTGGCTACCATGCTGGGGCCGGTCTCGGCCCAGGCCGCCAAGTCTGTTACGATTGCGTTTCCTCAGGAGCCGGATAGCCTGAACCCCATGTACACCACCATGACCTTCGCGGGGTACACCTACCAGCTCTATCTGGCCGGGGCGTGGGACTACGACCAGGATTTGAACCCGCATCCCGTGCTGGTGGCCGAGATTCCCAGCCTGGAGAACGGCGGCCTCAGCGAGGACGGCACGGTCATCACGCTGCGGCTGCGCGATGACATCGTGTGGTCCGATGGCGAGCCGATCACCTCGGCGGACTTCGTGTTCACCTACGAGATGTACATGAGCGAGGCCAACTCGCCCCTCACCCGCGATCCCTATGACCGGGTGGCCAGCGTGGAAGCGCCGGACGAGCGCACCGTGGTCGTGAACTTCACGGAGCCTTATGCGCCGTGGCTGGGGCTGTTTCAGCGCGTCCTGCCCAGGCACGTGCTGCAGCCGGTCTTCGAGGCCGAGGGCACGCTGGATAACGCCGCCTGGAACCGCGCGCCGACTGTGGCCAGCGGTCCCTTCGTCTTCGATACGTGGGAGGTGGGCAGCTTCATCCGCTTTGTCCGCAACGAGAACTACTACGACGCCCTGCCTGCGCTGGATGTCGTTGTGGTCAGCTTCATCCCGGATGAGGAGGCCTACCTGGCAGCCCTGAGGAATCAGGACGCCGATGTGGGGACCTTTGTGGCTTTCTCTGACCTGCCGGAGCTGGAGGCCACCGGCTTCCTCGATGTCTCGATCATTGCTTCGGGGTACAACGAGGCCTGGTTCCTCAATGTCAGTCCCGAAACGGCCCACCCGGCCATGCTGGATGTGAACGTGCGGCGGGCGCTGGCCATGGCCTTCAACCGCTGGCAGATCACGGACGACCTGCTGCTGGGCTACACCTACCCGGCTTCCAGCTACTGGGAGAACACGCCTTACGAGAACCCGGAGGTCGAGCCGTATCCCTACGATCCCGAAATGGCTGTGCAGTTGCTGGAAGAGGCAGGCTGGGTGGATAGCAACGGCGACGGCACACGCGACAAGGACGGCACGGAGCTGGTGCTGCGCTACATCACCAACCAGCGCCAGATCCGCATCGATGTCCAGGTGGTGGTGCAGCAGGCCTTCCAGGAGTTGGGAATCGGCATTGAGCTGGAGAATTACCCCTCGGATATTTTCTTCAACAGCTATGCCGACGGCGGGCCGGCGGCCACCGGCCAGTACGACATCGCCGAGTGGTCGTCCAGCCCCGGCGCGTTCCCCGATCCGGATACGGTGCGCTTCCTGTGCTCGCAGATTCCCACCCCGGAGAATCCGGTGGGCGACAACTGGCAGGGCTACTGCAACGAGGAGCTGGATGCGCTCTTTGCGGAGCAGGCGCGCACGACCGATTACGACGCCCGCGTGGCCATCTTCCACCAGATTGATGAGGTGCTGTTCAACGATGCCGTCTGGATCGGCGTCTGGTATGATGCCGACACCTGGATCGTCAACAACCGCGTGCTGAACACGGCGATCAACGGCGCGACGCCCTTCTGGAACATCAATCAGTGGGACGTTGCCGGGTGAGAGGGTAAACTCAAGGCCTGTCCGCAGCAAAGGGGTGGGGTGGGGCCGTCACGACCCTGCCCCACCTTGCTTAAGGGAGGCAGCCCATGGTTCGCTACATCATCCGGCGCCTGCTCCAGGCCATTCCATTGCTGTTTATCATCAGCGTCGTGTTGTTCGTGCTGATGCTTTCCACCGGGGACCCGGTGGCCACGCTCGGCGGGCGGCAGCCCCCCCGCGCCGAGGATCGGGAGCGGCTGCGGCGGCAGTGGGGGCTGGATCAGCCGCTGCTGGTGCAGTATGTCTACTGGCTGATCGGCAACGACTGGGTAATGGTGGATGTCGATGGTGATGGCGTGGGCGACCAGCCCGGAGAGCGCAGAGGCGCGCTGCGCGGTGACTTCGGCAACTCGCTGGTTACCCGCCAGCCCGCGATGCAGGTCATCATGGAGCGCATTCCCAATACCCTCATTCTGATGCTCACAGCGGAGATGGTCATCATCATCTTCTCGCTGTTTGTGGGCATTTATTCCGCCCTCAACCAGTATTCCAGGCTCGATCATCTTTTCACCGGCCTCTCCTTTATCACGTATTCCATGCCGATCTTCTGGATCGCCCTGATGCTGATGTATATCTTCGCCGTGCAGTTCAAGGCCTGGGGGCTGCCCTACCTGCCGACCTACGGCATGTATGACCCGGTCGCGGGCCGCACCTTTGCCCAGGTGGCCTGGCATCTGGTGTTGCCGGTCGCCAGCATTGCCCTGATCGACGTCGCCCGCTACAGCCGCTATATCCGCTCCAACATGCTGGAGGTGATCAATTCCGACTACATCCGCACCGCCCGCGCCAAAGGGCTGGCGGAGCGGCGCATCCTGCTGGTGCACGCCTTTAAGAACGCGGCCCTGCCGCTGGTGACGATCATCGGCATGGACCTGCCTTTTCTGCTGGCCGGGGCGGTGGTCACCGAGCGCATTTTCGCCTGGCCGGGCATGGGCCGCCTGTTTCTGGACCATTTGCAGCGCACCGACTTCCCGGTGATGATGGGCCTGCTGATGATGATCTCGGTGGCGGTGGTTGTCTTCCAGTTGTTGACCGACATCGTCTACACCTGGCTGGACCCGCGCATTCGCTATTCCTAGGAGGGGGGCCGTGTCTACCGTGGATACCACTACCCAGCCCATCAGCCTGCTGGAGGACGAGGAAGCCGCCAGGTCGCGCTCCTTGTGGCGGATGGCCGGGCGTCGCTTTTTGCGGCATCGCATGGCCCTGGTGGGTCTGTGCATTCTGGTGGGCATCTTCCTGTATGTCACCGTCGGGGCGCTGGTTTTCTCGGAGGCCTATGCCAACTACAACGACACCAGCATTCGCCTGCAACCCCCCTCGGCGGAGCACCCCTTTGGCACGGACACGGTGGGGCGGGACATCCTGGCCCGCACCGTTTACGGCGGGCAGATCTCCCTGATCATCGGCGTGTTCGCCGTCATCGTTGCCGTCAGCCTGGGGACGGTGATCGGCGCGCTCTCCGGCTATTACGGCGGCCTGCTGGATGCCGTCCTGATGCGCTTCACCGAGGCGATGCTGAGCATCCCCTCCCTGTTGCTGCTGCTGGTGATGGCCAAGTTCTTCAGCGGGCGCATCGCCGACATCGAGTTGCTGGGGCGCACCTTTAGCGGCAGCGTGATCGTGATCATCGTGATCATCGGCCTCACCAGTTGGATGTACCTGGCGCGGATTGTGCGCTCCAGCTTTCTGTCGCTCAAGGAAGCCGAGTTTGTGGTGGCGGCCAAGGCGCTGGGTGTGCCGGACTACCGCATCATCGTTGCGCACATCCTGCCCAACACGCTGGCCCCCATCATCGTGGCGGCGACCCTGGGCGTGGCCGCCGCCATTTTGCAGGAGGCCTACATCAGCTTTTTGGGCATGGGCGTGCGCCCGCCGACCGCCACCTGGGGCAACATGCTGGACGGGGCCTACCAGTACCTGGAGGAAGCGCCCTGGCTGTGGATCTTTCCTGGGCTGCTGATCATCCTGACCGTGATGAGCATCAATTTCGTGGGGGATGGCCTGCGCGACGCGCTGGACCCCCGCTCAGAGGTGAAGGTCTGACGCCCCGGCCCCGCCAGGAGCGCCAGACCTGGGTTGACCACGGCCCGATTACCCCGCCATCGGCGGCGAGGGCCGCAGCGCCGGATGGCCGCCCCGTCCCAGGCGGACGATGCGGCCCTGCTCGTTGAGGAAGAGCAGCCAGGAGGCGGGCGCTGCCTCCTGCTGGGCAGCCATATCCGCGCCGCTTTCCACCGCCTCCACCCAGCCGCGCGCGCTCTCCACGAAGGCGAAGACCAGCCCGCTGCCGTCCGGGGTCTCGCTCATCCTGCCGATGCCGCGCCCTTCCTGCTCAAAGCTCAGTGCGCTTTCCCCCGTGGTCAGGTCGACCTGCCACAGCCGCACGGCGTAAACGGTTGCCGTGCCCGTGCCGTCCGCCAGGGCCAGGGTCTCCTCCTGGTCCACGGTGCTGACGTAGAGCCGTTGCCCGTCCACGGACCACAATACCTGATCCGGTGTGAACTCCAGCGGAAACGTCGCCCGCTCGCCGCTCTGCAAGTCCACGATCACCAGTTGGCGGGTCTGGTCCTGGGCTATGGCGATCCCGGCTACCTGCCGCAGGTCCGGGCTGAGCGAGGCGCGCGCCAGGTCGGGGGCGATGACCGTCGTCTCGCCGGTGGCGGCCTCCAGGTGGGCCAGACCAACGCCCGTGCAGCTATTGGAGAAGAGGAAGTTGTCGCCCGGCAGCCAGGTGAAGACCAGCCGGTTGCCCATGAACCCGGTCTCGCGGCTGTAGACCCAGTCAGCCGGGTCGGCGCTGCCGCCGCCACAGCCCACCATCTGCTCAAAGGTTCCGATCTGGCGTGGCTCTGGCACTGCGCCGTTGGTCGGCGGCTCGATGGCATAGATCGTCATGACCTGGCTGTTGGCGCGAAAGGTCTGGGTAGGGCTGATGTAGGCGATCTCGCTCCCGTCCGGACTCCAGGCGGGCGGGTAGAGCGGGGTCAGGCCCTCTGCCAGCACCCGTGGCGGCGCGCCGGAGCCATCGGTCAGCAGCAGGCGGTAGGGGTGGGACTGGTCGATGAAGGCCACAAGCGAGCCATCTGGAGACCAGCGGTAATCGCCATAGGCCGGGCTGTACGTGGGCACGATTGTGGTGGGGGCGGCGGTGTTCCGGGCGTCGCTGGTCAGCGGCTGGCCCGGAAAGTCCCCCACGCTGCCAAGGTAGACGTTGCCGTCCGGCCCTGTGTAGATCAGCGCTTCCTCCGGCAGGGCAGCCGGGGTAGTCTGGGGGGCCAGGGGCAGCGGCGTGCTGGCTATCATCGGGGTAGGCTCTGGCAGCAGGATTCCGCCGATCATGGGCGTCAGCCGCTCGTCGTTGCAGGGCATGATGATGTTCCCGTCGGCGGATATGTGCAGCTCGTAGACCGTCCCGGCGTGCTCCAGGGTGACGATGTAGCCGCGCACGGGCGCGTCGTCATCGTATTCCTGGTCGGGTTGGGGGCAGCCCAGCGACGTATCCTGCCACACTGCCTCCTGCCAGGTCCAGCGGGCGAGCTGGTTGCGGGTGAGGCCCAGGTTGAGCTGGGCGTTCAGGTAGGCGATGCCCATCTCGATCAGTGCTTCCGGGTCCTCGCGCTGCGGGGGCAGGGTGGCGGCGGGCGGGCGCGGCGTCGGGGAGGGGGCGGCCTCGCTGCCACACAGGATGGCCGTCTGCCCGTCGGAGGTGATGTGAACTTCGTAGATTATGCCGCCGTATTGCAGCCGGATGTTGTAGCCGCGCGTCACCACCTGCGCGTACATCTGGTCCGGCTGTGGGCAGCCCATCGAAGCGTCCGGCCAGATCGTCTCCTCCCAGGTCCAGCGGGAGATGTCGGCGCGGGTGAGGGTGGTGCCGAGCTGGTTGCCCAGAAAAGTGATGGCGGCGTCGATCAGGGCGTTTACGTCGTCGCCCTGGGCCTGGGTGGTCAGGGTGGGGAGCAGCAACAGAGCAAGTGAGACGGTCAAACCAATAAGCCATCGAAACATCGTCGTTACCTCCTGGCTGGCGTTTTCGCTTTGGCAGGAACACCGCCATTGTAACGCGGGTTGTGATGGCCTGTTTGACGTTTGGGCTACGCTTGGCTGGTGCGTATGACGTTTGCCCTACGTTTGCGCCGCTGCGGATGGCTCCTTGTAGGCGGCCACGCGGGCACGCACCCAGCCCAGCCAGGCGTCAAAGCCCTCGCCGGTCCTGGCCGAGAGCGGGAAGAAAGCCAGGCCGGGGTTGAGCACCTCCACGCCGCGCCGGAAGTAGTCCACGTCGAACGCCTCGTAGCGCAGCATGTCGATCTTGTTGAGCAGCAGCACGTCTGCCCCTCGGAACATGGCCGGGTATTTGTAGGGCTTGTCGTCGCCTTCCGCCACGCTGGCGATCACGACGTTGTAATGCGTGCCCAGTTGGAAGGCAGCGGGGCAGATCAGGTTGCCCACGTTTTCCACCAGCAGCAGGTCCAGCCCTGCCAGGTCGATGCCGGGCAGGGCGGCGTGGATCATGTTGGCGTCCAGGTGGCAGTTGCCGCCGGTGTTGACCAGCGCGACCGGAATGCCGGTCGCGGCGATTTTCTCCACGTCCAGCGTCGCCACGTCGCCGTCCAGGGCGGCCAGTTTCAGCGTATCCTTGAGGGCCTCTACCGTGCGGATGATGACGCTCGTCTTGCCCGCGCCAGGGGAGGCCATCAGGTTGAGGGCCAGCACGCCTGCCGCGTCCAACCGGCTCCGCACCTCGGCAGCCAGTCGGTCGTTGGCGCTCATGATGTCCTGTTCCACAGAGATTTCCGGCATGGTTACTCCTCGACTTCGATGCTCTTCATGTAGAATTCGTCGCCGCTCTTGACGGCGATGTGCAGGCTTCCGCAGGCCGGGCAGGTGTAGTCCGCATTGCGGGGGAATTCGTGCCCGCAGTCCCGGCATTGCAGGGTGGCGCGGACGCGCTCGAAGTGCAGCGTCGCGCCCTCGGCCATCGTTCCCTGGCCGATGAAGTCCCAGTAGAACTGCACCGAGTCATCGACTACGCTGGATAGCTCGCCGATGACCAGGTTGATGGCCGTGATTCGCCTGGCCCCCGCCGCCTCGGCGTGTTGCAGGGCCAGGTTGAGGATGTTTTGGGTGATGCCCAGCTCGTGCATGGCGGCTTGTCCGGTGACTGGTGTTGCGTTACTGTTATTTATCATACGCTGCGGCGGGCCGCCTGCGTAGTGACACTGCTCGCAAAGCCCCCGACATTGGTCCAGTAATGGCCTGGTTGTGGGCTTGTGGCAGCGCCCAAATGCCGTAGACACTGGCGGGGTTTGTGAGGTCAGAATCAAAGGGGAGCCATGCTGACGTGTGACACGCCGCCGTACCGCCTGCGCCTGAGGGGCGCGTGGCAGGTGCAGCCTGTGCCGCTGGACCTGGCGCAGTGGCCGGATGTCGGACGCCCGGAGGACACGCTGGCCGTGCCGGAGTGCGCCCACTTGCAGCCGGTCCTCTTCCCGGAGCGGCCCTATTGGGGCGACCACCTGCGGACGATCAACGAGCAGGCCTGGGTCTACCGCCGGTCCTTCATTGCGCCGGAGGTTTCCTGCTGCCGGGCGCGGCTGCGCTTTGAGGGCGTGGATTACTTTGCGGCGGTGCGGCTCAACGGGCGGTCCGTGGGGGAGCACGAAGGGCACTTTCTGCCCTTTACCCTGGACGTGAGCGACGCGCTGCGCCCTGGCCAGGTGAATACGTTGCTGGTGCGGGTCAGTTCTCCCTGGGACCCGCCCAACCCGCGCGGCAGCTACCCGATCAACCACGTGATTCGGGGGCTGGTCAAGGGGCTGTACGAGCATGGCGAGGGCGTCATCCCCCCCAACGTCAACCCGCTCGGTATCTGGCGGCCCGTCTGGTTGCTGCTGGACGGCGGCGTGAGCCTGGATCGCGTTCGCATCTACACCGCGCTCGACGGGACGGTCCGCCTGACGTTCGCGGCGACCAACGCCAGCGGAGAGCTGTGGCGCGGGACGCTCCTGCTGGAGGTCTCCGCCGAGAATCACGAAGGCCCCGGCGTGGAAGCGGCCATCCCCCTGGCTCTGGAACCGGGAGCGGAGCAGGTATCCCACACCCTGCGGATTCCCGCCCCCCGCCTGTGGTGGCCCTGGGACCACGGCCATCCCGCGCTCTACCGCATGCAGGCCACCCTGCGCGGCGGGGATGGGCAGGTCCATGGCACGCTGACGCAGACTTTCGGGGTGCGCACGGTATGGCTGGAGCGCACGCCGGATCGCTTCACCTTCTGGATTAACGAGCGCCCGGTCTTCCTGCGCGGGTCGTCCTACATGCCGGGCTGTTACCTATCCCAGCACGACCGCGAGTCGCTGGCAGGGGACGTGGCCCTGGCGCGGCAGGCCAACCTGAACCTGCTGCGGGTGCACGTGCACGTCTCGCCGCCGGAGCTATATGATGTGTGCGACCGCGCCGGTATGCTGGTCTGGCAGGATTTCGAGCTGAACTGGGTGCATGACCCTTCCCCGGCCTTTGAGGCGCGCGCCCTGGCCCTGCAGCGCGGCATGATCGACTGGCTGGGCAACCATCCGTCCATCATCGCCTGGACCTGCCACAACGAGCCGACGATGGTTTTTGCCCACCGCGACAACGTGGAGCGGCGGCCAGACCCCGCGCTCTACGCCGACGCCCTGCGCCAGGACCCCACCCGCCCGGTGTTTCTGTGCTCCGGGCAGATGGAAAGCGACTGGCGGCGTGCCGGAGACAGCCATACCTACTATGGGGCGCTGTGGACCCGGCGCTACACGGACGTTTACCGCCACCCCATGCGGTTGAACACCGAGTTCGGGTTTGAGGCCCCCGCTGCGCCCGCCACCCTGCGCCGCTATCCTGACGCCTGGGCGCGCCTGCGGCACCTGGAGGGGCAGGTCGAGGACCTGTGGGCCTATCAGGCGGCGCTCATCCAGTTCCATGTGGAGCACTTCCGCCGCACGCGGGCGACGTGCAGCGGCGGGTACATTCATTTCTGGCTGGTGGACCTGGTCCCCCAGGTGGGCTGTGGCGTGCTGGATGCGGCCCGGCTGCCCAAAACGGGTTACGAGGCGCTGCGACGCGCCTCCCAGCCGCTCCATGTGGCGCTGGAGCATGATGGCCGCCGTCTGTACGCGCTGTGGGTCTTCAACGATACGCCCCACGCCTTCCCTGGCGCTGTCGTTTCCTGGCAGTTCTTCAACAGCCGGGGGGCGCTGACGCTCTCTGGCGAGCGGCCTTTTGACATCGCAGCCAACGCCTCGCAGCGAGTAATGGCGGTTGAGGCGGCCCTCCGCCCGGCGGATTGTGACCGTGTGGAGCTGACCCTGCGGGATGGCGAGGGCAGGGTGCTGGCCAGGAACCAGTATGCGCGCCCCCTGGAACCGCTGGCGCGCCCGCGCGGTTACCCCTGGAAGTTTGATCCCTACCTGGGCTTCAAGGTCTTCGACCGACCGGACGCCCCAAGCCTGGTTGACCAGAGCGACAACCGCCTGATCAGGCTGGTGCCGCGCGCGGTGCGGGAGGAGCTGGCCGAGTGGGGCATGCGCCAGCGCCTGCCGCCGTGGGTGCTCTCGCTGGTGGCCCAGGCTGTGCGGCCTTTCGTCCAGTCCTGAGGTGCGCGTTGCCCGCTGCGCCGGGCAGCAGTTATCGAACAAGCAAAAGGAAGCGTTGAATGACCGTTTCGCCAACCGATAGACCGGTCCGCGTGCGAATCGCGCCCAGCCCCACCGGCAACTGTCATGTGGGGACCGCGCGCAATGCGCTGTACAACCTGCTGGTCGCCCGCCAGCATGGCGGCAGCTTTGTGCTGCGCATTGACGACACGGACGTGAAGCGCTCCACCGAAGAGTCGGAGCGGGGCGTGCTGGAGGGCTTGCAGTGGCTCGGCCTGGGCTGGGAAGAGGGGCCTGATGTCGGCGGGCCGTTTGGCCCCTACCGCCAGTCGGAGCGGCTGGCGCACTACCAGGGCCTCGCCCGGCGGCTGCTGGACGAAGGGCGGGCCTACTATGCCTTTGACACGCCAGAGGAGCTGGAGCGCGAGCGGCAGGCGGCGCTGGCCGCTGGCCTGCCCCCCCGCTATAGCGGGCGCGACCGCGACCTGACGCCGGAAGAGGTGCGGGCCAGGCTGGAGGCCGGGCTGAAGCCGGTGGTGCGCCTGAAGGTGGAGCCAAAAGTGGTGCGCTATGTTGACCTGGTCCAGGGGCCGCTGGAGCAGGATGCCTCCCTGTGGGGCGATCCCGTCATTGTCAAGTCGGACGGGATGCCGACGTATAACTTCGCCACCGTGGTGGACGACCACCTGATGCAAATCTCGCACGTCCTGCGCAGCGCCGAGCACATCAACAACACCTTTTTGCAGCTTCAGGTCTACGAGGCGCTGGGCGCGGAGCCGCCGGAGTTTGGGCATTTCAGCCTGTTGCTGAACCCGGACCGTTCCAAGATCAGCAAGCGGACTGGCGCGGTTTACATCGGCGAGTTCCGCGACGAGGGCTATCTGCCGGAGGCTATGATCAACCATCTGGCCCTCAGCGGCTGGAACCCCGGCACGGAGGAGGAGATTTTCTCCTTTGACGATCTGGTGGAGGTCTTCTCCCTGGAGCGTTGCAGCAAGGCCAACGCCATTTTCGACCGCCAGAAGCTGCTATGGCTCAACGGCTGGTACATCCGCGCCATCAGCATAGCGGACCTGACGCGCCGTGTGCTGCCGTTCCTGGTGCGGGCGGGGCTGCTGCCCTCGGCGGAGGTGAGCGGCGAGCAGTTCGAGCGCCTGAAGGCCATTGTGGGGCTGGAGCAGGAGCGTCTGAAGACGCTGGCCGAGGCCCCGGAGGTCTTCGAGTTCTTTTTCCGGGACCCCGACCCCGCTGTTGGCGTGGCGCTCTTGCAGAGCAACCGCTTCTGCCGGAAGCACAGCCTGCCCCAGTTGCGCGGGGCGCTGGCCCGCGTAGAAGCAGCGTTACAGGCCTTGGATGCCTGGACCGTGGAGGCCCTGCGCCAGGCCCTGGACGACGAGGCGGCTGCCCTGGGCTGGAAGCGCGGCGAGCTGCTGATGCCCATCCGGATCGCGGTGAGCGGGCGCGAGGCCACCCCTTCGTTGTTCGAGACGGTGCATCTGATCGGGCGTGAGGCGGTGCTGCGCCGCATTGCGGCTGTGGTGGAGCGCCTGCCAGAGGATGCCGCCGAGGGGGCTGCCGGAGAATGAGCAAGGCAAATGGGGGCGAGACAGCGCTCGCCCCCATTGAGCCACGGCCAGGCAGGTTGTGGCCGGTCCTATTTGGCGGGCGTCAATTCGCCCTCTTCTACCTCGGCCCTCTCCGGCTCGCCGGTCTCGTCGCCGTGGGCCGGTTCGCGCCGTTGGGCGACCACGTAGGTCCCGTAGAGCCGCCACTCGTCCATACGGCAGGAATGGACCAGCTTGCCCTCCCACACCGTCATGTCCGGGCAACTGTCGCACATGTCCTGCCGTCCGTCCTCCAGCAGGTCTGGGGCCTGCACGATGCCGATGCTTTGGGTATAGACCGGCTGGAAGAAGCGCAGCGGGTGGCGCAGGATGTCCTTCCAGTAGTTGCTGTGGGCCTGGCCCAGGCCCTTGTCCAGGGCGCTGAGCAGGAAGGCAGCCTTGGGCAGCTTGTGCATGGCTGTGTAGGCCAGGTAGCGACCCCGGAAGAAGTGGTAGAACGCCTGCACCAGCTCCATGGCCTTGGGGCCGATTGAGCCGTACATCTGTCCCTTGCTGCCAAGCTGCACACTGATCAGCCACTTGATGGCGTCGTGTTTCTGCGTCCCGCCCAGGTAGGCCGAGGTCTCGTAGTGGGGGAAGGCCTCTTTGATCTTGGCATACACATCGCGCGAGGTGATGTAAATCTCCTCGGCGTTGTCCGTCTTGTAGCTGACCTCTACCTCTACCGGATGGCCGTCCACAAAGTAGTCGTAAACGCCGTCCATCGGCGCGCCCCGGAAGGTGATGAAGACCAGGCCGTGCACCACGTCGATGTGGTCGTTGGCCCATTGCACCAGGGTGGGGACCATGTGCAGGTTGCTGGGGTAGATCGTCGCGCCGAAGCTGACGAACATGCCGCCGACCTCGGCCACCATCCTGGCGTACTCCAGGCGCAGCTCGCACAGCTCGATCTCGCTCTTGCCCTTCCAGTGCGGGCGGTTCTGCTCGCTATCGATGTGGAAGGTGAAGCCCAGCGCCCCGGCCCGCTTCAGCTCCTTGAGAAAGGGCTTGTTGTCCACCAGCTTGACGCCGTTGGAGAGGATGAGCGGCTTCATGTCCAGTTCGCGGATGTAGGCCAGTATGTCCAGGATGTCGGGGTGAATCAGCGGCTCGCCACCAGCAATAGAAATGTTGTCACAATTGCGCCATTCTTTGAAAAAGCGTAACTCCTCCTTGATCTCTTCCAACGGCTTGTGGCCGGTCATGTTGCGCCGGTAGCAGCCGCGACAGTAGATGTTGCACTTGTCCGTGATCTCCAGCCAGCCAATCGGGTTGTCGTTCAGCGACCAGGGCAACCGGTACATGTCTCGCTTACGTGGTCTCATGATACTCCTCTGAAATGATGGATGCGGATAGAGAGCAATCATAAAACAACAACACCTGTTTGGACAAGGAGTTGCTAAGTTTTTCATAATATGACTATTTATATAGAGAAAATCAATTTAGGCCGCCTGTAGGGGAGAACCGCCCTTGCTGGTATCATAGAGGACACCAACTGGGAGGGTGAACCATGTCTGCTAACGTCTCTGTGCGCCGCGTTGCCTCAGCCGCCGATCAAAAAGCCTTCCTCCGCTTTCCCTGGAAGGTTTTCAAGGGCGACCCCTATTGGGTGCCGCCGCTCGTTTCCATGCAAAAGGAGCGGCTGGACCCCCACCGCAACCCCACCCTGGCTTACATGGATATCGAATACTTCATGGCCTGGCGTGGCGCGGAGCCGGTGGGGACCATCGCCGCCTTCATCAATCATCGGCACAACGAGTTCCACAAGGAGCGCGTCGGGTGGTTTGGCCTCTTTGACGTGCTGGATGACCGGGAGGCCGCCCTGGCCTTGCTGCGCACTGCTGAGGAATGGGTGCAGGGCAGGGGGATGGACGCGATTCGCGGGCCGGCCACCTTTAACGACCTGGGCGAGTTCGGCCTGCAAGTCGATTATTTTGGTCCGCCCCACGTGCTGCTGATGCCCTACCACCTGCCTTATTATAAGACCTACGTGGAGGAGGCCGGCTACAGCGGGATCATGGATACGCTTTCCTACCGCATCACGGGCGAGGCTATGACCGGCGAGAACGTGCCGCCCAAGATCAGGCGAGTTCTGGAGAAGCTACAGGCGCGCCGCAAGGTCACGCTGCGCAGGCCGGATATGAAGCACTTCGACCGGGAGGTCGCGCTGCTGGAGGAGATGTACAAAGCCGCCTGGGAGGATAACTGGGGCTTTGTGCCGCCCACTCACGAGGAGATGACGCACATCATCGGCCAGTTGCGCCAGTTCTTTGACCCCGAACTGGCCGTGGTGGCCGAGATCGAGGGCAGGCCGGTGGGGTTCATTGTGCTCTTCCCGGACCTCAACCAGGCGCTCCGGCACGCCCGCCCTCATCCTGACACGCCGGAGTTCGTCACGCTGCTCCGGCTGTTGTGGCACTGGAAGATCCGCCGCAAGGTGGACCGGCTGCGCGTGCCGTTCCTCGGCGTGATCAAGGAATACCGGGGGTTGGGCATTGACGCCATGCTATACATGGACATCGTGGACCGGGCGCTGGCCAGGGGCTACACCCACGCCGACTTCGGCTGGATTCTGGATAACAACGTGGCCATGAACCAGATCGCCGAGTTGATCAGCGCCGAGGTCTACAAGCGATACCGCATCTACGAGAAGCGCCTTGCCCCCGGCGAGCAGGCCGCCTAGCTGGTCCTTTGGTAGGATATAAGGCGGCGGCGCTTGGTTGTATAATCAGGGCAACTTACGAACAGGTGACGGACAATACCCGCATGGACTTCATTACCCCAGACTTGATACAGGATACCCCGTCCTGGTCCGACGAGGCCGATGTCCGCGTGCAGCAGACCGGGCATAACCTGGTGCGGCTCCAGCAGGAGCTGGCCCTTTCCGGCCACCAGTACAGCGTCCAGAGCGCCGCGCCGCTGGTGTTGCAACGCTTCTTTACCGGCGAGATCGATCTGGATACCGAGCTGAGCAAGCGGTTCATCAGCGCGCCGTTGCTCTCGGAGGTCAGCTTCCGGCCCAGGGAGGCGGCTGACTCCCTGCGCGGCACGGCGACGATGACCACCCAGGATCAGAGCGCCATTCTGACGATAGACGTGGGTCGTAACAATGGCGCGCTGGAGCTTGGTTTTACCCTGGGCGCGATGCTCTCCCTCCATTTCGAGCTGAACAACCTGGCGGAGGTTGACCGCCGTCGCTGGCTGGACCTGATGCGCCGGGAGCAGGGTATCGCCTTCCTGTGGAGCCGTGCCCGCTGGGAGCGCGACTACATGATCTTTGTGGTGCGCAAGTACAACATCCGCGCCTATGCTTTCTCCCCCCACCGTTTTGAGGCGGCGGTGCGGCTGACGCCGAGCGTGTTGACGGCTTTCCTGGACTGGCTGGAGGGTTACTGGTTCTAAGCAAGTTGGGGATCACCGCCTTGGCCGCCCCGCCCAATTATGGGACGGGGCGCTTGTTTTTGTGCTATCATCGGTTTAGTTGCTGCCTGTGTGAGTTTACTCCAGAAGGCCTGGCCGATGACCGCTTGTATACCTCCGCCGCCCAAAACCCTTTTCACCCTGGGGGGGACACCCGTGCGGGCGGACTTCAGCGCTCCGCTCAATCCGGCGGGGGCCTTGGCCCTGTGCTGGCTGCTGGCGGCCCGGCGCTATGCCGGGCGTGCCTGGCCGCTACGCCTGCTGGTCAGCGCCCTGTGGACCGCGCTTTTTTCCCTGGCCTACCTGGTGCACAGCCTGGGGCATCTCCTCAGCGCGCGCCTGGGGGGCGCGCCGGTGGATGCTCTGCTGGTCAACGCTTTCAACTGGTCCACTGTTTACCATGACGATCACGTCGCTCCCCGGCAGCATATCTGGCGGGCTGCGGGCGGTCCGTTGGCCAGCCTGGGCGCGCTTGCGCTGGCGTGGACTCTGCGACCCTCTCTGCCCCCAGGGCCGTGGGGCCGCGACCTGGGGGATGCTTTTGCTGCCCTCAACGCCCTCATTGGCGCTGCCGCGCTGCTGCCGGCACCCTCTTTCGATGGCGGGGCACTGCTCAAGTGGGCCTTGTACGCCCGGATGGGCGATCTGGGGGCTGCCAGGCGCGCTGTAAGCCGGGCAGGGTTGGGGGCGTCTGTGTTGCTGACTGCACTTTCCGCCCTGGCCCTCAGGCTGCGTCGCCCTCTGGTTGGCATGGCGCTGGCAACGTTTAGCCTTGTGGCGGCGCTGGAGTCCTTGAGGCGCGATTGATGTCCTCCCTGTACCAGATTGTGCCACTGCTCAACGCACATGTGGAAATGAGCGCCCTCTCCGCCGGGCTGCACAACCACATCCGGGCCAGCGGGATGCCCCTGCCGCAGGACGATAACCTGCTGGATTACATCGCCGTTTCGGTCCGCTACGGCCATTCGGATGCCGTGCTGGCCGTGGAGGGCAGGCGGGCCGTCGGGGTGGCCGCCTGGTGGCCGGAGGGACGCACGGGGCATATCCGGCTCTTCTACGCCCTGCCGGAGGCTTCGCCTGAGGTGGCCTGTGACCTGCTGGCCTGCGCCATGAAAGGGCTTGGGGAGCGTGACGCTGACGCCGAAGTGTACGCCGAGATACCGGCAGGCCCTCCACACGTGCACCTGGCCCTGCGCAAAAGAGGATTTGTGGGTGTTGAGCGCCTGATCATGTGTGTGGAGCTATCCGGACAGCGATGGGGCGTGGAAGCGCCGCCCGGCTACCGGATACAACCCTGGCATGACACCTACAGCGACGCGGCGGCGGAGGTGATCTACCAGGCCAATGTGGGCACGTTGGACGCCCAGATCATCCCGGAGCTGCGCACCAGGGAGGCAACCCGCAAGATCATCGGCCAGACCCTTAAGGGCCGCTACGGGGACTTCGACCGCCAGGCCAGCGGCGTGGCGCTCTACCAGGGCGACGACGTGGTGGCCGCCACGCTGGCCACCCGCCGCCACAGCGGCCAGGGCTTCACGGCGGAGATCTGCGTGCTGCCGGCGCACCGTCGCCGGGGCCTGGCGCGGGCGCTGATGCACCACACACACGCTGCTTTTGCGGCTGCCGGGCTGGGGCAGAGCATGCTGGGCGTCACCGAGGGCAACATGGCCCGGCGTCTCTATGAAAGCCTGGGCTACACTGTGGTCGGCTCCGTGTGGACCTACGTATGGCCCAGGCCGGAGAACTGGCTGGGGCAGCAAGAAGGAGCCAGCCAGTTCCAGCCCTCGGACTGATTGGCGATCTGACGGCTGGTTGTTAAAATTCTGGGTAGAAACGCATCGACCCTGGCTGTGACGTGTCGTTGCTGGTCCTGTGTTGCCAACACTTACGGCCCGATTGATGGGAAGGGGAACTTCCTCCATGCCTGAATCAACTGAGAAACTGACCGATGCCGACAAGGCGCACGAGGGCGTTGCGCTTGCTGGGGAGGAAACGGCTCCGGGGGCGGATATCTTCACCAAAGCTTATGGGTTCACCCAGGCCAAAGAGGCCATGGCTTTGGGCATCTACCCCTATTTTCGTCCGCTGAGCGATACCGAGGGCGCAGTAGCCCATTTTGAGGGTAAAGAGGTGGTGATGATCGGCTCCAACAATTATCTGGGGCTGACCACCCATCCCCGGCTACGGCAGGCGGCCAAGGAGGCCATTGATCGCTACGGGACCAGCGTCACCGGCTCGCGCTTCCTGAACGGCACCCTGCAGATACACCTGGACCTGGACCGTCGCCTGGCCGAGTTCGTCGGCAAGGAGGCCGCCCTGGTCTTCCCCACCGGCTACCAGACCAACGTGGGGACCATCACGGCCATCGTGGGCAAGGGCGATTACGTCATCATCGACAAAGAGGACCACGCCAGCATCGTGGATGGCTGCCTGATGTCCCTTGGCGAGATGAAGCGCTTTAGCCATAACGATCCAGGTAGCCTGGAGAGTGTCCTCAAGAAGCTGCCTGCTGGCGCGGGCAAGCTGGTGGTGGTGGATGGCGTCTACAGCATGGGCGGGGACATCGCCCCCCTGCCGGAGATCGTCGAGATTTGCAAGCGTTACGGCGCGCGGATTATGGTGGACGACGCCCACAGCATGGGGGTGCTGGGCAACGGGCGCGGCACGGCGGCTCACTTCGGCCTGACGGATGAGGTCGACCTGATCATGGGGACCTTCAGCAAGAGCTTCGCCTCCATCGGCGGCTTCATCGCCGGGGACGAGCAGATCGTGCACTACATTCAGCACCATGCGCGCTCGGTGATCTTCAGCGCCGCGTTGCCGGCGGCCAATGTGGCTACCGTGCTGGCTGCGCTGGATATCATCGAGAGCGAGCCGGAGCACATCGAGCGCCTGTGGGACAACGCCGAGTACATGCGCGCAGGGCTGAAGAAGCTGGGCTACAACACCGGCAACAGCAACACCCCCATCATCCCGGTTATCATCGGCGAGATGTACCGCACCGGCATTGCCTGGGGGGCGCTGATCGAAGAGGGGGTTTACACCAATCCTGTCATCCCGCCCGGCGTGCCGCCCAACAAGAGCCTGCTGCGCACCAGCTACATGGCCACTCACGAGAAGGCGCACCTGGACCGCGCGCTTAAAGCTTTTGAGGTAGTGGGCCACCGCCTGGACCTGATCCCGCCGGAGAACACCCTGTAACTGACCTGGCTGCGTAAAACGAGAGGGGCGTCCTGCCACAGCCGGGGGACGCCCCTTTTTGTGCGCTCGCGTTGCCTGTCGGTGCGCCGCCTGCGCCTCAGCGGATGACGTGGTGACGCCTTTGCAGCAAGAGGAGGAGCATCACGAAGTCGATGGCGAAGTGCGCGCCGATGGAGACCCACAGCGTCTCGCTCAGGCTATAGAGCGCCCCCAGCAGCAGCCCGGCCCCTGTGGCGTACACGAAGTAGAGGCGTGTCAGGGCGTGCAGCGCGCCGAACACGATGGAGGCCAGCAACAGGCCGACTTCCGGCTGCAACGCTCCCCGGAACAGGACCTCCTCCGGAAAAGCCGCCAGCAGGCTGAAGAGGACCACGTGGTAGAAGCGCATGGCGGCCAGGTCCAGGCTCTGTTCCAGCAGGCGGACGATGTGCCAGGTGGCCTGTAGACGGCGGCCCACCGCCCAGGCGCAGAGGGCAAAGCCCACGCCCAGGGCCAGACCGGGGACGAGCGCCCACAGGTCCGCCAGGCTCAGTGCCTGCCACAGGTCCCCCTGGCGGAACACGTTGACCCAGACGAAGGCCACGGCCACCATCACCACGCCCAGCCCGGTCCCCGCCCGCAGCAGGACATCGGGGTGCAGCGGTGGGCGCTCCGCCTGGGATGCCGGTGGCGGCGCTTCTGGCAGTGTGGTGATGGATGGGCCGTTTTTGGCAGGCTGGCGCGGGTTTTCGTTTTCGCTGATCATGTTTTTTGCTGGCTGTGCCGGGAGTTTCGCTCAAGTGATGCCACAGGCCCGGCCTCTCCTGAGCCTGGATCATACCCCAGTCGGGCGCATTCGGCATTTTCGGAACGTATGGGTATAATATCATGAACAGGATCATAACCGTTGTCCAAACAGATGGAGGCGGCTTCTTCTGCGTGAAACTGTATGGCCCGTGACTCACATGCTCGCTCCACTCCGCCGTTCAGGGCCGGTGTAGCGCTCGTTATTTTCCTGGCCGCGCTGGTCTGGTATGGCGCGGGCAGGCAGGATACGTTGGCAGACCCACAGGCGGCAGCTTCGCTGCTGTCGGTGCAGGACGCCGTATCGACTGGGGTCACGCCGGCCCCGCCCTTGCCCACGGCGACCTGGCACGGGCCGGTTGTGACGGCGACATCGGTTGCCCCTGCGGAAGATGACCCCTCAACCCACACGCCGGGCGCGCCCTCGGCGTTGTTCCCGGCGGCCAATCCGGTTGCGGATGTGGCGGGCGTGGGCCTGGGCGATATTGCCGACGGCAGCGGCAGCGATGGGACCCTGCGCCGCATCGCCGTTCCCATTCTGATGTACCACTATGTGAGCGTGCCGCCGGAAGATGCCGATGTTTACCGCCTGGACCTTTCCGTCACGCCGGAGCGCTTTCGGGCGCAGATGCGGTATCTGGCCGAGCATGGGTACAATGTCATCAGCCTGTACGACCTGAACCTGGCCCTGCGCTGGGGCGCGCCCCTGCCGCCGCGTCCGGTCATCCTGACCTTTGATGATGGCTACCGGGATAACTACGAGAACGCCTTCCCCATCCTGCAGGAGTTTGGCTTCACGGCGACGTTCTTCGTGATCACCTCCCGGCTGGACGAGGGGCACCCTGCCTACCTCTCCTGGGCACAGGCCCGCGAGATGGCCGAGGCTGGAATGAGCATTGAGAGCCACACCAAGAGCCATGTGGACCTGCGCGGGCGCAGCCCGGAGTTTTTGTACTATCAGATTCAAGGCAGTATCGAGAGTATTGAAGCCCATACGCAACGCCGCCCCAGGCTGTTTTGCTACCCTGCCGGGCGCTGGGATGAGACCGTGCTGGCGTCCCTGCGCGCGCTTGGCCTGTGGGCGGCGGTCACCACGGAGGGCGGCATTGAGCATACCTCAGACGAAACCCTGCTGATGCGTCGCGTGCGCATCAGCGGCGATACAGACCTGGCGACTTTCGCCGTTCTGCTGGACTGGGGTTGGGACCGTTCCGACTCGTGACTGCTGTGGGCAAAGGAAGCGTGTTGATGTCTGAGCATATGCCCGACGTGGCTCCCATCGATTCCCAGCTCAGCGCGATCAGTGATGCGGCGCTGGCCATCACCTCCGAGCTTTCTCTGCCCCGTGTGCTGGAGACGATCGTTAGAACGGCCAGGAAGCTGGTGGGGGCGCGTTATGCGGCCCTGGGGGTCCCAGGCCCCCACGGCAAGCTGGAGCAGTTCATCACCGACGGAATGACCGAAGAAGAGCTGCGGCGGATGGAGAAGCTGCCTGAAGGTCGTGGATTGCTGGGACTGATCCAGTCTACCACCCAGACAATCCGCCTGGAAAATCTGCGCCAGTCGCCGCTCTCGGTGGGTTTTTGCGCCAACCATCCGCAGATGACGACCTTTCTGGGCGTGCCTATCGTGGCCCGTGGCGAAGTCTTGGGCAGCCTCTACCTCTGCGACAAGGAGGATGGCACGCCGTTCACCGACTCCGACCAGCTTATCATCGAGACGCTGGCCGCCCATGCCGCCGTGGCTATTGAGAACGCGCGGCTTTACCAGCAGGTGCGGCGGCTGGCCGTGCTGGAGGAGCGCGAGCGGATTGGGATGGACCTGCACGATGGCATCATTCAGTCCATCTACGCGGTGGGCCTGACGCTGGAGCATTGCAGCCTGTTGCTGGAGGAGGATGTGGAGTGCGCCAAGGACCGGCTGCGCCAGGCCATCACCTCGCTGAACGAAACCATCCGCGACATCCGCAACTATATCATGGACCTGCGCCCGCAACGGATGCGGGTGCACGATCTCAGCGAGAGCCTGCGGCGCTTGGTGCGGGAATTCCGGGCCAATACGCTCATTGAGGTGCAGTTGAGCATGGGGGAGGACGTTGAAGATGTGCTGGATGAGAGCACCAGCACAGCCCTCTTCCACATCGCGCAGGAGGCGCTGGCCAACGCCGCCAAGCACGCTGCGGCGACCGAACTGCGCCTCCAGGTGCAGCGTAACGATCACAACGTCCGGCTCATCGTCTCCGATGACGGCGTCGGTTTCGACCCTGCCAAAGTCGAGAGTCTGCTGGGGCATGGGCTATCCAACATGGCCCTGCGTGCCCAGGCGGTTGGCGGCGATCTGGAGATCACCTCGGCCCCCATGCAGGGGACCACCGTCCGCGCCACCTTCCCCTTCAAAACCAGACAGGAACCCTCCTGATTGAGACCGATGATTCCCGTCCCTACAGGCGGGGATAAACGTCACTCCCAGTCTTCCTAAGAGCGCTGCTATAGTGAACACAACATTACTGCTGGCGTAAGCGGTAGCGGTATGAATTTTGTTTTAGCCTGGGGTTGGGAGGGCACATGAGTGAGGGACCTGTCCGCCTGCTGTTGGTGGACGAAAACGCTGCGGTCAGGCGTGCGCTGGTCTTGCGCCTGGCTCGCGCCCGTGGACTGCGCATCATTGGAGACACCCACGACATTGATACTGCTCTGACGGTAACCTGTGAGCAGCGCCCGCATGTGGTGATTTTGGAGAGCAAGCGGCGCGATGGCGCTGCCCTGCGCTTTTGCCAGCAGGCGCTGGAGATGCCCCACCCCCCCAAGATCATTGTGCTGACCAGCTTCGCCAATGAAGACGAGCGCCTGAGCCTGTTGCACCTGGGAATTGATCAGTACTTGCTCAAGGATATTGGCACAGAGGAGCTGATCCGGGTCATTTTTGAGCTGGCTACGAACCGGGAGGTCCCCTTGTGAGGCGGCAGGCTGCGCTTTAGTATACCAGGCCAGCACCCCTTGGTTTGGCGCAGCGAGAAGGGGTGTTTTTTTGTGTTCCTGGGGCTTGGTCGCTGGCCAGTCAGTCGGGCAGGATTTCCGCGCTGAGGAAATAATCCAGCCAGATCACGGCAATGACAGCGAGCGGGATGACGACGAAGATCGTCTCTATCCCAAACTCGGCCGGGTTGGTGCCGATGATCAGAAAGATCAGCAGGGTTGCGGCCACACCAAATACAATGGAAAGAACCCACACCACGGCCCGGCGGATGTTTAACGAGGACATTGCCCCTCCTGAGTGGCGCACGCGCATTTCTTGACCAATCGCGTCCATTCTAGCCAGGGTTGGGCGTTTTGCCAACTCTCCGGCGCGGGCGCGCGCCCCCACAGATGCAATCGTGGGTATCATTGGGCCGGGCTTGCCACGCTGCTTGCTGTGTCGCAGGGGAGTAGCAGGGGGCAGCCCTGCTATGGGCCGAGTTGGCGTCTCAGGGAGCGGGTGCATGCAGTCCCTCGCCTATGAATACAACCCCGACCTGCGCTGGAACTACCTCATGGGGGTGCTGAACGGCGCGGCGTTCAAGCTGGTGGACACGCTGGTCAACCCCTACCTGGTGCAGGTGGTCTTTCTCTCTCAACTGACGGACAACCCGATAATCCTGGGGATGCCTGCCGCGCTGTGGATGGGCGGGTTCTACCTCTCCCAGCTTTGGGTCAGCGGTCGCGTCCAGCGGTTGGAGTACGCCCTGCCGGTGTATCGGGGCACCAGCCTGGTGCGGGCCGTCATGTGGGTGATTCTGATCCTGGCCACCATCCTCGCCCGTGAGCCGACGGTTCTGATCGCCGTTTTCCTGCTCTTCCTGGTCGTTTACCCCCTCACCTGGGGCGTGGCTGGCCTGGCCTTCATGGAGCTGGTGGCCAAGGTGATCCCGCCGCGTCTGCGCGGTCAGTTTTTTAGCTGGCGCATGACGCTTGGCGGCATCCTGGCCATTGGCGGCGGCTGGTACGTCAACCAGGTGCTGGCTCCGGGCTTTGCGCTGGGCTTCCCCCAGAATTTCGCCTTTTTGTTCGCCAGCGCTGCGGTGATCACCATCCTGGGCGTGCTGCCCTTTCATCTGCTGCGGGAGCCGCGCGGCGAGGCCCACCCACCGGCGCTGCCCGGCATTCGCGGGCGCTGGCGGGAAATCCGCCTGCTCTGGCAGCAGGACCCGCTGTACCGCCACTACATCAAGGCCCGCGTGGCCCTCCTGGTCGCTGCGGGGACCGCCCCCCTGATCATCGTCTACGCGCGGGGCCGCTTTGGGCTGCCGCTGCGATCCGCTGCGCTTTTCCTGGTTGCCGACACGGTGACCGGCCTGCTCGCCGTGGCCGCCAGCGGATGGCTCAGCCTGCGCCTGGGCAACCGGGTGCTGGCCCTGGGGGCCGCCGCGCTGGGCATGGGGGTCTTTCTGCTGATCCTGGCCGCTGCGCCGCTCAACCTGAGCCAGGAGTTGGCGCTGCCCTACTTCCTGGTAGTGTTCGTGTTGCTGGCCGCCTACAACGGCGCGGTGGCCATCAGCATGTTCGCCCTCAACCTGAACATCGCGCCCCCGGAGCGGCGTCCGCTCTATGTGGGGCTGGGGAATACGCTGGTGGGGCTGGCCTCTTACCTCAGCACGGGTCAGGGCGTGGTGGTTTCCCTGGTTGGTTATCCGGGGTTGTTCCTGCTGGCGGGGCTGCTGGTTGCCTTTGCGGCGTGGCACATCTTTCAGCTCTGCGACCCGACCGAAGCAGAGCCGGCGGAGGCCTAGCCATGCGCGAGTCCCCGGCGGAGGGGCGCATCCCGCGCTGGCTGTGGAGGGCGCTGCTGCTGGCCCTCGGCCTGACCGCGGTCGGGGGGGCGCTGGCGGCAATGCTCTTGCTGGGCGGCGCGGCGGACCCCGCCCCTGCCGGGCCTTTGCGCTGGGAGCAACACGCGGAGCCGCCGGGCTGCCTGGACCTGGGGGCCATTCCGCTGCCGACGCTCTCCCCGCCGGTCACGGTGGAGCTTGCCGCCGAGCGGCTGGAGTCCGCGTCGGAGTTTGCGGCATGGGGTCTGTGGCTGGAACGTCCCGAAGGCCCGCGCTGGGAGGTGCTGCCCTCTGGCTATTACCAGCATGCCGGGCAGACGATCCCCTTTCACCATGTGCAGAGCGGCCAGAACACACTGCGGCTGGACGTAGCGGACGGTCGCCACGTGCTGTGGCTCAACCGCGAGCTAGCTGGCGAAGGCCCCGCGCCGGATGGCCCCCTGCCCTGGGGGCTGGTGGGGGATGCGGCCATCTGCTGGCGGCGGCTGGCCCTCTACGGCCAGAATTGATAGCTTTTGAGAGCGATCCACGGTTAGTATATCCCTGGCCTGGAACGCAGGCCTTTTGCTGGCATGGAACGGGGGAGCGTAACCCATGTCGAATCTACAGCGTCCTTCATCCCGCCTGCCCGGCTTTTTCAAGCGCCCTCTGGCGGAGCGTGCGGCGCTGGTCAGCCAGTGGGCCGGGCTGGATACCAGCGACCAGGCCGTGTTGCTGGGCATGGCCGGGCTGGGGGCCTCCCAGGCCGACCAGATGATTGAGAACGTGGTAGGCATTTATGCGCTCCCGCTAGGGATCGCCGTCAATTTCCTCATCAACGGGCAGGAGTACCTGATCCCGATGGCCGTGGAGGAGCCTTCTGTGGTGGCCGGGGTCAGCTATGCGGCCAAGCTGGCCCGCAACGGGGGCGGCTTTGTCACCAGCTCCGACGATCCGCTGATGATCGGGCAGATCCAGGTGCTGGACGTGAAGGATGTGTATGTTGCGGCAGGGGCGGTGATGGCCATTAAGGACCGTCTGCTGGCGGAGGCCAACTGCTGCGATCTGACCATCGTCAACCTGGGCGGCGGCGCGCGCGATATTGAGGTCCGCCCCCTGCCACAGACCCCCGCCGGGCCGATGCTGATCGTGCACCTGCTCTTCGACGTGCGGGATGCCATGGGGGCCAACACGGTGAATACGGCCTGCGAGCACGTCGCGCCCCTGGTCGAGGAAGCGACCGGCGGGCGGGTCAACCTGCGCATCCTGAGCAACCTGGCCGACCGCCGCCTGGCTACGGCGGAGTGCGCCATCCCGCCGGATGTGCTGGCGACGGAGGCCATGGATGGCCTGCAGGTGGTGCGCGGCATCATCGAAGCCTATGCCTTTGCGGCGGCGGACCCCTACCGTGCGGCCACGCACAACAAAGGCATCATGAACGGCATGGATGCCGTGTGCATCGCCACCGGCAACGACTGGCGCGCCCTGGAGGCCGGGGCGCACGCCTATGCGGCCCGCAGCGGGCGCTATACCAGCCTGTCGGAATGGTGGGCGGATGATGAGGGCAATCTGTGTGGGCGGTTGACGCTGCCGGTGGCCGTTGGCATCGTCGGCGGCGCGACCCGCGTGCATCCGACGGCCCGCGTGGCGCTGAAGATTTTGGGCGTGCAGACCGCCCGCGAGCTGGCCGAGGTCATGGCCGCCGTTGGCCTGGCGCAGAACCTGGCGGCCATCCGCGCCCTGGCCACCACCGGCATCCAGGCCGGTCACATGCAGCTTCACGCCCGCCAGCTCGCCATTGCGGCGGGGGCCAGCGGCGACCTGGTGCAGCGGGTGGTGGAGGCCATGGTGGAAGAGGGCGCGATTCGCTTCGACCGGGCCAAAGAGTTGGTGGACGAGTTGCGCGGGATCTCGTGAGGGAAGCTCCGGCGTGCGTCCCCAAAATGTGTATCAGAACAGGAGCCTGACCCTATGAGTGATAACGATCGGAACCCTTTGAAGACAGGCGCTGTCTTGCTGAGGCCGGACCGCCCGGTGGGCATCGTGGGCTACGGCGCGTATGTGCCGCGCTACCGGCTGCCGGGTAGGGAGATCTCCCGTATCTGGACCGGGGGCATGAGTGCCTCTCCGGTGCGGGAAAAGGCCGTCCCCGGCCTGGATGAGGACGTGGTGACGATGTCCATTGAGGCGGCTCGTAACGCGCTGGCCCGCGCCGGCATCAGCCCGCAGCAGTTGCGGGCGGTGTGGGTCGGCTCGGAGAGCCATCCCTACGCCGTCAAGCCGACCAGCACCATCGTGGCCGAGAGCATCGGCGCGACGCCCAACGTGCTGGCCGCCGATTGGGAGTTCGCCTGCAAGGCCGGGTCGGAGGCGGTGCAGGCAGCCGTCGGCTTTGTGGGTAGCGGCATGGCCGGGTATGCCCTCAGCATCGGCATGGATACGGCGCAGGGGCGGCCCGGCGACGCCCTGGAATACACGGCGGCAGCGGGTGGGGCGGCCTTCATCCTCGGCCCTGCCCAGGGTTCGCTGGCTGTGATCCAGGCCAGTTACAGCTATGTGACCGACACGCCGGATTTCTGGCGGCGGGAAGGTGAGATGTACCCCAGCCATGGCGACCGCTTCACCGGGGAGCCGGCCTACTTCAAGCACATACTCAGCGCCGCCGAGACGCTGATGCAGGAGATGGGGACCTCAGCGGCGGATTACCACTACGTGATCCTGCACCAGCCCAACGTCAAGTTCCCCACCCGCGCCGCCAAGACGCTCGGCTTTGCCGAGGAGCAGTTCAAGCCCGGCCTGCTTGCTGGTGAGATCGGCAACACCTATTCCGGCAGTAGTCTGATCGGCCTGGCGGCAACGCTGGATGTGGCCAGGCCCGGCGAGCGCATCCTGATGGTCAGCTACGGCAGCGGCGCAGGCTCCGATGCCTTCGACATCCTGGTCACGGAGCGCATCCTGGAGGCCGTGGGCAAAGCGCCCACCGTGCGCGACTACATCAACCGGCGCACGGAGATCGACTATGCGCTGTACTCTCGCTTCCGTGGCAAACTGCGGCTGGATTAGGAGCGGACACCATGCGTGACGTGAGTATCATCGGCATCGGCCAGACAGCGGTCGGCGAGCACTGGGAGGCCGGCCTGCGCGACCTGGCGCTGGGGGCCGTGCGGGCGGCGCTGGCCGATGCGGCCCTGGACGCGGTGGATGCCCTCTACGTGGGTAATGCGCTGGGCGGGTCCATCAGCGGCCAGCAGCACCTCGGCGCGCTGGTCGCGGATTTTGTGGGCTGGCGGGGCGTGGAGGCCTACACGGTTGAGGCAGCGGATGCCTCCGGCGGCGCGGCACTGCATACGGGCTGGATGGCCGTGGCCTCTGGCGCGGCGGACCTGGTGATGGTGCTGGGCGTGGAGAAGATGACCGACCTGGTCGGCCCGGCGCGCACGGCGGCCCAGACCAACCTGCTTGATGCGGACTACGAGGCCGTGCAGGGCGCGACGCCGGTGGCGCTGGCGGCGCTGCTGATGCGCATGTACATGGAGGCTTACGGCCTGACGGTCGAGCAGTTCGAGGGCTTCAGCGTCAACGCGCACGCCAACGCCAGCAAAAACGCCTTTGCCATGTACCGCAACGTGCTCAAGCCGGGCGGCTTTGCCACCGCGCCGGTGGTCGCCCCACCGGTCAACCTGTTCGACGGCGCGCCGGACGGCGATGGCGCGGCGGCGGTGATTCTGGCTCCCGCCGAGCGGGCCTTGGACATGGCTCCCCAGCCGATCCGCATCCTCGGCAGCGCAGTGGCCACCGATGCCATGGCCCTGCACGACCGGCTCGATCCCTTGTTCCTGGCGGCGGCCAACCGCAGCGCCGGGCGCGCCTATACCCAGGCCGGGATCGGGCCTGGGGACGTGGACCTGTTTGAGCTGCACGACTCGTTCACGGTGCTCAGCGCGCTGTCCCTGGAGGCCTGTGGTTTTGCAGAGCGGGGGCAGGGTTGGAGCCTTGCCGCCCAAGGGCAGATCGGGCTGGGGGGCCGGATTCCCATCAGCACGTTCGGTGGGCTGAAGGCGCGTGGCAATCCCCTGGGCGCTACGGGGGTCTACCAGGCTGTGGAAGCCACGCTGCAACTGCGCGGCCAGGCCGGGGAGAACCAGGTTCCGCAGGCCCGCGTGGCGCTGCTCCAGAATCTGGGGGGCCTGGGCGGGACAGCCGTGACCCACGTGCTGGCCCGCATGGAGTAGGGCTGGGGGCGGGCCGTCCCACGTGGGTGGGGCCTCCTTGTGTTGGAGAAGCATAAGAAAACGTTTATTGAAGCTCTCAAATCCTATCTTGATAGATTTTGAGAGCTAAATTGATGCATAATGAGCCAGAACATGTGGCACATAGGTCTGTCAGTGGTAAGACAGGATCGCTTTCAGGAGGAAATAATGCAGATTCCACGTCATTGGCGGCTCAATGCGCAGCGCTACACGCTCCAGGGCGTGACCTGCCCGCACTGCGCGGCCAACATCTTCCCGCCACGGGAGGTCTGCCCCTACTGTGAGAATCAGGTGCAGAACGCCTACCGGTTCGAGGGACATTTTTCGCGGGGCAAGGCGGCGCTGGGCACGGCGCTGGACCATGCCGCCCGTTAGCATGTGGAGACGCCTGTGATGCTGCGTGAAGCGCAGGCCGGTCCCCATCTGGCCGAGGCCAAGCAGCCCCATACGTTTCGGGGCCGGGGAACCGTGCTCAGTTACACGGTGGTGAGTGACGCGCCGGAGGGATTCGAGGAGCAGGCTCCCTACACCCTGGCGCTGATCCGCCTGGAAGAAGGCCCGACGGTGCTGGCCCAACTGACCGACCTTGACGGCCCGGTGGAGATCGGCATGCCGGTGGAAATGGTGACGCGCAGGCTGCGCACTGACGGCAGGCGGGGCATTATTGTCTATGGTTACAAGTTCCGCCCTGTCCTGGCGCGTGGCGACGCCTGAGCGGCGGTCACCCTCCCTTGCCATCAACAACACCCGGCGCGCGCCGGGTGTTTTCTTTTAGCGGCGGCTTCACCTCATATTCGCTTCAACACGTCGTAGAGCGTCTCCTCCATGACTTCATAGGAGAAGTGCCTGCGCCCTACCTCGTAGTTGTGCTCTGTGATTTCGGCCTGCAGGTCCGGGTTGGCCAGCAGTTCGCGGACCTGGGCCACCACCTCCGGCGTGATGTCGTAATTGAACTCGATGGCACGGATGCCCGTTGGGCGGATGTCGGCCCGGTAGATGGGGTAGGTATGCACGACGAACGGCCTGCGGAAGTAGACCATCTCGATCAGGGCGTTGCCGAACCCTTCGACGGTGCTGGGGTAGGTGATCAGGTCGGCCTGGGGGTAGATATCCCACAGGCTGTAGACTTTGTGCCCGTTGTGCTCGCCGCGAAACTCAGCCACCCATTCGGAGACGAACAGGAAGCGGATGCCCGCTCGCTTTGCCTGATCCGCCAGCCAGTCGCCGTAACTGCCCGGCTCGTCGTGCGCGTCGCCCGTGATCACCAGCACTGCCCGTGGGTCGCCGAGCTTCTCCACCAGCTCGATGGATTTCTCGATGGCCTTGCGGCGGATGACTCGCGTTGGCTGCAGAATGAGGATATCTTCGTCGGTCAGGCCAATGTCCTGGCGAAAAGTCCTGGCGTAGTCGTCCGGCGGCGTGGGCGGGTGGGCGAAGTCGAAGACGTTGGGCAGGTAGGTGGCCCAGATGCCCCGCCGGCTGCGCAGCTCGCGCCTGGCGATGGTGCTGATGACCAGGTGCTGGATCGGCTCCAGGTCCGGTGGGAAGGCCTCGTCCAGGATGTCCTGGATGCCGTGGTTCAAAAAGCGTTCCCGTTCCCAGTAAAAGTCGTGGTGGTGGCAGATCAAGGGGATGCGTGTGCGCGCCACCAGGTCGCGGATGGCCAGCCCCAGGGGCAGGTTCATGGGGATGGTGTTGGCGTTCTGCGAGATCAGCAGGTCGATGTGGAAGTTGTGGACAAAACGCCGCAATTCCTGGCGCAGGAAGTCCGCCATGGCGTAGATGCGCCCAAACAGTTTGCGCGGGGGGTGCAGCCGGTCGAAAGCGATGTCCTGGATCATCTGGACCTCAGGATGCTGGAAGTGCATCTCCGGGATGACCATCCCCTGGACGGCTTCGTGGTCGTCCAGGGCGCCGGCGCAGTAAAAGGTCTGGTGGCCCATGCGTTTGAGGACGACGTCCATTTTGGCCGTTTCCAGGCTGACGCCGTCAACGCCTGCCAGTCGGGTGGAGACAAGACCGATGTTCATGGTGCTTCTTGCCGGGTAGCTCCGTTCGCGAGGGTTGGCTCAAGGCGGGGTCTCTTGCATGGCGGGCAGGTGACACCCAGCAGCGATTGTGGCTGGATTCGAGGCCGGGGGAAAACGCGCCGACGACGGGGTGACTGTTGTGCCTGAGCGGTAGAAACCACGGTTATCTTAAGAAATTCCTTTGTCCTGCCTGACATAGTATACTAAAAGCCCTGCCGAAAACCAGGGTTTTTGCTGCGTTGCAGCGGTTTGTCGGTCGCCCGACCGTGGCAAGCACGTGACAGGAGGAGGCCTATCATGGCGGAGATACCCGAAGCCGCGCGCCACCGCATACTGGCCAGGTTCAGGCTGCTTTACGGGCAGGATCGCGCGGCGAATGTCATGGCGTGTCTGGAACAACTCCTCAGCCGCTTTGAGGCCCGCCCGGCCCGGTACTCCCCTGCCAACCGCATGACTGAGCGCGACGTGGTCCTGATCACCTACGGCGATCTGTTGCAGCGCCCTGGCCAGCCCCCCCTGGTCACGCTCCACGAGGCGCTGCGGCGGCACTTGCAGGGCGTGATCAGCACGGTGCACCTCCTGCCGTTCTTTCCCTACTCCTCTGACGACGGATTCTCGGTGATCGATTACCTGCGCGTCGATCCGGCGCTGGGGGACTGGGAGGATGTGCACCGCATTGGGTCCACTTTCAAGCTGATGTTCGACGCCGTGATCAACCACATTTCGGCGCAGAGCGCCTGGTTTCAGGCCTTTCGCTCCGGCGACCCGGCTTACCGCGATTACTTCATCGTGGTGGACCCCGCCACCGACCTCTCCGGGGTCACGCGCCCGCGCGTCACGCCGTTGCTCACGCCCTTCCAGACGGCGCTTGGCGAGCGGCATGTGTGGACGACCTTCAGCGCTGACCAGGTGGACCTGAACTATGCCAACCCGGACGTTCTGCTGGCAGTGCTGGAGGTGCTGCTGACCTACGTGGCCCATGGCGCGGACATCATCCGGCTGGATGCCATCGCCTATCTGTGGAAGGAGGTTGGCACGTCCTGCATTCACCTGCCGCAGACCCACGCCGTGGTGCAGTTGATCCGCGCCGTGCTGGATGCGGTCGCGCCGGATGTGCTGATCATCACGGAGACCAACGTACCGCACGAGGAGAACATCTCCTATTTTGGGGATGGCACCGATGAGGCCCAGCTCGTCTACCAGTTCTCGCTGCCGCCGCTGGTGCTGCACAGCTTCCGGACGGGCGACGCGCGCGCGCTTTCCCGCTGGGCAGCCACGCTGGAGGCGCCCTCAGACACCACGACTTTCTTCAACTTTACTGCCTCCCACGATGGCATCGGTGTGCGCCCGGCCACCGGCCTGATCAGCGAGGAGGACATCCAGGCCCTCACCGAGCTGGCCGGCGCGCGCGGCGGGCATGTCTCCTACAAAACCAACCCCGACGGCTCGCAAAGCCCCTATGAGCTTAACGTGACTTATGTGGACGCCATCGTCCCCCCGGACGCGCCGGGCAGCCCGGCGGAGAAGGCCCGTCGCTTCCTGGCCTCGCAGGCCATCATGCTGGCTTTGCAGGGCGTGCCGGGCATCTACTTTCACAGCCTGCTTGGCTCCCGCAACTGGCAGGAAGGCGTGGCCCAAACGGGACGGCCCCGCACCATCAACCGCCAGAAGCTCGATTATGACGCGCTGCGGGCCGAGCTGGAGGACCCGGCCACGTTCCGACATCACGTCTTCAGCGGCTACGTGGACCTGATTCGCAAGCGGGCGGCAGAGCGCGCCTTTCACCCCAACGCTGCGCAGCAGGTCCTGGAGCTGAGCGAGGCTGTTTTTGCCCTGCGGCGCACCGCGCCGGACGGCAGCGCGTGCATCGTGGCCCTGCACAATGTCTCCGGGCGCCCTCAGAGGGTTGTCCTGCGGGAGGAGCATGTGGGCGGCCAGGTCCCCGCGTTGACCGATCTGATCGCCGGGGAGGTTTACCCCTGGCGCGCCGGCCTGGCGCTGCGATTGGAGCCGTACCAGGTGATGTGGCTGAAAGCAGCCCGTTAGGTGCTCCCTGCCCGCTGGCCTTGCTTGCCCGCAGTACGCGCTGATGGTAGACTGTGCCACAGACACGCAAAGGCCACGCAGTTATGTCCTGCTTTGGATGGTGTTTGACCTGGGAGGCGGTTCATGCGTCGTGCATCTTTTCGCATAGTGTGGCTGGCAACGGGGCTGGTCGTCGGCGGGCTGCTGCTGAGCGGATGTTTTCAGCAGGCGGGGGAGCCGTTGCAGCCCACCCAGCCGGGCGCTGCGCAGCCACAACCCACACCGACGGATGTTGTGCAGACCCAGCCCACGCCGCGGCCTGTGGCGACGACCCCCGTGATTGCGCCGACGCAGGAAGTGCTGACCACGCCGTTCCAGGGCGCATCTCCGGTGTTCGTGCAGCCGACCCAGACGCCTCAGCTTGCGGTGCCCACCCTGACCCCCACCTCAGAAGAATTACTGGGCCAGGGAGGGCAGCAGCTCTCCGTGGCGGATATGACGGCGACCGCCGCCAGCCTGGCGCAGGGTGAGGGCGAGGCCATCCCCGCTGTTGAGCTGGCCATGACGGCGACGGCTATGTTTCAGCCTCTACAGCCCCAGGCCACCGAGACGCCAACCGTGCCCGCCGTTGCCCAGCTTCCTACCAGCACCCCGACCCCGACGGCCACGTTTGCCGGGCCGGTGGATCCGCTGGCCCAGCAGGCGACGGAGATGGTGCGCGGCGCAACTGAGGCCGCCGCCCGCAACCTGACGGCCATTGCCACGGCATCCATGACGTTTGTGCCCACGGCCACGCCCACGCCCACGGCGACCCGTGAGCTGGGCCTGGATTGCATCCACACCGTGGCGCGCGGCGAAACCGCCTACCGCATTGCCCGCCGCTACGGCGTGACGCTGGATCAGATTGCCCAGGCCAACGGCCTGACCAATCTCAGCCTGCTCAGTGTGGGCCAGCAGTTGGTCATCCCCGGCTGCGGGACCACCGGGGTCACCCCCCCGGCGACGGCGACACCCCGCGCCACCGGCACGCCCGGCGAGGCCGTCCCCTTGCCGGAGGCGGAGACCTACGTCGTCCAGCCCGGCGACAATCTGTATCGGATTTCGCTGCGGTTCGGGGTCAGCATGCGGGCGCTGGCCAACGCCAACGGCATCACCAACATCAATTACATCCGCGCTGGAGACACGCTGGTCATCCCCGGTCGTTAGCGGTTGGAGCTTCCGGTGCTGTCTTCTCCAGGGCGACCGTTGCGGTCGCCCTGCTTTTGTGGCTGAAGCAAGGGTAGTTTTTATCGAGGGTGTTGAAACGTCTCTCTGTAGCATAGAAAGGAGCAATGCGCCGTTCTTCATCCCCCTTGAGGTGGGATGTGCCCCGGCGCAGCTTGTTATGGAAACCGTGATCAAGCGCGAAACCATCTATGAAGGGCGCATCGTCAACCTGTATGTGGAAACAGTGCAACTGCCGGATGGTCACACAACGCAACGGGAGATCATCCGGCACGGCGGCGCGGTGGCGATGGTTCCCTTGCACGAAGATGGCCGTGTCACCCTGGTGCGTCAGTACCGGCTGGCCGCCGGGCGGGAGTTGCTGGAAGTGCCCGCCGGGACGCTGGAGCCGGGCGAGGACCCGTTGGCCTGTGCGGCGCGGGAATTGCAGGAGGAGGCCGGGCTGCACCCCGGCAGTTTGACGCGGCTGGGCGGGTTTTTCGTCGCGCCGGGCTACAGCAGCGAGTACATCCACGTGTACCTGGCTACAGAACTGACGCCCTCCTCGCGGCGCGGGGACGAGGACGAGTTCCTGGAGGTGATCACCGTCCCTCTGGACGAGGCGCTCGCCCTGATCGAGCAGGAGGAGATCGCCGACGCCAAGACGATCTCCGCGCTACTCTGGGCGGCAAGTCACCTGGTGCAGAGAGGGCAGCCATAGGGCGGGGCCTGCCGCGCGGCTCTGCCCTGCAACCTGGCTGGCTTCGGTGGCTTGCCGTGCCGGAAAATGAAAAATGACGGGCAGCCTGCGATTTCGTGCAGGATTGGTTAAAGTAGGGGCAGTGGACGAGCGTTTGCTGTAAGCGGTTGTCCGTGTTCGTGCTGGAAGTCGCTTGAAAGTCGTAAGGAAAGTCAACGTGGCTGAGTTCTGGTTTGTCTCCGCCCCATTGCCAGGTCACCTGGATTGGGGCGGCTATTTGAAGACGGCACAGGCCTTACAGGCGGCTGGGCGCGACGTGCTGTGGATCAGCGAGCCGCCCGTTGAGCCGATGGTCCGGGCGGCGGGCGTGCCCTTCGCCAGCATCCCCCACAGTGGCTGGTTGTGGCCGCCGCCGCCCCCGCCCGATCTGGGCGATCTGCCGCCCGATGAGGCAGTGCGCCTGCGCTACCAGCGCGCCCTGGATACCTGGCTGACTGGAGAGCTGGTCGTCCCGGCAGTGGAGGCGCTGCTGGACCTGGCCAGCGCGCGCGGCAGGCCGCTCGCCATAGCCACCGATCCGTTCCTGGCGGCAACCGCCCTGGCGGCAGAGGCGCTGGAAGTTCCGCTGGCGGTCTGTGGCTGGCCCGCCCTGCCCCCACCGGATGAGCGGAGCCTACTCCCCATCCAGCGCACGCTTGGCCAGCAGGCGCAGGAGCGGATCGCGGGGATGGCCGCGCGTTTTGGCCTGTGCGGGGTGAACTTCTCCGATGGCCTCACCCCCGCTGTGCAGAGTCCGCTTCTGCACATCAGCTACTTCAGCCCCTACTGGCACCGCGCGGACCCCCAATTCCTGCCCCAGACGCACTTCGTTGGCGGCGCGCCGACCCCGCCGCAGGGCGTTACGCCAGCCTGGCTGCAAGACATCCCGCAGGAGCAGCCGCTGGCGTTGATCACCCTGGGGACGGTCTTCACCGGCGATCTGGGCTTTTTCGGTTGGGCGGCCCATGCGGCGGCGCGGGTCGGGCTGGTCCCGCTGGTGGTGCTGGGGGGGACGGTTGCCCCGCCAGATAAGGCCCGGCTCAAGGCGGCGCTGCCCGGCGGCACGCGCCTGCTGAGCTGGGTGGACTTCGATCACGTCTTCCCGCGCCTCAGCGTGGCGGTGCACCACGGCGGCATGGGGACCACCCACGCGGCGGTGGTGCATGGGGTTCCGCAGGTGGTGGTTCCGCACGCCGCCGACCAGCGGGGGCAGGCCCGCCGTGTGGCTCAGGCCAAGGTCGGCCTCCACCTCACAGCCCACGATGTGCGCAACGGCCAGCTTTTGCCCGCCATCCGCGCGGTGGTGACCGATCCCAGGGTGAAGGAGACGGCGCAGAAGCTGGCGGGGCGCTTTGCGGAGTTGGGCGGCCCGGCGCGGGCGGCGGCGTTGCTACAGGAGATCGCGGAGCCGGAGCGGCATCACTCTGGCGGGTCCGGGGAGAGGCAGTAGACGGGCACCCAGAAGCGGTCAACGGGTTCCCAGGACGGTGAGCTGACACGGTAGAGCGTATCCCCGGCCAGCGGGTCGGCGGCGTCGCGCGTCCAGTTGACCTGCACCTCGTGCAGCGTGACGGTTGCGCCAACGTCCAGATACTGGACGGAGAAGCCGTGTCCCCCCGGCTGGGTGCGGGTGTGGATGATGCGGCGGGGGCGGCCCTGGTCGTCCGGCAGCTCACGGCACATGCCGCGCTCCACGCACAGGTCGGAGCAGGTGGTATAGGCGCGCTCGCCGAGGACCAGGTCCGGGTTGGGTTCCGTGCGCTGGGGCAGCGGTCCACAGCCTGCCAGCAAAAGCAGCCCGCCGAGCATGGCGCACAACAATCTGCCGGGCAGCACGTCACGCTCCCTCTTTGCGGCCCAGGATCAGGGCCTGGTGAATGCTGAAGACGGCATCCCCGGCGGGGAAGACCTCCGGCTGCATCCACGCGATGGCTGGCTCCGGGGCCTGGACCAGCATGGCGCGCAGCCGGATGACCGTCGCCGGTGAGCAGCCCATGCGCGCCGCCCATTCGCCCAGGCCGTGCCTGCGCTGGAACGGTTCCGCGTGCCACACGCTCAGCCCGGCTTCCTGGAAGAAGCTCTCCCAGCGCGGCAGGCTGTAGGCCCAGGCGTGGCTGGGGTCGCGCAACCGCTCGAAGGCGTTGATGTAACGGGCCGCCTTGCGGCCCCGGGGCACGATCTGGTCCACCACCGCCACAATGCCCCCTGCGCGCACGACGCGGGCGGCCTCCTGCACAAAGCGCCCTGGGTCGGGGAAGTGGTGGGGCGCGATGCGACAGGTGACCAGGTCGAAGCGGTTGGCGGCAAAAGGCAGCGCCTCCGCGTCGAGCTGGCAGAAGACGACTCCTGTGTCGCGGAGGTGCTCCCCGGCGGCCCTGAGCATGGGGAAGGTCAGGTCGCCGGCGACCACCTGCCTGACGTGCCGCGCAAAGGCCCGCGCGGTGTGCCCGCCGCCGGTTGCCACGTCCAGCATGCGCCAGCCTGGCTGTGGCCGAACCTGTTCCAGCAGGCGGGCCAGGTCCGCGCCCTGGGCGTGGGTTGCGCTGTGGACGTAGCCCTGCGCGTTCTGGCCGAACTGTTGTTGGACGAGATGCCTGGTGCGAATACCGGACATGGTGCGCGCTTTCAAGGACGGCTGTCCAGTGTAGCGAGTCTCGGCGATGGCGACAACCACCCGGCGGGCCGGGGGAGAGGTGGGAGCCTGTCGTGTGGCTGTGGCGTTTGGCCGTGTCAATCCCGGCGCAATGCGTGCTCGGCTGCGCGAAGGGCAGCCCAGGTGATGAGCAACGGCAGCAGTAGCGGCAGGGCGACCTCCACGACCAGGCGCAGGGGCACGTCCAGGGGCAGCAGGCGCATCAGGTTGAGCAGCAGGAAGTAGGAGCCTAGCAGCACCGTGGCCCAGATAACCCCGACGATGCGGAAGCTGGCCACCGAGCCGACCAGAATCCCCACGGCTCCCGCCATCACCGGCTCCACAAAAAGCCGCAGCAGGGATACGCTCAGCCCAAGGGCCATGCCCAGGCGGGAGAGGTAGGGGTACTGGTCGGGCGGCCAGAGGGCGGCGTAGCTCAGCACGACCGGCGGCAGGCTGAGCAGCCCGGCAAACAGCAGGACATCATTGAGGTTTTCCGCCTGCTTCCAGATGCCTGAGGCGATCTTGCCCAGGAAAATCTCCCGCAGTGAAAAGGGCGTGGTGCGCAGCAACATCAGGGTATCGCCCTCCCGCTCGCTCATGATGGTGTGCACCGAGGACGCGGCAACCCCCAACAGGGCGCGCCCATAGAGCGCCAGCGTGGGCGGCAGGATGAGCAGAGAGGCCATGATGAACCCGTAGAAGACCACAGCCACGGGGACCACGATGAAAGCGCCCAGCAGCGCCGACACGCGCCCCGCCGTCGTGATCAGGGGCAGTCCCAGGGAGAGACCGATCATCAGCATCTGGAGCAGGTAAAAGCGCCACACTGAGTGCGTCTCCAGCGGGTTGCCGGGCCATGCCGCGCCCATGTGACGCCGGATGATCGGGTTGGAGCGCCGCATCCAGGGGGGCAGGCGTCCATCGATCTCTGGCGGCTGCACCCGGCTGGGTGGCTGCTCAGGGACACTGGCTGGTGACAGTGGTTGTGCCACCGGCAACCGTCCAAACCTCAATCCAGTAGTAGCCAGTGCGCGGTACTTCCCAGGTGATGGCATCCGCATTGTGGCCTTCCAGCAGGTCGAACTCGACCGGGGGGAGCGTGGCGTTTTCCAGGAACATCTCCGCAATGCGCAGTCGCCAGTTGGGGATGTTGGCGGCGGAGGTGGAGACATCCCCGGCCACGGCCAGCCTGACGACCTCGCCTTCCCGGCCAAACCAGATGTTCCCGGCATGGTCTTCGCCGCCGGGGAGCGTCCGGGACTGGCTGTTGCCGCCGGGCCGGCAGAGCCGGATATCACGGGTGCTGGTGCGCAGCGTGTAGCTTCCCCGCCGCGCTGACCCGGCCTCCAGCCGGAAAAGGTGCGGCTGGTCGCTGGTGGGCCAGTAGGAGAAGCTCAGGTGTCCCTGGTTGATGAGCGGACGCACCACCTCGGCATCCGGGGCGAGGATGCTCAGCACAGGGAAGGCGTCGCTGTCCAGCGTGATTTCGTGCATCACACCGGCCCGCTGGTCAATGTAGAAGGTCAGCGGGTCGCCGGGGACCAGATCGCCGCTGAGCGTGCTTTCCTCCACCGGAATCTCGATCACCGGACGGGGCAGTGCTTCCAGGGGATGGGGCAGGCGCTCCAGGGGAAGTGCCCTTAGCTCGTCCAGGTTGAGCGGTTCCAGCTTTAGTGGCGGGCCGGAAACGGTCATGCCATCCGGGGAGAGCGGGAAGCGGAGCTGCGAGCCTGCCGGGATCTCCAGCGTGGAGCCGTCCGGCGGCGTCAGGACAATGGCCCCCTCGATGGCCTGTAAGAGCAGCTCCTGCCCGGCATCGGCCTGGGCGTACAGCGAGGAGGTCAGCTCGAAGCTGACGCCGTTGAGAGTGATGCGCGAGCGGCCCGTATCCGGGGGTTGCAGGAGGAGGCCCGGCGGTGGCGCGTCGATGCAAGAGGCGGATAGAGGTTGAGTGCGCAGCGCCGCTACCTGGAAGGGGTCGCGGTACCAATCCTCTGTGGAAAGCCCAGGCGCGTCACGCTGCACCACCGGAATCTCGACGATCTGGCAGTCGGTGCGGACGTAACCGGAGAACAACCAGGCCGCCTGCGCCGGGTCTGGGTAATCGATGCGCCACCAGGAAGTATCCGCCAGGCGACCGGTGATGATGATGCGGTCGCCACGGCTGAGAGTGCCCAGCACCGTGCCGTTCGTGCTGGGGAAGGCGCGCATGTTGAGCGTGTCGGTCACCACCGTGCCGTAGCAGGTTGCTGCGGGGGGGGCGTGGCGCTGTTCCTCGGTGCGGCTGTCCACCAACTCTGCGCCACCGAAGAGCCACAGGGTGACCTGTTCGCGTGTATTGACGGGTAGCCCTGCGCCCTCGCCCAGAGCGACGACGCCCCACGTCCCGGCCCTGATATCGAGCGGTGCGGCCTCTATGGCTCGCAGCGTTTCCAGCGCAAAGCGCTCCCCTGCCGCCACCGTCTGGGAGGTCTCCTCGCCGGTGACGGCCACCGGGCCGAGGGCCACGCAGCCCTCGTTGCGCGCCGGTTGGGCGCAGATGGTGGTGAGCGCGGTAAAGGCCTCTGCCACCAGGGCCTGGCAGGTTTCCGTCTCCTGGGCGTGTGTGTCGTATTGGGGGGCGGTCAGGAGGATGCCGGGGAGCAGAAGGATGAGGGCCAGCGCCAGATATCGCCCGCTAAACCGCATTTTCCCCTCCCACCTGGGCTGCAATCGCAGGACCCGCATCGCGGTGATGTTTGGCTGTTGATTATAAACGAGGGTGTGTCAATCTTCAAATCGGGGCTGTCAGGGGTGCCCGCTTCGTCGCTGGATGATGGAGATGCCGGTGTTGCGCGTGTCCCCCTTGACCAGCCGCCAGCGCGGCGACAGATGTATCCACAGAAACAACATGCGGAACACGCCCTGGTGCCCCACGATGCCGAAGTCCGCCTGTGTTTCGCGGATCATCTCCTGCCAGGCACGGCGGACGCGCTGGAAAGCCCGCAGGACGGTCTCTGTGTCACGGGTGAAGGGGTTGGCCAGCCGCAGGCCGGAGCGGAAGTACGCGCCCCGCAGCGTATAGCTGCGGTCCGGCGGGCCGGGCAGGCGCGCCGGTTGCAGCTCGTAGAGGTCGTGGCGCACCCTGACGGGAAGGCCGGTTGCCTCCGCCAGGATGCGGGCGGTCTGCCGGGCGCGCAGCAGGGGGCTGGTGTAAAGGAGGGAGAGGTTACAGCGGGCGATGTGGGGGATGATGGCTTTGACCTGGGCGATGCCGGCCTCGTTGATCGATTCATAGGGCACTTGCTCGACCATGGCGTTGAACTCCGCGATGGTGACCCGACGCCCCAACTGCAACACGTTGCCATCGACCTGCCCATGCCGGATGAGGTAGACGGTTTGTGGTGTCATGGCGGTTTCACTTCAGCCGCTGCCCGGCGGCGCGGCAACCACGGCGCGGCCTCATGCACAGGCTCCAGCATCCTCAAGGTGATGTCCCCGTGTCTCGATCTGGGTTTGGCGCGCATCCTTTCCGTCCACGGTAGCGCCGTGAATCACCCGGCCCCAGGATCGATGCGCTATAACAGCGGGCGCGATTATATAGCAGCCATCAGGGCCGGGCAAAAGATGGCCCCGCACGCCGGGGCGGGGGACGATGTTGAGGGGCGGCCCTGTGGCCCTTTCAGCAGGTGGTATAATGGTCGGCTGATGGGAGGTATGGTGTTCATGTCGATGTCAACAACACAATCTGAGCGACGCCGTATGCTGGTCAGCTATGCCCATCCGGACGACGAGACGTTCGGCCTGGGTGGCACCATCGCCCGCTATGTGGATGCCGGCGTGGAGGTTCACTTGATCTGCGCCACCAATGGCGACGAGGGCACGGTGGACCCCGACTTTCTGGAAGGCTATGACTCCATCGGAGCGATGCGCCTGGCCGAGCTGCGGTGCGCGGCGGAGAAGCTGGGCATCAAACAGGTCTATACGTTCGGCTATCGCGACAGTGGGATGATGGGTTCGCCCAACAACCACCACCCGGACGCGCTGTGGCAGGCCGACCAGGACGTGCTGGTGGGCCGCGTCGTGGAGGTGGTGCGGCGGGTCCGCCCGCAGGTGGTCATCACCTTTGACCCCTATGGCGGGTACGGCCATCCCGATCACATTGCCATGCACCGCGCCACGCTGCGGGCCTTCCACGAGGCAGGCAACGCGGAGAGCTACCCGGAGCAGATCGCCAACGGCCTCCAGCCGCACCGGCCCCAGAAGCTCTACTATCCGATTTTCCCCCGCACCTCGATTCGGATGGGGGTGTGGCTGGCCCGGCTGCGGGGCCAGGACCCGCGCCGGATGGGCAAGAACCAGGACATGGATTTCCTGGCCGTGCTGGAAAGCACGCTGCCCACGCACGCCCGGCTGGACCTGCGCGCCTACTACGACGCCTGGCAGGACGCCGCGGGCTGCCATGCCAGCCAGATGGGTCCCCGACAGATGTTCCCGCTGCCCAGGACCATTGAGCGCCTGGTTTTTGGCTGGCAAAGCTTCTACCGGGCCTGGCCGGAGGCCCAAAACGGCTCTCCTGTGGAGCGCGACCTGTTCGCAGGGATCGATTGAGTCCGTTGAGGCTGCCAGCACTGGCCGGTGGGGCGGGCCTGTTCACCAACGGCAGATCAGAGGATAGGGTTTAAAGGAAGGAAGGCATGTTTCGTCTATTGTTTGCCTTGGTCGGGTTTTTCCTGTTGGTGGCGGCTGTGGTGCTGGGCCTGCGCGTTTTGCTACCGGTTCCGACTCAGTCGGTGACCATTGGCGGCGCGGGGACGACGGTGCAGGCGCTCTCCATGCAGGCGCAGGGCGCTGGCGGTGTGGGTGAGGTCGCCATGCCTGCCGAGCTGGACGGGGAGCAGATCGCCGATACGGAGGCGCTACAGTTGCAGCCCCAGATCGCGCCTTCGGCCCTGGAGGCGCAACCGCTTGCCCCCGCCGAAGCCCCTGAGCTGGAGGCCGCCTTGAGCGACGAGGTGGTGGTGCCCCTGGCGACCGCCGCCCCCGGTGACTCCGGCGCGCCGCCCCCACTGCTGGCCATCGAGCAGCGGGTGATCGAGCTGGAATGGCCTGCCCAGTTCCGGCTGGGCGGCTCGGCTGCGGTCCGGCTGACCTTTGAACCGCTGGCGGACGGCGGTATGCAGCCGGTGGCCGAGATTGAGGGCAACCGGGTGGTGGCCACGCCGATCCTGCTCAGCGACCGCTACGACACCCACGATGCCATGGCCGTGGCCGTGGTGGGCGCGCCCGCCTTTACCGTGGCCCCTGTGGTGCCGGAGGAACAGACTTTGCAACGCGGGCAGGCAGTGGAGTGGCTGTGGACGCTCAGCCCCAACGAGGCCGGGGACCAGGTGATCGGCTTCTCGCTGACCGTCCGCTGGATTCCCCGCAGCGGGGGCGCTGAGCAGGCGATCACCGTGTGGAGCGACACGATGACGGTGCAGGTCGGCCAGATCTTCGGCCTCACCGTGCCCCAGGCGGGGGTGGCCGGGGCCGTGGCTGCCGTGCTGGGGGTCATCCTGGAGATTCCCTTCCTGGACAGCATCCTGGGGTTTGTGTGGCGTCGGAGGCCGCGCCGACGCCGCCGGGAGAGGCGCTGATTGTCGATGGGGTCTGAAGCGCGAAGCCACTACCGGCGCGAGCTGCGCCCCCTGCTGGATGCGGCCCTGCGCACCCCGAATCTCCGTGACTGGTCGGGCGGCTTTCTCACCGTGGCCCGGCTGAGCCTGGACGAGCGGGCCAGGGAGGGCGAGATCGAGGCCCTGGAGGATTACCTGCTGGCGCACAGCGGCCTGCCTGAGGGCGAGCTGGACCGGGACCTGCTGGCCGCCTTCGCCGACGAAATCCAGCGCGTCTGCCACGACGAGACGCTCTCCCTGCGCCTGAGCTACAACGCCGTGTCCTGGTTGCTGAGTGCCTGGCGCTTTCTGGCCGATGCGCGCCTGGCGGATGCCGACCCGCTGGTGGCGCTGCCCTGTTGCGCGGCCATCGGCACGGGGGTGCATGCGGTCGCCTTTCGAGGGGTGGCGGAGGGGACGCGGGTGCTGATGCACATGGCTTCTGGCCCTTTGTGGCGCGTGCGCGACGCGGTGGCGCAGGGCTTTCAGCGCATGCTGGCCGAGGACTGGCCGCGCGCCATGCACGAGCTGCGTCGCTATGCCCTCATCGGTGATGTTCAACAACAGCGGGTCATGCTGGTGGCGATGACGGAACCGACCCTGCTGAGCGAGCGCGCCCACGCGCTCGACGCGCTCGACCTGCTCCACGCGATTCTGGCGGGCTTTCGCCGCCTGCCGGCCCAGGCGCGCTACGGGACCGCCGTCCAGGCCTTGCGGGACACGCTGGTGGAAGCCATCAGCGCCGTGATCACGGTGGAGCGCCGGGCGGGCTTTGCAGCCGCCCAGACCTGGCTGGCCTGGAACGACCCCGGCATCGCGGAGATCGTGCGGCAGAGCGTGGAGAGGCAACCCCTGGCCTCCTGGCAGGAAGCGGCCTCCCTGCGACAGAGCTTTTCCAACGGGAGGAAGTAGCCTCCCTGGGTCCGCGCCCGCCTGCCAACCCCCAAATGGTGCTCCGATTCCTTGTCGGGGCCGCCCCGATTTGCTAGACTATGCTTTCGCGTTGTCAACGCGCGGGTTCCGGAGTAGAATAGAACAAAAGTGCTGTTATTGATGAGGAGCGAGAAGAACTGAGGCCATGCAGGACAAGATCATTGTGCGCGGGGCGCGCGAACACAACCTCAAGAACATCGATGTCGTCATCCCGCGCGACAAGCTGGTCGTCATCACCGGCCTGTCCGGCTCCGGGAAGTCGTCCCTGGCCTTCGACACGATCTTCGCGGAGGGCCAGCGGCGCTACGTGGAGAGCCTGAGCGCCTACGCCCGACAGTTCCTGGGCCAGATGGAAAAGCCGGACGTGGACCAGATCGAGGGGCTTAGCCCGGCGGTCTCCATCGACCAGAAGGGCGTCAGCTCCAATCCGCGCTCGACGGTGGGCACGGTCACCGAGATCTACGACTATTTGCGCCTGCTCTACGCGCGGATCGGCGTGCCCCACTGCCCGGTCTGTGGCGAGGAGGTGGTGGCCCAGAGCGCGGAGCAGATCGTGGACGCGGTGCTCAACCTGCCGGAGGGGCGGCGCATCCAGGTGCTGGCCCCGGTCATCAAGGACCGCAAGGGACACCACGAGCGGGTCTTCGAGGACGTGCGCAAGGCGGGCTTCGTCCGGGTGCGCGTCAACGGCGAGCTGCGGGACGTGAATGAGGACATCCAGCTCGACCGCTACAAGAACCACACCATCGAGATCGTGGTGGACCGGCTGGTCACGCGGCGCTTTGACGACCCGGAAGGCGAGGAGGCGCGGGCGGCGACCAGCCGTCTGACCGATTCCATCGAGACGGCGCTGAAGCACGGGGGTGGGGTGGTCATCATCAACGACGTGACCGATCCCGCGCAGCCCACGGACACGCTCTACAGCGAGCACCTGGCCTGCGTGCACGGGCACGGTAGCCTGCCGGAGATCGAGCCGCGCACCTTCAGCTTCAACAGCCCACACGGGGCCTGCCCGGAGTGCCAGGGTCTGGGCGTCCGCCTGGAGTTTGACCCCGACCTCATCGTGCCCAACCCCGATCTATCCCTGGAAGACGGCGCGGTTCAGGCCCCAGGGTGGAACAGCAATGACAGCTACACGGTTCGCTGGATGGTGGAGGCCGTGTCCCAGTTGGGCGTGCCCACCAACCGCCCCTGGCGCGACCTGACGCAGGAGCAGCGCGACCTGGTTCTGTATGGGGAGCGGGGCCGCCAGGTCCACCGCACCTACACCAACGCCCAGGGCTACGAGCGCAAGTATTGGGGGCGCTGGGAGGGGGTGGCGCAGACCCTACAACGTCGCTACCAGGAGACCTCCTCCGACTACATGCGCGGCCAGTACGAGGCGCTGATGTCCGGCGTGCCGTGCCCCAAATGCGGGGGGCGCAGGCTGCGCCCGGAGGCGCTGGCGGTCACCGTGGCCGGGCTTTCCATCTGGGACGTGACGCGGATGACGGTCTCCCGGTTGCTGACCTGGGTGCGAGGGCTGCGCGGGTCGAACGGCGAGGCCCCGTTGCTCAGCGGGCGGGAATTGCAGATCGCCAACCAGGTGCTCAAGGAGATCGAGTCGCGGGTGGGCTTTATGGTGGACGTGGGGCTGGATTACCTGACGCTGGCCCGCGAGTCGGGCACACTGAGCGGGGGCGAGGCGCAGCGCATCCGGCTGGCGACCCAGATCGGGAGCCGCCTGACCGGGGTGCTCTACGTGCTGGACGAGCCGACCATCGGGCTGCACCAGCGGGACAACGCCCGCCTGATTCGCACGCTGGAGGGGATGCGGGACCTGGGCAACACCCTGCTGGTGGTGGAGCACGACGAGGAGACCATCCGGCGGGCGGACTGGGTGATCGACCTGGGTCCGGGGGCGGGCGAGCACGGCGGGGAGATCGTGGCGCAGGGCACGGTGGAGGACATCCTGAACGACCCCAACAGCCTGACGGGGGCCTTTCTGGCCGGGCGGATGCACGTGCCGATTCCGGAGCAGCGCCGGGCGGGGAACGGCAAGCAGATCGTGATCCGGGGGGCGCGGGAGAACAACCTGAAGAACATCGACGTGGCGATTCCGCTGGGCAGGCTGGTGTGCATCACGGGCGTGAGCGGGAGCGGGAAGAGCACGCTGGTGGTGGAGATCCTGTACAAGCGACTGGCGCAGGTTCTGCACGGGAGCCGGGAACGGCCCGGCGAGCACGACGGCATCGAGGGGCTGGAACACATCGACAAGGTGATCAACATCGACCAAAGCCCCATCGGGCGCACGCCACGCAGTAACCCCGGCACGTACACCAAGATGTTCGACGCGATCCGCGCCCTGTACGCCGAGCTGCCGGAGAGCAAGGTGCGTGGCTACAACGCCGGGCGCTTCAGCTTCAACGTCAAGGGCGGGCGATGCGAGAACTGCCAGGGGCAGGGCCAGTTGTTGATCGCCATGCAATTTCTGCCGGACATCTACGTGCCCTGCGACGTGTGCCACGGGGCGCGCTACAACCGGGAGACGCTCCAGGTGCGCTACAAGGGCAAGAACATCGCCGACGTGCTGAACATGACGGTGAGCGAGGCGCTGGTATTCTTCGAGAACATCCCGGCCATCGTTAACAAGCTGGAGACGTTGGACGCGGTGGGGCTGGGGTATATCCGGATCGGCCAGCCGGCCACCACGCTGAGCGGGGGCGAGGCGCAACGGGTGAAGCTGAGCCGGGAGCTGAGCAAGCGGGCCACCGGCTCCACGCTGTACGTGCTGGACGAGCCGTCGGTGGGCCTGCACGCGGCGGATGTGGCCCGGCTGATAGCGGTGCTCCAGACGCTGGTGGACCAGGGGAACACGGTGGTGGTCATCGAGCACAACCCGGACATCATCAAGGTGGCCGACTACCTGATCGACTTGGGTCCGGAAGGGGGCGACATGGGCGGCGAGGTGATCGCGCAGGGCACGCCGGAGGAGATCGCCCACTGCCAGGAAAGCTATACGGGACAGTTCCTGAGCGCGTACCTGAACGGGGTCCGGGCGTGGCGGGGGTAGGGCAGCCCCCGGCCAGGGACCAGTGAGAGACCGACGCCGTTTTCATTCTGGTTGCCTGGCCGGTTGCCCGCCCGGTTGAGCGCCCAGTTGCCCAAGCACCGCGTCGATCTGGCGGTGGTGGAAGGCCTCGTGGCGGGCGTAGGCCAGCAACCACTGTGCGCCGTTCATCGCCTCCTTGAAGCCGCCATGGTGGGTGAGGTCCAGGTTGGCATCTGCTGGCCAGTTTTCCAGCAGGCGGCGAGTCATGAGGCGGGCGCGCTCCAGCCAGAAGCGGATGGTGGCCCTGGGCGTGCTGTAGGGCGGGGGCGGGGGCAGGAAGGTGATCCCGTCTGGGGGCCGGACGCCCTCCAGCAGGGGACGGGCGATGTGCTCCCGCAGGTAGTGCTCATCGATGGCGATATGCATGAAGACCTCGCCCAGGGACCAGGGGCGCTCATCCGTCCCGGTTGGCGGGGGAGGCCAGTCCAGTTGCTCCTGGGTGAGGGCGTCCAGGCGGGTGAGGGTTTCGGCGCGGACGGCGTCCAGTTGTTCGAGAATTGCCCAGGGTTCTACCATATACAAGTCCTCCTGTGGGCGCCGGGGCGGCCCCTCCACCCGGTAAGCGGCTTTGAGGCGGACGCCAACCAGTTTTTGCAGGGCGGGCGAGGGATCGATCATCGGGCGTTTTCTCCTGATTCACCGGGGGCGGCCACTCAATCCAGGTCCACGTAGAGCAGCTCGTTGGCGGGGGCGGGCTGGGTGACCCGCGCGCCGAGGGGCATACCGCTGCGCGAGGGGGCGGACCGGGTGGCTGCTGCACTTGCTGCTGCGGCAGCACTATTTTTTTGTGCAGCAGCGGGCTGCTGGTAGCGGCGGTGGATGGCGGGCGGCGCGTCGGCGGCCCTGGCCGGGCGCGGATAGGTGCGCTCCGTAGAGGCGGGCGCGGCGGGCGCGGCGGGGCGCTGCGGCTTTGCTCCCCAGGAAGGGGGAGCCGGGGCGGGCGCTGCGGCGCGGGGGGCCTGGCGTCCCTCTGGCGCGGCGGCGCTGAGGCTGAGCAGGCGGTCACCGCTGCTGGCCAGGCTGCCGATCAGCAGGATGCGGGTGAGCCAGACGAGGAGGGCGACGAAGAAGGGCACGGCCTGGAGAATCTGCCCCCGCGAGAGCATCTCGTTGCCGAGGGTGGGGTTCTCGGCCAGGGCGCTGGCGACGGCCCACCAGGTCATGACGGCGTTCATGGCGGCGCCGAGAAACCAGGCCGCCGTGAGCAGCCAGACGGCCCTGGGTTCCCTGCGCCAGTCCGCCTGGGGGGTGAGGAGGCGGGACAGGCCGGCGAAGTCGATGCCGCAAAAGGCCAGGGCCAGCACGGTGGCCCAGCTTGCCATGCCCAGGGCGTGATGGGAGCCGAAGAACGTGCCCAGGGCGTACTCGGTGGTGGAGAAGTTGAACAGCTCGAAGGCGAGCAAGGCCCCGGCGAGGATGGCGATCCACAGGATGTCCTGGCGGGACTGCAAGCGCCAGCGGCCCAGTTGAACGGACATCTCCGTTTCTCCTTGCGACGCGGCCTGGCCGCCAGCCAGGCTCTAGAACATTTGTTCTATTATAAAACAGGCCGTGTTCGCTGTCAACGGCAGTGGGGTTTGGATTGGCTAACTTTGCGCGGTGCGCCGGGCCGGGGCAAGCGGCTGGATGAATCCTGGGGCGGGATGGGCTATAATCAGCCCTTAATGGAGAGACGAGACCGCTTATTGTGGGGGCTTCACCAAAATGGGATTGCGGAATTTTTTTGAGATTCTCCTGGGGCTGAATGCCTCTTCCCCCGCGCCCGTTACCGACATGCAACGCTGGCAGAACGTCCTTTCCGTCGGGAATCAGGAGCGGCGGCGGGGCCAGTATGCCAGGGCGCTGGAGCTGTTCGAGGACGTGCTGGTGCAGGCGCGGCGGGCGAAGAACGCCATTGCCGAGGCGACGGTGCTGGGCCACATTGGGGCGCTGTATACCGACCAGCGGAAGTGGGACGACGCGCGCCGGGTGCTACAACAGGCGCTGGACATCGCGCGGGGGCGGGACAACCCCATGCTGCTGGCGGCAGTGCTGAACGACTGGGGGAACTTCCTGCTGGCGCAGGGGGAGGAACACCGGGCGGAGGAGGCCTACAGCGAGGCGCTGGCCCAGGCGCGGAAGGGCCACGACCCGAACCTGACGGCCCACATCCTGAGCCAGCTTGCGGAGTGCTACCTGCGGCAGAGCAACGCCAGCTACGCCAAGCATCTGCTGGAGGAGGCGAACCGGCTGACGCACTACCAGGTCTCGGCCTACCTGGGGCGGCTCGGCGAGGCGAGCATTGCCGCCGGGCAGGAGGCGGAGGGTCACCGCCTGGTGGTGCAGGCGTTGCGGCTGGCCCACGCCCTGGGCAACGCGGACGAGGAAATCCGCTGGGCGAGCGCGCTGGCCCGCCGCTACATTGCGGACGGGAAGCTGCACGAGGCCGACCGGCTGTACCAGCGCGTGGCGATGCTGGCGACGCAGGGCAGCGGCATCTCGGCGGAGGCGAAGCCGGGTCTGCTGCTGAGCCGGGCGGGCGTGGCGCACCAACTGGGCAAGCACGAGGAGGCGATCCGGTACGCGGAGGAGGCGATCCCGCTGGCGGAGGATCTGGGCCGGATGGACGAGGTCTCGCGGGCGCACGGGCTGATCGGCGCAGCTTACCGGGCATTGGCGCAGCATGACCGGGCGGTGGGGCACTTGCAGACGGCGCTGACCTACCTGGCGGAGGATGCGCCGCCGGACGAGGCAATAGCGCTGCGGCTGGAGCTGGCGCGGGTGCTGCAAGAGAGCGATGCGGAGGCGGCGCTGGAGATGTACCGGCAGGCGGTGCGCGCGGCACGGGAGACCGAGGAGCGGGAGCAACTGGCCCTGGCGCTGACCCATCTGGGGCGGCTGCGTCACGGGGCGGGGGCGGCGCAGGACGCGCTGGAGGCCTGGAAGGAGGCCGCCCGCCTGTTTGAAGACGGGGGGGATTACCTGCACCTGGCCCCGCTGCTGTGCGACATTGGGAATCTGCTGCGGGACCGGGGGGACCGCAAGCAGGCGCTGACCTATTACGAGCAGGCGCTGGTGGCCCTGAACAGCGTGAACCATCCCCAGACGCGGGGGCTGGTGCTTTCCAACGTGGCCAACATGTACACGGACACGGGGGACATCGAGACGGCGCAGGCTTTTTACGAGGAGGCGATTGCCATTGCCCGCGACGCGGGGGACCGGGCGGCGGAGAGCCTGCGGCTGGGCAACCTGGGGTGGTTCTACGTGATGACGGGACGCCCTGAGAAGGCGGTAGCGACGCTGACCGCCGCCCTGGAGATCAGCAGCAAGCTAGGCGCAAGGCTGATGCAGGCCGTGCAGAGCGACAACCTGGCGCAGGCCCACGCCCGGCTGGGCCACTATGAGCAGGCGGAAGCCCTGCATCGGCAGGCGCTGGCGCTGGCCGAGGAGGAGGGGGAGGAGCGGTGGCTGGCCGCCTTCCACAGCAACTTCGGGGAGATGCTGGCCCGGCGGGGGAGCTACGAGGAGGCGAGGGCGCACTACGAGGAGGCGCTGGCGCTGAGCCGGGCCGCGCAGGACGAGCAAACGCTGATGCGGACGCTGTGGCGGCTGGGCGACCTGGAGCGGGAGGCCAACGACCTGGCGGCGGCGGAGGCCGGATACGACGAGGCGGCGCGCATCGCGCGCAGTATGAGCGCCCAGCGGGACCTGGCCCATGCCCTGCTGGGGCAGGGGTTGCTGGAATTCGCCCGGCAGCGCACGGAGCAGGCCAAAGCCCTGCTGACGGAGGCCGAGCACCTCTTCGGCATCCTGCACGCGCCGGAGCGCAAGCAGGCCGAGGAGGCGCTGCGCCGCCTGGCGTGAGGGCGGGCGACGGGCGGTTGTGGTGGGCGGGCATTTCTCCAGGTGAAGGGAGTGTGGTGGCCTGATGTACAAGAACTGGCTGGAAGTCATCCGGACCTGCAACCTGGGCGAGGACAAGCGGTTGGACGTGGTCTCCCGCTGGCTGATCATCACGCGGGCCTGCGTCTTCTCCATGACGCTGACCTCCGGCCTGATCGGGGGCCTGCTGGCGGGGGCGGCCACGCTGGGCGACGCGGCGATCCGCTTTCACTGGCCGTCGTTTCTGCTGGCGCTGGCGGGCATTCTGCTGGCGCACGCCAGCAACAACATGATCAACGACTACTTCGACCTGCAAAGCGGGGTTGACACCAGCGAGTACGCCCGCGCCCAGTACGCGCCGCACCCGGTGCTCTCCGGGATGCTGAGCGAGGCGGGCCTGCGGCGGGCGATCCTGGCGGTCAACGGGCTGGATGTGATCATCGGGGTGATCCTGTTCCTGCTGCACGGCTGGCCGGTGATCGTCTTCGCCGGGCTGGGGCTGTTCATCAGCGTGTTTTACGTGGCGCCGCCGCTGCGGCTGAAGCATCGCGGGCTGGGGGAGCTGAGCGTGGGGCTGGTGTGGGGGCCGCTGATGATCGGGGGGACGTACTTCGTGACGACCGATACGATCTCCTGGCCGGCGATCGTTGCCTCGCTGCCCTACGCGCTGCTGGTGACCACGGTGCTGATGGGCAAGCACCTGGACAAGTTCGAGGCGGACAAGGAGCGGGGCATCCACACGCTACCGGTGCTGGTGGGCCGCCAGACGGCGCGGCTGCTCAACCAGGGGATGATGGTGGCCTTCTACGTGGTCGTGGCGGGGATGGTGCTGGCCGGGGAGCTGGGCGTGTGGGCGCTGCTGGTGGTCCTGGCGATTCCGCAACTGGTGGAGGTGTTGCGGGCCTACGCCAGGCCCAGGCCCAGCGAGCCGCCGCCGGATTACCCGGTGTGGCCGCTGTGGTTCGTGTCGCTGGCCTTCGTGCACACGCGCCGGGCGGGGTTTCTGTTCGTGGCCGGGCTGATCCTGAACCTGATCGCCCCGGTGTACATCGGCCTGTGAGGCATGAGCTGGGCGCGGCGCACCAAGGACAGGGCGGCTGAGCTTGGCTTCAACCTGGCCGGGATCACGCCCGCCGCGCCCTCGCCGCAGCTTGAGGCTTACCTGCGCTGGATCGAGGCGGGTTACCACGGCTCGATGGGCTACATGGCCCGCCCGGACCGGGTGGCCCGCCGCCGGGACCTGAACGTGATCCTGCCGGGGGCGCGGTCCCTGATCGTGGTGGGGCTGGATTACCACACGCTGCTGCCGGAGGAGGCGCTGAGCGACCCCAGCCGGGGGCGCATCTCCAACTACGCCTGGGGCCTGGACTACCACGAGGTGATGATCCCGCGCCTGCAAGCGCTGGCCGACTGGCTGCGGCGGGAGACGCGGCAGGACGTGGCGCAGCGGGTCTACGTGGACACGGGGGCCATCCTGGAGCGGAGCCACGGGCAGCAGGCGGGGCTGGGCTTCAGCGGCAAGAACACCATGCTGATCCACCCCCGGCGCGGGTCGTACTTCTTCCTGGGGGAGATCATCACCACGCTGGCGTTCGACGCTTACGACGATCCGTATCCGGAGGCGGAGGCGGGCGGGGTGAGCTGCGGGCGGTGCACGCGCTGCCTGGAGGCGTGCCCGACCGACGCCTTCCCCCGGCCCTACGTGGTGGACGCCCGGCGGTGCATCAGCGCGCTGACCATCGAGCACAAGGGGGCGATCCCGGTGGCGCTGCGCCCGCTGGTGGGGAACTGGGTCTACGGCTGCGACGTGTGCCAGACCGTCTGCCCGTTCAACCGCTTTGCGGTGGAGACGGAGGAGGGGAGCTTTCGGGCCGCCGACCTCGACCGGGCCGCGCCGCCGCTGGTGGAGCTGCTGGCGCTGACGGAGGAGACCTTCCGCCGGCGGTTCGCCGGGTCGGCGGTGCTGCGCATCAAGCGGGAGCGGATGGTGCGCAACGCCTGCGTGGCGGCGGGCAACTGGCGGGGGCGGGAGGCCATCCCGCTGCTGGAGCGGCTGCTGGGCGACGAGTCTGCGCTGGTGCGGGAGCACGCGGCGTGGGCGCTGGCGCAGTATTGAGGCGGGGCAGGGCGGGGTTTCGGCGGGTTGGACGGCCCCCGCTTTTTCGGTATAGTATTGCGCCGTGCGCGCTGCTGATACTGGATCGGTGGGGGGCTGTACAGGATGAGGGTGAGTATGGCTAGGAAACGACGGGCATGGTTGCTTGGGCTGGCGGCCTGTGGGCTGGCCCTGCTGCTGGGGGGGAACACCCCCCGGTTGGGGGCGGGGCCGATCATCACGGGCACGCCGCCGCTGACCAACACGCCGACGCTCTCCCCGACGCCGACGAGGACGCCGATCCCGACCAACACGCCGACCTTTACGGCGACGTTCACACCGACCGACACGCCGACGGCGACGGATACCTTCACGCCGTCGGCGACGTTCACGCCCTCCGATACGCCGACGGCGACCTTCACGCCCTCGGACACGCCAACGGCGACGGCGACGTTCACCCCCTCCGACACGCCGACGGCAACGTCAACGCCAAGCCCGACGCCCATCGGCCCGATCAGCTACCCGGAGGGGGTCAGCCCGCTGACCGGCCTGCCTTACCCGAACGCGGAGGCCATGGGGCGGCGACCGATCATCGTGAAAATCTCCAACTGGCCGCCGGTGGTGCGCCCGCAGAGCGGACTGAGCTTTGCCGACATCGTCTTCGAGTACGAGGCGGAGGGGGGCGTGACGCGCTTCGCGGCGATCTTCCGCAACCAGAGTGTTGACCACGTCGGCTCGGTGCGCAGTGGCCGCCTGATCGACCTGGAGCTGGTGACCATGTTCGAGGCGCTGCTGGCCTATTCCGGGTCCAGCGACCCCATCCGCCAGATGATTCTGGACGCGCCGTGGCGCTGGCGGGCGTTCTCGCCGCACCTGGGGGACAACTGCCCGCCGTTCTGCCGTTTTGAGCGGGAAGGGCTGGCCTTTGAGCACACGCTGTTTGTGGACCTGGACGGGGTGTGGGCGCTGGCCGACCAGCGCGGCGTGAACACGGGCATGCTGGTGCGGGGGCTGGCCTTCAGCGAGGTTGTTCCTGACGGCGGGCGACCGGCCAGCCAGGTGTACATCGACTGGTGGGGGGAGACGGACGCCACCTGGCAGTACAACGCGGCGGACGGCCTGTACTACCGCTGGAACTCCGGGGTGCCACACCTTGACGCGCTGACCGGCGAGCAGCTCCGCGCCAACAACGTGGTGGTGCTGGCCGCGCCGCACGTGGAGCGCCCGGACCTCTTTGAGCCGGAGAGCAGCTCGGCCTCGCTGGAGATTCAGTTGTGGGGGACGGGCTACGCTTACGTGTTGCGGGACGGGCAGATCTACCAGGGGTACTGGCAGCGCCCGGACCGCGAACAGGGCGGCCTGCAACTGACATGGGGCAACAACGTCCCCATCCCGCTGCACCCCGGCACGACGTGGTTCGAGGTGGTGCGGGAGGGCTTCCCCGGCGTGTTCGTCAGCGAGCAACGGGGGGACATGGAGGCGACGGGGACGGTTGCCGCGCCGCGCCTGTGGACAGCCACGCCGACGCCGTGACGGGGGGAGCGCCCCCTGTGTGGCCCCGTAAAAAATCCCCCTCTTCGCGACGATGGAGGGGGATTTTTGCAGATGGGCCTGGGCAGAGCCGGTTATTCGATGATGAGGGTGCAGCCGTAGGTGACGGGGTCCGGCCCGTAGGTGTCGGGCTGGCCGTCGCCGTCGGCATCCAGGCCGTCGGTGATAGGGCGGTTGAACATCTGGGTCCATTCGGTGCGGTGCCGGCCCGCGCTGACGGGACCCATATCGAAGCGCCAGAAGACCTGCCAGGTTCCACGCCCTTCGTCGAAGGTGACCTCGCCGGCGTAGGCGTTGTAGGTGCTGATGAGACGGCCATCGAAGGTGACGAGCTGGATCACGCTGCTGAGGTACTGCTCGACCAGCTCGCGGGTGGCGGCCTCCCAGCCCTGCACGAGCACGACCGACTGGCCGACCGCGCCGTAGAAGGGGCCGATGTTGAAGTACTCGCAGCCGGGGGGGACGAGGAGCGCGCTGCTGGCCGGGGCGGGGGCGTCCGCGACCGGCAGGGTGGCCGGGTCGCCGTCCAGCGAGACCAGATAGTCGGCCAGCCAGGCCGTGCCGCCGCCCGGCAGTTGGACCAGGAGCCAGGAGCCATCCTCGTTGCGCCCCACGACGGGCAGGGTGTCGCCGTGGCGGGCCTCCCCGGCCACGGGGTAGCTGACGCCCGGCCCCTGGCGCAGGTAAACGGCGTCAAAGATGACGGTGGCGGTAAGGGGGGTGGGGGTGCCCTGGGCCGCTGCGGGGAGGGCCAGCCCCAGCAGGGCAAGGGCGAGGACGAGAGCCAGCGCTTTCTTCACGATAAGTCTCCCACAAAACGGATTGCCGTTGAATACGCACGGGCACAAATTGTAAGCCAAAGCGGTGGCACGCGCCAGGGGGTGTGACGCAGGTAGGGGAAGGACTTGATCCCCCCATCCTAAATCCTTCCCCCCATTTTGGGGGAAGGACCTGGGCAGTTTGCTCCCCTGCCCTTCGTTTGTGTGGGAGTTGGGGGATGGGGGGCGAGAACCCGTCAGGTGCGGCCGTAGTGCCAGGGGGCGGGCACGACGGGCAGGTCCAGGGGCAGGCCCTGTTGAAGCCGGACAAGCTCGCCCGCCAGCCAGGCCAGGCGGCCACGCGGCGTGACGACCAGCAGCCAGTCGCCGCTATCATCGCGCCCGACAACGGGGACTTCCGCGCCCGCAAAGAGGCGTCCGACGACGGGGGCGTCGGGGGCAGGGGCGGCGCGCAGGTTCGCGCCGCGCTCCAGGGTGGGGGGCGTGCGGCGGACGCTGCCGACCCCGGCGATGGGCTGGGGGGCGACGGCGTGGGCCTGCGCCCAGCCCTGGCCGCCCTCCGGGGCGCGGAGGCGCAGCCAGGCCCCGCCGGGGGCGGCCTCCAGAAGGACGGCCACCGTGCCAGCGCCCAGGCGGGCGGTTGACTCCGCTGCGTGGGGGTAGGGGCGCAGGGACAGGTCGGCCAGGGCGCGGACGCGGCGGACACGGAAGTGATCCTCAGCCGCCCAGCCGGTGACGCCCCCGGCGCTCCAGACGTGGAGCCAGCGCTGCCCACCGACGGTCTCGTCGGCAAAGGCCCAGGCCTCCGTGGCGGGGGGCAGCACGCGGACGAAGGCGGCCCGGTCGTGCGGGGCGGCGCGCAGGGCGACCCCCTCCGCCGCGACCAGCAGGGCGACCTCCCGCAGGGCGGCCTGGGGGACCCAGCCACCGGTGGCGGCGTGGTCCAGGCGGACCTGCCGCCAGTCGGCGGGCGGCCCGGCGGCGCTCCAGACCATGGTCCCGGCGGGGAGGCTGGCGACGGTGGGAGCGCCGGGGGCGGGGCGCGCCCGCAGGGGGGCGCTGTGAGCCAGGACGAAGCGTTGCAGGACGGCCTGCCCATCCCCCTGCGCCAGGGTGACAGGGGCGTGGGGGATGAGCAGGAGCAACGCCGCGAGGAGGAGTCCGGGCAGTGCCCGGCCTTCAACCCGGCGCACAGGCGGGTCCTGGGAGGGTCAGGGGCGCGAACCTTGCATCACGGCGTGAGGACCGGCAGCGCGTCCACGCCCGCGCCCCCCAGCAGATCGACCAGCCCGCTGGCGATCCAGGAAAGCTGACCGTTGGCGGGCACGATGAGGAGCCAGCCGCCGGTCTGGTCGCGGCCCACGACCCAGACCTCCTGCCCGCTGGTGATGGCCCCCGTGGAGGGCGCGTCGATGGCGGGCAGGGCGCGGAGGTTGGCGTTCTCGCTCTGGGTCAGGCTGACGAGGCCCGGCGTGATGTGATCGGTGCGGCTGAACTGCGCGCCAAAGGCCCAGCCGGACTGGCCCGTGCCGGTGCGAACGCGAATCCAGTCGCCCCCGGCCAGGGCGTCCTCGATGTAGACGGGGGTCATGGCCTCCAGGGTGGCAGTGACCTGGGCGGAGTCGCTATCCGGCCAGTTGTAGAGGGTGATGTTGCTCTCGCGGGCGATGCCGTAGTCGAAGCGCAGCAGCGCGGTCTCCGTCCAGCCGGTCTCTCCATCTGGGGAGAGCACCTGGGTCCACTCGCCGCTCTCGTCCGTGCCCAGGATCAGCAGCTCCGTATCGGCCTCCACGCCGACGACGTAGTTGATGTTGTCAGCGGGGGCCTCGAAGAGGACCAGGGTACGGACGGCCCTGGCGCGGCTGAGCGGGGCGAAATGCAGGGCGCGGCCCCAGGCCTGGACGCCGTCCGGGGTTTCCACCTGGAACCAGCTTCCCGTGCCGTCGACGCCGAGCAGGGCGACCTGGGCGCTCTCCGGCAGGGCGGCGACGAAGCCCCCGGCGTGGGAGGGCGCATCCCGCAGGACGGTGAGCCGGACGCTGACGACGGCCTGGGGCATGGCGAGGTTCTGGGCGGCTGCCACCTGAGCGCCAACGACGACTAAGACGGCCACGACGATCAAAAGGACGTTGCGGCGGTTCACGTTGTACCCCCCTTCCTGAACTCTGGAACAATCGACGGGATCATTATAGCAGAGATCGCTGCCTATCACTGGGGCAAGGCCTGGTAGCGGCGGGCGACCACGGCCTGCCCGGCGGGGCTTTGCATCCAGGCGATGAAGGCGCGATACGCGCCCTGTGGCTCCTGGGAGCCGACGACGAAGACGGGGGCGCGGAAGGGGTAGGCGGTGGGCGGGCCGGGGACGGGCAAGTGGCCCTCGATGGCCAGGGGGCGCACGGTGGCATCAACCAGCCCCAGGGAGAGGTAGCCGATAGCGCCGCGCTCCTGGCCGACGATCTCGATGACGGCCTGGCTGGAGGGGGCCAGGCGGGCGTTGAGGGTGACGCGGCGGTCTCCCAGGGCGAGGGCCTGAAAGGCCAGGCGGACAGCGGAGCCGTCCTCCCGGCTGACGACGGTGATCGGCCCGGCCCCCTGGCCAAGGGCGGTCCAATCGACGATGCGGCCCTGGTAGATGGCCTGAAGCTGGGGAAGGGCCAGCTCGGTGAGGGGGTTGCTGGGGTGGACGACGACGGCGATGGGATCCTGGGCGATGGGCGCGGCCCACAGCGGCGACTCCAGGGGGAGGTAGTTGGTGACGCCGAAGAGGGGGCCATCTGGGGCGGGGTTGCTGACGGTGGCGATGAGGTTTTCGTAGTTGCTGGCGGACAGGCGGAAGACGAAGCGCATGGCGGGGTGGTCCTGCTGGTAACCGGCGGCCAGGTCGCGGACCAGGGGGGCGGTGGAATCGGTGCTCAGCAGGTGGATGGCGACCGGCTGGGGGGCGGGCGTGAGGGACAGGCGCGGCGGGTGGCAGCCTGCCAGGGCCAGGGCGAGGATGGCGATGGCGACTCTGCCCCGTCTCATCGGCGGATTACCGTCCGGCCAGAGCAGCCAGCAGGCTGACCAGGCCGACCACGACACAGTAGGCCGCGAAGAGGTAGAGCCGATGCCGCCGCAGGTGGGCCAGCAGGAAGGCGATGGCGAGATAGCCGACCAAGCCGGCGCTGACAAAACCGGCGACGAGGACGAGCAACTCCCCGCCGGTCGTCTGCGCGGCCAGCAGGTCCACCGCAGCCAGCAGGCCCGCGCCCAGGATGGCCGGCGTGCTGAGCAGGAAGCTGAAGCGGGCGGCGTCCGTGCGGCTGACGCCACGGAACAGCCCGGCGGCGATGGTGCTGCCGGAGCGCGAGATGCCGGGGAGCAGGGCGAGCATCTGGGCCAGGCCGATGAACAGGGCGTCCGTCCACCGGAAGGTGTCCAGGTCGCGGGTGGCAGGACGGCGCGCCGTCCAGCGCTCGCTGAGGATGAGCAGGGCCGCGGTGACCAGCAGGAAGGCGGCGGCAGCGGCGGCGTTGGCGAAGGCCTGTTCCAGGGCGGTGGCGAAGAGCAGGCCGACCAGGCCAGCGGGTATGCTGCCGATGACCAGGTAGAGGAACAGGCGACCATAGGGGTCGGCGAGGGAGCGCGTCCTGAGCAGGGCCAGGCCGCCGCGCAGGATGGCGAGCCAGTCCTGACGGAAGTAGACCAGCACGGCGCAGAGCGTGCCCAGATGGGCGGCGACGGTGAAGGTGAGGCTGTTCACCTCCCCCCAGCCCAACCACCAGGGGGCCAGCACCAGATGCCCGGAGCTGGAAACGGGCAGGAATTCGGTGGCCCCCTGGACGATGCCGAGAATAATTGCCTGGATGAGGTTCAACGCGCAACAGTCCTTTACGATATGTCGGATAAATGGCTCAGGAGAGGGCTGCCGGGAGGGGATGGGGGGCGGCCTGGTCTGAGGGGGGGTAGGCGGCCAGGAAGGCTGCCGCGTAGTCCGCAAACGTGCCAGCCAGGATCGCCTCCCGCATCTCCCGCATCAGCGTGAGCAACAGGTGGATGTTATGTATGGTGAGCAGGTTGTGGGCCAGAATCTCCTTGGTTTTGACCAGGTGATGAACATAGGCGCGGGAGAAGGTGGCGCAGGTGTAGCAGGCGCAGCCCGGCTCCACCGGTTGGGGATCGGCGGCGTGGCGGGCGTTGCGCATGTTGATGCGCCCGCGCCGGGTCATGGCCGCGCCGTGGCGGGCCAGCCGGGTGGGCAGCACGCAGTCGAAGATGTCCACGCCACGGGCCACGGCATGGACCAGGTCCTCCGGGCTGCCCACGCCCATCAGGTAGCGGGGTTTTTCCGGCGGGAGCAGGGGCACGGTGTGCTCCAGGGTCTGGTACATCTGGGCCTTGGTCTCGCCCACAGCCAGGCCGCCGATGGCGTAGCCGGGGAAATCCAGCGCGGTGATGGCCCGGACGGACTGGCGGCGCAGGTCCGGGAAGATGCCGCCCTGGACGATGCCGAAGAGGGCCTGGTCGTGGCGGGTTTTGGCGGCCTGGCAGCGGGCGGCCCAGGCATGGGTGCGGCGGAGGGCGGCCTCCACGGCGGCCCTGTCGGTGGGCACGGGGCACTCGTCCAGGCACATGATGATGTCCGCGCCGAGGTTCTGCTGGATGGCGATGGACTTCTCCGGGGTGAGGCGGTGGCGGCTGCCGTCCAGGTGGGAGGTGAAGGTGACGCCGTCGTCGTCAAGCTGGCGGATGCCGGCCAGGCTGAAGACCTGGAAGCCGCCCGAATCGGTGAGCAGGGGGCCGGGCCAGGCCATGAAGGCGTGCAGGCCGCCCAGGTCGCGGACCAGGCCGTCGCCGGGGCGGAGGTAGAGGTGGTAGGTGTTGGCCAGGATCAGGGTGACGCCCAGGTCGCGCAGCACGCGGGGGCTGGCCGCCTTGACGGTGGCGTTGGTTCCCACCGGGGCGAAGACGGGGGTTTTGACCAGGCCGTGGGGGGTGGCCAGCAACCCTGCCCGCGCCGCGCGGTCCTGAGCTTCCAGCGTAAACGAGAAGGCCATGCGCTCCTTCCTCCCACACACAAGCGCTCATTATAGCCAGGATAGGATAGCGACCCAAATGCGGCCATGCTATACTGCAAGCCATGATCAGCCTCTACGACATGCTGGAAGCCGCCGACGGCCAGCTCTTTGGCGAGCCTGCGGCGCAGATTTTCACCTGCCTGGCCTTTGAGCTGGAGCAGGTGGAGGCGGGCTGCTTGTTCGTGGCGCTGCGGTCGGAGCAGGCCAACGGCCACCAGTTCATGCAGCAGGCGGTGGAGCGCGGGGCGCTGGGCCTGATGTGCAGCGAGCCGCCGACGTTCGACACCGACGGCATCACGGTGGTGATGGTGCGGGACGCGGAGCAGGCTTTGCTGAACTGGGCGCAGGTGGTGCTGCGCAAGTACGGGACCACGGTGGTGGCCGTGACCGGCTCGGCGGGGAAGTCCACAGCGGCGGAGGCCATCGCCGCCGTGCTGGGGGTGCGCTACACGACCTTCAGGCATCCCAACGATTACAGGGGGCGGCTGGGGCTGGTTTTTTCTGTGGGCAGGCTGGCGACGCAGCACCAACTGGCGGTGCTGGAGCTGGCCGGGGAGCGACCGGACGAGATGGCCGAGCTGCTGGAGGTGGCCCGACCGCTGGTGGGGGTGACGGTGGCGGTGGGGGACCCGCTGTGGGAGCCGGAGGCGGAGACGAGCCGCTCCCTGCAGGACGCGCAGGCCCTCATCGAGGCGCTGCCGCAGGAAGGGCTGGCCGTGCTGAACTACGACGTGCCGCTGCTGCGGACGCTGGGCGAGAAGGCGCGCGCGCCGATCTTCTCCATTGGCATCGAGAGCTTCGACGCCGACCTGATGGCCTACAACGTCGTCATCGGGCGCTACAAGACGGGGTTTGACCTGCGCTACGGGGCGGAGCGGGTGGTGGGGCGGTGGGTGCCGCTGCTGGGACGCCACCAGCTCTACGCGGTGATGGCGGCCCTGGCCATCGGCCTGAGCTACCAGATTCCGCTGGAGGAGGGGCTGCGGGCGCTGACGCAACTGGAGCCGCTGCCGGGGCGGATGGTTCCCCTGAACGGGCGGGGGGGCTGCCTGCTGGTGGACGACACGTACAGCGCCACGCCGCAGGCGGCGCAGGCCGCGCTGGACTGGCTGAGCGCGGTGCGCGAGAGCCAGGGCCGCCTGGTTTTTGTGATGGGGGACCTGGAGGTGCCGGGCAGCGGGGCGCAGCGCGTGCACCGCCTGCTGGGGGAGCAGGTGGCCGAGGTGGCCGACCTGTTTGTGACGCAGGGCAACCTGGCGGCCATCGCGGCGCGGGCAGCACTGGACCGGGGGATGGGGCGCAGCCAGGTGGCGATGTCCTTCAGCCACCACGACACGTATGCCGTGCTGCAAGACCGGCTGGGGCCGCACGACGTGGTACTGGTGAAGGGCAGCCGCAGGGCGCAGATGGACACGGTGGTGCGGCTGTTGCTGGCCGACGAGGCGGACGACCGGCTGGTGGGGCTGCCGGCGCAGGAGGTGGAGCCGTGGCAGGCGCGGCCCACACGCCCATCCTGGATCGAGGTGGACCTGGCGGCGACGGCCAGCAACGTCCGCCGCCTGCGGCAACTGCTCGGCCCGGAGGTGGCGCTGATGGCGATGGTCCCGGCGGACGGCTACGGGCACGGGGCGGTGGCGGTGGGATCGACGGCCATGCTGAACGGGGCGGCTTACCTGGGGGTGGCCTCGCTGGACGAGGCGGTGGAGCTGCGAAACGCGGGGCTGGACGCGCCGATTCTGGTGATGGGCTACCTGCCGGGCTGGGCCATCCCGGATGCGTTGCGCTACAACCTGACGGTGGCCGTCTACGACCTGGAGATGGCCCGCCTGTGCAACCGGATGGCGGGGGAGGCGCGGCGCACGCTGCGGGTGCACGTGAACCTGGACAGCGGGATGGGGCGGCTGGGCCTGCTGCCGGAGCAGGTGACGGGTTTCTTCCGGGCGTTGAAGGGCCTGAAACACCTGGAGGTGGAGGGAATCTACACGGAGCTTGCCGCCGCCGGCGAGGACGAGGCCTATACCCGCGCCCAACTGGAGACGTTCCAGGCCCAGCTTGGGCCGTTGCTGGCGACCATGCCCTTCCGGTACATTCATGCGGCCAACACGGCGGCCATGCTGACCATGCCGGAGAGCCGGTTCTCGATGGTCCGCGTGGGGAGCGCGCTGCACGGCCTGGCCCCCTCGCCGCACGTGGGGCTGCCGGAGGGGTTCCAGCCGACGTTGCAGTGGAAGACGGTGGTGGCGCAGACCAAGACTCTGCCGGGCAGGAGTTACGTGGGCGGGGGCAAGGCGTACCGCACTGCCGACGCGGAGCGGGTGGCGGTGATCCCGGTGGGGTACGCGGACGGATTCCGGGCCAGGCCGCACGCCTGGCGGGAGGTGCTGGTGCGGGGGCGGCGGGTCCCGGTGATCGGCCACGTGGGGATGCAGCAGGCCACGTTGAACGTAGACGGCGTGCCAGAGGTGCGAGCGGGGGACGAGGTGGTGCTGATCGGGCGGCAGGGGGAGGGGGCGATCCCGGCGGAGGAGGTGGCGGGGTGGCTGGGGATCAGCATTTTTGAGCTGCTGACCACGATTCTGACGCGGGTTCCCCGGCTGTGAGGCCGCGAGCGGGGGGCAGGGGCGTGTTGCCTCCCTCCGTGGCGCAGTGTAGAATTTAAAGCGCCAGGCACAACAACAGAATCACGGTTCCCAGGCCTGTCGGGGAGAGACCCCATGCGAGCGAGGGGCACCGAAGGGGCAAGCCGGATGGCAACGCTGGGCCAGCGGCGAAACTCTCAGGTACCAGAGACCCGCAGGCTGACACCACTGGCCAGCGCCGCGCGGCGCACCGAAGGGGCAAGCCAGGCCAGGGTGGGGGCAGCAACCCCCGCCGGGTGGGCGAGCGAATCTCTCAGGTTGATGGACAGGGGCGCGCAGCGGTTTGTGTTGCGCGCCTTTTTGTTCCCTGTTTCACCCACACTATCCGCCGCTGAGGCAAAAGGAGCAAGACCGATGGGCAACTGGAACATCCCCACCGACCTGAAGTACACCGAGACGGACGAATGGATCCGCGTGAACGGCAACGAGGCCACCATCGGCCTGACGGATTACGCGCAGGACCAGCTCAACGACATTGTTTACGTGGAGCACCCCGACGTGGGGGCGGCGTTCGCCAGGGGGGACGCCTTCGGCGTCGTCGAGTCGGTGAAGGCGGCCTCTGACATGCACATGCCGGTGAGCGGGACGGTGACGGCGGTCAACGAGAAGCTGGAGGACGAGCCGGAGATCGTCAACAGCGATCCTTACGGCGAGGGGTGGTTCATCAAGATCACGATCAGCGATCCATCCGAGCTGGAGAGTCTGATGGATGCCGCCGCCTACGAGAAGTACTGTGATGAGCGCGAGTAGGGTGGCCCAACCATGAGCTACATACCACACACGGAGGCCGACCGCCAGGCCATGCTGAAGGCCATCGGCGTGGAGTCCATCGAGGCGCTGTTTGACGCCGTGCCGGAGGCCTATCGCTTCCCGGAGCTGGCGCTGCCGGAGGCGGCCAGCGAGATGGAGGTGATGGCCGAGCTACAGGGGTTGCAGGCGGCCAACGCCAGCGCCCAGGACTACGCCATCTTCCTGGGGGCGGGGGCCTACAACCATTTCATTCCCAGCGCGGTGAACCACATCCTGCTGCGGGGGGAGTTCTACACGGCCTACACGCCGTACCAGCCGGAGGTGAGCCAGGGGACGTTGCAGGCCATTTTTGAGTACCAGAGCATGCTGTGCGCGCTGACGGGGATGGAGGCGGCCAACGCCAGCCACTACGACGGGGCGACCAGCCTGGGCGAGGCGGTGATCGTGGCCGTCAACGAGCTACGGGGCAAGCGGCGCAAGATCATCCTCAGCCCGGCCATCAACCCGCAGTACCGGGCCGTCACGCGCACGTACATGCAGGGGCGCGACCTGACCATCGTCGGGGACGAGGGGCAGGCGGACATCGAGGAGCTGGTGGCGCTGCTGGACGCGGACACCGCCATGCTGGCTGTGGCCTACCCCAACTTCTTCGGGCAGATCGAGGACCTGCGAGGGCTGGCGGAGCGGGTACACGCGGCAGGGGCGCTGCTGACCGTGGTGGCCGATCCGATTGCGCTGGGGCTGCTAAAAAGCCCCGGCGAGCTGGGGGCGGACATGGTGGTGGGGGAAGGGCAGCCGTTGGGCATCCCGCTGAGCTTTGGCGGGCCGTACCTGGGCTTCTTCGCGTGCAGCAAGGACCTGGTGCGGCGCATCTCCGGGCGCATCGTGGGGGAGACGCGGGACGAGGAGGGCCGCCGGGCCTACGTGATGACGCTGCGCCCGCGCGAGCAGGACATCCGCCGGGAGAAAGCGACCAGCAACATCTGCACCAACCAGGGGTTGATGGCGCTGGCGGCGGCGGTGTACCTCTCGCTGATGGGCAAGTGCGGGCTGCGGACGGTGGCGGAGCTGTGCTACCACAAGGCGCACTACGCGGCGCGGCAGATCGACGCGCTGGAAGGCTACAGCGTGGACAGCAGCAAGCCCTTCTTCAAGGAGTTCATGGTGCGCTGCCCCCGGCCCGTGGCGGAGATCAACGCCTATCTGATGGATGAATGGGGGATCATCGGGGGCTACGACCTGGGGCAGGACTACCCGCACCTGGAGAACACGATGCTGGTGGCCGTCACCGAGATGAACACCCGCGAGGAGATCGACGCCCTGGTGGGCGCGCTGAAGGAGGCCGCAGCATGACGACGAAAGTGCTGGAACCCCTGATCTACGACCTGGGCGCGCCGGGGCGCTGCGGCGTGCAGTTGCCGGAGGTGGACGTGCCGACGGAGGCGCTGCCGGAGGAACTGCTGCGGGAGGAGCTTGACCTGCCGGAAGTGAGCGAGGTGGACGTGGTGCGGCACTTCCTGCACCTGAGCCACCTGAACTATGGGGTGGATAAAGGCTTTTACCCGCTGGGTAGCTGCACGATGAAGTACAACCCCAAGATCAACGAGGATGCGGCCCGGCTGCCGGGCTTTGCGCTGCTGCACCCGCACCTGGGCATCCACGAGACGCAGGGCGCGCTGGCGCTGATGTACCACTTGCAGCAATGGCTGGCGGAGATTGCCGGGTTCAAGGGGGTGAGCCTGCAACCGGCGGCAGGGGCGCAGGGGGAGTTCGCCGGGCTGCTGATGATCCGGGCCTATCATCTGGATCGGGGGGACAGCAAGCGGACCCGCGTGCTGATCCCCAACAGCGCGCACGGGACCAACCCGGCCAGCGTCTCCATGGTGGGCTTTGAGGCGGTGGAGCTGCCCTCCGACGAAAACGGGGACGTGGACCTGGAGGCGCTGCGGGCGCAGTGCGACGACACGGTGGCGGGGATGATGATCACCATGCCGAGCACGCTGGGCCTGTTTGAGGAGCACATCGTGGAGGTGATCGAGGCGATCCACGGCTGCGGGGGCCTGATGTACATGGACGGGGCCAACATGAACGCCATGATGGGCGTGGTGAAGCCGGGGGAGATCGGGTTCGACGTGATGCACTACAACCTGCACAAGACGTTCTCCACGCCGCACGGCGGGGGCGGGCCGGGCAGCGGGCCGGTGGCGGCGGGGGAGAAGCTGCTGCCCTTCCTGCCGGGGCCGGTGGTGGACATCGTCGAGGAGGCGGGGGACGAGGAGGAAGCGCCGCTCTACGGCTGGCGGATGCCGGAGAAGAGCATCGGGCGGCTGAAGGCCTTCCACGGCAACTTTGGGATGCACGTGCGGGCCTACACGTACATCCGCATCAACGGGGAGCAGGGCATCCGGGATGTGACGCGGCACGCCGTGCTGAACGCCAATTACCTGCTGGCCCGGCTGCGCGACACCTACCACGTGCCCTACGACCGCTTCTGCGGGCACGAGTTCGTGATCGAGGGGCGGTGGAAGGACGCGCCGGACATCCACGCGCTGGACATCTCCAAGCGGTTGATGGACTACGGCTTCCACCCGCCGACGAACTACTTCCCGCTGATCGTGCCGGAAGCGCTGATGATCGAGCCGACGGAGACGGAGAGCCGGGAGACGCTGGACGGGTTCGTGGAGGCGATGCAGCGGATCGCGGAGGAGGCGCACCGCGACCCGGAGCTGCTGCACAGCGCGCCGCACAGCACGCCGGTGCGCCGGGTGGACGAGGTGCTGGCGGCCAAGCAGTTGGTGCTGTGCTGCGTGCCGATCCCGGACTGGGACGGCGGCTCTACGGAGCTGAAGCTGCAAACGCCCTGAGCCGCGCGGCGTGAAGGGCATGGGCAGGGATGGGTGCACCCCGTCCCTGTCTTTTTTGTGGGCCGCCCTGGTTGTCGCCCCAGGTGAATTTGTGTAGAGTGAGGTCGGTGGTCGGTGTCCAGGCGGGGTGGGGTGATGGTCGCTCAACAGAACGGGCAGGCCTTTGCGTCATGGCAGGGACAAGCGCTCCCCCGGCGGCTGCGGCTGGTCAACGCGGCGCTGGCCGCGCCCCTGGTGGGGCTGGTGATCGCCTTCGTGATTGTGTCCTTTGCCGTGGAGATGCCGCCGTATGATTACTGGCTGCTGATGAACAGCGCCGCGCTGTTCTGCTTTGACCAGGGGGCGTTCCGCTACGGGCTGGACCTGCACGCCTACTACCCCGCGCCGTTCTACACCACGTTCTGCCTGCCGTACCGATACGCAGAGCCGCTGCTGCGCTGGGTGTGGATGCTGGCTCCGGTGGGGATGACGCTGTGGCTGGCGCGGGGGCGGGCGGCGGCGCTGGCCTACCCGCCGCTGGGCGTGCTGCTGCTCATCGGGCAGAGTAGCTGGCTGATGATGCCGCTCTACCTCATCGGGGCGCGGGAGGGGGCGGACAGGGCTGTGCCCTGGTGGCACGGGCTGGTGATGGCGCTGGGGGTCTTCAAGCCGCACGTGGCGCTGCCGGTGTGGGGCTGGCTGGCGGTCCGCTGGTGGCGGCGGCGGGCGTGGGGG
>FWPU01000323.1_pt1 | contig 154586 bp, 152 predicted proteins | sample 2228361 | NCBI WGS metagenome assembly FWPU01 (sample SAMEA103939777, study PRJEB20133) | metagenome | reverse complement strand
TCGGGTCAGTGATTGCTAGCCTTGAAAGGCCCTCGTGTTGGCCCGGATAATATTCCCCCATGCGCATCTCAGAAAGAGCAGAAAAAGCCCAGGCAAGCCCCATAAGGAAGCTCGTTCCCCTCGCTGACGCGGCAAAAGAGGCCGGCGTCACGGTTTATCACCTTAACATCGGCCAGCCGGACATACCGACCCCGCCGGCTGGACTGGAAGCCATCCGGAAGTGGGAAGGCCATGTCCTGGCCTACGGCCACTCAGAGGGCCAGCGATTCTACAGGGAAACCCTTGCCCGGTATTACCAGGGACTTGGCCTTGATGTTAACACAAATGACATATTCGTTACCACTGCTGGCTCCGAGGCCATCATCTTCGCGATGGCCGCGGTTGCTGACCCAGGCGATGAGATAATCGTTTTTGAGCCATTCTACACGAACTACAACGGGTTTTCGTCCATGGTCTCGGTGAATCTCGTTCCCATAACGCTCTCGGTTGATAACGGGTTTCATCTGCCCGATAGGAAAGCCATAGAATCAAGGATAACCGAGAAGACCAGGGCCATTCTCTATTGTTCGCCGAACAACCCGACCGGGACGGTCTATACCGGGGACGAGGTAGCAATGCTCGCGGGGATAGCGGCCGAATACGACCTGTTTCTCATGGGAGACGAGGTCTACAGGGAGTTCATATACGATGAGGGGGTGGCCCACGCATCTGTTCTCTCCTTCCCGGAGATACACGACAGAGCAATAATGCTTGACAGCGTTTCAAAACGCTTCTCAATGTGCGGCGCTAGAATGGGCAACATAGTCACCAAGAACAGGGACATCTGGAATGCGTGCCTCAAGTTCGGCCAGGCCAGGCTTTGTCCTCCGCAGCTGGAGCAGGTTGCCGCGGATGCGGCATACAGGATCCCGCCAGAGGAATATATTGTGCCGATGATCAGCGAATACAGGAACCGGAGGGACACGGTCTACGAGGCCCTCAAAAGGATGCCGGGCGTAAAAACCTTCCTGCCAGAGGGTGCCTTCTACACCATAGCCGCGCTTCCGGTTGACGACGCGGACAGGTTTGCGGCCTGGCTTCTTTCGGACTTCTGGAAAGCTGAGGGCACGAAAGAAACCGTGATGCTCGCGCCAGCATCCGGCTTCTACGCGACCGAGGGCGCAGGAAAAAACGAGGTCAGGATAGCCTATGTGCTTGAGTGCGGGAAACTGGCAAGGGCCATGGAATTGCTGGCCAGGGCCCTTGAGGTCTATCCGGGGAGGGCGTAATGGCGCCTGAATCCTGGAACGATCTCCGCGCTCAGCTTTAGAATTTTGCCAGGCATGACAAGATACAAACCGAAAAACAAGGTGAGGTTCGTCACCGCGACCTCGCTCTTTGACGGGCACGATGTGTCAATTAACCTGATAAGAAGATTCCTGGTGGAGGCCGGCGCGGAGGTCATTCACCTTGGGCACAACCGGTCCGCAGGGGAGATAGTAAACGCGGCCATCCAGGAGGACGCGCAGGCCATAGCGGTCTCCTCTTATCAGGGTGGCCACATGATGTTCTATAAGTATATCCGCGAGCTCCTGGAGGAGCGCGGAGCGGGTTACATAAAAATATTCGGCGGCGGCGGAGGAGTCATCATCCCGAGGGAGATAAAGGAGCTCGCCGAATACGGGGTAAGGATATACTCACCAGAGGATGGGCGCCAGATGGGGCTTTCGGGGATGATTGACGACATGTTGGAAAAATCGGACTTCTCAACGACCGAGCTCGTTGATGACACCCTTTACGACAGGCTGACGAAGGGGGACCACGGGGCAATTGCCAGGCTGATAACCCTGGTGGAGGATCTTCCGGACGGAAAGGAAAAGGAAACTGTTCTGAAAAGGATAAAGGGCCTCCAGACAAAAAACGCCCCAGTAGTTGGCATAACGGGGACAGGCGGTGCGGGAAAGAGCTCAATAACCGACGAGCTTGTCTGGCGAATACTTGAGCGTAGTCCCGGCAAAACCGTGGCGATCATATCCGTTGACCCATCCCGAAAAAAGACCGGCGGCGCCCTCTTGGGGGACAGGATAAGGATGAACCACATCCAGAACGAGAGGGTCTACATGCGCTCCCTGGCGACCCGCGGCGCAAAATCCGAGCTCTCAAGGGCAACCCGGGACGCGATTGAGGTTTGCAGGGCCGCGGGGTTTGACCTGGTGTTCGTTGAAACCGGCGGAATAGGCCAGGGGGACACGGAGATAACCCAGGTCTCGGATGTCTCCCTGTATGTTATGACCCCTGAGTATGGCGCGTCACTGCAGTTGGAAAAGATAGACATGCTGGACTACGCGGACATAGTCGCGATAAACAAGTTTGAGAGACGAGGAGCGTGGGAGGCCCTCAGGGATGTCAGAAAACAGTTCAGGCGCAATCACAAAATAGACCACTCGGTCCCTGACGATGACCTGCCCATAGTCGGAACGATAGCGAGCCGTTTCAACGATATAGGCGTCAACGCGCTATATGGCCTCCTGGCCGAGAAGATCAGGCAAAAGACCGGCCAGGATATTGATCCATCAGCGAAATACACGAAGGAATGGCTGGAGCGTAAGGATTACACGGTGATACCGAGGGAGAGGGAGAACTACCTAAGTGAGATAGCGAAGACAGTCCGGGAATATAAAAAGCGCGGGATGGAGCAGGTGGCGATAGCGCGGAGGCTCTACCAGCTGGAGGGCGCGCTGGAGATCGCCCAGCAGAACGGCTACGGAGAAGAGCTGATAAAATCCCTGAAGAAGCTCAGGGACGACTGTGAGGCCGAACTCGCGCCTGAGGCGAAGAAACTCCTGGATTCCTGGGACGAGATGGTCCAGCGCTACTCTGCTGAGACCCTGACGATAAGGGTGAGGGATAGGGAGATAACACACGAGCTTTTCGTGAAAACCCTCTCTGGAACCAGGATACCCAAGATAGCTCTCCCGAAATATCAGGACTACGGCGAGAGATTGAAATACCTCTGGCTGGAAAACCTCCCCGGATATTTTCCGTTCACAGCTGGAACTTTCCCATTAAGAAGGACCGATGAGGAACCCCGGCGTCAGTTCGCTGGCGAAGGGGGGCCTGACCGCACCAACAGGAGATTCCACTACCTGACCAGACACGACCCCATGAAAAGGCTTTCCGTCGCGTTTGACAGCCCAACCCTTTACGGTGAGGACCCCGCGGAACGCCCGGACATATACGGCAAGATAGGGGAGGGAGGAGTGAGCATCTGCTCCCTTGATGACATGAAGAAGATGCTGGCGGGGTTTGACTTGTGTCATCCACTGACCAGTGTCTCCATGACAATAAACGGCCCAGGGCCAATAATACTCGCCATGTTCTTCAACGCGGCGATAGACCAACAGCTGGAAGCTTTCCGTCAGGAGAAAGGCCGTGAACCGAACGACCAGGAACGCGAGGAAATAAAGGCCCGCACCCTGCAAACCGTCAGGGGAACGGTTCAGGCGGACATACTCAAGGAGGATCAGGGCCAGAACACCTGCATATTCTCAATAGATTTCGCGCTCCGACTCATGGGGGATGTGCAGGAGTATTTCATCCAGAATTGCGTCCGCAACTTTTACTCCGTGAGCATAAGCGGCTATCACATCGCGGAGGCGGGTGCCAACCCGATAACCCAGCTCGCCTTCACGCTGGCCAACGGTTTCACCTATGTTGAGTATTACCTCAGCCGGGGCATGAACATAGACGATTTCGCGCCCAACCTCTCTTTCTTCTTCTCCAACGGCATGGACGCGGAATACTCTGTTCTGGGGAGGGTCGCCAGAAGGATATGGTCTGTCGCCATGAGGGAGAGATACCGGGGGAACGAGCGCTCGCAGAAGCTCAAGTATCACATCCAGACATCGGGCCGTAGTCTCCACGCGCAGGAGATGGCCTTCAACGACATAAGGACTACACTGCAGGCCCTAATCGCCTACTACGACAATTGCAACTCACTCCACACCAACTCATATGACGAGGCCGTCACAACGCCAACCGAGGAATCGGTCAGAAGGGCAATGGCCATCCAGATGATAGTCGCCAGGGAGTTCGGCCTCGCCAAAAACGAGAACATATCCCAGGGCAGTTTCATCATGGAGGAGCTGACTGACCTGGTTGAGGAAGCAGTCCTCGCTGAATTTGAGAGGATCTCCGAGCGCGGGGGGGTCTTGGGCGCGATGGAGCTCGGATACCAGAGGGGAAAGATACAAGAGGAATCAATGATCTATGAGCTCAAGAAGCACTCCGGCGAACTACCCATCATCGGGGTCAACACCTTCGTGAATCCGGACATGAGTCCGGAGGACTTCATCCCCCAGGACATCCAGCTCGCCAGGGCAACAGACGAGGAAAAACGCGCTCAGCTGGAGAACCTGCGAGCCTTCCAGGAGAGAAACAAGGACAAAGCAGGCGAGGCCCTGGCTAAACTTAAGCGGGTCGCGCGCGAGGGTGGCAACATATTCGCGGAGCTCATGGAAACAGTCCGGTATGCCAGCCTGGGCCAGATAACCCACGCGCTCTACGAGATAGGCGGGAGATACAGGAGGAACATGTGAAGGAGATAAATCGGCTATTTCTGATCCTCGTAGTAGGACTCATCCTGGGTTCCTGCGACGAGGGCGGGCTCGCGGGTAGCCCACAGATACACCTGAAGGTTGAGGAGGGCGGCGCCGCGCTCACTGTCAGCTGGTATAATGTGGTTGGAGCTGACCGCTACCAGCTCTGGATTGACGAGGTCAAGGTTTACGATGGGACTGACACATCGTATTACCTGACAATTCCGGCCAGGAAGATAAAAACCGTTGCCATTGGCGGAACCGAGAGCACAACTGACGAGGTTGACATATCCGCTGTGACCGATACGGTGGAGGAGCTATATGAGCGGGACGGGGAAGGGGTCTCAGCCCTGGGTTTCACGGGCGACGGAGAGTTCGTCCTGTATGCCCTCTCTGATACCGCGAAAGACGACAATTTCAGCTTATACCTGGACGATTTTCGTCCAGACACCACGAATCCGGACTCCATACGCATGGTATCGCCCGACTTCAACGCCTTCGGGGAACCGTTCAACGAAAAAAAGACCCTTTTCGCCCGGTGGGGCCCGGATAGCCTGGTCGCGCCGGATACCCTCTCATACCAGAATAATTATTCCCCTGTCCTGAAGAAGGATTCGGTGTATGCGCTCTGGCTTGATACGGATCACAACGGATGGGAGGAAGGCCACAGCTACGATTATTTCGTCAAAGTGAAGGTCCTGGCTGAACCGGACTCAACGGGCAAGATAACATTCCAATACTGGTTCCAGAAAATCGGTGGACTCCGGTGGGTTCTTGAACCAAAAGAGGAAGAGGATTGAAGGTAAGGGCCTGGCTCATAACGGGCGGCGTGATTCTCGCTGTCGCCGCGGCAGGCTGGGCATATTTCGGTGGGCCAGCTGGCCAGGAGGTCAGGGTCAGCCTTGGGAAGGGACAATCCCTGGTGAGTTTCGCTGATACGCTAAAGGCAAGGGGGGTGATTGAAAGCCCCGCTCTCTTTCTCCTGTTTCTCAGAGCATCCGGAAAAGAAGGCAACATAAAGGCCGGTTACTATATTTTCAGGAAACACGACCACGAGTGGCGGGCAGTTACAAAGCTTGTTGCCGGGCCGGCCGCGAGCCTTGAGGTAAGACTAACCATCCCGGAGGGCACGACCGCGGCCGCTATGGCTGGGCTTCTCGCGGATAGCATCGGCCTGGATTCGGCCGATTTCTGCGCTCTCATCAGGGACAAAAGATTCATTGACTCCCTGGCAGAGACATATCCTTATCTCAAGGGACTCTCCAGCTTGGAGGGGTTTCTCTTCCCGGATACCTACTTTTTCTACAAGGGCGAGAGACCCCGCGCCGTGGTATCCAGGATGGTGGAAAGGCATTTCTCTTTCTGGGCCCCGGAGCGCCTCGCCGCGGCCGAGGAACTGCGGATGACCGTCCCGGATGTGGTCATCCTGGCGTCCCTGGTTGAAGCCGAAACGAAACTTGACAGCGAGAGGCCCGTGGTCGCATCGGTTTTCCTGAACAGGCTCAGGAGAAAAATGCCCCTGGCATCAAACAGCGCGTTGGGGTATGTCCTGGGCAAGAACCCAGCGTGGCTGAGCGGGGAAGACCTGGAAACGAAAAGCCCTTATAACACCTACAAGCGGCTGGGCCTGCCCCCAACCCCGATATGCAGTCCGGGCCTGAAGTCCATAGACGCGGTCCTGCACCCCGCGGAGACGGATTACCTCTTCTTCGTCGGGACTGGCAAGGGGGATCACCTCTTCGCCAGGACTTACGAGGAGCACCAGAGGAATGTGGCAAAGGTGAGGGAGAGCTGGGATAAGTAGGAACGAGACAAGTTCAGCCTGTTTCCGGAGAACGCTAAGCGATCCGGGTCCTTGATCGTCCACGCCATCAGGGTTAATAATTGAGATATGCTCCTGACTCTTGCTCTCTTGGCCGAACCTGTTCCGGTTTCCATATACGGGGTTGAAAACCTGGGCGGGTCGTATAACATAGTCCTGGTTGACACCGTGGACGAGAGGTTCGTGCTCATAGGAATTACAGAGGATCAGGCCATTTCGCTCCAGCTCGGGCTTTACGGTATGAAGTATATCAGACCCCTGACCCATGACCTCTTCATGGCCGCGCTGGACTCGGTGGGCTGGAAGGTAAAGAAGGTGGTCGTGACAAACCTGGCCGGAGGGACATTTTACTCCGAGCTTTATCTCTCGGCCGGCAAGAAAACCGTGAAACTGGACTCCCGGCCCTCTGACGCGCTGTGCCTCGCGGCAAGGGCAAAATGTCCGGTCTTCGTGGAGAAAAAAGTCCTGGACGACTACATGGAGGACTTCAAGGAGATGCTGAAAGAGCTGAAAAATGGGGAGGGGGAGAAAAAGGGTATCCGGATATAAACGACGAGCTTTAGGGGCACTGTGCCTGGCATACTAACGAAAGTTAGGCTATTTAGGATTTCATGCTCCAGGGCATTTTCTCAAACAGGGAACACAAAACCCTCGTTATCCGGAAATGTGGACTTAACCGGGTTCCCCCTTTTCCTTCAGGATGGCCTTCACGGCGGCCAACGCGGCCTTTTTTGTCCTTATCTTTCTTTCGGCCCTGAGGTCTTCAATCTCCTCAATGATCTCACGGAACAAAGGCCCCGGCTTCAGGCCCATTGATATGAGATCGTTGCCAGTGATCAAACGGGGTTCCTTTTTCTTCTCTTTTTCCATTTCCTCAATGAAATCGTGCAGGGACTTCGCCAGAATGAGGTGAGAAACAACGCCCTGATGGGAAAGGGTTGAGCTCAAAGCATCGGCGTATGCCAGAATCACTATTGGAAACGCCCATTCCCCTGCCCTCCTGAGAAAACGGTTCATGGCCCTCCTGGTAGGGCCCTCGCCCTGGCCCAGGAAGTGCGGGTGCATGTGGTTTGAGACAAGGAGGACGAGCGCGTCTGTTTCCTCGCCGCTCATCCGTAGCCTCGCGGCTATCCTCTTTGCCATCCTGGCGCCAAGGGTGTCGTGGCCGTAGAAGTGAACCTCATCGCCGTTTTCCTGGTATGTGTGGGGCTTGCCGATGTCGTGCAGGAGGGCGGACAGCACGAACGCGGCCCTCATGGAGGGGTTCTCCAGGACAGCAAGATGCTTTTTGTAGTGCACGAAGGGGGTTATACCCATGTTCCAGAGGACCCCAGCGGCAACCGTCGCGGTGTCCATTGAGTGCTGGAGAAGGTTGTTTCCGCCCCAGTTGGAGTCCGACTCCAGGAGCTCCGGAATAATGACCTTCAGGACACCTGCATTCCACGCGGATTCAAGGGCAGTTCGCAAGTGCTGACCCAGAAGGAGCAATTTTAGCTCAAACCAGACCCTTTCCGGCGCAACCTTTTCAAGGCCAGGGGCTTCCTTTTTGATCCACGAGAATGTTTTTGGGTCAACCGAAAAGCCAAGCTCTGATGCGAACCGGAAAGCCCGGAGACACCTCAGGGGATCATCCCGGAGGTTCTCGCGCGAGACGGCCCGGATGAGCCGGGCCTCAAGGTCAGCGAGGCCACCGACTGGATCAATGAGCTTTCCCTTTGGGCTCACGGCCATCGCGTTTATCGTGAAATCCCTCCGGGTCAGGTCTTCCCTTATGTTCCTGCCCTGTCTCGTGGCCACATCAACCCAAGCATCTCCGGCTATGACCCTAAGTATGCCTTGATCCAGATGAACGATCGGGGCCTTGCCCAGGGAGGATGAGAGGCTTTTAGCGATGCGCTCGGCCTTGCCTGGCACGACTACATCCCAGTCCTTGACTGGCCTGCCCAAGAAGGCGTCCCTCACCGCGCCGCCAACCAGGAACCACCCCGCTGGCATGGTTTTACCGCCGGGCAGAGACTGGATGAGGGCCTTGAGATCGGGCATATTTAAATTATAAGGCCGGCAAGGGTTTGAAAGCCTGCCGGAATTCTACCTTATTGTGATCAGATTCACCACCAGAAGTGAATACACGAAAGCGGCCAGTGCGGCCAGGAGGGTCTCCAGTTTCTTTGAGACCGGGGGGCCAAGGTGATCCAGTGGAACCAGGGCTATCCAGCCGTTCTCCCACGCGGAGACGAAAGAGGGGTTTAGCCTTCCTGACAGGGATTTCAGGTTCCAGATCATCAGGATCAAAACGAGCATCACAGCTGTGTATTTCTCAAGAAAAAAGGTGCCGGCAAGCGCGTTCCAGCCGCCGTGCATGACAACCGCGAGGATAAAAGCTACGATGACAAGCCACCAGTGGCCCCTGGTTCTCCGGGAGAACCAGACCCTGGCAAGGGCAAAGCCTAGCAGGCCGGTGAAGGCGGAGTGGGTCGGAACGCTCCTGGCGACCGCTACCGAGAGGATCGTCCTGTAATAGGATTCCGGGTCATGAGCGAGGGATTGGTATGCCCCCTGCAATATGTAGCCCATGTTTTCCGTCAGGGCAAAGCCAGCGCCCACGAAACACGCGAGCGCAAAACACATTATGGGGACTTTTGGCTTCATTGCCCATGCCATCACGAGGAAGAGAGCCGTTTTGATGCTTTCCTCTATGAGTCCAGCCTCAAAGAAATCCCGCCAGACCCATGGCTTTATGAACCATGGCCTTATCTGCGCCGGATCAAGCCAGGTCTTCGCGGCCAGGACAGCGACCGCGCCGGTCATTCCGAGGGCCAGCGCGAACGCGAGCCTGAATGGGGACTGCCTGGCCCCTCTGTCAACAAGTAGGAGCAAGACCGCCCAGGAGCCATTGAAGAGGAAGGACAATAAAACCGCGTCAGCGTTCAATCCGTCAACCTCCTCAGGTCGTCCCAGAAGCCGGGATAGGAGACATCGGGTGCGGCCGGACAATCAATCTCAAATTCCACGCCAAAAGCCGCGCACGCGACCACAAACCCCATCGCGAGGCGATGATCACCTGCTGTCTCGTAGATACCTCCCCTGAACCGGAAAGGCCCTTTAACGGTGAACCCGTCGGGGAATTCACGCGTTATCGCGCCGTCGCGTTCAAGGTTTCTGACGAGCAGGGCTATCCTGTCGGATTCTTTTGATCTGAGTCCCTCAGCGCCGCGAACCGTTATCTCGCCATCAGCAACCGAGGCCATGATTCCAAGCAGGGTCAGTTCATCAAGAACAGAGGGAACCTCATCCGGCATAACATCAGCCCCGGAAAGGTAACCGGAATGCTCTACAACGAGCCTGCCCGCGGGTTCGGGTTTCTCATCAAGGATTTCCCAGCTGACCCTCGCTCCCATGCGAAGTAGTATATTGTAAAACCCCATCCTGGTCGGGTTCAGGCACAGGTTTTCCATGACAATGGGTGGACCGGGCCTCATCAACCTGAATGCGGTCAGGAATGCCGCGGCCGACGGGTCGCCGGGAACGGTGATCTCAAAGCCAGGGACGGGTGGGCCGGGGCTAAAAACGATCTCGTTGCCAATCCTGATGTTCTGGCCAACCCAGGAAAAAAGCCTCTCGGTGTGATCCCTGGTTCTCAGGGGTTCGGAGAAAACAACGGCCTTTCCCCCGGCGAGTCCAGCGAACAACAGGCCTGATTTGACTTGCGCGGAAGGGGACTTCGCGCGATGGGAGATGTCTCCGGTTATCCCTGTTATAACCTCCACGGGGGGGTATTTCCCTTCCCCGAGTTTCATGACTGCCCCTGCATCCGAAAGGGGCCGGGTTATCCCGTCCATTGGCCTCGCGCGCAGGGAGTCATCTCCGTCAAGCACAGCGCTTATCCCAAGGCCCGAAAGGAGCCCGGTCAAAAGCCTCATCGTTGTCCCGGAGTTGGCGCAGTTGAGAACACCCGTGGGGGAACGAAGGGACGATGGGGCAATGCGGAGCTCGTGGCCATTGCCGGATAAATTAAGGCCGAGGGTGCTCAAACATGAGAGGGTTGCGCGGACATCAAGGCCCTGATTCAGGTTGCGGATCAGGCAGGGTTCAGAAGCAAGCGAGGCCAGGAAAAGGGCCCTGTGGGAGACGGATTTGTCGGGTGGCGGGATAAAGACCCTCTCAGGCACGGGGTTATTTTGAAGGTTCGGGCAGTGGCCGCGCAATGTAATCCCTGCTATGCGCGAGGTGCGCGGAGGCAAGCAACTGCTTTATAATTTGGGCCGGGGGCTGTAGCTCAACTGGGAGAGCACTGGCTTTGCAAGCCAGGGGTCACGGGTTCAAATCCCGTCAGCTCCATTCTCAACGGAGAAACACATATATGGAGCACATAAGGGAAATTGCCAAAAAAGCAGGCATAGCAGAGGAGTTTCTTGAGTATTACGGGAATTACAAGGCAAAGGTTCGCCTTTCCCTGCTGGACAAGTTCAAGGATAAGCCGGATGGCAAGCTTGTCCTGGTTACAGCGATAACGCCGACACCGGCTGGGGAGGGAAAGACAACAACCGCAATAGGCCTGACCCAGGCTCTCTGGAGAATGGGCGTCAAGAACATGATCGCCCTGAGGGAACCCTCCCTTGGTCCTGTCTTCGGGATAAAGGGCGGGGCGACCGGCGGCGGTAAGTCATGTGTCCTGCCAGAGGCCGACATAAACCTCCACTTCACCGGAGACTTCCACGCGATAACTACCGCGCACAACCTGCTGGCCGCGCTTATGGACAACTCCCTCTACTGGGGCAACAAACTGAAGATAAACCCACGGAGGATATTCTGGCCCAGGGCCTTGGACATGAACGACCGATCCCTGAGAAACATCGTGATAGGGCTTGGCGGAGAGGGATTCCCCCGCGAGAGCACCTTCTACATCACCGCGGCCTCGGAGATAATGGCCATCATGGGCCTCTCAACGGACATAAACAATCTGAAGGAGCGCCTGGGCAACATCGTGGTGGCCATGAACACGGACGGCGGGCCGGTCTTTGCCAGGGACCTGGGCGCGCCGGAGGCAATGGCCGCGGTTTTACGGGATGCGCTCATGCCCAACATGGTCCAGACGACCGAGGGAACGCCCGCGCTCATCCACACCGGCCCGTTCGCGAACATAGCCCACGGGAACTCCTCCATCATTGGAACGCGCATGGCACTAAAGCTCGGGGACATCGTGATAACCGAGGGAGGTTTTGGGGCCGACCTGGGCGCGGAGAAGTTCATGGATATAAAGGCCTATTACGGTGGCTTTAAGCCGGACGCGGTGGTCCTGGTAGCGTCAATAAGAGCCCTGAAGTATCACGGCGGGAAACCCCTGAAGGATCTGACCCAGGAGGATACGGCCGCGCTGGAAAAGGGTATTCCGAATCTGATCCAGCATGTGGAGAACATGAAGAAGTTCGGGGTCAGTGTCGTGGTCGCTGTGAACGCTTTCCCCACTGATTCTCCGAAAGAGATAGAGCTCCTCCTTGAGGCCGGGAAACAAACAGGCGTTCCCGTCGTCCTCTCGGAGATATTCACGAAGGGCGGCGAGGGCGGCATGGAAATGGCCGAAGCTGTCCTTGAAGCCACAAAACAGCCCAATAGCTTCCGTTTCCTTTACGACCACAAGCTCCCGACCGAGAAGAAGATAGAGATAATCGCGAAGGAGATATACCGGGCTGATGGTATTGAGCTCGTGGACAAGGCAAAGACCAACATAAAGCGCATCAAGGAATGGGGAATGGACGACTGGCCCGTGTGCATGGCGAAGACCCAGTATAGCTTCTCGCACGACCCGTCTTTGCTCGGTGCTCCGAGGGGCTTCACCATACCGGTCCGCGACATATATCCCGCGGCGGGCGCCAGGTTCGTGGTGGCCGTCCTGGGCGACATGATGCTCATGCCAGGTCTGCCAAAAGAGCCTGCCGCGCTTGAGATAAGGCTGGATGAAAACAACGAGATAGTGGGTATAAGATAAGCCGAAGGAAATGAAACGAGGGGCGAGGGATAACCCTCGCCCCTGTTCTTTTGAATGAAGGGGTTTATATATTCCTGAAGCAGAGATACCAGTCCTTGCAGTCGTAACCTTCGGATAGCCTCTTCTCGGCGGCCGCGTCCGTGGTTGGCGGCGGAACGATCACTGGTTTGCCGGGCTCCCAGTTGGCCGGGGTGGCGACCTTGTGTTCGTCAGAGGTCTGAAGGGCCACCAGGAGCCTGAGAACCTCCTGCATGTTCCGGCCGTTGCTCATGGGGTAGTAGAGCATGGCCCTGAGCCTGCCCTCCGGGTCTATGAAGAAAACCGCCCTCACGGTCGCCGTGTTGGACTCTCCGGGCTGGATCATGCCGTATAGCTTCGCCACATTCATGCTCAGGTCGGCTATGATCGGGAAGGGTATCTCAACCCCGAGCTTCTCCTTGATGTTTCTCACCCAGGCTATGTGCGAGAACAGGGAGTCAATTGAGAGGCCGATGAGCTGGGTGTTGCGTTTCTGGAGCTCAGGGTATATCTGGGCGAAGGCCATGAACTCGGTCGTGCAGACAGGGGTGAAGTCCGCTGGGTGGGAGAAGAGGATAACCCACTTGCCCCGGAAATCCGAGAGCTTTATCTTGCCGTGGGTTGTCAGTGCTTCAAAGTCCGGGGCCTCTTTGCCCAGGACCGGCATCGGATGCACAGCCTGTGTTTCCGGTGTCTTCTCTTCCATTTCAATAACCTCCTTTAGAGGTATGAAATTATAAGGCCAATTGTTAATGAGTTTCAAGTTCAATAAACTCCTCATCATGGGCCAGAGGCATCCACAAGGATTTACTCCATGGAGAAACAGAAACGCCCCATAGCCTGGCCCCCACCTGTCAAAGGATTTGATTCAGGCTAAAATTTACAATGGGGTAGGTGTTTTTCTGCAATGCGTCTCCCTTCCGGCCGGGGTTTCTATTCCCCGAAAATCCTCTTTCTCAGGCGCTCGTAATACTGTCTGTGTTCGTCAATGTAGGGGTCATCAATCATTTCTGGCAGTAGTTCGTCACGCGCAAGCTCCCGCGCGGCCGAAAGGAGTCTTTCCCTCTCCAGGGGATCAGGCGACGCGTCGGCCCGGCGCAGGAGGTTTTCCAGCTCCGAGAGGTCAGTCCAGGCATTTTCCAGCTGGTAGAAATCTCTAATCTTGGTGAGAAGCTCGGGCCTGCCCAGGTTCTGACGAATAAGGCTTACCAGGTTGTAAAGCCACCTCCTGGACCTCCTGTTGTATTTATCCCTTGGCCAGAGCATATAGAAGAGGTGATCGTCCGGCATTCTGTGTTTCGGGGACAGGAGAAGATAAACCAGGCATTCAAGCGCTCCCCTTCTGCCCCACCGGGCAGTGGGTATCTCCTTTCCGTCAACGAAGAGCCTGAGACCTCCTATAAGGTATGCCTTTATGCCCTGGCTCTCTGGGGCCAGCATCTGTGCGGCAATGAGGGGTTCTATCTGGCCAATGAACCCCCCAAGGAGCGGGTCTCTTTTGAACCCTGGGTGCAGGGGCACGAGCGGCGCGAGGAACTTCACGACCCTGGTGAAAAGAGGGCTGTCTGACCTCCAGGCTATGTAAGCGGCAGTAAGGCCGGCCAATAGCGCCTCCATGTTTTGATAGACCCTGTAATAACCCTGCGCGGCCCCGAACAGCCTCTCCGAGGCCTCCCCGTCATTCGCCAGAAGAAGTGCCTCTACCTCGTCGGCCGCGGCTGTCTCTCCGGGGGAGCCCTCTCTTGAGAGCGCGAGACATTCCTGGATTAACCGGGAACAAGGCAAGGTCTTATCGGTCAGTCGGGATATCTCCAGGGCCTTTGCCAGCGGAAAGCAGGCATAGGCTGACTTCATGTCCAGGAAGCTCTGGGCCACCTCCAGAAAGAGCTCGCGCGCGCGCCTCACATTTCCCATTAGCCTGGTCAGAAGGCCTTTCATCTCCGCGGCCCCGAGCCTGAGCCTGTGAATAAAATCCGGCCTTGAAATGAGGGAATCAAGGCCCTCCATGGTTTTATCGGTCTTGCCCAGGACTATCTCAAGGGAGGCCAGGATATACCGGGCATAATCACTGCTCGGGGAGTCCGGGCGCTCCCGGAGGAGCGCTCCCATCTCCCTGTATGCGGACTCGTATTCCCCTTTGAGGCACCTGTTGACAAGTATCTCCAGCCTCTCGTTGTAGGCGTATTCGTGGTCCCCTGTGAGCTCAGTTATCTCAACTGCCTGTGTCAGGTATCTCTCAGCCGCGTCCATCTCACCGATTAGCCTGTAGGCCCTGCCAAGGGAGCTGAAAACAAACATTGCCACCTCTGGTCTGCCAGAAACCCGGGCGAGGAGTCTTCTGGCCTTTCTTATGGCCTCGGAGAACATGTTCCTGTAAATGGCCAGGTTGACATCCAACACGGAGAATGCCAGGGGATCTTCCGTTCTCAATCCCCGCATGTATTCGCTGAACTCGGTTATCCTACCAGCGTTGAGCAGTTCCCGACCTTGCCTTATCCTTTCAGGTGTGTCCACCTGAAGATTATGAAGCCTGAGCACAGCTAAGTTCAACTACTGCAAGGACTTAGGCCCCTGACTGTGAGCTCATTGTGAGCTGTTTCACTAAAATAAATGGCTAGAAACAAGGGGCGCGAGATGAATAGCCTGATTTTAGCATTGCTCGTTTCGCAGAATCTCTGGGCGAAGACCTATGGAGGAACAGCTGATGACATGGCCTACGCGGTAATCCAGACATCCGACGGAGGCTATGCAGTCGCGGGATTCACGGAGAGTTTCGGCATCAACAGCGAGTTCCTCATGCTCAAACTGGACAATACAGGAGGCCTTGAATGGGCAAAAACATACGGAGGCGCCTGTGGCGAATTTGTCCATTCCATAGCCCAGACCTCTGATGGCGGCTACATTGCCGCGGCATACACATCCAGTTTCGGCGCTGGTTACGCTGATTTCCTCGTTCTGAAGCTGAACAGCTCAGGGGACCTGGAGTGGGCGAGGACATACGGGGGAACCGACTACGACAGCGCATACTGCATAATCCAGTCCTCTGATGGAGGCTATGTTGTCGTTGGAAACACCCGGAGCTTTGGCGCTGGCAACTGGGACATTCTCATTCTCAAGCTGGCCAGCAATGGCGCTATTTCGTGGGCCAGGGCATTCGGGGGAACGGGCTGGGACAAGGCCTACTCGGTAACCCAGACCACGGACGGTGGCTACGCCATAGCGGGATGGACCATGAGCTTTGGCGCTGGCAGTTACGATATCCTCGTGCTGAAGCTGGACGGCAGTGGCGCGCTTTCCTGGGCAAAGACACTCGGAGGAACGAGCGGGGACAGGGCATACTGCATAACCCGGACCTCTGACGGCGGGGTCGCGGTCGTGGGGGAGACGAGCAGTTTTGGCGGCAGTTGGGATTTCCTCGCGTTCAAGCTCGGTTCCACGGGAGATGTCTCGTGGGCCAGGATATTCACGGGAACAAAACAAGAATACGGGTCAATAACCCAGACCTCTGACGGCGGGTTCGCGGCCGCTGGGTGGACAGACGCTTTCGGCGAGGGCGGCAAGGATTTCTTCTTTCTCAGGCTTGACCCTGGAGGAGACCTCCTGTGGGCCAAAACCTTTGGCGGGCCGAGCGACGACGCGGCCTATTCCCTTGTTCAGACCCCTGACGAAGGCTACGCGGTCGCGGGATACACGAACAGTTTTGGCGCGGGATACGCTGACTTCCTCGTCATGAGGCTTGTGCCGGACGGGAACTACCCTGATTGCGTTGAAGAGTGCCTTCCGCCGATAGTTATTCCGAATCCAGTCGTCTCATCTCCTACCCTAGGAACGGACTGTTCCCCTTCACTATTAGTCCCCACCCCCATGGTTGGTTCACCCACCCCAACGATAACGGACGCGTGCGAGCCCTCCCTTCGCACAGAAGAAGAACCGGGTGCGCCCGGCTCCGGCATAACCTGCAGTCCTGTCCCCGGCGGCGCGCTTTTCGTTTCATCCGGGGACATCCCGATAAGGATATACGCGGCCGATGGCCGGGTAGCGTATGCCGGGGAACTAATGAAGGGCAAAAACCGGATAACCCTTGAGCCCGGGGTCTATCTCTGGGTTGTAGGGGCAGGCACAGAGGCCCGCCCCCCATGTAAAGGCAAGGTGGTTGTAAAATGAAACCCATGGGCCGGCCGGAGAATGTCATACACCTCTCGTTTCCCTTCCGGTCAGCCCGTTTTACTTTTGAAGACAAGAACCAAAAGGAGACTTTATCATGACAGGGCTTTTGATAGGCTTGCTGGTAGCACAGGGGCTCTTCGCGAAGGCCTATGGTGTCAACACCCCCAGTGGCTTCAGGGAAACGATATACTCGGTGATCCAGACCCCTGACGGCGGATTTCTGATAGGAGCGGAGAACGGCAACGACAGCGGCGGCGTGATGACCAAGATAAACCCAAACGGGAGCGTCCTCTGGGCGAATCTGCTCTGGGGAGGCTGGGAATCCTTCACCAAAGTTATCCGCACCACGGATGGGGGCTACGCGGGGGTCATATCCTCCATCGGCGGGGCATTTTCCCATGTCATGAAGGTCAACTCAGCGGGGACATTCCAATGGTCTTATGGTTACGAGTGGTGGAGTAACATAGAGCTGTGGAGCCTCGTCCAGACCACGGACGGAGGTTATGCTGTTGGGGGATGGGGATGGGCCTCTGGCGGCAATACCGATCCCATAATAGTAAAGCTCTCTTCCACCGGAGCGGTTCAGTGGGCCAGGAGCATCGGAGGCGCTGATCTCCCGGAGCTGGACTACGCGTATTCCATGGTCCTGACATCTGATTTGGGCTATGCCATACTGGGAGAAAGGAGCAATGGCGACCTCATCCTGGTAAAGTTGAGCTCCGCGCCCGCGGTTCAGTGGGCCGTTTCATTTGGGGGCCCATACTACGAGGACTGTCATTCACCCAACGCGCTCATCCAGACGACTGACGGGGGTTACGCCATCGCGGCTTCCACCCAGAGCTACGGCGCTGGGGATTATGACTGGCTTATTGTTAAACTTGACGGATCAGGGAGCCTTGTGTGGGCAAAGACACTTGGCGGAACCGGCGATGACCAGGCCGCGGGAATCACCCAGACCGCGGACGGCGGTTATGTGGTTTGCGGGAGCACAGGGAGCTACGGTGCTGGCAGTTGGGACCTCATGGTGGTCAGGCTTGACGGCTCAGGGAACCTCCTCTGGTCAAGGACATTCGGAGGGACGGATTCTGACGGGGCCTACTCCGTGATACAGACCTCGGACGGAGGGTTCGCGCTCGGTGGTTACACATACAGCTTCGGCGCCGGTGGCCAGGATTGGCTCCTCATGAGGCTTGACGCCAACGGGAATTATCCGGATTGCGTCCTGGACTGCGTGCCCACAGCTAACAATGTTTCTCCCAGCGTGTTATCTATATCAGTTTCCTTGACCCCCCAGACTGTCACCAGATTTAGCGATGATGCGCCTGTCTCACACACGCCAGCGGTGGCTGATGTCTGCACGCCCCTTTACGCGGAAGAGGAGGAACATGGCCCCGGTTCACGCGTGGTGTGTTCGCCCCTTTCCGGTGCCGCGCTCTTCCTTTCACATGAGGAAATTTCCTTGAACATATACGCGTCTGACGGCCGCCTCATCTATTCAGGGCAACTCCAAAAAGGCGAGAACAGGATAGGCCTTGAAACCGGCGTTTATTTCTGGAAAGCCGGGGCATACAAAGGCAAGGCAGTGGTAAGATGAGGATCCCCTTTGGAATAAACGAAACCCATGGGCCGGCCGGGGACTCATTGCACCTCCCGTTTCCCTTCCGGCCGGCCCGGCTTATCTTTGAAGACAAAAACCATAAGGAGGTTTCATCATGTTAGAGCTTTTACTGATAACAGCGCTGAACGGAACCTGGCCCATGTGGGGCGGTGAACCCACACACCAGGCCCTGCAGGGCATGAAGGGTGCCATGGTAACGGCGCCGGCCGTGAAGTGGAGCTTCCCGGTGGGCGCGCCGGTGGAGTGGCAGTTCGCTTCCATAATGGATGTGGACGGTGATGCCGTCATGGAGGTTGTAATGGGAGGCTGGGACGACACGGTCTATTGCCTAACTGGCACGAACGGGACCGTGGAGTGGAAATTCAAAACGGGTGGCAGGATCACCTCGTCTCCAGCGATTGGCGATGTGGACGGCGATGGCCAGGTGGAGGTTGTGATAGGCAGTTGCGACGACAGCGTGTATTGCCTCTCTGGCGCGTCAGGTGCTAGGGAATGGGCCTTTGGCACCGGGGACAGCGTGACATCCTCACCGGTGATAGCGGATGTGGACGGGGACGGATTCGTGGAGGTCGTCATAGGCAGCTGTGACCACAAGGTCTACTGTCTCAGGGGCACGGACGGAACCCAGAAGTGGGCTTTCACGACCGGGGATCAGGTCTGGTCGTCGCCCGCGGTCGCTGATGTGGACGGCGGCGGGGACATGGAGGTTCTCGTAGGGAGCTGGGACTACAGGGTCTATTGCCTGCGGGGAAATGGGGGCACCCAGAAGTGGTCTTTCCTGGCTGGTTGGGGAATCCACTCTTCCCCGACCATAGCCGACCTTGACGGTGATGGCCAGGTGGAGGTGGTGGCTGGGAGCTTTGATGGCAAGATCTATTGTCTCAGGGGCACGGACGGAACCCAGAAGTGGGCTTTCACGACCGGAAGCTGGGTGTATTCCTCAGCGGCTGTTGGGAATTGCGATGGGGACGCCGAGCTTGAGGTATTGATTGGTAGTTATGATGACAGGGTCTATTGCCTTAGAGGGACTACGGGCACGATGCAGTGGTCATACACCAAACCCAGCAACATGCACACACCTGGCTCCTTCGCGGATGTGGACGGCGACGGCCTGCTGGAGGCTCTCGTTTCCGAGGAATACGCGGACACCCTCTACTGCCTGAACGCGGAGGACGGCTCTGTGCTCTGGAAGAAGTGGCTCTCCGTGGATGTTCACTCGCCCATAACCGGGGACATAGACGGCGATGGATGTATAGAGATAATAACCGGGGTTGCTGGCACCCAGAACAGGATATACGCGCTGGACGACGGCTCTGCTTCGGGGTGTGGCTCACTTGACCTGGCGGAAAGCCAGAGCCTTCCCGGCCCAGAGTTCAGGGCAATTGGCAGGGGCCTCTACCTCTTCCTGCCCTCGGATGTCCAAGTTTCCCTCTCGCTCTACGACGCGGGGGGCCGGCTCGTCCAGAACCTTTACGAAGGCATCCTTGAGGCCGGGGAACACGAAATAGAGCTGGGCGACCACGGGGGGTCGCCCCTACAAAAGGGCGTCTATATTGCCGTTCTCAGACACCCGGAGGGAACGAAAGCCATCAAGATCGTGAGATAAAAGGGATTTTATCATGTAAGGCTCTTTGATTTTCATGGTGTCCTGCAGGTTAATAACTCTGAAGAGAAGCATGCCTCACTACGGAGATTGAGGCCTTTGAGAGGGACGAGGCCGCGAGCTCAGTATGATGGAGGGTAAAATCAACCCTTGAATACGCCCGCGAGCCTGGAAAAGCCGCTGAATACCTGACATCAGAGGAACGCGGGGAGATAATGTCCCTCATCTTTGATGAGATCATCCTTGAGGACCACGGAGATCGCTGGATCGCTGGGTTGTCCAGCTAAGAGGCGCCCTGCCTTGCTCAGGGGAAGGCCCCGGGGCCAGGAAGCCATCCCTGTTTTTGCTACCCCCTACCGGAAAGCCAAATTTATTCGGCAAACGAAAAGCCCCGGCGCGAACCGGGGCCTGTATCTATCAGGATCCATGAACCTATTTCACGGTCACGAACTTTGTCCTCGCGGTCTGGTCGCCAGCCTCCAGGATGGCGAAGAATGTCCCGGAGCCAGAGGGTGCGAACTCAACCCTGTTCATGCCTTCCTTGTAATTGCCGGAGAGGTCGCGAACCAGCGCGCCCTTGACATCGTATACCTTCAGGCTCGCGAAACCGGCCTGGGGCAGGACAAAGGAAAGGGTGGTTCTTCCCGCGCCCGGAAGGGCCTTGAACTCCATTGGGAGGGGCCTCGGCGCGCTCTCGGCTATATCCGTCCAGTCCATCCTGTCAAACCAGACATCAAAGTTGTCGTCTATGTATGCAATGCCGTAGGCGCCAGCGGCTCCCAGGTAGTCAATGGAGATCTTGTAGTTTATATAGGCGTCGTGGTCCCCGAGGGATTGCCTGGCGTCCCAAGTACCGGAGGGATATCCCCTGTGGGAGTAGTTGACCACCTCAGGAGCGGCGCCGGAGAAGGTTGAAAAGCTCAAGTGCCAGCCATCGTTGCCCCGGCCAGTGACATCCATTGAGCCCGCGGAGTCAGCGTATATACTTCCGCCACCATAGCTCCAGTTGGTGCCGTCGTCGTAGGTTATGGCGTAATAAAGGGTGTAGTTGGGTTGTTCGTAGAAGATGATCACGGTATCCCCGTGCATGGCTATGGCTGTGGAGAAGAAAGAGGCGCTGTGGACCGTCGCCAGGTTATTGTGGTATTCCCAGACTCCGCCGCCTCTCGCGGCCGCGCAGAGCTGGTCTGATGTGTTTATGTAGCTGAGCCAAAGGTAGTGCTGAGAACCGCTCATCCAGCCATAATCCATGTCAAGCCCCCTGCTCGCGTTCGTTATGGAGGAGTTGATTGGGGTCCATGTGGAGCCATCGTTGTTGGACCAGGAATAGAGCAGGGCGTTATTCGCGTCAATTACCCCGTAATAGAGCTCGCCAATGCCCGCCCTGTGGGTCTCCAGGTTCACCTCAAGGATGTTGGCTGAGCTGGTTATCGCCTCAACGAAGCCGAAACCGCTGTCATAGCTGCCGTTGTTCTCGTTGAATCTCCTTATCCAGGCGGTGTTGCTATAGGAGCTAGCGTAGCCCACATATATGTAGCCGGCGTATTCGGTAGCGTCAACATCAGCCAGGACATAGCTATCGGCGAGGTTCCACCTGTATGTCTCTGACCAGGAGCTCCCGCCATCGGTTGACATGTTGAGTGTCCAGCATGTATCCGCGCCGTTTGAGCCCCTGGCAACGATGAACAGGTTGTTGTTGCCCATGGCCTTGACCAGCTCAATTCCGCTGATGTCATAGGCCGAGGCGGTCACCTGCACATCCGCACCCCACTTTGGGCTTTCGGTCTCTATGGGCACGCGCCAGGATATCCCCAGGCACATGTCGCCCATCTCGGATTCCAGGACCTCTATGGCGGATATGGCCTCCGCGTATTTCCCGGAGTTCCAGAGATACTCGGCCTGCGTCATCTCATCGGTGTGGACGCCGGCCCTTTCCAGGTCTATCGCCGCGTTGTCTCTCGTGGCCTGGTCCATCCCGGAGAGGTGGTCTGCGGCACTACCGGCCCAGACCACGCCCGCGGAGAGGATCAGCGCCAGAGGATCAGCGCCATCAGGGTATTTGTTTTGGACATGATGTCCTCCTACTTGTTAGGGTAAGATAGAAAATATACAGCCCGGCCGCGCGGAGATTCAAACTAGCTATCGCAATATTTCCCGAAGCCGAGTCCTGTGCGCTGTTCTTTCACCTGAGCCGCGCGGTTCCTTATAATTTAACCATGACCGAGAGGCCCTGTTTCGTTCACGAGACCGCGATAGTTGACCAGCCATGCGAGATAGGTAGCGGGACAAAGATATGGCACTTCTCCCATGTGATGGCCGGAGCAAGGATAGGCAAGGATTGCGTTATCGGCCAGAACTGCTTTATAGGCTCACGGGCCGTCCTGGGCAATGGTGTCAAGCTCCAGAACAATGTGTCGGTCTATGACCTGGTGACCCTTGAGGATCATGTCTTCGTGGGGCCATCCGCGGTCTTCACCAATGACCTGAACCCCAGGGCAAAGTATCCGAAAGGGGGCCAGTGGGTTCCAACCCTGGTCAGGGAGGGCGCGAGCATCGGCGCTAACTCAACAATACTATGCGGCATAACAATAGGTAGGTGGGCAATGGTCGGCGCTGGAGCGGTGGTTGTCAAGGATGTTCCGGACTACGGCATAGTCGTCGGAAATCCAGCAAGACTCGTTGGATATATATGCGAGTGCGGTCTCAGGCTCACGCTCTCCGGAGACGAAACGGCCTGTTCCTGCGGCAGGAAATATCGCCTGGAAAATGGAATGCTCCGGCAGATTGCCGGTTGAGCCTGAAGGTAGGCGCGCTTTATAATTATCTCTAGATAACAAAGGAGAACTCAGATGTTGACGAACATCCTCTTGCTTGGAACCATCGGAGGCATAGGCCTCTCTTCGTATACCCCCAACCCGGCCCCTGAGCTCGCGAACCCTAACACCGAATACGCCATCCTGGTCTTCGGGGACAGGGTTATGGACGACCAGAGGATCGCGCTCACGAACATGGGCATCACCCTGTTCAATTACATACCTGACAACGCTTTCCTGGCAAGAGTTCCTCTGGACAAAAGGAAAGATGTCCTTTCGCTCGGTTTTGTGTCTGAGATAATCCCATATCATCCGGCTTACAGGATCCAGCCAGGGACAGGCTCGGTTGACCACGCTAACCCGAAATACCTGGAGAACTGCTATCTCCTGGTCAACTTCTTCCCTGGAGCGAATACTGCTTCAGCAAAGGCGAAATTCATCGGCCTGGGCGCGGAGATCCTCTTTTCCTCGGAGGGATACGAGCCAAGGATGAGGCTTGTGGTTCCATGGGCAAAAGCGTTGGACGCCATCCGTGAGATAGCCAGGACAGAGGGCGTGATGTGGGTCCAGGAGGAGCCGGAGAGCTACATCCTGAACAACAACACCCGTTGGTCTTTCCAGACCCACACCCAGGGAGACAGCCTCGTTTGGCGCCATGGGCTTCACGGCGAGGGCCAGGTCATAGGCATGCTTGACTCTGGCCTGGATTACTTCCACTGCTTCTTCATTGACCCGAGCAACCCCATAGGCCCGAACCACAGAAAGGTTCCCTTCTACCTGGTCTATAACTCCTCCGGGGACGACTTTGCCTCCTGCGATCAGGACCACGGGACGCATGTGGCTGGCACCGCCGCGGGTTACGACCTGAACGGCGCCAAGAACGACACATGCGGCATGGCTTACATGGCGAAGATAGGCTGTGGCGATGTCCAGGGCAACGATTCCTGGTCATGCTTCTCAGGTTCCCTGGACATAAATACCGACCTCTACACCATATACTCTGATTTCTACGGCTACGACGCCAGGGTGATGACCAACTCCTGGGGCGCGTCTTCCACCACTTATGACACATACGCGAGGGATGTTGACAGGTTCATGCACGACAACCCGGACGCTCTGGTCGTATTCGCGGCTGGCAACTCCGGCCCCGGCTACCACACGGTTGGGACACCAGCTTGCTCAAAGAATTGCGTCGCGGTTGGAGCAACAGGGGCTTTCCCATCAGACGAGGCCATAGCCAGCTATTCAAGCAGGGGCCCTGCCAACGACAGCAGGATAAAGCCGGCCGTGACCGCGCCTGGAGGCGACGGGAGCTATTACATAAACTCAGCGGACAACAACCCGAACCAGCAACCCACATGCAACATCCAGGGCAACCCCTTCATGGGAACCAGCATGGCCACGCCTGTTGTGGCTGGCGCCGCGGCTATAGTCAGACAATACTATACCGAGGGCTGGTATCCGACGGGTTCACCGGTTCCCGGCAACGGATTCATCCCTCAGGGCTCTCTGATAAAGGCAACGCTAATAGCCTCAGCCGTCCGGATGACGAGCGTCTCAACCTACCCCATAGACAGCACCCAGGGATTCGGCAGGATACTTTTGGATGAGGCCCTCTACTTTGGCGGGGACGAGACCAGAGTCAAGGAGATGTTCGTGGTTGACGAGAGAACAGGGCTCTCCACAGGAGGCCAGCACCAGTATCAGGTCAATATTGACGATCCCTCGCAAGGCTTCAAGGCTGTCCTGGTATGGACGGACGCGCCCGCGGCAACAGGCGCGAACCCAGCGATAATCAACAACCTTGACCTTGAGGTCATGACCCCCGGAGGCACCCTTTATCGCGGTAATAACCTCTCTAACTACGAGTCCCAACCCGGCGGTTCGGCTGACACCAGGAATGTTGAAGAGATGGTCAGAACATCAACGGCTGAGACGGGAACCTACACAGTGATAATAAAGGGGACAAATATTCCCCAGGGGCCACAACCCTACAGCCTGATAGTCCTCGCTGGCCTGGCGAACGTGCCAGTCTACGAGAGGGGGCCCGTGCCGGGCAAACTCACCCTGAAGAGCCCGGGGATCATCATGGGCAAGGGAACCTTGAGCTTCAGCCTGCCAAAGGAATCAGAAACGAAGCTCTCGCTCTACGACGCGGCCGGGAGGCAGGTCGCTGTCCTCGCTGAAGGCAGGATGGAAGCCGGGACCTACACCGTGGACCTGGACGCCACGGCCCTGGGCCAGGGGGTCTATTTCCTGCGGCTGGTGGCTGGCAAGGAATCCCTGGTCGCGAAGACCGTGCTGGTGAGATAGGAATCAAAAGGGTATCTGGTCTGGCAAGATCCCGGAGCTAGTTGTTGTAGCTTGGTTGCTCAATTGCGGCCAAAAGGTCTTTCATCGCGTTCTTCTTCGGGTATAGTTGAGTAAAATCGGCTAAAAATGGCATTGTTTAGCCCAGAAGACATTCTTTGGCCCGGGCCGTTCCTTTGCATGATAATATGCTTATGAGAAAGGCGGTAATCGCCGCATTTTTTGGTCTTCTGCTCATTGATTGCACTCCGCAAAAAGGGCTTGGACAACCCCTTGAGCTCATGCTCTACGGGGCCGAACGCAAGCTCAAGGAGGGAGACCCCCGCGGGGCAATAGAGACATACAAAGAGATAATCCGGGCCGCGGACGCGCCCGAGGCCTGGTTCGGCATGTCAGAGGCATACCTGGCCCTATCTGATACGGACAGCGCTATAGCCTCCTACTTCAGGGGAATACTCACGCATGAAGAGCGGGATCAGTCCAACCCCTACTACTGGATGCGAACAGGCTACTGGTATGGAAGAACCGGAGAAAAGGACAAGGCCCTGGCCGCGTTTGAAAAGGCTTTGTCATTGAATCCGGACGACGCGAAGGCCTGGAATAACATCGGAGTTGTTCATTACGATAACGGCAAATACGACAAGGCGATCCCCTGTTTCAAAAAGGCCATAGCGCTTGACCCTAACGACCAGAGGTTCTGGTATAATCTTGGCCTTGCCTATTACCACATAGGGGCATACGACGATGCCATAACCGCCTACAACGCCTCACTGCACATAATAGAGGGAAACGCAAAGGTGTGGAACGACCTGGGCGTCGCGTTCAGGTTCAAGGGCGAGTGGGATAAGGCCCTGAGGTGCTACGACAGGGCTCTCGCGCTCTCGCCGGAGGACCCGGACATATGGTTCAACAAGGGGCTTCTCCTGAACAGAATGGAAAAGGACGAAGAGGCCATGTATTGCTTCATGAAGTGGGCTGAGTTTGCTGTCTCCTGGAAGGCTTATCTGTATGCGGGGAAAAAGGCCGTTGACCTGAAAAAATTCCCCTTAGCCTGGACATTGCTGGACAAGGCTCTTTACTACAAGCCGGTGAGTTCCGCGGTCTGGTCAGCAAGGGTCTATGCTGGCTGGAAAGAGGGGAGCGTGGCCAGGGCGAGGGAGGAACGAGCCGCGTCCGGGAGGTATCTCAGCGAGAAATCAGTGAACGAGGTCCGGCTGGCGGCACGGAAAGCGGTCTCGCTGCTGGCTCTGAGAATCAGGGCTGTTTGCCACTGAATCGCTTTTGTGCGAGCTTGACAAAAAGCTTTATATTTTTAGTAGCGATCGGGAGGCGCCAAAGGACGATAGTATGAGCTACCGAACAAGTAAAAACAAATGGGTAGTGGGGCTGTGGATAGTCCTCGGACTCCTGGCCCCTGAGCTCGCGGCCCAGGACACCCTCATCGTGAACCTGTCCCTGAGAACGACGGCCTTCTCCGAGGAGAAATCCGCGGGCTACTACGACCTTTCTATCCCAACCAGCTCCTTTTCATCCGGAACCTACTTCATTAGACTTGGGACCACGAACAAGGCCAAAACCGAGAAGATCATCCTGAGGTAAATGAAATGAACGAAAGGGGCCGGGTTCTATTTGTGTATAGGGGGCCTGGCCCCTATCTTCATCTTCAAGAGGTATAAACATGAATGGGTTCCTTGTTCTTGCGGCTCTGGGCCAGTGGAACTGGTATGTGGATCTCCTCTATGTTCCTGATAATAAAGCTTTGCTTGCTGGTATACTTGTAGATTCCAACGACTACCCTGTTCTGATCCTCAAGAAAAGCCCGGAAATGGAATGGATCTGCTTCTGGTGGAAGGACACGGCCTGGAGTGTGGACACCCTTCCCTCGTTGATAGGGGAGGGGGCATGTGGCCGGGCCCTTGGTGCTTTATGGGCAATGGCGATAGCCTCTGGATGGTACAGTGGGATGTATTTGCCAATCCCTATGGATACAGGTTCTACCACGGCATCGGAGATACATGGGATACCTTACCCAGCCTTCCGGACACCGCTTCCCATGGTATGGGAATTCCGGATGTCTTCCTGGATTCCTTTGGCCTTCCCACCGTTGTGAATTATCACTTTGTTGGTGGTCTCAGGGGAGTGGTGGTTTACCGGTTCAGGGATGAAGCCTGGCAGATGACGGAATGGATAGAGCCTTCCCCCTCTGGTTCATTCATAGAGGCTCAGGAGGGTTCGGATCGGAATCTCCACATCTTGACTCTGACAGCCCGCAGCCTTTTGCACGCGAGCAACGAGACCGGCATCTGGATCTGGGAGCTGATTGATTCCGTTGCTGGTGGCAGCTTCTTTGAGTCATCAGCCTGGATGTTCATAGACCAGCATGATCAGCTCCATGTCTTCTACGCTCCCTGGATAGACTCACTTGGCACAAGACAGGTGAGATACGCTTTCAGGGATACCTTCAAGCAGTGGCAGATAGTGGACACTTCAATAGCCTGGACAGGGGTCATGTCCAACCATGTTGTTGATGGAAACGGAATAATCCACTTCGCGTGCGTGGACAAACCTGCGATCTACCACTGGCACAAGACCGCGGGACAGCCGGGGCTATGGGAAAAAACCTTGATAACCGGAGGAACCGGCGGCGAAATCTCTGTATTATACATGGCCATAGACAAACAGGGTTATCTCCACCTAGGGCACCAAAGCTCCGTGGACAACAACATCTACTATGCCACCACGAACCCGGAAATCAGGATAACCGAATCCCCACCTGAACCGAAACCTAGCCTGGTTCTTATCCCGGCAACCCGTGGCTTTTGGATAACAGGCTGCTCAGGCGAGGCGATGATCTACGATCCGGCCGGCCGCCTGGTTCTCAAAAAGGAAATAAGGGGCAAAACCCTGATAAACCCACTGAGACCGGGGGTTTATTTCGTGGTTGCGGGAAAGGAAAGAGGAAGGGTAGCTGTGCGTTAGCGATTTTTTGATCTTTTCCCAACGATCACCCGGTTTATCACCCAGAGAATCAGGCCAGCAACGACCCACTGCGCGACCGCGGTCGCGATGGTGAACTTTCCGAAGGGATTCCACCAGGCCTCGCCCCAGCTCAGTGATTGCCAGAACCACCAGGCCATGAGAACAACGAATGATACCGGGACAGCACCAACGAGAAAAACCCAGAGGAACCACGCGGGGACGGGAAAATCCGAGACGGCGTTTATCTTCTCGGACATTCTCTTTATGCCGTATTTCAGGGAGGCTAAGACGAAGAACACGCCTGAAAGTAGCAGTCCCAGGCCCCACGCCCAGTCCTGGTTCTTGAAAAAGTCCACGGAAAGGGCCGAGGGGATACCGAGCAGAAACATTACCGAGCCAACAAGCCATGTTGCCTTCCCCCTCGGAACGCCCCAGTCCATCACCACGCGGACCGGCAGTTCAACCAGGGATATGAGGGAAGCGACCGCCGCGAGAAAAAGGCCCAGGAAGAAGAGTATCGCGAGGATGTTTCCCAGGGGCAGGCGGGTCAGGAGAACGGGGAGCCAGACGAACGAGAGCCCCTCGTTTCCCGACGCGAGGGCACCCAGTGCCTCCTGGTGCGAGAGAAAGACGAATACCGTTGGTATTATAGCTATCCCAGCGACCAGTGAGGCTATATTGTCCGAGAGACCTATAACCAGGGAGTTCAGGGCTATATCCTCCTTTTCCTTGGTATATACAGCGTAGGTCAGCAGGAGGCCCCAGCCCGCGCCTATGCTCCACGCGGATTGGGTGAACCCAGCGAGCCATGTTTTCGGGGATAGGAGAAACTCCTGTTTTACCGAGAAGAGATAAACAAGCCCCTTTGACGCACCGGGGAAGGTCAAAACCGCTACGGCCAGTATTACTAGTATGACGAAGAGAGCGGGCATCATTATGGTGTTGGCGAGCTCAATGCCTCTGGCTATTCCTCTTGCTACTATAACCAGAACCAGGCCAAGGGAAATCGCCTGAAAAAGAATTGCCCAGGGCGTCCCAGCGAAGCCGTCCCATATGGCCTGCGCGTTAAGGGCATCCAATCCAGAAAATCCAGGCCAGATGCTCATCACCAGGTATTTCAGGCACCAACCAGTAACAACCGCGTAGTAAATGGCTATAGCGGTTGAAACGAGGGCGACAAAACCCCCTATCCAGCCGTTGTCTTTCCCCAGGATTTCGCTGAATGTCGCCACAACACCCCTTCGGGTGTGCCTCCCGAGGACCATCTCCGCGAGGAGCAGGGGAAAAGACCAGACCAGAAGCGCTATCATCCAGGTTATCACGAGGGCGCCACCGCCTTCGGAACCAGCGACCCTGGGAAAACGCCATATGTTGCCCGTGCCCATTGCCATGCCCAAGGATGCGAGAATGAAACCCATCCGGGTGGTGAATTGCTCTTTCTTGGCCATGAGGGAAAATTATATAGGGGGCGAAGGCCTGGAGGCGAGACATGTTGTCGCCCATATAATCCACACCGGGAAAGGTTTCGCGTTCATGCAGGATTTTATCCGGGAAGCGGGAACAAGCAACCAGCAACTAAGCTATCCCACCTGCTCTATAAGATTGGCCTCTCGCATTGCCAGGAAGAGGTCTCGGAAATCCTCCTCGTTTATGGAAGGATATTCTGCCATGAGAAACTCCATTATCTCCCGGAAACTTCGCCGGCCGTTCGTCAGGAATATGGCCTCAATCACTCCCCTGGCATATTCGGGGTCCCTGCTTATGCGTTCCATGAAAATCCGGTGCCTTTCCGGGTTATCCGCGAAGAACCTCCGCATGTAAAGTGGAGCCTTGAAATTTCTCCTGTAAACCGGACCGCCAACCGTGAAGAAAAGGTCCTCTATGCCAAACTTGCCGGCCAGCTCCGCGAAACCCTCATCCACATCAGCGACTACCTTGTATGGTTCTTCCCTTGTCACCGCGTATGAGAGCGCGCCCTCCCTTCTCTGGGACCACAGGAGGGCCATTCTTTCCGGTGAGGCTGTCCCGCTCTCAGCCGCCAGGTCGTTTTCGGCCGTGTCAATGAGGGATTTTATCACCTTCCTTACCATGTCATGTTCCCACGAAACCAGCCAGATAGCGGCCGAGGCGATCGCGCCCACAAGTGCCATCTCGTCGGGTGAAACCTTGTCCGGCGTGTCCTGGGAGGAGTGGTAGTATAGATCGGGCCAATGGCCTATCATGGTGGTGGGGACACCGATGGAGGGGTCAGAGAGGATGTAGTGGTCAGAACCGCCACGAAAGTCCTGTCTTTTGAAGGCCCAGCCATCCGGGAGCTTCGCGAGCCTTGAGCTGACGAACTCCTTTAAAAGGGCCTCTATCAGGTAGCCGAGGAAACAGGGCAGGCTCCACGGGCCCGGTTCTATTATCAGCGGGCCTCTCGTTTTCTCCTGGTTCTCCCCAACCATGTCAAGGTTTATTCCAGAGAGGAATCTTCTGACCATGTCGGGCCTTTCATGCGCCAGGGCAACTGTCCCGAACATCTCCGGAACCCAGAGAAATGTTATACTTTTAGCTGGCCGGGATAAATCGCCGTTCGTTATGAGCTTTTGAAAAGTAATAGCCATCTCCGCGGCAAGGGCCGCGCCAGAGGCATTGTCATTCGCGCCCGGCGATGGATGGCACAGGTGCGAGACCACGACCAATCCGTCGGGGTCCTTGCCGGGGACCCTCGCAATGAGGACCCTTCCGGTGCCCTTGAAGTTCTCGGCCTCAACGCTTATTTCAACCTCCAGGGGGTTCCTGCTCAGTCGCCTCCTGATGTCCCTGGCCGCGCGGTGGGTGATCGTGAATCCAGCGCCCTTCTTGCCCATGTTCGGGAACATGCCGGCGTATGAGTAGAGGTCCTGAACCTGCAGTTTTGTCCTACCTATGGATTTGTCCTCCGCGGGCAGGAAATCAAAAAGCACGCACACGGCTCCGTGTTTCTCAATAGCTAGTGGACAAACCATCACCGGGTGGCCCGTCGCGAGAACAACCTTGCCCCTGACATCCTTTGAATAGTCGCTTTCCTTTGTTCCAGAACCAACGCTAACGAGGGGAAACCTGCCCTGGAGTGAGGATGAACCAGGAACCAGACATATCGGGTTTTCGGAGTAATCGCAGATAACGATGGGTTTTTTGCCCAGAAGAACAACCCTGCCGCCCCTGGCCTCCCAGGCTGGCGGCATTCTCCATGTCCAGTAATCCGTTTCTCCGTCAAATGGAAATTCAAATGTCTCGGTCTCAATCCCGGCCAAGTCCATCTGCCCCTTCAGGAAAGAAAAGGCCGCGTCGTAGCCGGATGACCCCCTTATCCTGTGAAACTCCACCAGGGATTGGACAAATTCCATGGCCCTCCCGCGATTCAGGTTTTGCAGGAAGAACTTTATCTCCCTGATCATTTGCCCGAAATTATAGCTTCTTTGCTAATACCTGGTCAACCACCCGCGGCAAAAGGGGCTAGCATGGTTTTCTTGTTAACCGGATCGTGGTTGCGTGGCAATCAATTCGCGCATTATCCTATATGGCCTTTTGACGACCAGTCTCAGGGAAAGAGGAGATCTAACCATTACAATGGATGGACCAGTTGCATCCGGGAAAAGCACCAAGGCCCGGGAAATAGCCCACAGGCTTGGGCTTCGTGTGTTTGATACCGGCGCGACATACCGGGCACTTGCCCTTGCAGTCCTGATGAGGGGGGCAGATCCTGACTCGGAGGAAGATGTGCTTTCCGTCCTGGAGAGCTCTGATATAGCGATCAAATGGCGCGGGAAAAACTGCTTCGCGTGGCTAAACGGCAGTGATGTTTCCGGAAAGATAAGGACTCCGGAGGTATCCGATTACGCGAGCAGGTTGAGCGTCCATTCCCGGGTTAGACAGCGCTTGGTTCAACTGCAAAGACGGCTCGCGGGAAGGGGCATAGTTGCGGAGGGAAGGGATGCTGGCACGGTGATATTTCCGGATGCGGATTTCAAGGTTTATCTGGACGCGAGCCTGCACGAGAGGGCCAGAAGGAGATTGCTGGACTACAGGAAGGCCGGATTGGGCGAAAAGAGCCTTGATGATGTCATAGCAGAAACCGAGGCCAGGGACAGGAGAGACAGCCAGAGAAAGGATTCGCCGCTGAGAATCCCGGAGGGTGCCTTCGTTCTCTCGTCTGACGATGAGCCAATAGAGAAACAGGTGGAAACGATAATACGTGCTCTTGAGGAAAAGGTTGGCAGATTTCAGGGGGACAGACTCCTCTGGAGGGTATGCTGGATCCTGAGCTGGCCGTTCTGGTATCTGATCTGGGGGTTGAAGGTTGAGGGGAGAAAAAACATACCCGGAGGCCCCTGCATAATAGCGCCCAACCACACAACGATGTGGGACCCGCCCATGGTTGGTGCCGCGGCCAAAAGGGAGCTCCATTACCTCGCAAAAGAGGACATATTCGTGTGGTGGCTCTCTTGGCTGATAAGAATATTCAACGCTCTGAAGATAAAACGCTCTGCGGGCGCGAAGGGCGCGTTTGAGGAGGCGCTTAAGGTTCTGAGACGGGGGGGTTGTGTCGTGATGTATCCTGAGGGAACCAGGAACAAGACCACCTCGCCACTACTCCCGTTCAAGCTGGGACCCGCGCTACTATCGCAGTTATCCGGCGCGCCAATAGTGCCGTGCTACTCAACCAGGCACAAAACGCCCCTGAGACCGTTGAGGTGGTTACTCAGAAAACCGCGGCTAACCTACAGGTTCGGCGAGGCCATCTGGCCCCAGAGCTACCCGCCGGGCAGAAAGGGCATGGTTGAGATCACCAGGGATTTAAGGAAGGAAATTCTCGCGCTTGGAGGTATGGCGGATGAGGATTAGAATAGCCGAGGAAGCGGGGTTCTGCTTTGGCGTCCAGCGCGCCCTGGACATCATAGCCCGGTCAAGGGCAGAGGGCAAGGAGCTGTCAACCCTGGGGCCAATAATCCACAACCCGCAGGTCGTTGAAAGCCTCTCCAAGCAAGGCATAGAGAGCATAGATGGCCTCTCCGAGGCAAAGACACACTATGTCGTGGTGAGGAGCCACGGCGTTCCACCTGAGGTCTACGAAGAGGCCAGGAGGAGGGGAACGGAGATAATTGATGCCACCTGCCCCTTCGTCAAGACGGCCCAGGATGTCGCGAGATTGCTGGCCTCTGAGGGCTATCAGGTCGTTGTCGTAGGAAAGGAGCATCATCCGGAGGTCATGGGCCTGGTTGGCCACGCGGGGGGCAGGGCAACGGTGGTGGATGACCCGGCCGCGGTGTCTGGTGCGCTCTTCTCAAGGAGAATAGGCGTTCTGGCGCAGACCACCATGAGATACGAGATCTTCGCTGAGGTGGTCTCGGAACTCCTCAAGAAAGCAAGGGAGGTGAGGGCGTTCAACACGATATGCTACACGACCCGCAGGCGTCAGGAATCAACGCGAGAGCTCGCGCGGCAGGTTGACCTGATGATCGTGGTGGGGGGTAAAAATTCTTCAAACACTACCAGGTTATACGAGATATGCGCCGACATGGGGGTCACAACCTACCACATAGAGGGTCCTGAGGAAATAGACCCGAAGTGGCTGGAAGGTATCCAGGAGGTGGGCATAACTGCTGGTGCTTCAACCCCACCAGAGGTGGTGAAAGAGGTTGTAAAACAAATAGAGAAAATAGCGAAGACAAAGGAGGAAGTGCGGTGATCCCATTCATCAACGGAAAACAAATCCCTTCAAAGGAGGACCAATCTTGACATGCCAGATGACAGAGATGCTGTAAGAGAAGGAGGAACCATATCAGACGATGAGTTCATGAAGCTCATACAGGACCAGCCGGCGACCGAGGCCCTCAGGATAAACGAGGTCGTTGAGGGAACGGTCGTGAAGGTCACCAAGACAGAAGCCTTCATTGACATAGGCTCAAAGAGCGAGGGTGTCCTATCCCTGTCGGAGTTCAAGGACGAGGAGATAAAGCCAGGAGACAAGCTGAAGGTATATGTGGAATATGTGGAGCCCGGAGAGGGCCTCATCAAGCTCTCAAAGGACAAAGCGGACTTTCTCCTCGCCTGGGACAAGATAAAAGAGGCATACCAGGACAACCTGACCGTGGACGCCAGGGTAATAAGACAGGTAAAAGGAGGCTTCATCGTTGAGGTCTTCGGTGTTGAGGCGTTCATGCCAGGCTCTCAGGTGGATACCCGGAAGATACGTAACTTCGGCGCTTTCCTGGGCAAGTCTGTCCCGGTAAAGGTCATAAAGCTCAACAAGCTCAGGAAGAACATAGTGGTCTCCCGCAAGGAGGTCATAGAAGAAGACCTGGAGCGCGCGAGGGCCAGGCTCATGGAGATACAGCCGGAAACGGTCGTGGAAGGCATCGTGAAGACCATAACCGAGTTCGGCGTCTTCGTTGATGTGGGCGGAATAGACGGACTCATCCACATATCTGACCTCTCCTGGACGCGCGTCCATGACCCGAAGGATGTCGTGACGCCGGGGGAAAGGGTGAGGGTAAAGGTTCTCTCGGTGGACCCGGAGAATATGAAGCTCGCGCTCGGCCTCAAGCACATGACGCCCCACCCGTGGGAGCGTATAGCCGAGAAATATCCCATAGGTTCAAAGGTAAAGGGCAGGGTTACGAGCCTGGTTGAGTTCGGCGCGTTCGTGGAGCTGGAGCCCGGCGTTGAGGGCCTGATTCACATCTCGGAGATGATCTGGGGAAGGCCACCAGCCCATCCCAGGGACATCCTCCAGCCAGACCAAGAGGTAGAGGCCATAGTTCTGAATGTGGACATTGACCGCCAGCGCATATCCCTTGGCCTGAAACAGGCCACACCTGATCCTTGGGCAGACATAGAGAAGCGGTATCCGGTTGACTCTGAGGTTGAGGGCGTTGTCCAGGATTTTGACGGCTATGGTGCCTACATTGAGATAGACAAGGGTGTCCAGGGCTACCTGCACATATCAAACATATCGTGGACAAAACGTTTCTCCTCGCCCAGCGAGGCGATGAGCAAGGGCCAGCGCGTCAGGGTCAAGGTGATTGATGTGGACAAGAAGACCCGGCTTATGGAGGTCTCCCTGAAGCACGCGAGGCCGAACCCATGGGAGGAGATAAAGAAGCGCATGCCAGAGGGTTCGGAAATAAAGGCTGTCATATCATCCGTCACGGAGCGCGGGGTAACCATAAAGATAGACGAGGGCCTGGAGGGATTCGTTCCCCAGTCGCATCTGCAGAAACGGGGCAACCCGAAGGATAACTACTCGCCGGACCAGGAAATAAACCTTGTTGTCCTTGAGGTTGAACCTGAGCGCAAGCGCATTGTTCTCTCCGAGCGCAACTTCTACAAGGCAAAGGAGGCCGAGCGCAAGGAGGAGCTGGCCGCAAAGTTCAAGCCAGAACCAGCGAGGCTTAACCTGGGCGAGATACTCAAGGCAGAGCTGGACAGGCTTGAGGAGCTAAAGGAAGAAGGCGATAAGTAGGGGCAGGTCTTGTGCCTGCCCTTTGATGGAACGATGCCAAGCGCTCGCGTCATAACCGTCGGCTGTCGGCTGAACCAGTATTATTCCCAGGTAATAAGGGAAATGCTGGCTGTGGCTGGATATGAAATCAAAGAGGGTGAGCCGGATCTCATTGTTGTGAACGCATGCGCTGTAACAGGCAGAGCGGAAAGGGATACAAGGCGCGCGACGAGGAGGGCTATGGCGATCGGCAAGAGGGTGATCTTGACCGGCTGTCCTGGTGAGGGCCTCCGTGGTCTCGGTCCTCCGATAATGACATATGAGGAGCTCTCCCGTGAACTCGGGGTCAACCTGCCTGAGAAGATCTCGGGCTTCGCGGGCAGGGCAAGGGCATATCTCAGGGTTCAAACCGGGTGCGATCTCTCGTGTTCCTATTGCGTTGTTCCGCGGATGAGGGGGCCCTCAGCCTCAAGGCCGGTCCGGAAAATACTGGCCGAGGCGGAAAGCCTGGCTGAGGCTGGATTCAAAGAACTCGTGATAACCGGAACCCAGATCGGGGATTGGCATGAGGGAAAACATGGTCTCGCCTGGCTACTGACACAACTCCTTGAAAGGATACCGGGAGTCCGGTTCAGGCTCTCATCGGTTGAGCCGCAATATCTCAGCACGGAGCTAGTTGATGTCATGGCAAGCGCGGGCTGGCGAGTCGCGGAACACCTGCATCTTCCACTACAATCCGGATCTGACAGGGTTCTGACGGATATGAGAAGGCCGTATACCCTGAGGGAATACGAGGAAAGGGCACTAACCGCATTATCTGCGATACCGATCGTGGCCATAGGAACAGACATAATAGCCGGATTCCCAACCGAGACCGAGGGGGATTTCCGAGAAACCCTCTCGTTCCTGAGGGATTTCCCTTTCGCATACGCGCACATATTCAGCTATTCCAGGAGGCCAGGCACCAGGGCCTATGAACTCAGGGAACTGGATTCAAGCCTTGTCAAGCAAAGGGTCTCTTTGCTCCTTGCAACCGACCGCGTGAAAAGGTTAAAATTTTCGGAACGCTTTGTTGGCGAGGATCTGGTCGTCATAGGTGAAAAAAGGGTGGACGGGGCCACCCTGGCAACAACGGGCAATTACCTGAGGCTGAGGGTGAAGGGCCTGGCGCCGGGCTGTCTGGCCAGGGTAAGGATGACAAGCGTGGGCGAGGGAGAGCTCGTAGGGGCAGGTCTTGTGCCTGCCCTTTTGTAAGGAGAAAGATAATATGCCAAAGATAAGAACGAAAAAAGCCGCCTCAAAGAGGTTCACCCTAACGGGCACTGGCAAGGTAAAGAGAAACCGGGCAAAGACCTCCCACCTGAAGTTCAACAAGAGCGCCAAGACCAAGAGGAGGCTCAGGAGATCAACCACCCTGAAGCCCGCGGACACAAAGGGCGTGAAAAGGGCTTTGGGGAAAGGGTAGATCACGATCCCAAAGCTTGTCTGAGCTTGGCCCGGAGGTTATAATCTGCCTGTGATGGCCCTGGCCCTCCTCGCGCTCCCCGGCCAAAGCCCGGAAAAAGCTTATTTGCCCTTCTCTCCTGAAAGCCCGACCGGAAGGATCTGGGATCTACGGTCGGACTTTCAAAAGGAGACCCTGAACATTGACTTCATAGCCAGCTGGGGGGATGGGGATACGAGCAACAACGGCTGTTCTGTGGTGGCCAGGAATGGGTATGTCTATCTGGCCCTGGGGCCAGGAGGCCTCTCGGTTCTGGACGCGAGGAACCCGGAGGATAGTGTGGTTGAGGTCTATAACGAGGACAGCGTTCTGGTGGACGCGCTTCAGCTCAAGGATACCCTGCTGGTTGCCAGGACGCTCAGCGGCGGGACTCGTAGCTACCTTGACATTTTTAGCCTTTCAAACCCGACTTCCCCTCAGCTTATTGGCAGGGTTCAACTAAACGCTAAAACTGAAGATAAATTCTGGGCCAGCTCCTATATCTATATATATAACAACCTGGCTATTCGCACTTCTTCCAGCTGGGGAAGGGTATACATCGTTGATATCTCCGACCCCACTAACCCTCAGAAGCTCAGCGAATGGGGTCCGGGAGGAGGCTATGGCATCTACCAGGTCGCGTTCTATCCCCCTTGCTATCTCTACGCCTCAAGCGACGCTGGAGACGAATACACGGACATACTCTACATCCTTGATGTCTCAGACCCTTCCAATCCCTACGCGATAGACTCCATGGTCACGGACTGGGGAGTAGGCAAAGCCCTTGAGGTCTATGATCACTACCTATACTGCGGGGAAAAGTGGGTCACGGTCTGGGATATCTCAGATCCTTTGAACCCAAGCTTTGTCTATGGAGCATTGCCACTGGTTCAATCCGCTGATGATTATTTCATCAACCCCCAGAACAAGAGGCTTTACCTGGTGGACTATCTCTATGTCATGGGCCTCTCGGATCCGGCTTACCCGATCAAAGTCGGGGCCTGGAGCGGAGATGCTTATGAAGTCTGGCTCCACTCTGTATATTACGACAACGGCTACATCTACTGCGCGGGAAATCAGAGGTATTCCGGAGGGGATGACCTCTACATCCTGCATTATCTCTATGATACGATCCCGGAGGACACCGGGAACCCTTACCTTGAATGGGTTCAAACTATCTATGGCAATCCGGGCCTCAGGTTCTCCCTGAAACAGGAATCCCAGGTTTCCTTCGCCCTGTTTAACGCCGCGGGGCAAAGAGCTTACCAAAAGGATCTGGGAACCCTTAAACCCGGGCCGCATACCATAACCCTGCCCGGAGGATTGAATCCAGGGGTCTATGTTCTTTTCCTGAAAACAAACGAACAGATCTCAAACAGAAAGATCGTCTTTACCAAAGGAGGAGACTGAAATGACAGGCATAGCCATGGCCTTCATGGCCACGATAGCCGCAAGGGACACATTCTTCCAGATAAGAGTCCCACGGGGGGAGGTTTGAGTATCGGTTCGCTCTGGGTTCTGACTACATGGATAGGGCCCCTGGTGCACAGACCAGGGCTACTCGTCCTCTGGACCGAGGGCGAGTATGGGATACACAGAGCTTGGTATAAACCCGCGAGCGTGGAATAAGTTCAACCTGAAGCTTTAGAATTTCTTCCCGTGGAATGGCGTGAGATAGAAGAGTTCTGGGAGGGCTTTATCATGGTCAGGAGGCCCACGAGGGCATATCACCCTCCCACGAACCTCTACGAAACCGACGAGGAGTTCGTGGTCATGGTGGCGGTCTCCATGGCCAACAGGGAATCCCTGCGGGTGGTCTATGAGGCGGGGACATTGCTCATCCAGGGCCAACGCCTGGAGCCAGAAGCGGATGTGCCCAAACGCTACCACCTGATAGAGATAACCCTTGGCCCCTTTGAGAGACGCATAATCATCAACGCGGAGATTGACCCCGATGGCATAAAGAGCACCTACACCGATGGAATGCTCACCATCAGGATACCAAAAGTAAAACCCAGGGAAATAGAGGTCAAGGAGGACTAGCCTTGCCCGACGAAAAAACCCTGCCAGTGCCAGAGATACTGCCGGTCCTCGCGATAAAGGGAGGCGTGATTTTTCCGCACCTGTTCTCGCCCATCCTGATAGCCACAAAGAGGTCGCGCGAGCTCGTGGACGATGTTCTGGCGCACGAGGGAGAGCCGAAGTTTCTGGCCGCGGTAACCCAGAGGCCGGGCACGCCGGAGGATGCCAGACCTCAGGACATATACGAGATAGGCTGTGCCGCGATAATACTCAAGATGTCCCGCTCGCCCGATGGAAACGCAATGCGGCTCCTGCTCTCCGGGGTTGAGCGAATCAGGATAAAAGAATTTCTCAAGGAAGACCCCTATCTCGTGGCCAGGGTGGAGGTGATCAGAGAACCAGATGTTGATCCGGAGGATATGGAGGCCCGTGCGCTGAAAAGGGGCATAACCGAGGCACTCCTTGAAATAGCGAAGGAGTCGCCGAACCTCTCAGAGGAACAGGTCACAACGGCCGCGAGCATAGAGGACCTTGGCCGTTTCGGGGACATAGCCGCTACCCTGGTTAACCTCTCGGTGGAGGACAAACAGCGCGTTCTTGAGGCAATAGACCCGATTGAAAGACTGAAACTGCTCCTGCCCCTCCTGGACAAGGAAGCGGAAATAATCAGGCTATCGCAGAAGATAAGGGACAATGTAAAGGAGGAGATTGACAAGGGCCAGCGGGAATACTTTCTGCGGGAGCAGTTGAAGGCCATACAGAAAGAGCTCGGCATAGGCGAGGGCCAGGAGATAGCCGAGCTCAGGGACAAGCTTGAGAAGGCCGGACTGCCAGAGAGGGCAAAAGCCGCCGCGGAGCGGGAGCTGGCTAGGCTTGAGACCATACCCTCGGTCTCGCCGGAATACACGGTTTCAAGGAACTACCTGGAGTGGCTCATTACCCTGCCCTGGAACCAACGGACAGAGGACAACCTGGACATGGAACACGCGCACCGGGTTCTGGACGAGGATCACTACAACCTTGAGAGGGTGAAGCGCAGGATACTGGAATTCCTAGCGGTGAGGAGCCTGCGAAAGGACGCGAAGGGATCAATACTCTGTTTCGTTGGGCCGCCCGGCGTTGGGAAAACCTCCCTGGGCAAGTCCATAGCCAGGGCAATGGGGAGGAAGTTCATAAGGGTCTCCCTCGGCGGGATGAGGGACGAGGCGGAGATCCGCGGCCACAGGAGAACATATGTTGGCGCGATCCCCGGCAGAATAATCTCGGCCATAAGGGACTCCGGAACAAAGAACCCGGTCTTCATGATGGACGAGATAGACAAGCTGGGCACTGACTTCCGGGGGGACCCGGCCTCCGCCCTTCTGGAGGTCCTTGACCCAGAGCAGAACCACGAGTTTTCCGACCACTACCTTGAGGTTCCATTTGATCTGTCGGAGGTCTTCTTCATAACAACTGCTAACACCACCGCGACCATACCTCCTCCATTGCTGGACAGGATGGAAACCATAGAAATAGAGGGCTATATAGAGGAGGACAAGCTGCGTATAGCCCAGGACTACCTGATCAGGAGGGAAACCGAGGCCACGGGCCTCGCGGATTACTCCGTGGTCTTCCCGGAGAAGATCCTCAGGAAGATAATAAGGGATTACACCAGGGAATCCGGAGTCCGCGAGCTCTCAAGGCGGATAAACGCTGTCCTGAGGCGGGTTGCGGTGGAGGTGTCAGCGGGAAAGATGAAGAATCACCAAATAAGGATTACGGAACGGAAACTCAGGGAATATCTTGGTCCCCCAGTTTATTATTCGGAGATGTCCCAGATAGTTGGAAAACCAGGGGTAGCAACGGGCCTGGTGTGGACGCCATTTGGCGGGGATGTTGTGTTCATTGAGTCTGAGAGGGTCCCCGGCGGCAAGAAACTGATGATCACGGGCCATCTCGGCGAGGTAATGCGGGAATCCTGCGAGATAGCTCTCACCCTCGTCAGGGCAAGGGCCAATAGGCTGGGGATCCCGGAGAACTTCTACGACAAGAGCGACATACACATACATGTCCCCTCTGGTGCTGTTCCAAAGGACGGGCCATCTGCTGGGATAACCATATTCGCGTCGCTTGTATCGCTACTGACGGGAAAACCGCTTGATCCCGCTGTTGCTATGACCGGGGAGATAACCCTCGCCGGAAAGATTTTGCCGGTCGGGGGGATCAAGGAAAAGGTGGTCGCCGCGGCCAGGGCCGGGGTGAAGAAAATACTCCTCCCCAGGTGGAACCTCGCGAGGGACCTGGAGGAGATACCAGAGCACATAAGACGCAAGATGGAATTCGTGCCCCTGGAAGAGGTTGACGACGCGCTTGGCCATGTTTTCCTGATGCAGGGGACGGGGGCTAAATGACCGGGGCAGGGGAATCAGAACGCATCCGCACCGGAGAACAAAACGCGGGGACGAAAGCGCAGAGCCCGATCAACCTGCCCAACATCCTGACCGTCTCCAGGCTGATACTCCTGCCCGGGCTTTTCGTAGCCTTTCCCGTTAACAACAACGCCCTGATCCTGACCCTCATGGGCCTTATCTTTGCCACGGATGTCCTGGATGGCTGGCTCGCGCGCAGGTGGGGCCTCGCCTCAACCCTGGGTAAGGTCCTTGACCACGCTGTTGACAAGTTTGTGATAGTAGGGATAATCCTGCTTCTGGTGATGTTCAGGGGAATGCCGTGGTGGGTGCTGGCGCTTTTCCTGGCCAGAGAGGCGATAACCTCGGTCGCGGGGGTAATCCTCTTGCGAAAGAGGATAGAGATATCCGGCTCAAACCTCCTCGGCAAGCTGACCGGCTTTTTCTTCGGCGTTCTCTCTGTCGCTTATGTTGTCAATTTCCCCTGGCGCTCGTTATTTCTCTGGATAACAGTGGGACTGGCTGTCCTCGCGTCGGGGTCGTATGTTTATTATCACTTCGTGGGGAATGGGAGGCCGGGGCGGACTTGATCTACATATCTCTTCCAGCTTTAAAATTTCTCATGAACCCAGAGGAGGCAAGCAGCTAATGGCCAAGAGGCGATACGAGAAACCACCCATAGAGGAGGTTGTCTTTGCGGTTAATTTCACGCGAGATTCCAGCTGGGACAACACCTATCCAGGCCTCCTCTCCAAGGAGATTGAGGACATTCTCCCCGAAAAAAGACTCTTGCTGGTTTTGAACTGGAGATGGGTGGAACTGGAGGGCAACCTGAACTAAGGCCTAGCTTGAGCGACATTGTTGTGTTCACCAACCGTGAGGGGAACATTCGGGTTGAGCCGTTCAAACACCAGCTTGTTATCAGACACACGAAACCTTATACGCACTGGAAGAATCTGAGGACCATCATTGAGAAAGTCCTTCAATCTTATTGGAAAGTTTCTAAAGAAAGCACAACCCAAAGTCTTCAATTAATTTACGTGAACAAGGTGGATTTACCGGCGGGAACGCAGGGTGCGCCAAAAGTCATAAGTATAAACGATTATTTTCAACTTGAGAACAGTTTCAAGTCTCACCCGACACATCTAACACCTCCTTCTTTTAATGATGTGGCCTTTGGTTCCTTCCACGATGGCGCAAGGGTTTCGCAATCTGTTGAGCTCTTGCTTTTCTAAGCTCAGAGCAAGGTTAATGAGGCTTATCTCTTGCCTCTTGAAGGACTTTACCAGGGGGTCATCCTCTGAGAGCAGGCCTTTGACGAGGGAATAAAGCCCCATGAGTAATCTGAGGAGCCAGGCCAGCATGAGGAGGACAACGAGGCCTTTTCTCACGAGGGGGTCTTTTATTCTTCTCAGAAGCCCCCTCATTCCAAAAAGCCCTTTGAGCTCCCTGAACAACCCCTCTATGCGCATCCTTCTCCTGTAGGCCTTGGCAGGCCTGTCCTCTTTCCTACTCACTAGCCGTGATCCTTTCCCTGGCTGGTCTTGATACCCTGAAATCAGCACCAACTGCCAATCTGGCTGACCGGGACTGATAATCCTGGAACTTACTGCCCGGACTTGAGTTCGGACATTTCAACGCCATCCGGGTGAAGGATCACCGCTATCCTGCCTGGGCCAGGGCAAGGCTTATAATATTGCGGGCCAGGCCGTTGCCTTGATTCACGAGGGGCAGATGTCGTCCGGCCCGAATTACATCAGCTGGGAACCCGAGCTCATGGGCGCGGGGATATATATCGTGACCATTGAGGTGGACCACAGAGTAGTCGCCAGGGCACGGGTCGTCTATCTCAAGTAGGTTTGATATGCCCCCTGCCGGGCCTCCATAATTTATCGCGTAAGGAGGCAACATGCCTGATGAATTGAACGAAGCGAGGATTGAGAAGTTGGAGGCAAAACTGGAACGCCTTGATGCATCCATTGAGCGCTTGAAGGCGCAGGCGGAGGAACTGACCGCGAGGCTTGACGGGATAGAGGCTGATTTTGATGATCTCCTGGACGCGCTCGTCCGCGAACCGGAAGAGGAGGAGGAAGAGGAGGACTAGGTTAACCCGCTAGCTATTCCTTCAGAAGGCCTTTTAGGAAACCTGTTTCGTCCTCGCGAGTTTTTGGTTTTCCCTCAAGTCGGGCTTTCTCCAGCGCCAGTATTGCCCTTCCGAGGTTTTTTCCGGAGAAACCCATCGCCTTCATCTCCTCCGTGCTCGTGAGGGGTTTCGCCGTGGGCCTCTTTCTTCGGTAATCCTCTATCAGTGGATTCAAAACCCCCAGCGCGATGAGGGCTTCCTCCGGCGCTGTTCTCAGGGCTTCGTGCGCTTCCCCAAGGCCTTTGAATTCCCTGCCCGCGTTCAGCATGATACAGGCCAGGATCTTCCTCTCGGCCCTAGTCAGGCCTGGTGGGACATTGCCTGAGACCATTCCGTAGAACATTACCCAGGAATCCGGGCTGAGTCCGGCCCTTTCCGAGAGCTTTTGAAGAACCCCGCGCTCCGCGGTTCTTTCCCCAACAAGGCCCTTTTCCACCATCTCAAGCCATATCTTGGCCCTCTCCGGCCTCTCGGACGAGCGCGATAGCTCGTGTTTTACCCGCTCAAACGAGACCGCGGGGAGATGCTCTCTCGCCAGAGCAAATTCCTCTTTGGTTTCCGGCGAATACGAAAATCCCAGCTGGTGCCTGTAACGGATCGCCCGGAGGGCCCTGGTTGGATCATCCCTGAAACTGCCACGGTAGATCACACGGAGGAGTCGTTCCCTTGTATCCCTTATTCCCCCAAGGGGATCAAACAGCTCGCCGGTTATGCTCACTGCTATCGCGTTCGCGGTGAAGTCCCTCCTTTTCAGGTCTTCCTCCAGGCTGGTCGCTGGACTGACCACTGGCAAAGAGCCGGGTTCCGGATAATCCTCTTTCCTGGCCAGGGCGATGTCAATTTCCCCATTATCCAGGACGATCTTTCCGGTCAGGAACTGACTCCTGGTTGCCTTTACTGCAAAGGCCTTTGCCAGCCTGGCAATAGCGTCCTTCAGCTCACGGCGCGGGTCTGGCGTTTCCGGAACAAGCACCAGATCAACATCAAGACATGGAATTCCCAGCAGGGCATCCCGGACGATTCCCCCTACAAAATAGACCTCAAGTCCCGCGAGGGCCTCCACGGCTCGCGTCGCCAGGGGGTTGTTCTCCAGGGCCTCCAGCATGGATTAATTATGAAGGGCAAAACCCCTGCCGCGCCATCCTGCGCCCTGGTTCTCAAAGCGCGGCCGGCATTATAATTTATTGGTGCGCGGCATATTCTCGCTCCTGTGGAAAAAGAAGGGCAAGGTCCTCGTCGGCGTATTCTTTCTGTTCATCATTGATGGCGCGCAATTGATCGTTCCCCTGATACTCCGCAGGGCAATTGACAACCTGGCCCAGGGCATCGCCACCTTCGCCAGTATAACCACATACGCGCTATGGCTCGTTGGCATAGCCCTTTTCGTTGCTTTCTTCAGGTTCTTCTGGCGATATTTTCTCATGGGCGCGTCCAGGGAATCCGAGCGCGAACTGAGAGACAGGATATACGCGCATGTCATGCGGCTTCACGCTGGCTTTTTCTCCGAGGCCAGAACCGGCGACATCATGGCCCTTGCCACGAACGACGCGGAGGCCGTAAGGATGGCGATAGGGATGGGTGTTGTCGCGGCCGCGGACGCGGCTATAATGGGGCTGTTCTCGCTGGGCGCGATGCTCTGGATCTCCCCATCGCTTACCCTTTACACCGCGATCCCCCTCGCGGCTACCACGGTGGTGGTTCTCTTTTTTGGAAAGGCCATATTCAACAGGTTCAAGGCCGTGCAGGAGGCATTTGCTGACATAACCGAGAGGGTCAGGGAGACAATATCCGGAATCAGGATAGTGAAGGCATTTGTCCAGGAGGACGGAGAGATCAGCTCCTACCGGGAACTGAACGAGGACTACATTAAAAAGAACATGTCGCTGGTCAAGATATGGGGCTTTTTCTGGCCACTGGTGACATTCTTCGCTGGTTCCGCAACCGCCCTTGTGATATGGCAGGGCGGAGCCAAGGCCATAACCGGCAGTATAAGCCTCGGGGATGTAGTCGCTTTCATGAACTACCTGTGGATACTGGTCTGGCCGATGATAGCGATAGGTTGGGTCACTAACCTGCTTCAGCGTGGCTCCGCGTCCATGAAAAGGATACAGGAGCTCCTTGACACCGAACCGGAGATAACCGAGGCCGCGAGGCCATTCAGGGCCCCAGTGAAGGGCAGGGTTGAGTTCAGGGGACTCACCTTTTCTTACAGCGAGGGCGCGGAACCCGTTCTCAGGGATATAACCCTTGATCTGGAGGAAGGGATGACCCTTGGCATAGTCGGAAGAACGGGTTCCGGCAAAACAACCCTCGTTTCAGTTTTGCCGAGGCTCTTTGACCCGCCACCCGGAACCGTGTTCGTTGACGGGGTTGATGTGAGGGAGTGGTCCCTTGAGGCCCTGCGCGGCGCGATCGGTTTTGTCCCGCAGGAGGCCTTTCTCTTTTCAGCGACCATCAGGGAGAACATAGCCTTCTTCAACCCGGACGCCCCTGAGGACAGCATCATTGAGGCCGCGAAGGCCGCGGATATATGGCGCGAGATAGAGGAGATGCCGGATAGCCTTGAGACCGTTGTTGGCGAAAGGGGCGTTACCCTCTCCGGCGGCCAGCGTCAGCGCGTTGCCCTGGCCAGGGCTTTGATAAAGGACCCGCGGATACTCATCCTGGATGACACCCTCTCAGCGGTGGACTTTGAGACCGAGGAGCGGATACTGGAAAACCTCAGAGCCTTCCTTCCCGGCAGGACAGGTTTGATTATTTCTCACAGGTTATCCGCTGTTGCCGAGGCTGACCTGATAATTGTTCTCAAAGATGGGAGAATAGTGGAAAAAGGAACCCACGAGGAGCTCCTGAGGCTAGGTGGGATATACGGGAAGACATGGGAACTCCAGCAACTGGAAAAAGCCACCGCGTGATGGCGCTCATAGTGGGCCCGGACATACACGGGGTCTCAGGGGAGCCAACTCACATAAGGACATTGCTTTCGTCCCCCCTGTCCCGCGAGTTCTCTCTTTCTTACTGCCGGGTTGGGGGTGGCGAACGCAGGCCAGACCCGGAGAACTCACTGAGGAGGAACGCGGCCCGACTCCTTTCCCCTCTTGGTGTTGCCGTGAAAATCGTTCTTGAAAGGCCCCGTCTCGTGCACATAAACAACACATTCAACTTCAAGGGCCTACTCAGGGACTGCTCCCTTGCCCTGATGGCAAAACTCCTCGCCCGGAAAGTGATATTTGAGATGCACGGAGGCCACCCGGAGAGCTGGCTATCCCAGCACCCGGCGATGAGGCCATTTGTCCTGTTGTCCCTCAGGAGGGTTGACAGGGTGGTGGCCCTCTCAGCTGAGCAGGAGAGATTTCTGTCGTCCTTCCTGCCAAATAACCGGTTCAGGCGCATCCCTAACATGGTTGATCCGGAAGGCTTTTCGCCATCAGTGCCCACGAATCCCCCTGCCTTCCTCTACATGGGAAGGCTCCACGAGCCAAAGGGCATATTCATCCTGCTTGAGGCCTTTGGACAGCTCGGGGGGGATTGCAGGCTATGGTTCGCGGGTGATGGCCCTGACAGGGCCAGGCTCCAGAAGGCGATCTCAGAGCGCGGGCTTTCCGATAGGGTCAGGGTTCTTGGCTTCGTGATCGGCCAGGAAAAGAAGCGGCTCCTCTCCTCTGCTTTCGCTATGGTTCTCCCGTCGTTCCACGAGGGAATCCCTTATGCGATCCTTGAGGGCCTCGCGTCAGCTTTGCCGGTCGTTGCCACCAGTGTTGGAGGGATTCCGGAAGTGATCCGCGACGGAACCGATGGTTTCCTGGTTTCTCCTGGCGATACGGCCGCGCTTGCCTCAGCGATGGAGAAACTTCTTTCGGACAGGGCCCTCAGGGACGAGATGGCAATGAAAGCAAGGGAACGCAGTTTTGATTTCTCCGTGGAGCGCGTCTCAGCGCAATACATTGAGGTCTACAGGGAGGTGATGGGATGAAGGAATGGCTCCTCAATCCATGGGTAGCAGGTGTTGGCAGTGGCGTTGTCGTCGCGATAATCGTCGCCACCCTGACCGGGCTCAGGAAACCGCTCGCGAGGTTCTTTCGCGAGACCATTCCACACTTGTGGGGTGTTTTCAGGATTCAAATAAGGAAGAGGTTTGCCAGACATCGCAAGCCCATGATCCTTATCACATGTTTCGCAAAAGAGGGCACGGAAAATTCCCGGAGGCTCGGGCCGAGCTTGAGAGGGCCGCGGAGCTCTTTGAAAAAGAAGGACGATCAGAGGACGCGGAGAAAGCCAGGGAACTCCTGGAAGGATTGCCGGGGTAAGGATGTTCCGTTTATGGGCACCCACAAGAGGTGCCCCTACATCTTTGGTTCCCTCACCATCACCCTCCACTCGGCCCCTCTGAGTTGGAACCTTCTCTCACCCGCGAATCCCATCCGCTCGTAAAGCCTGCCAGCAGGGTTTATTGCCTCCACTTCCAGCTGGATTTTTTCTCCCGGCAAGGCCATGAATGTTTCGGAGAGGAGAGCCCTGCCCAGACCCTTGCCGATTCGGTCGGTTCTCGTTCCTATGAACAGGAGCCGCCAGCACGGGTTCCTGGGTGCTGACAGGATGCCCTGAAATATATTTATGAACCAGAACCACCCTGCTCTGAGCCAGCCGAGCTCTTGGATTGACCGTGTTATCGCGGAGAGCAATTCCCTTGAACCGGCGTGAAAGTCAGGGCCTATCAGTGTCGTGGCAGACAGAAGTTTTCCTTCGTCCTCAAGACCAATGACCACTGAGGGTTTTCCACCGAAGAAAAGCACATTAAGGACACGGAAAAATCCCGTGAGATCGCTGGGCCTCAGCTTGTATGTTCTCATCAGGATCGTGTCCTTGGAAAACGCGTCCGCGTAGAGCGAGGAGAGCCTTTCAGTATCCCCTGGCCTCAGGATGACCGGGTTCATTTCGGCCGGAGCTTTTTCAGGAGCTCCGTCGTGGAATAACCCCTCAGGTATGGCACCACGACCACCCTGCCGTTCCTGGCTTTCACGAGATCGCCGCCTACAATCTCGCCTTCCTTCCAGTCCCCTCCCTTGACCAGGACATCCGGTTTTATCGCTCTTATGAGGTTCAGGGGCGTGTCCTCAGAAAAGGGCACTATGTAGTCAACATACCGGATAGCGGATAGAACCTCTGCCCTGGCAGACAGGGGATTTACGGGTCTGGTTTTGCCCTTCAGCCTCTTGACCGACTCGTCGTCGTTCAGTCCGACAAAAAGGACCTCTCCGAGCTCTCTCGCGCTCCTCAGGAGATGAATGTGGCCGGGGTGGATGATGTCAAAACACCCGTTGGTGAAAACTATTGTCTTGCCCTGACTTCTCAGCTCCTCCGCGAGCGCGGCGGCCTCCTGGCTGGAAAGGATCATAGCTCCCTCCTCAGGGCAAAGTAAAGCAGTGCAACCGCCAGGTCCTTGAGGTCAAGCTTGCCGTCCATGTTTGGATCCGTGGATTCAAGGGTTCCCTGTGTCTGGTGGATCTGATAAGCGGTTTTCAGGAAAGCCAACATGGCCTCCACGGGAATATCCTCAAGCCTTTGGTGCCACTCAAGAACATCCCTTTCCCCGATTGCGGATATGCACTCCTGGCACGCTGGGACGAAGTTGTCCTTTGAGCGAAGGATGTGAAGAAGCCTCTGGTCAGATCCGGCCCTCTGCGGCGGTATCACGGGCCAGGGCCTTACGCTTTCGGCACTTCCGCAATAGACGCAGTTTTTTGCCTGGCCAAGGGTGGCCTCGTCCTCCCGTGTTATCCTCTGCCATTGGTGAGAGAACCTTACGAAAGACTCCAGATCGGCACCATCAAGGCCCCGGACATACCTGCCGTAGAGGAGATAGATCAGCTCCCTGATGTTCCGGGGCATCAGCTGGGCTTAATGAGAAACAGGACCTGTCCGTATTCAACGGGTTGGACATTTTCCACGAGAATTTTTACCACCTCTCCGTCCACATCGGATTCTATCTCGTTCATCACCTTCATGGCCTCAACTATGCAGAGGACCTGGCCCTTGCGCACCCTCTTGCCTATGTCCGTGAACGGCTCCGCGCCGGGGGCCGGTGCCCTGTAGAATGTCCCGACAATAGGGGAGCGAATCGGGTGCAAGCCGGATGGGATCTCCTCCTCGGCCTTTTCCGCCACTTGTTTCTCAACGGGTTCAGCCTTCGCGGCAGTAGGGATTGTCGGAGTTGTCGCAGGAGCAACAGCGGGGGTGGTGATAACCTGAGCGGGCGCCTGGGCTTTTGGTTTGGACAGGTAGACCCTGAAGTCCTTCGTCTCTATCTCCATCTCGGCGAGTCCGGAGGACTCCAGAAGCGCAATCAATTCCCTGAGAAGATCGGCTCCGAGTCTCAATTCAAACCCTCTCTATGTAACGGTCATCCCTTGTATCCACCCGGACGATGTCCCCTACCTCTATGAAAAGGGGCACCTGGATGACCAGTCCCGTTTCCAGCTTTGCCGGCTTTGAGCCACCGGACGCAGTGTCTCCCCTCACACCTGGCGCTGTCTCGGTGACCGCAAGCTCCACGAAGTTCGGCGGTTCCACGCTTGCGGGCGCCCCATCTATATATAACAGGGTAACCTCGGTTCCCTCCTTTATGTATGGCATGACTGAATCCATGACCTCACGTGGGAATGTGACCTCCTCGTATGTCTCGTTGTTGAAGAAAACCAGATCATCTCCGGCCATGTATGAATATACCCCCGGAAAGCGCTCCACCCTGAGCTCTTCAAACTCGTCCGATTCCCTGACAGTGGATTCCCTGACCGCGCCTGTGAGCAGGTTGCGCATTTTTACGGTCATGGTGGCTCCGCCTCTGCCCTTGTGCGTGTGCTTGAACGAGACCACTATCCAGGTCTCTCCTTGCCACCGGAGGGCCATCCCGGTTCTTATCTCAGGCATAGCGAAATTTTAATCCGGGCGAGCGACAGGTTTCAACCACAATAGGTCAAGACAGGTTCAGCTAGAGTTCAGAAGGTGAAAGCTCGCATTAATCCAAAAGGCTCGCGGTTTTTGGCTCAGGGGTTCAATCATCCGCTAAGCCTTGATTTTACTTTATCGCGGGCCCCAGGGTGTATCCGAACCAGGTTCCGACCCCACCGTAGGTGGAAGCGTCAGCATCCTCCGCGCCCCAGATCATGCCGTTTGCCCACGAGAGGCTCATGCCGTGGAAGGTTTTCTTCACCTTGAATGTGGTGAGTTCCTTGCCCTTCTTGTCCAGGACATAGACCCTGCCCGTCTCGTCCCAGGTGAAGAGGTAGTTCTTGCTCGCGGCAATCGCTCCGCTGTGCGGAAAGTCACCGCAGGGAATGCCATTTATTGTCTCTATTTCCTTCATGGAAGGAAACTCCATCACATAGAGGGTCCCATCAACCAACTCGTATATCCTCTTGCCGGACGGGTCCAGCGCGGGGGAGCTCTGATTGTCCTGGAAGACTCCCTCGGCCACCACGCTCGCCTCCTTGAGCTTGGGGTCGTAGACCAGGAGGTCTCGCATGTAGGTCTTTATGTATATCTTGCCGTCCGTTGGGTTGTAGAAGATGGCCCTGCCGTCTGCCTCCACATCGGCCGAGGTCACCAGCTCGCCGCTGGCATCATACTGGTTAACCTTTCCGTAGCCATCGTTTCCGCCGTTGATGGTGTAGTAGTATTTCCCGTCAAAGGTTATCCCGACATTGTGGAAGAATACCTCGTCCTCTATCTTCATGACCAGCTCGGGCTTGACCCCTGTCTCGGAGAGGGATACGATCTTGGGGGTGCATGCCGTTGCTACCGCTAACAAAGCTATGGGGAGAAGGAACTTTTTCATAGATTGTTAAAGGTTATGGCCGTGCCGTGGCCAATTACAAGCTCTAAACCCAACCGGCCGCGCCCCTTGATCCCGCGCCGAGCAATCCGGCATAATAATTCCCTTGAAGAAGTTTGGTGTGATGACATCGGGCGGCGATTGCCCGGGCCTGAACGCGGCCCTCCGGGCAATAGTGCGCAGAGCCAAGAAAGACCACGGCCTTTCGGTCATTGGTTTCATGCGAGCCTGGGAAGGGCTCCTGGATGGGGACTTCTTTGAGATGGACTACAGGCATGTCTCCGGCATATTGCCCCTGGGCGGCACCATACTCCACACCACCCGTAAGAACCTGCTTGAGAAGCCGGGCACGATGGAAAAGGTCCTCGGCCGGATTGACGAGATGGGGCTTGATGGCCTTATCATAATCGGAGGAGACGGCACACTGCACTGGGCCTGGCAACTTCACAAGCGCTGGCCAAAGGTGGTGGTGATACCAAAGACCATAGATAACGATGTCTGGGGAACCCGTTATTCAATAGGCTTTGACACCGCTGTTTCGGTAGCGGTTGAGGCCCTTGACCGACTTCACACCACAGCCGAATCCCATGATCGTGTCTTTGTCGTTGATGTCATGGGAAGGGCAACGGGCTGGATAGCGATCCACGCCGGGATAGCCGGAGGAGCGGATGTCATAGTGATACCCGAACATCCCCTAAGCGAGGAAGAGATAATCAGGATAGTTGACGAGAGGCGCGCGAGGGGCAAGTCCTTTTCAATAGTGATCGTTGCCGAGGGCGTTCACTATGTTGCGATGAAGGAGGGGGGCGCGGTCGCTCCATACCTGGCAAGGCTCGTTGAATCCAGGCTCGGTATTCCTGCCCGGACCGTCAAACTGGACTATGTCCTCAGGGGAGGAACCCCGACATCCTACGATCGCCTTCTCGCTACCAGGATGGGTTTTTCTGCGGTTGACCTCCTGGTCCATGGCAGGTTCGGGACAATGACCGCGCTGAGGGGAACCCAGATAGCCACGGTGCCAATCCAGAGGGTTGTCGGCAGGATAAACAGGGTTGACGAGTCCCTCTGGGCAATGGCCAGGACATTTTTCGGATAGATTGTATGGGTTGCTGAATCCCCCTTATTATTTCCCGGAGCAAATCTTTCTTAAGGAGGTTAACCCAACTTTGACTCTCCTATTTCCCTAACTCCTTGATGGCCGGGGACTTAGGTGGGGTTGACGGAGTGTCAGATGAGTTCCCATTTCAAGTGCAAAACATAAGCGGATCAATACTCAATTTATCGGCACCATATTTCTCAGGAAATCCGGAAAACTCAATCGCGATTTCACGCGGGTTTCCGCGATCCAGACCCCCCTAAATCAGGGGTTTGCTGTCTAAAGATGAGTAATATCCATGGGACATTGCCCCTGGCGAGCCGACAGGGATTCCCTGGTGATAATTTATTGTTGCGCCAAGCCAGGCCCGCACATTAAAATTAGGGCCTTGACTTCCGTGGAAAGGATTGCCATTCTGGGAGCAGGGAGCTGGGGCCTCACCCTTGCCAGGCATCTTTTCGGGAAAGGGCACCGCGTCGTGGTCTGGGATGCCTTCCCGGAGAGGGTTGCTGGCCTGGCCGAAAAAAGGGCCGATGAGCTCCGGCTTCCTGGCGTGCGGATACCCGACGGGGTGGTTTTCTCCGCGGATATCCGGGAGGCCCTCGCGGACGCATCCGTTTGCCTTATGGCCGTTCCTTCCCACGGGTTCAGGGAAACCCTGAAAAGGGCCTTGCCGTATATGCCGGAGAGAATTGTCTCCGCGACAAAGGGTCTTGAGCTTGGGACCGGAAAGACCATGTCGGAGATAACCCTGGATGAATCGCCCGGAAGCCTTTACGCGACGCTGACCGGACCATCCATAGCCAGGGAGGTTGTAAGAGGGCTTCCCGCCTCGGTTGTCGCGGCCTCGGACGATCCGGATTACGCCAGACATATCCAGGAGCTCTTTTCCACTAACAGCTTCAGGGTCTACAGGGGTTCCGATGTCCGCGGAGCGGAGCTGGGCGGCGCGCTCAAGAATGTTATAGCCCTGGCATGCGGCATGGCCGACGGCATGGGCCTCGGATATAACGCAAAGAGCGCGCTTGTCACCAGGGGCCTCGCGGAACTCATGCGCCTCGCGGTCAGGCTGGGCGCCAGGCCCGAAACCCTCTCCGGACTCGCCGGAATGGGCGATCTCGTTGTGACCGCGTTCTCACCGGATTCAAGGAACAGGACCCTGGGCGAGAAGGTGGGCCGAGGACAGGAACCCTCCGAGGCCGTAGCATCAATGGTTGAGGTTGCCGAAGGGGTCAACACCGCGTCCGCCGCGAGGGGGATCGCGAAGGCACTGGGCGTGGAGACGCCGATAACCGACGCGGTGGATATGATAATGAAAGGAAAGATAAAACCAGAGGATGCTTTGAGGGGCCTGATGACCAGGCCTCTCAAAGAGGAATTCTACGGAATAAAGGAGGCAATAGCAGATGACAGATGAGAAAAAGCCAAAGATCAAGATAGCGGGCATGAGCATAGAGGCCAAGGGCACGATAGCTAAGAAGGAAGATGTCGGGACAGAGACAAAGGCCCCTGCAGAGAAGAGGGTGCCCGACATAACTGCCAAGGATGTAGCGGCCAGGGATTTCACCCAGCGCGTGAAGGGATACGATCCCCAGGAAGTAAGGGAATTCCTGGAAGCCGTAGCAGTGAAAATGGCCGCGCTGGAAGAAGAGGTCAGGACCCTCGCGGCTGGCGGTGGTGGCGGTGGCGCGGAGCTCGCGGCAGAGGTCTCCTCCCTCAAGGCCAAGATAGAGGCCCTTGAGAAGGAGAACGCGGAGCTCGCCAAGAAGGCCTCGGAAGGAATGAGTGCTGGCGAGGCTTCAGATATGGCCGCGAAGATAATCAAGCACGCAGAGGAGCTCGCGGAGAAGATAAAATCCGAAGCCGAAGAGGAGGCAAAGGCGAGGCTCAGAGAGCTGGAACTGGAGATTTCCGGGCGCAGGAAGGAGCTGGAAGCCGAGCTGGACAGCCTGAAGAACGAAACCGAGCGCCTCTCGCACCTGAAAGAGGATTTCATAGGCAGGGTGGAACAGACCCTCCGCGAGTTCAATGACATCATAACGAGATACAAGGCAAAGTAACATGCTCGCACTTCTGGCCGGGCTTCTGGTCGCGCAGAAGCCTATCCTCGTCCTCGCGGACAGCCTGGAGATCGTCGGATACCAGGTAAAGGTGTATTCTCTGGCATTGGGCGAGAGCGAGGAAGCGGATGTCATAGGCACCAGGCTCTTCCTGATAAGGGACCAGGACACCCTGTTGACCCTTGGGGACGATACCTGGCCGTTTCTTTTTCTGGACAAGGATACTGGCGAGGACATAGATGACGATGGCAACCCGGATGTCGTTGTCATAATGGCGGGCGAGGAAACAATGAAGCTGGTTGCCTATTCCCTTGCCCCTGTTGGCCCAAGGGAGATAAATTTTACTATACCCGGCTGGGCAGAGATAGTCTCGTATGAGGATGTGAACGGCGACGATGTCCCGGAGCTACTGGTGGCTGATAAGAGGGTGGCCGGGTTTGAGAGCCTTGAAGTGCCGCAGGTTACGGTTGCCCTGAGAAAGAGCAGGGGCGGTTACTGGGAGGAATTTCCCGAGGCTTACACCGAATATTACACGGCTAAACTTGAAGCTCTCCTGACCAAGATGCGGATGGAGGCCAACCCCTTCAAAAAAAGGGCATATGCCACTGCCTATTCCGCATATCTCTTTCACATGGGAAAAACCCAGGAGGCCTGGGACGAGTTCCTTCGTCTTACCGAGGGAGACCAGACCCTGCTCATGAAGCTCAAGGAGCGGATGCTCTTCTGGGAGGAGAAATGATGTCGGTCTTTTTCCTGCGGCCTTTCTTTGGACTTTTGGCCGGAATGGTGCAGACCGCGGATGGCTCTGGCCTGGGTATGGGGATAGAGGGCGGGTTCTCGGTCGGTAGCCAGAGGACACGCCTCTCGCTTTTTGCCTCCTATTCAAAGCTTTCCTCCGAGACCATCGTGGATACAAATGTCAGTGCCTCCGGTGGGGGATACACCCCGGGCCAGGTCCCGGCCACCAGGTCGCTTGACGCTCTGGATTTCGCGCTTGGCCCATCCCTGGCCCTCGGACACTCGGAAGTTGGCCTTTGGCTCGGGACATCCTTACACACCTCTGACAAATTGACAGACGAAGCGGGCTACACCCTTGACGAATATCCGAGCAGGTGGAGTTTTCTCGCCGGTGGTGGGCTTGGCTGGAATTGGGGAAAGATGGGGCTATGGTTCCTGGTTAACAGGCATATGGGAACAGGTGGGCTGTGGCTTTTTGCTGGGAAGATCAGGTTCTTCCCCTAGCACACGATAAAAAGGAGACTAAGATGAACGAGATTGATCCAAAGGCTGTTGAAGAAGGAAAAAGCCTGGCGTGGCTTTCCTACCTGGGCATCCTCTTTCTGGTGCCCATGTTCAGTCAGCGCCAGAACCCTTACACTATGTTTCATGTCAGGCAGGGCATCGTGCTGTTCGGTTTCTGGATCATCGGGTTTATCATAGGCATCCTGCAGGTCATAATACACATCATCATCAGCATGGCTGACATTCCCTACGCGGGATGTTGTTTTGATGTGGGACTGGGCGTGGTCCAGATAGCTATCTATATCTTCGCGCTGGTTCTTTCCATAATGGGGATCATAAAGTCCCTGGCGGGCGAGCTCTGGAAAATACCAGTGCTTGGTGGCATAGCGGAGAAGATAAAGCTGTGAAAACAGTTCCTTGTTCCTGGTTTCTCATTGGTTGCGTGAACCCGGAACCGGGAACCGTAAAAATCTGAAAAATATGCCTTTCACTGTCCTGGTCGGATTGCAGTGGGGTGATGAGGGGAAGGGCAAGATAGCCGACTACCTTTCTGGAGAGTTCGGCATAGTTGCCAGGTTCCAGGGAGGAGCTAACGCTGGACACACGGTTAATATCGGGAAGAAGAACTATGTCCTCCACCTCCTGCCCACCGGACTCCTTCGCCAGGGCACGAAAGGTGGCATTGGTGCTGGTGTAGCGGTTGACCTGGAAGCTCTCTGCGCTGAGATAAAGATGGTTGAGAAGGCCTCCGGCCCACTTCGGGACAGGCTCATAATTGACGAGAGGGCCCAGCTTGTCCTGCCGTTCCACAAGCTTGAGGACAGAATGCTTGAGGAATCCGAGAAGACCTCCAAGATAGGCACTACCCAGAGAGGAATAGGGCCTTCCTACCGGGACAGGTATGCCAGGTATGGGGTCAGGATAGGGCTTCTGAGGGACCAGGGCCTCCTTGAGAAAGCAATTGAACGCTCCCTTTCCTTCAATAATCCTTTGCTTGAGACGATGTTTGGCCAGCCAAGCCTCTCAATTCAGGAAGTGATTGATTCCCTGATGCCTTTCAAAAACGACATCCAGCCATATCTGGGGGACCTCTCCGGGTTTCTCTGGGAACACAGAAACGAGAAGATCCTCCTGGAGGGCGCGCAGGGAACACTTCTTGATGTTGATTTCGGCACCTACCCATTCGTGACATCCTCGCACTGCATTGCCGGCGCGGCCGCGGTTGGGCTGGGAATCCCCCCCTACATGATAAACAGGGTCATCGGCGTAACAAAGGCTTATACCACCAGGGTGGGGGAGGGGCCCTTCCCGACGGAGATGGACGAGGAAATGGATGCCCACATAAGGGAAAAAGGCGGGGAATACGGCGCGGCAACCGGGAGGCCGAGAAGGTGCGGTTGGCTTGACCTCCCCGCTTTACGCTACGCGGTCAGGCTGAACGGCGCGACCGAGATAATGATGACAAAGCTGGATATCCTGTCGGGCCTCCCGGAGGTCCAGGTCGCGGTTGCCTACGAGACGCCATCAGGCAAGACGAGGGATTTCCCCCTCTACGGCCTGGAATCCGCCAAGCCAATCTACAAGTCAATGAAGGGTTGGGGTATATTCACGGGCGAGCGTATCCCCCACGAGGCCCTTGAGTTCATAAAGATGGTTGAGGAAGAGGTTGGTGTCCCGGTCACCCTCCTTTCCTACGGCGGGGACAGGGCAGAGGTGATAAGGCGGAGGATGATCACCGAGGAATTCTAAGGATCCGGGTGCCTGAGGGCCGGGGTTAGTTTTTGCCCGTTTTGATCGCGTCAATCTTCGCAATTATGTCGCCAGCTTCCAGTAGGGCGTATTCGGCATCGGCGCCGACATCAGCACTACCATCCATGTACCACGGATCGTAGTCAGCACTTCTTCTCTTTATTCTCAGCTTCTTCAAAGAATTAGCCAATCCTTGAGATCTTGATCTTTTTTATCCAAGCCTTCCTGCTCTATTCTTTTTAGGACTTCCCAATGCACGCGTTCGTTATCAATGGGATATTTAGCCTCAAGCCCACACCAGAAGGTTGCTACCAGGTTGGCAGCCGATGAATCGTTCAAGTCCAGGATCGCTATTTCAGAGGGTGAGCTGTTCAGAATGTAGCCGGTAGAATCGTCTATTCTCAGGAAACCCTCCCAGTCCCTGGCAGTGTCTGGATCGGTATACGAGAGATACAGTCTAAGGCTGCAGGCTCCCGCAGCTAATGTAAGGAAAATTAAACCTTCCATCCCTCTTGCACTCTTGAATAATACCGGAAAACACACGGACGATCAAGGCCTTATTTCTGGCCCCTGACAGACCCCTCCACCCAGCTGATGTAATCCGGGTTCCCGTCGGAAACCGGAAGGGCGATTATCTCCGGGACGGTGTAGGGGTGGTTGGCTTTTATGAACCCCATGAGCCCGGGGAAGGCCTCCTCGGTCGTCTTTATGACCAGGAGGGCCTCCGAGTCCTCACATAGCTTGCCTTCCCACCGGTAAATGGATTTCACCGCGGGGACGATGTTGACGCACGCGGCGAGCCCCTTATTGACCAGGGCGCTGGCCATGGTCTCGGCCCTGTTCTGGGGAATGGTGCAGAGAACGACGCGGGTCACGGGTAAATCCTCTCAAGCATGCGCGGGAACGGGATCGCTTCCCGGATGTGGTGGACCCCCGCTATCCAGGCCACGGTTCTCTCCAGACCAAGACCAAAACCGGAGGTCGGAACCCGGCCGTAGCGCCTTATGTCAATATACCACCGGTAGTCCTCTATGGGCATGTTTAACTCCTTCATTCTCTGTATGAGCACATCCGGATCATCCTCCCTCTGACTGCCACCGACGATCTCGCCCCTGCCCTCAGGGGCAAAAAGATCGGTATTCAAGACCAATGAAGGATCGTGTGGATCCCGCTTCATGTAGAAGGGTTTTATTGCCGCCGGGTAATGCGTGATGAAAACGGGCCTGTCAAAAGCATTTGATATCGCGGCCTCCTCGTCAGCGCCAAAGTCCTCCTCTGGCCTGGCCGGAATGCCTGATCTGGCAACTATTTCCCAGGCCTGCCTGAAGGTTATTCGCGGGAACGGGGCCTTGACCGCCTCAAGGGGCTTGGTATCCCTCTCAAGGATTTCCAGCTCGGTCCCACGGTTCTCAATGACCCTCTCAACCACATACACGAGCATGTCCTCTATTATCGGGATTATGTCATCAAGGCCTGCCCACGCGACCTCCGGCTCAATCATCCAGAACTCGGTCAGGTGCCTGCGGGTCTTTGACTTCTCGGCGCGGAATGTTGGCCCAGCACAATAGACCCTGCCAAACGCGTATGCCCCGACCTCCTGGTATAGCTGTCCAGACTGGGAAAGGTAGGCCTGCTCACCAAAGTAGTCCACCGCGAAAAGGGTGCTCGTGCCCTCGCACGCGGAGGGGGTGAGTATGGGCGCGTCAAAACGGATGAACCCGTGGCTGTCCAGCCAGTCAAATATGGCCTTTTCAACCTCCGCCCTTATTCGCAATAAAGCCCACTGCTTGCGGGAACGGACCCACAAATGCCGCAGGGGCATAAGGAAAGCGACCCCATGTTCCTTCTTTGATATGGGATAGTCAAAGGCCGGGGAAACAAGCCTGAGGCCACTGCCGGTCATCTCGTAGCCGCCCGGCGCGCGGGGGTCTTGCCTGATCGTGCCTGTTATCTCAACCGAGCTTTCCAGACCCAATGAACCCGCGACCTCAAAATCCTGGTCAGGAACATCACCCTTCGCGATAACGCACTGCAGGAATCCCGTGCCATCGCGGACTATCAGGAAGTGTATCTTGCCAGAGGAACGAAGGTTCGCGAGCCACCCTCTCAGGGTAACTTCCTGGCCGACAAAATCACGGGCATGCTCTATTCGGAACATGCTGAAATTATAATCCAGGCCTCGTGGTTGAAACAGCAAGAGGCAATGCCGGATAATATAGGCCTGCTCCGCTTTTGCGGAGGTGAGTGGAGGTTATCATGCATACTAATGCTAACCTTAAAGACAGGGTTCACAAGGCCATCGTCGGTGACCCGGAGCGCGGGATTGCCGGGCTCCAGGATGACCTCTGGACCAATGTTATCCCGGACATAAGGAGGAGCCACGGTTCGTGGCTCTTTGACGCTGGGTCCGGAAGGGAGTTCCTGGACTTCAAGGCGTTTTTCGCCACATCAGCTGTCTCATATGATCATCCTAAACTTCTTGAAAAGGAATTCCTTGAAAAGCTTGCCTGGGCGGGTATCCAAAAACCATCCCTCTCTGACATGTGGCCCCAGGAGATGGCGGACTTCGTGGAGGCCTTCCGGAGGGTCGCTGTCCCGGAGGGGATGAAGCACCTATTCTTTGTTGAGGGCGGCGGGCTTGGCGTTGAGAACGCGCTGAAAGCCGCTTTTGACTGGAAGGTTCGCCTCAACATGGCAAAGGGCCTGATCAAGAACGACCCGCAGGAAGAGCGCAGACCGCTGGGAACGAGGGTAATAGGGTTTGAGGATGGTTTCCACGGCAGGACGGGCTACACCATGTCCCTGACCCACACCGCTGACCCGAGGAAATACAAGTATTTCCCGAAATTTGATTGGTTCAGGGTGACAAACCCCAAGCTGAGGTTCCCCTTGACAGACGAGGCAAGGGATGAAGCCGAGCGCAAGGAAGACCAGGCACTTGCCGAGATAAGCGCCATTTTGAAGGAACACCCTAACGACATAGCCGCGATAATCATTGAACCCATCCAGGCCGAGGGTGGAGACAACCACATGCGCCCGGAGTTCTTCGTCACGCTCAGGCAGATAGCCGACGAGAACGACATCATGCTCATATACGACGAGGTCCAGACGGGCCTGGGAACAACGGGTAAAATGTGGTGTTTCCAGCACTTCCCAGCTGAGGCGGCCCCGGACATGGTGGCGTTCGGGAAGAAGGTCCAGCTCGGCGGGATGATGGCAAGGGGTGAGAAGCTCTCCATGGTGAAAGAAAATGTCTTCGCGCCCCTACATGAGAGCAAGAGCAGGCTGAATTCCACCTGGGGCGGCAACCTGGTTGATATGGTCAGATCAACCAGGATCCTTGAGATCATTGAGGAAGAGAATCTGGTTGAGAACGCGGCCAAAATGGGTGAGGTTTTCCTCTCGGGCCTGAGGAATCTGACTGACCTATTCCCCGGCCTGATAAACAACCCTCGCGGCAGGGGTCTCATGCTCGCTTTTGACGCGGCCACACCCGACCTTCAGGGCAAGATATGGCAGGCGTTCTTTGACGAGGGACTGTTGTGCCTCACCTGCGGCAAGCTCGGGGTTCGTTTCAGGCCCCACCTGGATGTCACCGAGGATGACATAAAGAAGGGCCTGGACATCATGACGAGGGCTTTGGGGAAGCTGAGGGGATAGAGAACTCAGGGAATCAGCCTGCTAAGCAGGGTTAGCGGAATTTTCTCGGGCTTTTTAAACCCCGGGGCCAAAGCCGGGGGATACATCATCTTTGCCCCGCGTTGGTCTATAGCCTTAAAATTTTCAACCTGTGGGAATTCTGGATTGGATTCGCTCCATTTTCAGGACAGAGGTTGCTCTTGACCTGGGCACCGCGCACACACTCGTATATGTGAAGGGAAAGGGCATAGTGATCCGTGAGCCATCGGTTGTCGCGGTTGACCTCGCGACAGGCAAGCCCATCGCGGTGGGCGCGGAGGCAAAGCTAATGCTGGGGAAGACCCACGAGACCATAATGGCCAAACGGCCCATAAAGGATGGGGTAATAGAGAACCTTGACCTGGTGAATGTGATGATAGCCTCTCTGCTGTCCAGGGTAATGAAGAACACCATAGCGAAGCCAGTGCTCTATGTCGGGGTCCCGTCAGGCGCGAACGAGGTTGAGCTCAAGGCCGTCCGTGATGCCGGCGAGGCCGCGGGCGCGAGGGAGGTTTATCTCGTGGCGGAGCCGGTTGCGGCCGCGGTGGGCATGGACCTGCCAATCCACGACCCCACTGGCTACATGGTCGTTGACATAGGGGGTGGCACAACCGAGATAGCGGTAATATCCCTGGGTGGAATAGTCGCCCAGGCCTCCATCCCCATCGCTGGGGACGAGATGGACCAGGCCATAATCAACTACATAAGGAGAAAATACACCATACTTATAGGGGAACAGACCGCGGAGAAGATAAAAATAGCCATAGGAAATGTCTATCCCACCGAGGAGGCGCTGGAACCAATGGAGGTAAGGGGCCAGAGCCTGGTGAACAGCATGCCCCAGGTGGTTGAGATAACACCGTCGGAGGTGCGCGAGGCGCTCCGGGAGCCGGTTTCGCAGATCCTGGAGGCCATACGCAGGGCCTTTGAAGCAACCCCTCCTGATCTGATGGCGGACATAATAGAGCGCGGCATACACCTGACCGGTGGCGGCGCACTCATCAGGGGCATGGACCTCCTGATAAAGGAGGAAACGGGTCTGGTGGTAAGGGTGGTGGACAAGCCCCTTGAGTGCGTGGCCATAGGCGTGGGAAAGATAATGGAGAACCTCAAGAAATACAGGGGCGTCATCCTTCCGACCAGGAAACCTGCCGGGAGGTGAAGGGTGTCCCGGATGCACACCCCCACTGACAGATTGCAGATGGCAGGATACGAGCAATCCGGTTGTTCGTTGCCCGTTGTTCCCTGTTCGTCAACAGCGGCCTGGTTCACGCACTCATCGCTACTCGCTCTTCCCCCTTGTCTTACGCCTGGAACTGAAAGTCTGCGATCGTATGCGCAAAAAAGACTCACGGTCTGCCTCTCGGGCCTTCGGTTCTGCTCACTGAAATGAAGGATATTCACCGCTTTCTCCTGGCCATATTCGTGGCCGGGATATTTCTCCTGCCGTTCCCGCGAAGAATCGTCCACAACACACTGCTTGCAACCTTCTATGTGCCAGCGCTCAAGGCCGAGGCGCTCATCCTGGACATCCTGCACTTGAGATCAGAGAGGGATTACCTCCTGGAGGAGAACGCGAGGTTAGCAATGGAGCTCGGGAACAAAGCGCTACCATTCGGAGAAAGGCGTAGTTCTGAAACAGCGAGGCCGCTCAGGTTTGACCCTCCGGGTATCCCGGAAAGGATAATCGTGGATGTGGGGAAAAACCGCGGGCTTGAACCGGGGGATATTGTCATGAGCGGGGGCGCTCTGGCAGGCAGGGTCTCGGAGGTTGAGGCCAACACCTCATCAATAATCACGCCGTTCTCGCCGGATTTCCTGGCAGGCGTCCTGGACACCAGGAGCCTGGTAGTGGGCGTTTTCGTCGGCGGGGACAACCCCATTGTTGACTACATACCTAGCTGGGAGGATGTCAGGGCCGGGGACACGCTGATAACATCCGGGCTCGCGGGGTTCCTCCCGCCGGGCGTCCCGGTCGCGGTGGTGGAGAATGTCTACAGAACAGAAAAACCATTCCTGGAGGTAAGGGCAAAACCCCTTTATCAACCCCAGAAGCTGAGAAATTTCACCGTGATCCGCGGGGGGGCGAGGGAAAGATGAGGGGGGGCTGGCTCACCGGAACCTACGCGGCCTTGGCTATCGTCTTTGCCGTTGCGCTCACGCGGGTCCGGTTTCCGGGGTTTCCTGACCTGTCGGTCTCGCTTTTCGCGGCCATGTCAATCAATTGCCCGTATCCGGTTTTGCTGGTCCTTGGAATAGCGCTTGGGCTCCTTAGCGAGGGGCTTTATCCATCCGATCCGTGGATCACGCCACTGATGTATGTGCTCCTTGCCAGTGCCTCGCTCTACGCGAGACAAGAGACAAACCTCCGCGGGTGGCCGCTGGCCATATATTTTCTCATCTGGGGAATGGCCTTCAAGCTAATCCCACCTTTGTTTCACGGAGAGGGACTGAACTTCCTTGACGCGGCATGCGGCTCGGCCCTGACGGGCCTCTTGGCATACCTGCTCTATTTGCCATGGAAAGAAGAATAATCCCTGTAGTCGCGTTCTTCACCATCGCCCTCGTGGGCGCTCTTATCAGGGCATTCCACATGCAGGTTATCAGAGCGGGGGAATTCAGCGGCCAGGCGGAGACCAATTACCTGAGAAGGGTCCCCATTCCACCGATAAGGGGCAGGATAATGGACAGAAACGGGGTTGTGCTCGCGAGCTGGGAGCCGCGCTTTATGGCAGTGGCAATGTTGGGGGACACGGGGCTTACCGATGAAGAAGTGGAAAATCTCAGGGTAGCAATAGGGGCTGAAAGCCTTTCAGTCAAACAGAGTTACCTGGGTTACGCGGTCCTGGCAAAAGGCATTCCACACGACAGGGCGCTGGCCGTGATGGAACGCTCGGAGAGCTTCAGGTGGCTCCTCATGTTACCCTGGTTCACCAGGACATATCCGCACTCAGGGCCGCTCTCTCCCGTGGTGGGCTATGTTGATGCGGAAGGGGTCGGCAAGGCAGGGCTTGAGAAGGCCCTCAACGAGGAGTTGATGGGGGCACCGGGAACGAAATATCTGATGGTTGATGCCAAGGGCAGGGTGGTAATGGAAGACATATACCCTCAGGAGGAACCCTTGCAGGGAAAGGATATCAAGCTCAGCCTGGATTCCAGGCTACAGGAGGCTGCTGATACCCTTTTCAGAGGATACAGGTCTGGGGCCGCCGTGGTGATAAACATAAAGACTGGCGAGATACTGGTTCTATATACCAAACCGTATGTGGGTTCATGGACGATGGTCTACGGAACATCAGATGAAAAGACCGCGGCGCTCTCGGCTCCGGGCTCCCCTCTACTGAACAGGGCAGTATCTGGCATGTATCCACCAGGATCAACATTCAAACCGGTAGTAGCCATGGCCGGGCTTGCCTCTGGAGCGATAACCCCGAACAGCGTGTTTTGTTGCGCCGGCGGGATGCAGATGGGAACCAGGTTCTTCAAGTGCACGGGTTTCCATGGATGTCTGGACCTGGCTCACGGCATAGAGCATTCCTGCAACACATATTTTTACTCCGTTGGAACGCGCATGGGCCTTCCGACATTTCTTTACGAGATTGAGCGTTTCGGTTTTCTGAAAAGGAAGTATGACCTGGGGGTTGGCGGAGAGAAGCCCGCGCTGATCCCGAGCATTGACTATTACAGGAAGAACTTCGGGAAACAGCTTGGCGGTGTCACCCTGAACCTCTCAATAGGTCAGGGGGAACTCCTGCTTACCCCGGTCCACATGGCCATGGTCGCGGCCCTGGTCGCCAGGGGCGAAATGCCACTGCCGCATATCATAATGCAGATCGGTGAAGAAATCTATGTCCCGCCGGAGACGCTGAGAATTCCGCTTTCGGAAAATGACAGGGAGGCAGTAAAGAGAGGGATGCTCCTGGTTGTGGAATCCGGGACCGCCAAAAGCTGTCGGCTCCCCGGCTTTAGTTTCGGCGGAAAGACCGGAACCGCGCAGAACCCGCGCGGTCCTGATCACTCGCTGTTCATATTTTTCGCGCCATACGAGGATCCGGAAATAGCCGGAGCAGTGGTTGTGGAACACGGGGGCGCTGGCGCCAGGGCGGCCGCGCCGGTCGCGAGGGAACTGATAAGGAGATATTTCGGCCTGCCGCCCGCTCCGCTTTTCGTGATGAAAAAGAAACCCGGAGAATCGGAGGAACCGGAGGAGATAGAATGACTGGCCTGAAAGCGATATTTCTGTGTTCTAACCAGGAACGGAAATGAGGAGGTTTTCCCCGCTGTTCTTTGCCCTGGGGATAACGATCGTGGCTATGGTGGAGTTGTTCTCCGTGGGGACAGGCTACGCGTTCCGACAGTTAATCTGGCTGGGACTGGGCGCGATGGCTTTTTTGTTCTTTTACAAGGCGGTTTCTCCAATAACACTGCGAAGAGGGGCCGAGATAATCTATCTGGTATCGGTGGTTCTGTTGATAGCTGTCCTGTTCCTCGGCGGACCAGGAGTGAAACGCTGGTTCTCATTTGGGTTCATGAAGTTTCAGCCATCGGAGCTTGCCAAGCTCGCGCTCCTTCTCGTTCTTTCAAAAACACTGGACACATGGTCTCCGAAAACAACACGGGTAATGGTTGCGGTTGGGTATTCAATGCTGGCCTTTGTGCTCATCTTCGTTGAACCTGACCTCGCGACCGCGGGGGCGGTTATCGCCATGCTTACAACTCTCCTGGTGGTTTCTGGCGTCCGGCTCCCCCTGCTTCTTCTCCTTTATGCGCCGCTTTTTGCCGCGGCGTCCTCTTTCTGGCTCTGGAGCTTCATAGCCCTGGTTCTAGGGGTATTCGCCTTATCCAGGCTGATGAAGAGGCGCTGGGGCTACACCGTGGGCATCACAACAATGGTGGTGGCAGTGGGCCTGACAACGCCACTAGTCTGGAAGGGTGTTCTCAAGGAATACCAGCGAAAACGGGTGATCGCTTTTGTCGCTCCAAAGGCCCAGAGCACGGCCGCGGGTTGGCAGGCCCTTCAGGCCAGGGTCGCCATTGGTTCCGGTGGTTTCTTCGGCAAGGGTTACGGCAAGGGGACACAGAAGGGCCTGGAGTTCCTGCCGGAGGCCCAGACCGACTTCATCTTCGCGGCAATAGGCGAGGAATTTGGATTTGTGGGATGCGCCCTGATAATAGGGCTTTTCTGTGCCCTGCTCTGGAGCCTGGTCAGGGCCGCGGAGTTCACGGAAGACCAGTATCTGAGAAACCTGGTCATGGGCGCAATGACAATAATATTCTACCATGCCTCGTTCAACCTCCTTTCCGTCCTCGGACTCTTTCCGGTCGCGGGCCTGCCATTGCCATTCGCCAGCTACGGTGGAAGCCATCTGATAATGGAATTCTCGCTCCTGGGCATAGTCGCGGCCTCGGTAGAGGAGGAAATGAGAAGAAGGGCTTACTAAAGCATCTATTTCAAAACGAACCCGAAAAACAACCCGCGGTCCGGAACAACTGGCATCCGACAACTGGCACCTGATATAATTTCCCACTGGCCAAGAAATTTGAAAAACTGAAAAAGGTCCTGGATGTGCTTCTCCGCCTGGCGATATCCGGCGGCATCCTCGCACTCATCCTCTGGAAGGTGAACCCGGGCCGCGTCCTCAGCGAGATGGCTGGCGCTAACATCTGGCTCCTGGTCGCGTGCATGTTCATCGCGTTGTCCGGCTACATCCTCGCGGGGTTCCGCTGGCACCTTTTCATGCGCGCGCACGGGCTCAGGGTCTCGTTCCCGGACACCCTCTGGGCAATGTTCGCCGGGCTCTTCATCGGTAACTTCCTGCCAGCAGGCGCGGGGGTTGATGTTGTCCGTGGCGCCTGGATGGTCAGGAAACACGGGGGACTAGCAAAGGTATCCGCATCAATAGTCGCTGACAGGCTTACGGGTTTCATCATCCTGGCCTTCACCGCGCTGGCCGCGGTGTGGGTTCATTCTGACCTGAGGGTTCCGGTGGCAATCCTGGCCATTCTACTCCTGGCAGGGACGATCCTGGCCTTTACCGATCCCTTTATCACTCTAGCGGAAAAAACGATCGGCCGGCTGAGGTGGCTCAGAATAGGAGAAAGGGCCATGAGCTTTCTCAGGGCATTCCATTTCTATGGGAGAAGGCCCGGCCTCCTCTTCTTGACCTTTCTGCTGGCCCTGGTTTTGCAGGTGGTTTTCGCAATAGTGGGACACCTGGTCTCCGGTGCGCTTGGCTACTGGCCGCCGCTCTGGGCATCTCTGATCTTCGTGCCAACGGTGAACCTCCTTGCCATGCTACCGGTTTCCGTGAGCGGCTTCGGGGTCAGGGAAGGGGCCTTTCTCTTTTTGTTCAGGCCGTTCATGCCTGATGAAGCATGCATAGCCCTGTCCCTGACCTACTTTGCGGTTTGTCTTGTGCCAACAGCCATAGGCGTTGTCCCCCTGTGGATGAGGAAAAAATAGGCGTCAAGCGGGCAATCAGCTAAAAGCTATTTTGCATCAACGGGCTTAGTAAACCAACCCGTCTGAAATAACCTTTCAGCCTGATAGCTATCCCCGGTAAGCCGGAATTCCGGTCAGGGTCTCACCAAGGATCAGGGTGTGAACCTCGTATGTCCCCTCGTAGGTATGGACAGACTCCATGTTGCACATGTGCCTTATTGCCTGATATTCAAGGGATATGCCGTTCGCCCCCAGTATGGCGCGGGCCTCCCTCGCGCATTTGAGGGCCATCGCGACATTGTTCCGCTTCGCCATTGACACATGGTAGAATTTCATCTCGCCCTTGTCCGCGAGCCTGCCCAGGTGATACGCGAGCAGTTGCGCTTTGGTTATCTCGGTGGCCATGTCCGCGAGCTTCTTTTGGGTCAGCTGGAAAGAGCCTATTGGTTTTCCGAACTGGACGCGCTCAAGGCTATAATTGAGAGCCTCGTCAAAGACGGCCTGTGCGACGCCAACCGCTCCCCAGGCTATGCCGTATCTGGCAGAAGTCAAGCACATCAACGGAGATTTCAGGCCCTCAGTGTTCGGGAGCTCGCGATCAGCCGGGATCCTGACATCGTCAAGGACGAGCTCGGAGGTCACGGAAGCCCGAAGGGAAACCTTGTGCTTCTGTTCCGGCGCTGAAAAGCCGGGGTCATCCTTGTGCACGACGAATCCCCTTATCCTCCCCTCCTCGTCCTTCGCCCAGACAATGGCTATGTCGGCTATGGTGCCGTTGGTTATCCACATCTTGTTGCCGGACAGAACCCATCCATCGCCATCCCACTTGCAACGGGTCTTCATTGAGCCAGGGTCAGAGCCAGCGTCAGGCTCCGTGAGACCGAAACAGCCAATCATCTCGCCCGAAGCGAGCTTCGGGAGGTAGGTCTTTCTCTGTTCCTCTGAACCGAACTTCCAGATGGGATACATGACCAGGCTCCCCTGGACTGAACCGAACGAACGGACTCCGGAATCCCCGCGCTCAAGTTCCTGACATATAAGCCCGTAGACGGTGTAGCTCGCGCCAACACCCCCGTATTCCTCGGGGATAAACGGGCCGAGAAAACCGAGCTCGGCCATTTTGGGGATTATCTCCTTCGGGAAACGGGCCTCCTCCCAGCAATCGGCTATTACGGGCAGAATCTCACGCTCGGTGAACTCCCTCGCGGTATCCCGGATCATGCGCTCCTCATCGGAGAGAAGGGCATCCACGTTAAAGAAATCAAGGGCTTTGTAAGCCATGGCTTTCCTCCAGAGCGAATAGCTTAAATCCGAAAGATGACCCGCAACAACTATTTTGGTTGTAATGGAACAGCGTCGGAATCATGGGATTCTGACGCCATCTGGCATGTTCTGCCCTGAAGCTGAAATCCGAGCAGTATTTCAAGAGAGAGCTGAAGGGGTCATCAAGGGCATTCGTTCCTGCGCGGGTGGCAATCGGCAACCGGCAACTGATATAATTTGTCCGTGAGCCGCTTCTGCTGGGATTCCATGAGGGGTTTCTGCTCAATATTCGCAGAGGAAAGGAGCAAAAGGCCGCTTGATTTCTCAGGCGAAGAGGGCCCGTGCCCTTTCTGCCCCGGAAACGAGGACATGACCCCACCAGAGATAATGAGGGTGGGTGAGCCATGGAGGATAAGGGTCTTCCCGAACAAGTATCCCGCGACCGACTGCCACGAGGTGATAGTTGATTCGCACATCCACGGGGTTTCGCTTCCCGATCTGCCGGAAGAGGACCTCGCGAGGACAATCGGTGTCTGGCGGGAACGCGTTGAAAAGGCCTATTCTTTGGACGAAATAAGGTATGTAAGCCTGTTCCACAACCACGGAATGACCGCTGGCGCTTCACGCAAGCACATCCACACCCAGGTGATCGGACTCCCATTCCTGCCTCCGGCAATTGAAAGGGAGGCGTCATTTCAGGAGAACCGAAAGTGCCCTGTTGAGGAAACAGCGAAAAAGAGCCACATCTTCCACGAGGATAAGGGGTTGATAGCCTTTTGTCCGGAGGTATCCCGGTTCCCGTATGAAACCTGGATAATACCCGCGGAACACCAGGGGCTTTTGCCAGAGGATACCACGGGCCTGGCCAGGATTTTCAAGAGGGTATTGGCTGGAATCAGGGCGATCCTGGCCGATCCGGACTACAACATTATAATTAAAACAATGCCCCGGGGATGGCACTGGCGCGCGGAGATAATCCCCAGGACGGGTTTCATGGCCGGTTTTGAGCTGGACACGGGGTGTCACATACTCTCGGTGGCGCCAGAGAGGGCCGCGAGCGAACTGAGCGGGGCAATCGCCCAAGAATCAAAGGGCTAAGGGGATTTCGCAAATCAGGCTACAGGCTACTGGAAGGAAAAACCCCGGAGAAGCTGGTCAATTGCTTTTTCGTCTTCCTGGCTGAACTTGAGGGCACCCAGAAGCTCAATTTTCATTTCCATGAACATGTTCAGTATGCCGCGCTCCCCCATCCTCCAACCAGCGGTCACGATGTAGACGACATGATCCCCGTCGGACTTCATCGCACAGGCCCAAGACCTATATAGAACAGCCCCCTCGGCATTTATTTCCTCCATCGCGCCCTGCTTTGAGTAACGGGAGGCCTCCATGAATTCCCTGGTCTTCTCCTGGTTGACCCTTATAACATCAAGCTGGGTCCAGCCCTTGCCCATGACTGACCTGTAATAGAGGGTGGCCTTCAGCTTGCCGCAGGTCAAGGTAATGCCGGGGGACATGGTCTGCTCAGATGGAACCCAGGCCTCCGGGAGCGAGAGGGATATGCCCGCGCCGGTATCGGCAAGGACAAGCGCCATTATAACGGGCACCATGGGTTTCAAATTATGATGTATGAGCTGAGGCTTTTCAAGCTTTGGATACCCACAACCCTATCTACTGGGGGATAAAAAGTTCTAGTCGCAAAAACACAAATGGGATCCCCGATATGATTGATGAAAGGGGCTAGCCTGATCCCTTCAAGGGGCAGGTAACAGCAAAAACCGGAGTGCTTCCGAACAACGAGACGCAACAAAGAGAAAAGCTTTATAATATACAGCTTGATAAGCCTCGGAATTCACGATGGACACACGGCCACGGCCGCTGTCGTGGTTGATGGGAAGCTTGTTTCCGCGGTATCCGAGGAGCGCCTGAACCGGAAAAAGGAGTGGGGCGGATTCCCGGAAAGGGCAATATCCGAAGCCCTGAGGCTTGCCGGCGCGGGCCCGGGGGATGTGGGAATAGTTGGAATAGCAACGCTTTTCCCGCCAATAACATCAGCGGACTTTGAAATGGCGCACCCCGGCAAAAGGTTTTTTTGGGCCGCGACAAGGGTCATGCCCAGGCCCTGGCTATACAACGGCGCCTGGCTTTCGGGTGCGAGGCTTCTTTCCGGCGGCATAGTTAGAAAAAGAAAGCGCGCTGTGGCATCCCGGCTAGCGGAAATGGGTATAAACGCGCCAACCCTGTTCTACGAGCATCACACCGCGCACGGCCTTGGCGCGCATTTGTTCTCTGGCAGAAACGAGAACCTGGTGCTGACAGCTGATGGCTCCGGGGACATGCTCTCCGCGACAGTGTCCATTGGCAGGGGAGGAAAAATCGTTCGGCTCTCGTCCGTTTCCAACTATAACTCAATAGGCGAGTTTTACACGCGGGTAACCCAGCACCTCGGTATGAAGCCTCTGTCGCACGAATACAAGGTCATGGGCCTCGCGCCATACGCGCCTGATGACATGGGTGAGAAGGCATACAGGATACTCAGCGAATACTTCGCGGTGATTCCAGAGAAACTCGCCTTCATCAACAAATCCGGCGCGTGGAAGAGGGATTACCTGAAGAAATTGCGCAAAGACCTCGCTGGCATCAGGTTTGACGCGGTAGCCTTTGCCGCGCAGAGAGTCCTTGAGGAAACGATTGCATCCTGGGCTGGCGCGGCCGTTAAGAAAACGCGCGTTTCGTCCCTGGCTTTAGCGGGCGGGGTCTTCATGAATGTGAAGCTCAACAACCTCATACTGGAAGCCGATGGTGTGGATGAGCTCTTCATCATGCCATCAGCTGGGGATGAGAGCCTCGCCCTGGCCGCGGCAATGATGGCGTTCCTGGAGACCGGAAAAAACAGCCACCAACCGCTGGAAACGCTTTATCTCGGACCGGAATTCAGCGACGAGGAAATCCGTGAGGCGCTTGAGGGCCTGGACGGCGGGTTCGTTGTATCCCATGAGGGCGAAGGGATTCACGAAAAGGTTGGCCAATTGCTGGCTCAGGGGAAGATAATCGCGAGGTTCTTCGGCAGGATGGAGTTCGGTGCCAGGGCATTAGGGAACCGGAGCATACTGGCTGATCCCAGGGACAGGGGGGTAGTGGACAGGATAAACAAAGCAATAAAGATGAGGGACTTCTGGATGCCGTTCGCGCCAACCGTGCTCTACGAGCGCAGGCGTGACTACATCGTGAATCCGAAGGATCATCCGGCAAGCTACATGATGATCGCCTTCCCAACAACCCCCTTGGCCAGAAGGGAAATCCCCGCGGCACTGCACCCGGCTGATGCCACCGCCAGGCCGCAGGTCCTGAGAAAAGAGGATAACCCAACATACTACAGGGTCATAAAGTCCTTTGAGGCGGAAACAGGGGTGGGAGCTGTCCTGAACACATCGTTCAACCTGCACGGAGACCCGATAGTCTGTTCGCCATCCGACGCTGTTGACACCCTTTTGAAGTCTGACCTGGACGGCCTGGCAATAGGGGAATGGCTGGTTCTCAGAAAAAGGTGAGGTTGGAAAGCATCAAATTGCAAAGATTAGCCCCGGCTCTTTGGATAGCCCCGGCTCTTTGTAGCCGGGTCCCTCTGCGGAGCCCGGATCAATTCAATTCCCAGCGAGGGTTTTCTAACCCGCCAAATGCAGGATAGCTTGTAATGCCAGCCCCATCAGCAACTCCCCCTTCCCACGGCCGTGATGAGGAACCAGGAACCAGCAACAAACAACCGAAAAGAAAGCCTCCCTGGCTCAGGGTTCCCCTGCCAGGAAGGGGGGAATTCGCTGGAACGAGCCGGGTTCTCCGTGAGCTCCGGCTGAACACGGTCTGCCAGGAGGCGCGTTGCCCGAACATATCCGAGTGCTGGGGCCGCGGAACAGCGACCTTCATGATCATGGGCGATGTATGCACCAGGCGATGTGGTTTCTGCGCTACTGCAACGGGAAAACCGAGGCCCCTTGAACCCGACGAACCCAAGCGCGTCGCTGAAGCAGTCAAGAGGATGGGGATAAGGTTCGCGGTGATAACCTCAGTAACGAGGGATGACCTGGCCGATGGGGGCGCGGGGCATTTCGCAAAAACCATAGAGGCGGTGAAAAAAACCGGCGCGATGGTTGAGGTCCTTGTTCCGGATTTCCTCGGAAAAGAGGGGGCGATAAGGGCTGTTCTTGACGCGGAGCCAGATGTCTTCGCGCACAACACCGAAACAACCAGACGCCTGACCCCGTTGGTAAGGGACAGGCGAGCTGATTATGAGGTATCGCTTAGTGTTCTCAGTATTGCGGCAAAGGATGGCAGGGCGCTCGTGAAATCCGGATTCATGGTGGGTCTCGGGGAAACGGATGACGAAATAGCTGAGACCCTGCGGGATATAAGGGACGCTGGGGCAATCGCGATAACCATTGGCCAGTATCTCCAGCCAACCAGGAATCACCTGTCAGTCCATCGTTTCGTGGAGCCGGAACGGTTCGCCATGTATGCGAGGTGGGCACAGGAACTGGGCTACGAGCATGTGGCCGCAGGGCCGTTGGTCAGAAGCAGTTATAGGGCAGAGGAGATAGTTGAAAACCGGGAGTGATTCCCGGTTATTTCTTCGGAACGATTATCAGGCGAACGAATCCCCCTGATCCACCCTCGCTCTCTGGCGCGACACCGATTAGCCACGCCTCGCCCCTCCATTCCCCGGCCTTAAAAACACCGCCTTCTATCCAACCAGCCTCTGGTGGCACCACGCTGAAGGAGAAGGATGTGCTCTTGCTCTTGACGGAAGCGAGTGGCGCTGGCCTGAATTCCTCGCCGGGCGAAAGGGAAACCTCCCTCGGCCCCATGCTGACGAGTTTATCACCGACTATGTAGGGAAGGATTCGCTTGTTCTTGCCCTTGCCCTTCTGAACTGTTATGGTCCCGTAGCCGATACCCGTGGCGGTGAGGACGAGGCTCCCGGAGCTGACCTCCGCTGTCAAGCCCTTACCAGAGACCTCCACATTCGCCTTCCTTGCCTTGCCTGGTAGGGGTATATCCATGGACTGGCCGGGTTTCAGGAAAACCGCTGGCAGGACCCTGAGGAAAGATTTTGCTGTCTTGCGGACTCCGGATTCCTCCCAGGTAGCCCATACCAGTCCGTTGCCGGGCCTCTCCGCGATGAACTTCCCGCCCTCAATCCTTCCCAGGTCAGGCGGGTCAACCGAAAGCGCGCCTGACGGTGGCACGGAAAAGCTTATCTCCTCTCCGGGAAAGAGGACAGCCTCAGATGGGTAGAGAACAACGGGTTCGGATTCCGCGCCCTCTATCACTATCTTTGCTTTGTAGAACCCGGCATCGGTCTTAAGGGTAATGACGCCCCTGCCGGAATTTTCCGCGACGAAGACCCCGTTCTCTATTGTGCCAAGCCAGGGGGGCATTACTCTCCATGTCTCTGGGGTTCCAGTTTTCACGGAGAATATCAGGGTATCTCCCACTGCCAGGACAGCCTCCTTCGGAGAAAGCCCCTCCTGCGCGCTGAGAACCTTCACCGGGACGGCCTTAATGCCGACCTGGTCCTTGTATTTGACCTCAAATATGATGAGGCCGGGGCCTGGTTCGCCAGCTATGAATTTGCCATCCGCGAAGTAGCCCCTTTGTTCTGGAATAACCCTGGCGCTCAGCTCAAAGTCCTTGACCTTTCCCGTCATGGTCGCGGCCGTTATCTCAATGCGCTGGCTCTCGCCGGACTCCAGCTCCAGCTCCGAGGGATTGGCCTGGACAAGGAGAAATCCGGTGAGCGCGACCAGTATCATTCTGGTTCCTCCACAAAGAACGAAGCCTCAACCTTCTTGCCATCTATCTCTATAACGACCCTGTGGTAGCCGGGCTCAAGGTCCTGGGGTATATATATGAAAGCGCCCGGCTCCTTCTGTTGTTTCGCGGCAACGGGAATGCCGTCCAGCTCAACCCTGCCCTCCCCGCCATAGGTCATGAACTCAACCTCCTCCGGCAGGAGAACTTCTCCGTCAGCTGGCGCCACAACAAGTGGTTCGTGTGGGAACGGGGTCGGGGCTGGTTTCCTGTGCCAGGTATTGAGCAGAACGGCAACCAGGACACCCGCGAGCGCGGCCGCTGGTATGGGACTAAGGGCCCAGAGCCACTTCTTCTTGGAACTGGCCTCCCTTGCCCTCGCATATATCTCCCTCTTGAGGCCAGGGGGCGGCTGGACCCTGGGCAGGCCCCTGAGGATCTCGTCTATGCGTTCGTCGTCCATTCTACGGCTCATCTCCTATCGCCTCCTTCAGGGCAGATTTTGCCCTGGCAAGCCTGGACTTCACCGTCCCCATGGGGATGTCCAGGGCCTCGGCTATCTCCTCGTATTTCAACTCGTCAAAGTAAAACAGGAGGAGGATCTCCCTGTGTTCAGAGGGCAGGGATGCCAGCGCTTTTCTCACGGTCATGATCTCAAGCATGTTGTCCGGCGGGTCCTCGGCCGGATCCCATCCAGAATCCTCAAGCTCATCAAGAGACACATTCCGCTCCCTACCCTTTTTCTTGAGGTATGTTCTGCACCTGTTGAGAGCTATCTTGTAGAGCCAGGTGTAATAGGAGCTCTCGCCGCGGAACTTGTCCAGGGCCTTGTAGGCTCTGAGAAAGGACTCCTGGGTGAGGTCCCGGGCCGCTTCCGTCTCCCCGGTCATATAGTAGCAAAGGTTATATATCCTCTCCATGTAATCCTCCACGAGTCCCTCAAACAGGCTCTCTTTGTCCACATCTGCCATTTAGACCCCCTCCCCGCGGAAATTGTTCCGGGGAATGTCCCATGAGCAATGGCGACAACGCGTCAACGCGTGAATATTATCCTCCATTGTTTAGAGAGGGATCAAGGCGCGACGAGAAACCGGGCCAGGGCGGCTCTCAGTAACCCACCATCTCCAGGAAACAGTAGCCCTTTTTGTTCCCGCTGGTGATACGACACACCCCCTCCCAGACGAGGTGTCTTTTATCAAGCCAGAAAAACTGGTCCTCGGTAGTAGCATCTATGGTAACATCAATGCCCAGAGAAGGAACCCGGACGCGCCAGCGAAGCGGGTATTTTCCGGAAGAATCCGTCACAATCCAAAAGTGGCCAAGGGGATCTGCCTGGAAATCTTTAAAGACAAGGCGATTCCCCTTCTCATCAATGTAGGTGCCAAGCTGGTATTGTTCAACGGGGTTTCCTTCCTCGTCACGGAACCGGTAGAGCATCATCTCCGTCCCATCCTCAAACCGGAAGGAAAACCAGTCGTATCTTTTTCCGGCGTCCCACCTGCCCCACTGGTGATCCATCCACGCGTCTCCCCATAGAATCTTCGTCTCGTTCCTCAACACCATTTTGCCCTTCGCGGCCATCCTGGTAAAGGAGTAATAGGCTGATGTGTCGTATTCTCCCACAACAACGTAACCGTCATCTCCGTGTAGAACAGGAGGCTTCAATCCGAAAGCCAACAGGTCAAGCGAAAAAGCCGGCTCATCAAAACCAAAAGCGAAAGAGTCCTTTCCAGCGTATCTGAGATACCTGTTTTCAATCGTAAGGTCAAGCGTATCCAGGAGGGCCTTATTTCTGGCCGTAAGAGGGTATATCTCAACACCCCCGAACACGGGTTCGCCAGTCTCCAGGTTCGTCATGTTAAAAACCCATATCCCGGTTCTCGGGAAACGGAAAACGATGTAGCAATAGGAATAAGTTGTCCCCCCGTCATCATTCAGCACGCCGCTGAAATACCACCACTCATTGGCAGTGTCTTCGTGCGGTCCGTGATCCCGCGGAAAGGTGAATCCGGTTAGGGCAAAAAGGATCAAGCAACTAATGACCTGATTGATTTGATTGGGCGCCCGCATTCTTTCGCTACTTGCCCAGCTGGCCCCAGGATGAGACAACCTTCATCCGGAACCTGAGGCTGTCGGCCTTTGCCTCCTGGCCTCTCTCCTCGTATAGATAAGCGGCCCGGCCCAGCTCTTCGCCGGCCTCGGTGTAGCGGTCCATCTCCAGGTAGAGAAACGCCACGAGCTCGTGAAGCCGTGGGTCGTTCCTGAGTTGCATGGCCTGCCGGTAGTGCTCCTCAGCCATCTCAAATAGGGCCTGGTCCCCCTTTTCCCTGGCAAGGGTCCAGAGGAGGGACGCGTATTCCTCGTGGGTAGTTGGATTCAGGGGGTCCTGTTGGAGCGAGAGGATGTAGCAGTTTTCCGCTTCCTGCAGGTTACCCACTGCCCAGGAACACCTGGCCATCTCGCGCAGTCCAGCGGGATCAAGCCTGTATGATTCAAATGCCTTCTGGGGTGAAATTGGGACTGCCTCACGGGAGTGGGTCAGCAGGGTGCTTATCGGATCTGGCTCAACGACAAAGGCCTGGCCGAGCCTGCCCGTGGCGGTTATCATGCCAACAACAACTCTGTTCGGGCCGTGAATGGGGTCGCTTATCAGGGGGGAACCGCTGTAGCCGGGAATGGGGCCGGATGAAACCACGAGGTTCTTCGTTCCATCGCTCCAGGTTTCTTCCCTGAGAAATTCCAGGCGCAGGGGCCGGATCACGCTTGACTTCTGCCAGGGATACGGGACGACTGCCGCGGCAAGCCTGGCCTGGTTCTGGTTTCCAAGGGTCATCGGCCTGGTTAGGGTATCGCCAACGGATAGCAGGCAGATGTCATTCCGTGGATCCATGCCTATGATCCCGATGACCGGAATGGTATCACCTGACCTGCTCAGGACGAGGAGGTCTTTTATTCTGCCGGATGGGCTTTGCGGGAAAACCACATGACAACAAGTGGCCACGATGCCCCTGTCCACGAAGAAACCGGTGCCGCGACAATTGCCTGAGGCGAAGCTTGCTTCTATGCCAACAACGGCCATGGTATCCACATTTTCAAGATACCAAGGCACCCCTCCAAGAAGGAGGGCGAAAAGAACCATGGCTATATTTTAATGTATGCCACGGCCGCGATCAAGCTGGAAATCAACCCGGCTATCAGGTTATAATTTCCTCGTGCCGGTTGTGTTGCCTTTTGAGGGACGCAGTCCGAAAGTGGACGAGGCAGTCTTCATAGCCGAGACCGCGGCCATTACTGGCGATGTTGAGCTGGCGCCGGGAACATCAATCTGGTATGGCGCGGTTCTCCGGGGAGATACCAATATCATCAGAATCGGCGAGAACACTAACATACAGGATGCTTGCGTTCTTCACGGGGATGCGGACTGGCCCGTTATTGTCGGAAAAAGGGTCACGGTTGGCCACGGGGCCATACTCCACGGGTGTCATGTAGAGGACGACTGCCTGGTGGGAATGGCATCCGTAATAATGAACGGTTGCGTCATTGGCGCGGAGAGTATAGTGGCCGGCGGAACAGTCCTGGCACCAGGGACAATCATACCACCGAGGAGCCTGGTATTGGGTATTCCCGGAAAGGTGAGGCGAGAGGTGAGCCAGGAGGAGATAGACGGCTTGATACAACACTCCTGGAAGGTCTACCTGGAGCTGGCCAAACGGACCAGACGGGGTGAGAAGTGAGCGCTGTTTTCGCTGTCCTGTTGGTCACGGGAGGGGAAAAAATAACCCTTCCGCCCGTGATAGTCATGGTTCCTTTATCCGGCGAGATAGCACCCCTGGGCGAGGAGTTTCTGAGAGGCTGGAGAATGGCGGTTGGGGACGCGCTTGAATACGAGGTTGTGGACACTTATGGCTCACCGGATTCCGTGCTCAAGGTTCTGGAACTGGTGGCAGGAGCGCAGGGACCGTCGCTGGTGGTGGGCCCTTTGCTGTCAGTCACATCCCTTCCTGCGGCTGAGTTCGCAATGCGAAACAGGCTACCCATATTGCTCCCAACAGCAACCGACCTAAGGCTGGGAACATTCGGCAGTTATGTTTTTCCGTTCAACTATAACCTGTTCCTTGAAACCGCATACATCATGGAGGTCATGGGCGAGCGGGTTGGCAAAACAGGCTGGCTCCTCCTCTACCCTGACATGGCCGGGGAAAGAGCCGTGATCCAGTGGCTGATCTCGCAAGCAGGGGAGTTTGGCATAACCATACTTGACACGGTCGTCTATTCGGAAACAAACATGGTCTATGACGCCCTCGCGAAGACAGTGGTTAACAAGGGGCCAAATGTGATCTTCGCGCCATCCGGCTCAAGGGCATCCGCGCTCGTTTTCCTGTCCCTGAGGAAGCGCGGACTCAAGAGTCCCGTGCTGGGCCTTGATAGCTGGCTTTCCCCGGATGTGGCCGGGCTGATCTCAGGAGCGATGGGCGGCCTGTATGTGGTTGGGCCTGAGCGGGGGGATTTCATGGCCAGGGCCCTGGCGCAGGCCCAGAAGGAAGAGTTTGATGAACGCTACAGGGAAAAGTTCGGTTCCGCACCCTCAGGGGTCGCGGGCAAGGGTTATGATGCTGGAGGCATAGCGAAGGAGGTCTGCTTTGATAAGCCGGACAGAGAAACCGTCAAACGGAGGCTCCTGCTTATGGGAGTCTACAGGGGGGTCACCGGGGACATCATGCTCTCAAAGGACCCAGGACTTCTGGCGCTTTACATCCTTAAAAAGGGTGGATTAAAAAAGGACGAGAACTATGGCAAAGAAAAGGGAAAGCCTTGAGAAGAGGCTGAAGAAAGCTGCGAGGAAGGAAAAGAAGGAAGGGAAGGAAAAGAGGCCTGAGGAGCCCGTACTGAAGGCGCCATCAAAGGTAGCCGAGGAACGGGCCGAAATCGGCAGAGTGAAGTTCAGGCGTCCAAGCCGGGTAACCCAGGAACCCGTCGTGAAAACAGAAACGCCGTTTGGGCCGCTGAACTGGTGGCTCCTCGCCGGGGGTGTGATCCTCGCGGCAGTAGGGTTCGTATTCCTGTATTTCGGGGACACGATAATCTCAACAACCCTGCTCGTCCTGGGGTATTGCGTGGTCATACCCGTAGCCCTGCTGATAAATCCTCAGATACTTAAGAGGAAACCAAAGAGCGAGGCCGAGGGGCCGGAAAAAACAGAAACAACGAGCAAGCCTGGCGCACGGCCGGAACCGGAGACCACGACAGAACCAGCGGGCCAGCCGGAACCGGTTGCCCAGCCGGAACCGGAGGCCTCCAAGGGTAAAAATGAAGGGGACACGAAAGGGTAGGCGCGACAGAATGTTTTTTCATTAGTCCTGAGACATGGGGGGTCTTTTACGGGATGGATTTTAGGTGGCCAAATTTAAAGTCATGCTTTAGATCCGGGGATTTTCGGGCCTAATCAAATAGCTTGGCTTCTGATTATGATTTCAACCCACTTCCTGCATGAATCTTGAGATGCTTTTCTGGCGCGGGATATAGCCGTATGAACCTTGAACTCAATTCCGGTGCGAATTGTATGGCCAACCATGGTGGGCGCAGAGCTCCAACCCTGCCCCTAATCATTGCCAGAGACGACTTTCCAGTCGCCTGCTAGCCTATAAAGGCTCGCCTGGTAAGGCCCTTGCGCAGGGTTCAACTCATATATGCCAGAGGGGAGTGGTTCTAATGGGAAAGAGGGCCTTTTCCCGGCTGGTCTCGGCACCTTGAAATCAGCACCAACTGCCAATCTGGCTGATCGGGATTGAAAATTCTGGTCCCTACTGCCTGGCCTTGAGTTCGGGCATTTCAAGGCCATCCGGGTGAAGGATCACCGGGAAAATTTATCCTTGATCGGCCTCAAAGAAAGAGCTTATAATTTTCTCTCCGGGCGAGTAGTTCAGCTGGCGAGAACGCTGGTCTCACATACCAGAGGTCGCAGGTTCAAGTCCTGCCTCGCCCATGTGGATATGTGTCCACGGAATACCCTGGGCGATTGGCGCAGCTGGTGAGCGCGCTTGCTTGACATGCAAGAGGTCGGAGGTTCAAGTCCTCCATCGCCCATTTTTCAGGCCACAAAGCCATGAAAAGGACATACCAGCCATCCAGGACCAAAAGGAAGAGGACCCACGGGTTCCTGGTGAGAAAGAGGACCCACGGCGGCAGGGCAGTAATAGCCAGGCGCCGGCGCGAGGGCAGAAAGCGCATCTGCGTATAGCGTGGAAAGAACCTGCTTTTTGACCCATGGCGGATAACGAAAAACCCCGCCATTTCGGGAAGGGGCTCAGACTCACCAGGGAAGGTGAGATAAGGTGGGTATTGAAGGGGAAGAAAAAAGAGACCAGATGGGCAACGGTATTCTTTTTGCCCCAGCAAGAAACCAGGGCTGGTTTTTCGGCCAGGAAAGCCCTGGGCAACGCGGTGGCCAGGAACAGGGCGAAACGCCGACTCAGGGAATTTTTCAGGCAAAACAGGACAGACCTGCCCTGCGGGTGGTATCTGTTCGTAGCAAAGGCAGAGGCCGCAGAGGGGGATTTCTCCGACATGTGCCGAGGGTTGTTGGAAGAGCTGTCTCGGCCCTCCTGATATTCCTGATAAAACTTTACAAACACGGCGTATCGCCCATGTTTCCATCCTCCTGCAGGTTTCAGCCATCGTGCTCGGAATACGCGGTATCGGCGATCAATAAGCATGGCCCCATAAGAGGACTTGGGCTCTCGGCCTGGCGACTCCTGAGGTGCGGCCCGTGGTCAGAAGGGGGATACGACCCCGTGCCTGAGTCCGGCGGGGGACCAGGAAACCCTCCGAATCATGGTTTTAACCAGGAAAAAGTAACCAGGAACGAGGAAACAGCATGAACAAAAGAACCTGGATAGCCCTCGGCATCTTCGCTGTTCTTCTAGTAGCCTACCAGGTCTGGATATATTTCTCAGGAGGGTCAAGGGGCCAGGCCCCGGCAACGCAGGACACGACGCAGGTTCAACCGTCGGTTTCACAGGCCCCGGTAGACACCGGGATAAAACCGCCGCCGGAAACCGCGAGACCAGAGCCGGCCCTCTCGCTTGCTGACGAGGGCCTGGTTACCGTTGAAACGCCAAGGTTCACGGTTGAGCTCACCAGGCGGGGCGGAAGGATATATTCCCTGACCCTGAAGGGTTTCAAAGGGCCGGACAGGAAGGAGAACCGGGTGAACATAATAAGGCCCGGCTCGGAGTTCCTGGCCACCTGGTTTGACGGAGGGCTTTACTGCACATCCCCGGAAAGCAACCTTGAACTGGGTGAGGGGGAAAACCTTACCATCTCGTTTGAGGGGCCGGAGGGGAAAAAGTTTTACACCTTCTCCGACAGCTACACCTTCTCGCTCTGGCTGGAGGGGCCGGACACCTCAAGGCTGTATCTGAAGCCATCCATATCCGTGACAGAGGCTGACCGGACAAAGGATATAAGCGAACACCACTTCGTCTATCAGAGGAATGGGAAGGTGGTATCCGAGTCCATAAAGAAGGTCCTCGGCCCCGGCAAGGGGACACCAGGGGACAACCTGGGCTGGTTCGGCACCAGGAGCAAGTATTTCCTGTTCGCTTGCGTCCTGGAAGAGGGCGCTCTCAAGAGCCTCGCCGCGACCGCGGAATCCGACACGGTCATGAAAATAGAGGCGACCCTGGCGAAAACCCCCATCTCCCTGCTTGTTTATGTGGGGCCTTTTGATTACGATGTCCTCAGGAGGGTTGGCTATGGCCTAGAGGAGAGCTACTCGTTCGGATTCTGGCTCATAGCGCCCTTTGCCCGACTGATATTCGTCCTGTTCAGGTGGCTCCACTGGCTCATTCCCAACTACGGATGGGTTATCCTGATTTTCTCCCTGGTCATGAAACTCGCCTTCTCCCCCTTGTCCTACTATACATACAGGTCCATGAAGAAGATGCAGGACCTCAAGCCAAAGATAGAGGCCCTGCAGGCCAAGTTCAAGGACAAACCAGAAGAGCTGAACAAGGCCACAATGGAGCTCTACAAGGGCGAGAAGGTCAACCCGCTTTCGGGATGCATTCCGGTTCTCCTGCAACTGCCTATTTTCTGGGCACTTTACCAGGTGCTCAACATGACCATAGACCTCCGGGCCGCGCCCTGGATATTCTGGATCCAGGACCTCTCGGCCAAGGACCCGTTCTATGTTCTGCCAATAGTCATGGGCGCGATAAGCCTGCTGAACGGGTTCCTCCAACCATCAGCTGACCGGCAGGCGAAGCTCACATCCGCACTGATGGCGGGGGTTTTCACCTTCATATTTCTGAATTTCCCGGCGGGGATAGTTCTTTACTGGTTGAGCTATAACCTTTACAGCATAGCCGAACAGGCTATTTTCCGGAGGATGCTCAAGAAGAAACCGGAGGCCTGAGCATGGAATACATAGACTCGGAAGGCACGACACCAGACGAGGCACTGAGAAAGGTCCTGTCCAAGGTTGGACTTGAACCCCGTGGAGTTAGATACGAGATTCTCGCCCACGGTGGTGCGACCAGCCGGGCCAGGGTAAGGGTATGGATAGAACCAAAGGAGGTCCAGGAAGCAAAAGAGGTCATAAAGGAGTTTCTGAAAAAGCTGGGAGTCAGGGCAAGGGTAGATTTTCTCCTCCTGGAGAAAAAGCATTACCGCGTGAACCTGAGAACGCGCTCGTGGGATCGTGTTCTCATTGGCAGGGGCGGTGAAACTCTGAGATCGCTTGAGCACCTGATAAATCTGATGCTCCGAAGACGCAGGGTGAGGATAGAAATGGACCTTGACATATCCGGATACAGGGAAAAACAGAGAAAATTAAACCTGAACAAGGCTCTAGCGATAGCGGTAAGGGTAAAGGAAACGGGCCAGGAGATGACCCTGGACACTGTTCCGCCGGACCAGAGGCATTACATCAGAGAAGTGCTCAAGCTCGATCCTGACATAAGGGTCTACACCGCTGGACGAGGAAGGGAAACTTGCCTGGTGGTGGCGCCCAGGAAGCCGAAACCCGGGGCATGAGCATGCCCCGGCCAAAAAGCCGAGAGCATTTGTCTCCCGCAGATATGGTTTGTCCAAGCTGGTTTAATATTCTTCCGTTCAACCCCGGAGAACACTAATGCCACGGACAATAGCCGCGGTGGCAACCCCGCCCGGAAGGGGCGCGCTAGCGGTGGTTCGTTTAACTGGTCCGGAAACAAGAACGATTCTCATGGAAGTGTTCCGCGGCAAAACCCTGCCGGAGAAATTCAGGCCTGGAAGGGTATATTTTGGGGAATTGATCTCGGAGGGTCAAATTATTGATGCGGTGGGAGTCGCTTTCTACGAGGGGCCGAATAGCTACACAGGAGAGGACATGGCCGAAATAACATGCCATGGCGGCGGCCTGGCGCCCACGCTTGTCCTGGAAGCCCTGGTCCGGGCCGGGGCAAACCTTGCGGAACCGGGGGAGTTCACGCTCCGGGGGTTTCTCAACGGCAAAATTGACCTGGCAGGGGCCGCGGGCATCAACGCGCTATCCCTGGCGAAAACAGAAAGGGCCCACCGGGCCGCGATCAGAAGGATGACCGGTGAAACAGGAAGGGCATTCGCCGGGTTCAGAAACGAGCTAGCAGGCCTTTTATCCGAGTGCGAAGCAAGGCTTGATTTCCCGGAGGATGTGCCGGACCTGAACGAAAACGATCTCCGGAAGAGGATGGCAGGATTGCGAGATAAAATGGACGCGTTCCTGGACTCCGCGGGCAGGGCGGAATCCCTCTGGGAGGGCGTGTCTGTCGTGATAGCGGGGCCGCCGAACTCCGGCAAGAGCACCCTGTTCAACGCCATTCTGGGATACAAGCGAGCCATCGTCCATCACGAGCCTGGGACAACGAGGGACTACATATCCGAGTCAATGGAAATTGGCGGATACCTTGTCAGGCTATATGACAGCGCTGGCGTGGGCGAATTTCCGGGCGCGGTTGACAGGGAATCCGTGAAAAGGAGCCTCAGGCTCGCCAGAACAGCGGACATAGTCATATACCTGCTGGAGCCATGGTCAGACCAACTGTATCCGAAGGGCAAAAAAATCATCAGGGTATGCTCAAAATCCGACCTGCTGGCCGGGCCGGCCCCAGAGGGAACCATCCCGGTCTCGGGCCTTACGGGCAAAGGGCTGAAGGAGCTGATCGGGGAGATAACAGCCAGGGCCAGCGGGATAGCTGGGGGGGACGAGGTCCTGCTTGACAGGGAAAGGAAGCTCCTGACCGAGGCGCGCGCCTGCCTGGAAGAGGCCGGAAGGGAGGGGCTTGGCCTGGAGCTCATCGCGGAGAAACTCTGGGAGGCCGGCAGGGCAATGGACAAACTCTTGGGCCGTGATTTGCCCAGCGATGTGATCCGGGGAATATTCTCCAGGTTCTGCATCGGGAAATAGTGGGGTTATTCAGCAATGGCCCTAATTGGGAACACGGGCTGGGCTCAGTTAACTGATCGCTCTCCGCTGTTCAGTGTATAATTTTTGCCCGGCCGGAGGGGTGTCCGAGCCTGGTTGAAGGAGCACGATTCGAAATCGTGTAGAGGGAAACCTCTCGTGGGTTCAAATCCCACCCCCTCCGCTTTTACAAACTAATGGCCCCCAGATTCCGAGAGCGGGTTGGACACCCCGGTTCTGTTGCAGATCCAAAGGTTAACCCAAACGACTGAAACTGCTATTCCTCGGTCTCAACAAAGAACCAGCGACAAGTTATCTCCTGGTCCTCTTTCCCTTCTCCTCGTTTATGAATACCCAAGCGACTATCTCACCAGGGTTTATGGAGTAATCAACGCTCAGCGTCCTGGGATTCAGGAACCTCCTGTCCTCCCGTGAAGAACCTGCCAGTCCGCGCCTCAGCTTCCGGGAACGGGTCCTCGCGTCCTTTATTATGGCTTCAAGACGGGATTTCCAGGTCACCGCGTTCTCCGGCCTGGTGTCAACCCAGCCAGCGTATGCCCACCTGTTAATGTTATTTGGGGTGGGAGGCATCTTCCGCTCTCTGGGAAGGGGAATGACCACATGCTCACCAGCCAGAAGCTTGCCATCAGGGAGAAGAACTGGTATCCCAACGGAAAGCGCGGCCTTCCTGACCTTATCGTTCTCGTCCAGGAACCGGGCCATGGCCTTAGAAATATCGGCCGGCTTCGCGGCGATCACCTTTCTCATGTCCCCGTATATCTCCTTCAGGATATATGACTCGTAGAGGAGCTTCGTCAGCCTGGGCGGACCGAGTATCTCAAAAGCGACCGATGGATAATATTCGTTTTTCTTCTCAAGGGTAACGAGCCTTGCTATGGCGGAATCTCTCAGGAGGCCGCCCCTGTATGTGGGCCCCATGACCGAGCCTTCCAGCGCGTCTATAACATCCCTGCCCGTGTTATGACCCAATGACTCGTATATGGCGTAGTCCGCTATCTCCTCCGGGGTTATGAACTCCATCTGGTCAAGCGCGGTGAGGGCCACGAACTCACCGAGCGAGAAAAGCCCGTTCTCGCCAGTATCAATGTAGACCGACCGGAGGGATTCCTTGCTAACAACGGCCTCGTTTGATCCCAGAACATCAGCAAAGCTTTTCGCCCCGGAAAGCGCGAGGGGCTTCTTGCTGTCACATATCTTTATTGGCTTTCCTCCCTTCGTTATCTCGCCAGTGCCTATTCCTTGCCAGGCTATGGCCGCGGCGGGCTTAAGTTCCTTTATAGCAGGGGCATCTCCGGCCCTTGACATTATCAAAAAGAGGAGGCTCTGTGCGCCAGCCATAGCGTTCTTGGAGAGAAGAACGCGGGAGGGCCTGTCCTCGGAGTGGGTGTATGGTATGTCCCATCCCATTCCCCCAGTCCCTGTAGTGCCTATTTTGAGGTAGAGCTCTGTGCCCGCTTCCTTCATGGCGGCCCGGAGTATCTCCATGTGCCTGACCAGCTGGGGGGTATAGGCAGTGAGGAGAAACCTTTCCGCGTCGTCCCTGACATCCTTTCCGGATTTTATCAGTTCGTAAAGGTCAAGCGCCGCGTCGTAGACATTCTGGTAAGCCAGAGCGGTCGCGGTGTTGACCGAGTCATAAACAATGTGTGGCCTGGTATGACTGAAAAGCCAGTATAGGTATGAAGCGTGAAGGATTTCCTCGTTCAGCTGAAGGTAGGTATCCTCTATCAGGGTTCGGCGGGCCTTCTGGTCTCCAAGGAGTTCGGGCCTGGCGGTGTCCTTGAAGTTTGTCCTGACGAACATGTTTCCCCAGAAACCCGTGAGTTTGCCCTTGCGGTAGCAGGGAACGCCATCAATTTTCTCGCGCGTGGGCTTGAGGCCGAAGAGCTCAAAGGTCTCGGTTATCTCGTGCTCGTAAAGCCCGACTATGGCAACCCGGGCCGCCTTAAGCCGAAGGGCCTTCTCGGCTATTATCCTGCCGACCAGGCCAGTTCCACCAAGAATAAGGATGTTTTTTCCCTTAAAGTCCATGGTTATCTCTCCGGAAGGCCGTTATTATAGGGAAAACAATCGGTGTCGGGCAATCAGGGCAGGCCAAGGGACTTTGAGGTGTGTGGGGCTGGTCACCTTCCAGGCCCGAAAACCGAAAGGAGACATCCAAGGGTTGAGAGGTTGTCCCGCGAGTTCCATGACTGGTCGTAGTAGGCCCCAAAATACGCCGATGCCGGTGGTTCACCCTCCCCAAGCATGTTGCCTCCAAGCGAAACGAGTAACCTGTGCATGCCGTCGCGCGAAACGGGATACAGGTAGGAAACTAATGCCCAGGGGATTCTCACCCTGATCCCGACACCAGCGTAAAAAATGCCATCGCCGCAGGATTCGGTTGCCTCAACATACTTGAGGTAGGTATATCTGGTTTCTGCCCAAAGGTGACCTGCCCGCGCGAAAACCCCGATAGCGTTCGCGAAGGGCCATCTGGAGCTGAGGTCATAGCCAATGCCGAGGCCAGCATCGTTGAAGTTGTTGTTGATTAAGCCAAGAACCTCGCGCGCGCTGTCGTCAACGAAGCCGTTTCCGCTTCCGCCCCCCAGGCACGCGCCGAGCCAGAATCCCCGGTAGCCAGCCTCGGCCTCCAGGGCAATGGCGTAGCTCTCGTCGTGGTGGTAGGCGAGCGAGTCAATGGAATCAATTGGAAACCCGGAAGGAGCGTGTTGTTCCCAGGAATGAATGCTGGGTTCTTCGTTCCCGATCCTGTGAGCGCCGAAGAACCCGCCACGGATGGAAAGCGTCCAGTCCAGCGCGTGGAGATTCAGGGCCAGGAGGAGGGCCAACGCAGGCATCGTTGGAATATTTTAATGTCCCTGCATGGATCCGGCCCAGTTGTAACGAAACCCCTCCCTCGTGCGTCATAATGTATGGGTGGATGATGAACGGCTGGTTGAGAAGGCGAAAAGGGGCCATGCACCCTCGTTTGAGGAGCTTGTGATGAAATACTCGCGCATGGTTTTCGCCGCGGCTTACGCTGTCCTTGAGGACACCGAGGCCGCGAGGGACGCCTCCCAGGAAGCGTTCCTGAAGGCCTACATGGGCATCAAGAATTTCAGAGGCCAGTCCAGGTTCTCCACCTGGCTTTACTCCATAGCCAAAAACTGCGCGCTTGACATGGCCAGGCGTAGGTCAAAAAGGCCAACCGACAGCCTGGAAGATGTCCCGGAACCAGCGGGAGTCCCGGACCGCAGGGGAATGATCCTGGAAGAGGCCATGAGGACGCTTGAAGAGCGCGAGAGGGAAACGCTCAACCTTCACTACAGGGGAGGGTTTTCCGCCGGGGAGATAGGGGAGCTCCTTGGTTTAACCGAGGGCAATGTTCGGGTTATAATGTTCAGGGCCAGGAAAAAACTGCGTGAGGCGCTGAGAGGCAAAGAGGATGAACTGCTCGGAAGCGAGGGATAAGATACCGGAGTATCTCGCGGGATTGCTGGATGACCCCGCGGAGCTCTTGGTGCACATAGAATCCTGCCCCGGATGCCAACGAGAGCTTGAAATACACAGGCGCATTGACGCCATGCTCTCGTTTCCTGAGATGCCCGTTGAACTGCCGGTTCAGGCAATTGAAAGGATCAGGGCCATCAGGCCTAACTTCGCCACTATTGGCTGGGACGCGATAACATGGCTTGGGGCCGGACTGGGGGCATCCGTGGCCGTCTGGTTGCTGATGTTGACAAACCTGAATTCAATAAGGGACATCCTCAGGTTCATCCTGGCCGCGCTGTAATCACTGTCCCTGGTTTTAAAACCAATCCCCAAGCAAATCTGAATACGGCCTTGAAGCGTCATGCCAAACCCGTTATAATTTATCTCTGATGCCTATTCTGCTAATAGCAACATGGATATATCTTCCGAGGCTGGCAAATCCTTGCCTGGCGGTTCCGGGGGACTCGGTTGTTGTCATCTACGGCTCGGGCCAACCGGACCCGGTCTCCTGTAGGCTTGAGGGCAGATTCGCCACATGTGATCTGGGCTGGGCAACGGGGATAGCTGTGGACACCCTCTGGCGCGCGGTTTTCACGGTTCCGGTCGCGGCCGAAGGGGGAATTTATGACCTGATAATATCAACGCCTGAGGGCGCGGACACCCAGCCGAACGCTGTCATGATCTACCCGTCATGGCGGGACACTTTGGTTTTCCTCCAGTTATCGGACATCCACATAGGTAACACGGCGCAGGAGCTCCTGAGATTTCAGCAGGCCGTCATTGAGGCAAACACGATCTATCCGGATTTCATCGTGATAACCGGGGACATAGTTGAGGCTGGCGAGGTAGCGGAATCCCCAACCTGGTATGGGCAGTTTCTGGGGGCTTCGTCCGGACTGATGATCCCGGTCTTCACTGTCCCAGGCAACCACGACTACTCCCCGCTGACACAGATGTTCAATTATCCCGCGCTGATCAACCCGGAGCTCAATTATGTCTTTACTTACGCGGACTGGTTCCTGATGCTTGGCATGACATCCGGGCCCATTGATCCGGATTCCTCCAACGCCCGGTGCTGGGGCCTCAGCCCGGAGCAGATAGCGTGGGCGGATAGCGTCCTCAACGCCCATCCGGGGTTCACACAGAAGCTGGCGATGCTCCATGGCCCGATAATTGACTACGATGGCTCGGACAGGTCAAACACCCACGGGAGGGACGAGTTCATAAACCTCTCGTTAAACCACGGGTTGAGCTTGATCCTTCACGGCCACACCCATCACAACAGATTTTTCCTCTCGGATAGCACATGGGTCCAGGGGGATGTCGCGGAATATCCGGCAACACCCTACTTTTTGCAGGAGCTGAGCACTTGCAAGCCCAGTAGGGACACCCTGGGCTACAGGAGGGTTGAGATAACGAGGGACACGATCATATCCTTCCTTGAGGACCAGGACAGGAACGGATTGCCCGATGGCCTGGGTTCACTTTTGCTCTGGAACCTGCGGGTTGATTACGCCTACAACCTGGATAGCTCTGCCTGCGTGATAACGATTGACAACAACAGCCCCAGGACTTTTTACAGCGGCAGGGCCTGGCCAGCCATGAATCCAGCGTATGAATACGATGTCCTTGGCCCCGGGCATATCCTCCGGGCGGGGCCGGATGGGTTCATGGAGGTCATGGTGGACAGCATCCGTTCGGATGACACAACCTTTATTTACATATCGCCGAGGGTATCCGTTTCCGAGGATAAGGCCGGAGCGCTGGGCCTCGTTTTCACGGGCAAGGCCCTGAGAGCGTTCCCGGGCAAGGGACTGAGCGCGAAACTTTCCCTGTATGACTCTGCAGGCAGGCTGATCTCGGTTTTAAGGGATGGAGTTTGGGATGAGCCGGAGGAATTCGCGCTTGGTTTCCTGAAAGCCGGCGCATACCTTGCGGCCCTGGACGCGGGGAGTTTCAAGAAAAGGATCGTTTTCGTCAACAGGTAGCATTCTCCGTGACATAATATGATTCCGGTTTCCTGGGTCAGGTTTTTAACCTGACAGGAGACCAAAGCTTGCTCTGGGGAATAACGGATGGTGGCGTCCTTATGCAGTCCGGCCTTATAATTTACTACCGAAAAGGAAGGTTATCATGGCTTACGACCTGCGCGGTGCGCTTGAGCACGCAATTGAAATTGAGAAAGAGGGCATGAGGGCATACATGGGCTTCGCGCTTAGGACCTCCTCGGCCGATGGCAAGGACATGTTCATCTGGCTCGCGAGGGAGGAGTTCTCGCACATGAGGCTCTTTGAGAGCATGCTGGCCATGGCCCCCAAGGCCGGATCCGGAACATTTGAGATACCCACATCAGAGGTCCAGCGCTTCATGCCGCAGGTAAAGAAGGTGGAAAAAGCAAAAGGCGGAAAGGCAGAGGCCCACGACGCGGACGCGCTCCGAGCCGCGCTGAAAATGGAAATAGAGACCAGGGACTTCTACCGGGAGCAATCCGAAAAGGCCGATGACCCGAGGGTGAAGGAGGTCTTCGGACAGCTGGCTGAGGTTGAGGAGGGCCACAGGGAGCTCATCCAGGCACAACTGGACTTCGTCGGCCAGACAGGGTTCTGGTTCGGCATGATGGAGTTTGATGTTGAGTCAAGGATGTAGGGCCAGGTCTTGTGCCTGCCCAAAAGGGGAACCAAATGAATAAATCCGCTTTCCACAAGATCAGCTACGGCGTTTTCGTTGTGGCGTCAAAGAGGGGGGAGAAGCTGAACGGCCAGATAGCGAATGTCGCTGTCCAGGTCACGGCTGAGCCGCCGAAGATCGCGGTCGCGCTCAACAACGACAATCTGACCTGCGAGTTCGTGAAGGGATCCGGCGTCTTCTCGGTCTCTGTCCTGTCCCAGGAGACCCCCATGCCCTTTATCGGCAAGTTCGGGTTCAAATCCGGCAGGGATACGGACAAATTCGCTGATACCCAGCACATCCTCGGCCAGACAGGCGCGCCCATAGTCACGGAGAACGCGGTCGCGTGGTTTGAATGCAGGGTGACCGAGTCCCTGGATGTCGGAACACATACCATATTCGTTGGCGAGGTTGTGGACGCGGATGTCGTTTCGGACGCGGAACCCATGACCTACGCATATTACCACCAGGTAAAGAAGGGATATTCCCCGCCAAAGGCCCCGACATATCAAGGAGAGGAATCAGTGTCAAAGGAACCATCCGGAGAAAAAGCCCTTTTGAAGAAATACCGCTGTTCGGTCTGCGGCTACATATATGACCCTGAGAAGGGAGACCCTGACGGAAAGATACCGGCGGGGACGCCTTTTGAGAGCCTGCCGGACGACTGGACATGCCCGGTCTGCGGCGTGACGAAGGACATGTTCAGGCCCCTGGAATAGCGTGGACATCAGGGATAGCATCCTGGACTGCGTGGGCAAAACGCCCCTGGTGGCTCTTGACCGGTTCGCTCCGCCAGGGCCTGGCCGGGCCCGCGTCCTCGCGAAGATGGAGCTCATGAACCCCTACGGCGTGAAGGACCGGCCCGCGTTGTGGATGATAACCGAGGCCGAGAAAAGGGGCGAAATAATCCCCGGAAAAACCACGATAATAGAGGCAACCTCAGGCAACACCGGGATTGGCCTCGCCATGGTTTGCGCTGTCAGGGGCTACAGGTTGATCCTCTGCATGAGCGAGGCAATGACCGAGGAGCGCAAGAGGATCCTCCGGGCACTGGGCGCGGAGCTGGTTCTAACGCCAGCAAACGAGCATACCGCGGGCGCGAGGAAAAGGGCCCTGGAGCTGGCGAACGAGATCCCGGATTCATATTACACAAAACAGCACGACAACCCGGACAACCGGCTCGCCCACATCCAGGGGACTGCCGAGGAGATATGGGTTCAAACAGAGGGAAAACTTGGGGCTTTCGTCGCTGGCCTGGGAACATGCGGAACCCTGACAGGTGTGGCGAGCGCTCTGAAGCCACGGAAGCCAGAGCTTCTGATAGTTGGCGTGGAGCCAGCTGAGGCGCCCTATTTCAGGACAGGCGAGTTCGGGCCCCACGGCATTCCTGGCGTTGTTCCGGGTTTCACGCCAGGGCTATATGACCGGGCCCTCATTAACGAGATAGTTGATGTCCCGACCGAAGAAGCCAGGCAAGTGGTCAGGGATATAGCGCGGACCGAGGGCATCATGGCCGGAATATCCTCCGGCGCGTGCGCGTTGGCCGCGCGGCAGATCGCGGGGAGGACTGAACTGGCTGGTTCTCTTGTGGTCTGCGTCTTCGCTGATACCGGCCAGAGGTATTTGTCCGTGGAGGGGTTGTGGTGAGGGCCTAAAGCCCTCCCTTCCTGACCAGGTGAGCGGCGAGGAGAAGGCGCTGGATCTGGTTAGTTCCCTCGTATATCTGGGTTATCTTCGCGTCCCGGAGGTATTTCTCAACGATATACTCTGTTGTGTAGCCGTAGCCGCCAAAGATCTGCACCGCGTCAACCGTCACCTCCATGGCCACATCCGCTGGGAAGTATTTCGCCATCGCGGAAAGGTGGCCGACCTCCTTCGCTCCGGAATCAATGTATCTCGCGACGGAGTAGAGCAAAGCCCTTGAGGCCTCTATTTTCGTTGCCATGTCAGCGAGCATGACCTGTATAGCCTGGAAAGAGGCTATGGGCTGGCCGAACTGCTTGCGCTCCCTGGCGTATTTAAGGGCCTCCTCAAAAGCGCCCTGGGCTATGCCCAAAGCCTGCGCACCCACCGCGGGCCTCGTCCTGTCAAAGGTCTTAGCCACATGAATGAACCCCAGGCCCTCTTTTCCTCCCAGGAGGTTCTCGGCTGGAACCTCGCAGTCCTCAAAGTAAATCTCGCGCTTGGTTGATGCCCTTATGCCGAGGGTTTCCTCAACCTTCCCGAAAGAGACGCCGGGATAGTCCTTCTCAACGATGAAAATTGAAAGCCCCCTCGCGCCCCGCTCCGGATCGGTTGAGGCCACAACGGTCATGATATCCGCCTCGCCAGCGTTGGTGATGAAGCGCTTGGTTCCGTTCAGTATGTATTTGTCGCCCTTCTTGACTGCCCTGGTTTTGACCGAACCAGCATCAGAACCCGCGTCAGGCTCGGTCAGGGCGAAGGCCGCGTATTTCTTCCCCTCGGCAACAGGAGGCAGGTATTTCCTCTTTTGCTCCTCTGTCCCGGCAACGATTATCGGCGTGGTCCCGAGGCCGTTAGCGCCGAAGGCTATTGCGGTCCCGGCCTCTGCCCTGGAGAGCTCCTCAATGACCAAGACGGTATACATTATCTTGTCTCCGAACCCGCCGTATTCCTCGGGGATCAGGATCCTGAAGAAGTCCAGCTTGGCCATTTCCTGGAGCAGATCGCGGGGATACTCGTGCCGCTCGTCCAGCTCACGGCGCCTGGGCATGAGGTAGCGCTCAGCGAAGTCCCTGGCCAGAGCCCTTATCTCTCTCTCGTCGTCAGCGAGGAAGTAATCCATGATTTACCCCTTTTTCAGTGGGAAATGTTAAAGGTTTTCGTTGTTCTCCTGCAACAACTCCTCTTCCTCCATGGCCGCCAGCCGCATTACCTCTAGGATCTCAGAGAACTCTGGGGTCTTTTTTATTTTCCCAATTCTAATTGCCTCCGCTAAGGCTTCGTATCTGATTATATCGGATTTGACGCCCTCAAGGTACTCAAAGAATTGACCCGGCTCCATGGCCTCTTTGGCCGCGAGCCTGGCCTGCTCGCGAGCCGAAATTGTTTTGCCCATCATGAGTAGGTTCACGGCCATAAAAAACCTCGTTGCCATCCGAAAAACCCACGAATCGCCCTGGCCGGATTCGGGTTCTAATGAGATCGCCTTTCGCAATTCCTCGTTTGCCTCTTCCCGCCTATCCGTGTTCACCTTCAAAACCCCTAGGAGGAAGTGGTAATAGGCGGATTTCCCAGCGAGCTCAGAGTATCTCGCGAGCGCCTCCCCCGCCTCCTGGTATCTATTAAGACCGAGGAGGCAGTCAGCCAGGTACAGCTTGCTTTCATCGTCCCCTTCGTGTTCCACGAGAAAACGCGCATCCTCAAGTGCTCCCTCGTAATCCTCTAACTCATACGAGATTTTAAGGGTTATCTTCCTGATATTGATGTCGTCTGCATGGGCATTCCTTAGGGCCTGGAGCTTTCTTTTAGCCTTTTGTTTCTTGCCATCCTGGATGAGTAGCAGTATGTCGCGCAGCTTGTAAAACACATCCTCGGGCGGCTGGTATTCTTCTAAAGAGAAATTAATCATTTTCCTGATCTTTTGGTTTTCTCTTGAAGGAAACCCTGTTCTCTGTCCCCTCCAGGAGCCTCTTCATGTTTGACCTGTGGGTGAACCAGACCGCTATTGCCACTGCGCCGGAGAGTATTGACAGGGGAAGATTCCCCTGAGCAAAGGTTATGAACAGGAAGACCGAAACCGCGGCTATCACGGAAGCCAGGGAGACATAACGGCCTATGAGAAAAACTATCAGCCACACAGCAATTCCAACGGCCATTGCCAGGGGATCAAGCGCGAGAAAGGCGCCCAGGCCCGTTGCAACTCCCTTGCCGCCTTTGAATCCGAGCCACGGGGTGAATATGTGGCCCAGAAACGCGCCGCAGAAGGCCGAGATGCTGGGGTAAATTCCGAAGAGCAACAGGGCCGCGCCGGTCGGCAGAAAACCCTTCAGCGCGTCCAGGAGCAGAACGAGCGCGAACCACTTCTTTCCCAAAGCCCTGCCGACATTCGTCGCGCCGATATTGCCAGAGCCTGTTTTTCTTATGTCCTCCCCCTTGATTGCCTTGACCATGAGATAGCCCGTTGGAATGCTACCCAGGAAGAAAGCGACAAGGAACGAGCCGGCTATTTCAAGGATCAGGAGCCAATTCATTCCAAAAACTTCCTTATTATCTCGCGATTAAGCACCCAGTTGAGTTGCCTCCGTTTAACCAAGGCCCTCATGTGTCTTCATCCTTTTATAACGGGTTTGAAAACCCGCCCTGAACGGGCATAAACCAGCAACAAGCAACCAGGAACAATGAACCACCTAGGCGTATCCCTCTGGCGGGCCCACCTCGGGTTCCTCCTCTTCGGGAGGGAGCTCGTCCATATCTATCCCGGCCTTCTCCATGACCTGATAGCCCACGAATATCGGACAACCCCACAGGATCGCTATGCATATGGAATCAGATGGCCTCGCGTCCAGGGACAGGATCTCGCCGTTTTTCCTTATGATGAGACGAGCGTAGAAGACATTCTCTTTGAGGTCGTTTATTATAACCTTCTCAAGGCTACCGCCCATCTCCTTTATCAGGTTCCTGATGAGGTCGTGGGTAAGGGGCCTCTCAAATGTTATTCCGTGGAGGGCGCGGGCGATGGCCTCGGCCTCAAAGATGCCTATTGAAACGGGAAGAACCCTTATGCCGTCGGTTTCCTTGAGCAGAACGAGGTTGCTCTTGGTGTTCGGTTCGTATAGAACCCGGAAGACCTCAACAGGTATGAGGTTCTTCAATTCACTCCTTCGGAACCACCCGGACCCTCAGGGGCACTGTGAAGTCTGGCCCAAGCCTGACCTCAACGGTGTGTTCGCCAAGAGTCTTTATCGGGCCCTCAAGGTGCAGAGCGCCCTTTTCAAGGTCAATCCCGGCCTCAGCTAGCTTCTCAAGGATGTCAGAGGCCTTGACCGAACCAAAGGCCTTTCCCTCCTCTCCGACCAGAAGGCTCAACTCCACTGTCAGCTCCTTCAGCTTTGCCGCGATCGCCTCCGCGGTCTCCTTCAGCCTCTGGGCTTTGACTTGGCGCGTCTTCTTGAGGTCCTCGTATCTTTTTATGTTTTCGGGGGTAGCGAGCACCGCCAGGCCCCTTGGCAGGAGAAAGTTCCTGGCATAACCGCCCCTGACGCTCTTCATGTCGCCGGCCTCACCGAGACCCTTCACTTCTCTGAGAAGTATGACTCTCACAGTGCTCATTTCGGCCTCACGAGTAATATGACTGCACGAAGGGGAGAAGGGCCATGATCCTGGCCCTCTTGATCGCCCTCGCCAGACGCCTCTGGTGGTAAGCGCACACGCCTGTTGAACGATGCGAGAGGATCTTTCCCCGTTGGGTTATGTAGCGCCTGAGGGTCTCGGTGTCCTTGTAGTCTATGGACCTGAGATCGGCCTTGCAAAACTCGCATGTCCTTCTTTTTCTTGGCATCGCTCTACCTCAAAATGGGAGTTCTTCGTCAGGAATGCCCTCGTCAAAATCGGGCATGGTCTCAGGTATTGCCGGGACCTCGGTCTCAGGGGCATCAGCGGCCGTCTTGTCCAGTGCCTGGATCCTCATGGCCTGCATCTCTATTGCGCTTCTCTTCTGTCCATCGGATTCCCACTGCCGGTATATCAGGCGTCCTTCTACTACCACCGCGGAGCCCTTGGTGAGCTTGCCGCCCAGCCTTTCCGCGTTGGGTCCCCAGACAGTCACCCGGATGAACAGGGTGTCATCCTTCCATTCGTCGCCCACCAGGTAGCGCCTGTTGGAGGCCAATTGCATGTTCAGAACGGCCCTCCCGGTTGGGGTGTATCTCAGTTCCGGGTCGCGGGTGAGCCGCCCGGACAGTATCACATGATTTATGCTGGGTAACCTGAGCTCTGCCATGTCAATCCTCCTTTACAACGATGCCCCGGATTATGTCCGGATTCATCCTGAACTCGTGATAGAGATCTCCTGGGACCTCGGGTGGGGCCGTGAACTGGATGACCAAGTAGAAACCTTCCCTGTTACCCTTTATCTCGTAGGCCATCTCGCGCCTTCCCCACTCGTCTACGCTCACAACTTCGCCCTTCTTTGATATTATCTCCTTTATCCTCTCGCCCAGCCTGGCCAGGGCATCATCCTCCAGGGCCGGGTTCAGGATAACCATGGTCTCGTATTTCTTCATGCTATCTCCTCGGACCCGCAAAGCGGGGGTCGGTTTCCCCGACCGGTTTTTGTTTGATCTGCCTGCTGATCACTGGAATGGAGGGAGGAGGATTTGAACCTCCGTAGGCGTCAGCCAGCGGGTTTACAGCCCGCCCCCTTTGGCCACTTGGGTATCCCTCCGGGGTCTTTCTAGGCCATGCACTAAAGAGCTGGTGGTGGGACTTGAACCCACAACCTGCTGATTACAAATCAGCTGCTCTGCCGGATTGAGCTACACCAGCAGGAAGAAAATTATAATGCAGAAAAGGGGGCGTGCGCCATTATCAAAGCTACTTTCAGACCGGTAAAGTATGTCGGGAAAGTGGGTGAAATGCATTTAGCGAGAAGGACACGGAAGTATTGAAAACCCTTCTCCCGGCAATCACTTTACTGCCTTACTAAAATGACACTAGACCGCCCTCGCGTATATCCCCCACCCCATTATCCCAAGGAAAACCGCAGAGCCAACGGGCAGGGAAAGCCAGGGCCAGCAGGCCGTGATCACGCCAAGGATACAGGTGATCACACTGGCTCCAAGAAGGATGAAGACAGCGGATCGGATGCTCCTGGTGGCCGCGAAGAGCTTGTGGTGAAGGTGTTCCCTGTCCGCGCCGAAAAGGTGAGTGCGGCGTCTTAGCCTGCGGATTATAGCGAAAAAAGTGTCCATGATCGGGAAAACCGCCAGCAATATCGCTGGAATGACCAGGAATCCGGAGTCCGTATTCATTACATTTATGGCCATCAAGGCAACGATGTAGCCTATGAAATGACTGCCCATATCGCCCATAAACACCCTCGCGGGGGGTGAGTTAAAAAACAGGAAACCAGCAACGACCCCGGCCATCATCAGCGCTCCCCACCAGACGATCTGATGGCCGGCAACCTGACCGAGAAACGCTGTAGCAACAAAGGCCGCTACTGCCAGGGACCCGGCGAGACCATCCAGGCCATCCACGAAATTGAACGCGTTCATCATGCCAACCAAGAAGAAGACGGTGAAGATGAGGCCCAGGGGCTCAGGGAGTGGAACCGAGAAGAGTCCGAGGGAAAGCGCCGCGACCTTGAACCCCGCGAACCAGGTTATCGCGGCTATAACGGTCTGGAAAATGAGCTTCAACCAGGCCTTCATGCCCCAAAGGTCGTCCACAACGCCGAGGATAAGAAGCATTGTCCCCGGGATGAGGAGCCACCTGTGGCCGTTGTTATCAAGCAGGGCCCATACCAGGAAAGGGATATAGAAGACGAGGCCGGCCCCGCGGGGCGTCTTCCCGTTGTGGATCTTGCGCTTGGCAGTGCCATCCATGAAGAGGCCGGTTTTCCTTGAAAAAACAATGAAGGCCCAGGTTCCAAAAAGGCCCAGCAGAAATGAGAGAACTAGCAGTCCGTAGAAAATCCACATTGTGCCAGTAATAAATTATAACCGATCCGGCGTGTTTGATCAAGGGGAGGTTCCTCACCCGGCAGTGGAGCTGTCCGGTTAACCCCTGACAACATCGGTGTTTGTCCGCGATCGGGCCTGGAAAACCCCGGAGATAATAGCCAGGGGAGGAAACTTTTTAGCGAGGGTTCCATCTATTGTCCGACAAGGAGCTCTTCCAGTCTCAGCGCGGCGAGAAACAGGGTTTCCTCGCGCATGCGCGGGGCCGTCAGGTGGACTCCGGGCCTGAAGCCGGATGAATCCGGGTGACCGGGAACGGTTATGCCTGGGACACCGACCAGGTTCGCGGCCGCAGTGAGGGTATCCATCAGATAGACTGCCAGGGGATCGGAAAGCTTCTCCCCCTTTCTGGCCGGGGGAACGGGAAAGGTCGGCGAGAGAACGAGGTCAACCTCCCGGAAGGCCTCCTCGTAATCCTGAGATATCAGGCGTCTGACCTTCTGAGCCCTCACAAAATACTGGTCCTGATATCCGGCCGAGAGAACGAACGCTCCCGCGGCTATCCTGCGCTGGACCTCTGGCCCAAAGCCAGCGGACCTGGTGGCCACATACATCTCCTCAAGGCTGGAGAAGCCTCCGGCCCTGAAGCCATACCTGATGCCGTCAAATCTGGCCAGGTTGGACGAGCATTCCGCCGCGACTATTATCTGGTAACAGGGGATGACATAGCGGGTGTGTGGGAGCGAAATCTCCCTGATGGTAAAACCATCTTTCTCAAGAAGCTTTGCGGCATCCTCAACACACGAGGCCACATATGGATCGGTTCCCTCGCCAAAGTATTCCTTTGGAAGGCCGATTCTGAGCTTTGTGGCCGGATATGCCTCAATTATTTCCGCGGCGGAAGGGAGGGGTTCCGCGGAGGTGGTTGAATCCATTGGGTCGTGGCCGGCCATTATGAGGAAGACCCTGAGGCTATCCCGGACGGAGTGCGAGACAACCCCTATCTGGTCAAGGGATGAAGCGAACGCGATCAGGCCGTAGCGCGAAACCCTGCCGTAGGAGGGCTTGAAACCCACGACACCGCACCACGCGGCAGGCTGGCGAACCGAGCCGCCGGTGTCCGTCCCGAGCGCAAAAGGAACCATACCGGCCGCGACCGCGGCCGCTGAACCGGAGGATGTGCCTCCAGGAACATGATCGGGGTTTATCGGGTTTGAGGTGGGGCCCAGGTAGGAATACTCGCCGGTTGAACCCATCGCGAACTCATCCATGTTGGTTTTTCCAAGGATTATTCCGCCAGCGTCCAAAAGGCGCGAGAGTGCGGTCGCGGTGTATGGAGGCCTGTATCCCAGGAGCATCCGGGACGCGCATGTTGTCTCGTGATCCCTATAACAGATGTTGTCCTTGACCGCGAATGGGATTCCCCAAATGGGAGGAAGCGGATCAGGGGGCTTGCCCATGGCAAAAGCCTGGGCCTCGGCTTCGTCAATGAAAAGGCCGGTGAACGCGTTTATGAGGGCCTCTTTCTCGTTTATCACCGAGGCAAAATGCGAAACCACATCCGGTGGGGTCAGTTTGCCACTGGTGTAGAGTTCGTGTATCCCTTCAATAGTATTCAGTGAACTCATGGCTTTTCTCGTATCCCATATTGAAAGCCCTGGAGTTGCTCTCAAGAAACCTCGGAGAAACATCCTCGGAAAGCGCCTGCCTCGCGCTTTCGGGATCAGCGATTCCCGTGAGGCCAGCGATGAAACCGATCGCAACCATGTTCGCCATAACTGGATTCCCTATCTCGTCAGATGCCATCAGAGTAAAGGGAAATCGCAAAACCCTGGCGGTATGTTTCCTTTTCAGCTCCACGAACTCCCCATCCAGCAAGAGCAATCGGGTAGGTTCGTGGGGGAGGGCATACTTCTCATAAGAGCTCTGATCAAAAGCAAAGGTCAGAGCCGGGGTCTCCGGAAAGGGGAAGTCTATGGGTTCATCTGATGCTACTATCTCGGCCGCTGTAAGGCCACCCCTGACCTCGGCCCCGTATATGGCGCCGTAGGAGGCAAATCCGCCGGCTTTTGCCGCGGCCTTCGCCAGGACAGCACCAGCCAGGACGACCCCGCGCCCGCCCGATCCGGCCATAAGAATCTCGGTTCGCATATCCTTATTTTTTCACCGATACCTTGAAGTCCTTCTCCCACCATCCCGCTGGGCCATCTGCCTTGCTAACCTTGAGCATTACAACGGGATGGGAGATCATCTGGGCCGCAAACTCCCCTGGAGGGGATTCGGCCACAGAAATAACCAGCGTGGGCTTTTTCCCTTCCAGGATGGAAAGCCCCTTGATCTCAAACCTGAACCCAAGGGTTGGTCTTGTTCCGGGGAAATAGGCCACGACAAGCGATGAATCAAAGTCCACCAGTGGCATCGCCGCGGGCTTATCCATCATGAAGCCCATGACCTGGACCCACAGGCCGCCGAAGGACTCCTGGTCTGCCACAACGATCACGGTTTCCCGGTCAAATCCACCCGCGGGGGCCGCGTAGAACTCCTCAAAGCTGAGCGCGTGGGATCTCGCCCCACCCGCGCACATCAGGATAAAAAGCAGTTTCATTTCTCCTGACACCTCCACTTATTCATTTCCCGCCCCCACAGCCTATCATGCTGACATAGACATTAGCCGGGTTCTTGACCTTCAGGTAAAGGATGATGAACGGGCTGGTTATGACCTGCGCGAGCATGGCATCCTTCGGAGGACAGGTTTCCTTCAAAACGACCAGCGCGTCCCCTTCCTCCAGGTTGGCCAACGGGAGGTTCTCCGGATTAAGGCCATCCTCCCTGAGAAGGGAAAGGACGCCCTGGCCATCACCACTTGCTCCGCGGGGCAGGTAATAAGCGGCCCTGGCCTTAAGGCCGTAGCCTCCGGTTGAGCGCTTGCCCAGGAAACCCAGGCAAACCACCCCTGAGTTGAAGTCAGCGGTTATGCTTTTTTTCTGCGTGATGCCGAATTTCAGGATGGCCTCATCCAGGTCCTTCTGCGTCCTGCACACGACAAAATCAGCCTTATCAGCAGACGAATAAACGCCCTCCATGAGCACGGTTGTCCCAAGCCTTTCAGCGCCGGGAGAAAGGGGTTCGTCGGGAAGCGCTCCGGACGAAACCAACCCGTTCGCGATCATCAAGGCCGCAGCTTTTATAGGTTCAATCACTTCGGGCACCTTATCAACGAAAGGCCTATTGTTTTGACTTGCGCGGCCGGGACCTCTATTATCACATATGGGCTGGTTATCACCTGCGCGAGCATCGCGCCCTTCGGTGGGCACTTTTCCCTGGCGACGAGGACCGCGTCCCCTAGCTTCTCTATGGGCACTAGGGGAACTGAGAGGGTATCAAGCCCATCCTGCGCCAGGAGGGGTTTGACCTCCCAGTTCCAGATGCTCTCGCCATCAACCCCGGCCTCGTTGTAAAAAACCGAGTAGATAGCGACCGGCTCAATCCCGTAGCCAGCGGTTGGCCTCTTGCCCAGGAAGGCCATCACCAGAACGACATCAGGGAAATCCGGCATGATGTTCATCTTCTCGGATATCCCGAACTGCGAGATGGCCTTAATGAGCTCGTCGTTGTTCCGGCAGACGATCACGGTTTCTTTTTCGGCCTTGCAGGCTGGGCCTGCCAGGACAACGCTGAAGTTGAGCTTCTCAACGCCGGGCGGCCCAGCGTTGGAAAACACAAATAGGGTAAAAAGAGTTGTCATAGTCATCGCGAGCACCTTCCCTCGTTCCTGCAAAGGCAGAGTGTCTCGGATAGAGCGGCCGAGCTCATGCCTCCGCCTATGACCGAGAAACCCACCTTCTCCGCGCTCGGGGGGCCGGGGTTTGCCATTAACATCGTCAGCATCAGGGTCATTCTCCACCTCTCTTTGTTTGACCTGTTCCTGGGGCATTTGTTCCCATTCTAGAACTCCCCTATGGTTATCTTTCCCTCAAGCTCCTCTGGACTCATCTCCGCGGCCTTCTTGACATTTACCGAAACCTCGCGATACCATCTCAGGATGTCAGCGGCAGTGCCCTCAAGGTTGTGCCTGCCGTAATGGATGGGGCAGTTGCTTATTGCCTGGACGAATCCGGTTCCCTGGACGGATACAGCTTTCTTGATGGCGTTGACCAAGTGCCTGTAGTGATAGGTCGTGAACCGGGCAACATAGGCCGCGCCCGCGGCCTTGACCAGCCTTGCCACATCAAAGGAGGGCCAGGGGTTTCCACTTGGCGTTGTTGATGTCCTGGCTCCCTCAGGCGTTGTCGGGGAGACCTGGCCGCCGGTCATGGAGTAGTTCATGTTGTCCGCCATGATTATGGTCATGTTTATGTTCCTGCGGGCCGCGTGAATGAGGTGATTCCCGCCTATGGACGCGATATCCCCGTCGCCGCCTATGGCTATCACGGTGAGGTCTGGCCTGGCCAGGGCAAGGCCAGTCGCGAAGGCCACTGGCCTGCCGTGGGTCGTGTGTAGGGTGTCAGAGTTTATCATGGGGGACGATATCCAACCCGAACAGCCTATCCCGGAGACAAAGACTGTTTTCTTTCTGTCAAGGCCGAGCTCGTGGCAAGCGGTTATGATTGCCCTGAGGATTATGCCGTGTCCGCAACCCGCGCAGAAGGGCGTGGGAAGGGCCTCGGCCCTTATCCACTCTCTGACAACCGGATCGTTGACATGCACATTGAGATTATCCGGCCTCCTGCTGGCTCGCTTCAAGGTAGCTACGGGACCAAACGGGAATCTGGTTTTATTCGTAGGCGCTAACGAGGAGAAATCCGGACTTGACCTGGACCAGCCGTTGGTGTTATAATTTTCTCACTTCGTAACACCAAAAGGAGCCACATGATGAGCGCACTGATCTCAATTGCACTTCTGGGCACGAGGCCTCTTTACACGGATGATCCCTGGCCCGTTGACGCGGGCGTTTTTGAGCTTGAGGCTGGCCAGGGGTTCTTCGGGGACAGAGAGGGCTACTTCCAGTGGAAATACGGCTGGGGCCGGCTTGAGCTGGACATGGGTTTTCCATGGACCGCGAGCGGGCCGCGCGATCTCGGCGGACTTGAGCTATCAACCAAGTGGGGATTGCTCTCCGAAATGGGATACTTCCCCGATATAGGTCTGATAGCCTGTTGGGCGCCGGGGTCAGAATTATACACTCTCTGGGGAATCATGGGAAAGGAGCTGGGCCCAACCGAGTTGCTCGCGAACCTGGTTTATGAATACGACAATCCGAAGCTCTCGTGGGGAACCGCCGGGGTATACTACCCGCACGAGAAGCTGGGGATATGCGCCGAGGCATTCTCATGTGAGGAAATATATTTTGGCGCTGGCGTCAGGCTATTCCCCGTGAGTAACCTGCTTCTTGATCTGAGCTATCACTGGGCAAAGGACGCGGGCCACGACCTGACCGCGGGCTTCACTTTTGATTTCTAGGAGGAAAAGATGCACATACCGGACGGATACCTGAGCCCATCAACATGCGCTATCCTGGCAGGAGGTTCGGTCCCGTTTCTGATAAAGGCGTTTGTCTGGATCAGGAAGCGGTTGTCTTCAAAGATTGTCCCCGTTCTCGCGCTGACCACGGCTCTGAGCTTCATGGTCCAGATGTTCAACATTCCACTGCCGGGAGGCACGACCGGCCACGCTGTTGGAGGAACGCTGATAGCCACGCTGGTTGGTCCGTGGCCGGCAGTGATAGCGGTTTCCGTTGTCCTGATAATCCAGGCGCTAATCTTCGGGGACGGCGGGATCCTCGCGCTGGGAGCGAACATCCTGAACATGGCCGTGATACTTCCTCTGGCTGGCTACTGGCTCTACAGGCTAATGGCCGGGAGAACCGGAATAGCCTCTCCGAGGAGGATCGCGGGGGTTGCTATTGCGGCATACATAGCCCTGAACCTGGCCGCCTTAGCCGCGGCTGTGGAGTTCGGCATACAGCCAGTTCTTTTCAAGGACGCGGCCGGAGCGCCCCTGTATTGTCCATACGGCCTAAATGTGGCCATACCCGCCATGATGATCGGCCACCTGGCCGTAGCCGGCGTCGCGGAAGCGATCCTGACCGGGGCTGTGTTCTGGTTCGTAGCAAGGAATTTTCCGGACAGGATACGAACAGACATGGAGGGCTTGAAATGAAAAAGCTCTGGATAGCTCTGGTGATCCTCGCGCTGTTGGCTCCCCTGGGAATGCTCGCGCCTGGAACCGCGTGGGGAGAGTGGGGAATAGAGGAGCTGGAGGAGATGGGGATTGTTATTCCGGCAGGGCTTCAGAGGTTGTCTGACCTCAATCCGTTTGTCCTGATACCGGATTACTCCTTGCCGCAGTTGGGCGAGTCTTTCTGGGCCCAGGCTGTAGTCTATATCCTCTCCGGATTCGTGGGGATAGGGCTTTGCGTTGGACTCGTCTACCTCCTCACCATGAGAAAAAAGGAGCCGGGTCAATAGCTTGAGCTTCGCAAGGAAAAATCTGAAAACCATAGGTCGTCTGGCCCTTCCCGGACCAACCAGCCGGGGAGGGCCATCCCCTTTCCCAAAGCTGTTGATGGTCCTGGCAGGGGTGATCTCGTCATCGCTAATACACGACAGGCTTTCCCTCTTGTTATTGCTCGGCCTCGCGCTGGGGTTCGCTCTGGCGTGGAAAGCAAGGCCTCTGTCATTGCTTTCAAGACTTGGCCCCCCCATCCTCCTTTTCGGGATAACCCTGCCCCTGCCCGCGATATTCATTCCCGCTGGTTCGCAAGAACCAATCCGTTTCTGGGTCGTCAATCTTTATCCCGTTGGGATTTCTGCCGCAATAACCCTATCTCTGAGAGCGTCCGCGGCGATATGCTGGGCCGGGGCCGGTTTCCTGACCGAGGAGCCTCACGCCCTCCTCTCGGCCCTGCCTTTGCCATCCCTCCTTATTGAGATAATCCTGGGCGCGCACAGATACGCTTTCCTCATGGCAAAAGAGGCCTGGGAAATGTTCCTGGGCAGGCTCGCCAGGAGTCCAAAGGAAGATTTTCGGAGTAGCGTGAAGTTCCTGGGCTCAAGGGCCGGTTTGTTGTTCGTGCGCTCGGCCGAGACAGGAGAAAAGGTTTATCTCGCAATGCTCGCCAGGGGCTACAATGGAAAACCGCAAAAGGCATTACCAAAGAGATTATCGCCCTGGGACCTGGGCTGGGTCGCTGGTTTCGCGCTGGCGCTTGGGGTTATCATATTCCTCCCCGGATGGATGTTTTCCAGCTGAAGGATGTCTCTTTCGTCTACCCGAACGGGGTTGAAGCCCTGAGAAATCTTTCACTATCCGTGGAAAAGGGCGAGTTCCTTCTGGTATCCGGAGAGAACGGCTCCGGAAAGACCACCCTGCTATGGATAATGGCCGGGCTCATCTTCCCGCAAGGGGGGGAGGTTCTCTTTGAGGGGAAATATCTCACGGAAAAGTCCTTCGGGGAAAAGGGGTTCTCGGCATGGTTCAGGAGTAGGGTCGGCCTGCTGTTTCAGGAGCCGGATATCCAGCTTTTCTCGTCAACCGTAAAAGAGGACCTGGCCTTCGGGCCGCGGAACCTTGGACTGGAGGACGCAGGGGCAAGGGTGGCGAGGGCCGCGGGCCTGATGGGCCTTGAAGGATTGCAGGAGAGGCCTCCTCATACCCTTAGCTGGGGCCAGAAAAAGAGGGCCGCGATAGCAACGCTCCTGAGTTCTGATCACGAGGTCTTCCTGATGGACGAGCCATCGGCAGGGCTGGATTCACGCTGGCGAGAGCGGTTGATCGCCGTGCTGAAAGAGCTGAACGAGGCCGGGAAAACCCTCGTGGTCGTCGCGCACCAGGATCCGGAAATAGAATCCATAGCCGGAAGGAAAATAACGCTACCTGGGCCAGATGAGCTGATTTGAAAACCCGCAAGCTTGCGGATTATATTTTGCTGGCAATGGTCAGGGTATTGTTGGCTGGAACAATCCTGTTGGTTTCAACGATTGCGATCTCGTGCCACCAGGGCATTGACGAGTATTACCTGAAATACACCCTATACGGGGAAATTACGGGCCGCCCCACCTGGAAAATGGTCGTCCTGCCGCCCTATGGCTACATGAAGTATCCTGACCTGCCCAGGAGGCCATACGACATCCTCTGGGACTACCTGATGAGGTCGCTGGATTCACTTGAAACATTTGAGGTGGTAACCAGGGACACAGCCCTTTTGATGGAGAAGACCAGAGGGGAATTGCCGGGATGGGAGCTCATGCCGGAGATGGGCACTGCAAGGGCAACCGCTCTCAGCATTGGCGCGGAAGCGGTCTGCGTCGTTGAGATACAGAGCATACTCCAGGGACACGAGGCCAACGACCCGGAGATGAGGTCTTATTATGTGGTTGTTCTGAAGACACGCATGGTTGAGGCGGAAACAGGGAAGACGCTTTACGAGGCCAAGTCAAGGGGGGAGGTCTACGAGGACCTGGCCGGCTCAATGATGGCCGCTGTGGATAACATGACATGGCCGTTCCGGCAAGCGGAACGGAACCGGGCCGCGAAAACCCAGCCATGATTCGCGGCGTTTGTCCGGGTCTGGCCGCGCGCTCTATAATGATAACATGAGCCTCTTTGACCGGCTGGGTGCTCTGGTGGACGCGGCCCACGACGACAAGTGCAGTCAGAAAAGCTTCTCCCTCAGGCAGTTCGTCCACATGGCCCAGACCCCTCGCGGCGCGTGCCCGATCTTGAAAGTTGCCATGACCAGCGCGTGCGAGAACAACTGCTATTACTGCACTCTAAGGCGGGACAGGGACGTGCGCCGGACCCGAATAACCCCGGACGAGATGGCCCGCGCGTTCATGGAACTGCATTCTAAGGGTGTTGTTGAAGGGATATTCCTTACATCAGGCGTTAGGGGAGGGCCTGTTCGTTCAATGGACGAGATACTCGCGACCGGAGAACTGCTCCGCAAGAAATACGGCTTCAGGGGATACATTCACCTCAAAATAATGCCCGGTGCGGACGAGGCCCAGATGGAGGCCGCGTGCAGGCTCGCGGACAGGGTCTCGGTCAACCTTGAGGCGCCTAACCCCGAAAGGCTCTCCAGGCTGAGTCCGGACAAATCCTTCAGGGAGCAGCTCGGCATGGCAATCCGGGACATGAAACGAATAATAGAAAGAACAGGGGCCAGGTCTGGACAGACAACTCAAATGGTCGTCGGAGCCGCGGGGGAATCCGACAGGGAAATCCTGGTGACAACAGAGAAACTTTACAGGGTCTTTGGACTCAAGAGGGTCTACTACAGCCCGTTCAGGCCCGTGCGCGAAACCCCGCTTGAGGATTTGCCTCCGGAAAACCCCAGGAGGACGGCCAGGCTATACCAGGCTGATTTTCTCCTCAGGGACTACGGGTTCTCCGTTGATGATATTCCGCTGGACGAGAACGAGAGACTTCCCGCGGGGACAGACCCGAAGATGACATGGGCGAAAAAGCATCCGGAGCACTTCCCAGTTGACCTGGCAAACGCTGATTACCATGAGCTGATCTTGGTTCCAGGGATAGGCCCGAAAACAGCCAGGAAGATACTCCAGCACAGGGCCAGACACGGGATAAACCAGGCAGACCTAAAGGGCCTGGGGGTGATCATGAAGCGCGCGGGCGGTTTCATCACGGTCAATGGGAAGAAAGCGCTGGCCGGGGTGGTTCTCAGTTTGTTCTGATGGGCAATTTCCCGGAATAAATTCCAGTTACCCGCCTTTTATCAGCCTCGCGAATTCCCTCGCTTTATCAAAACCCGTTGATAGGTCGGCATCGCTTGGCCTGAAACGAGCTCGCCAGGTCTCTCCGAAAGGCTTTATCCCGGCCCTTTCAAAATAAGCGAGGATGTCCTTTTCCGCGCCGCCTCCCCAACCATAGGCCGAGAAAACAAAGCCGTGCTTGTCCCTCTTGGAGGCCATGGCAAGGTATTCAAGGAAAAAAGCAACCGGCGGATACAGGTGGTTGTTCATGGTGGGGCCGCCAACCAGGATTCCCCTTGAAACCATCGTGTCAGCGAGGACTTCCTGGAAGTCGGATAAAGAAGCCCTGTAGACCGAGAGAGGAACCCCTTCGGCCTCAAAAGCTTCCTCTATGATCCTCGCCATGTCCTCGGTAGCCCCATACATGGTATCATAGACCATGGTTGCCCTCGGCTCAACAGAACCGGATGCCCATGTCTCGTAAAGTTCAATGACCTTCTGGACATCCCTCCGCCAGATTACCCCGTGGGAGGGGGCTATTATCTTTGGGGACAGGGATTTTACAGCCTCAACTACCTTTTGGACAGGGCCGGGGTTCAGGAGGTCAATTATGCTCGCGTAGTATTTCTGGAGCTCTCTGAAAACGAGCTCGCGGGGAGCCTCGTCGTCAAAAAGGGCCTCGGTCGCGTAGTGCTGGCCGAACGCGTCGTTTGGCATCAGGACGCCCGGCTCAACCGCGAGTGTGGCCATGGAATCCGGCCAGTGGACCATAGGGATGGGGTAGAAGGACAGGGTTATCCCGCCAAGGTCAAGGGTGTCGCCCGCTTTGACCACGGTTATCTCGCGGCCAGATAGGCCTGGGAAATGGATCAAAAGGCCCTCCGCGCCCTTCGCGCTGGCAATAACCTTCGCTTTCGGGGCAAGGGAGAGAACCTGTTCCACGGATCCCATGTGGTCAAGCTCGCAGTGGTTGACCACAAGGTAATCAAGGTCTTTCAGGGGGATGATGGCTTCAACCCGCCTGAGCAGCTGGTCAAAATGGGTCTCCTTTACCGTGTCAACGAGCGCGGTTTTCTCGCCCCTGACGAGGTAAGCGTTGTAGGTTGTCCCCCTGGTGGTCTCGTAGCTGTGAAACTCACGGAGGGGGAAATCCTTCGCGCCGACCCAGAAAATCCCTTTTGTTATCTCTCGTGGCATGATGATCTCCTTTTTCCCTACTAAAGAGCTATATATTATAAAACACAAGGACCCAAACAAACAAGGTTCACGGAACACGAGCGCGTGCGTTATACTTTCGTCGTGCACCCGGTTCTCTACGGCAAGGTGATAAAGCTCAGGGAAAAGCTCGCGCGGCTCCGGCAGGAAATGGAATCAAGGTCAACCGAATTTGACCACGAGAAACACTGGAAGCCCTGGCGCGGCAAGGAGGAAAGGACATGGGTGGCCGCGGGCGATGGCTCGTTCAACTACGCCAGGCGGTTGGGGTTCTGGCTCGTGGGTGCGACGGGTTCCGGCGTATATTCTGGCGAGAAAGCAGGGGATGTCTTCCTGGGCGAGCTGGACATCATCAGGCTCGGTGAGATGGAAGAGGATTGCGTGAGGGCCCTGGTGCAATCCGGCTCAAAGATAATGGAGGCAAAGGCCCTTTACCTCGCGGCAGAACAAGCAGAAAAGGGCCTTGTCATGGCTGATGGCACCCTGTCCGGGCTTTTCAGGAACTACACGGAGGACATGGGCATGGGCAGGATAGCCGGCCTCGCGCGACTGGGGCAAGAAGAGGAGGAAAGGCTTTTCCGGTGGGCTGAGGAGCTGTCCGGGGAAATGGTGAATGATCCCTGTGGGTGGCTGAGCTGGGGCATGAAGGACACGGTCTTTTCGCTTGAGGAGGACAACAGGTTCGCGGCTGGAATCCTGATGGCGCTTTGCAGGAAGGAGTATCTGGCGGCCCTGAAAGACCTCCTGGCCAGGAACGCGAAGAGGCTCGTTGGGGTGGCGAAAACTTCCGAAGAGTGCAGTATCCTGGAAGGGATTCCGGATATATACCTGCTGAGCGTTAAGACCAGAGCGCCGGGGTTCACGGAACCGAAATCTGTCAATCTCACGCAGGAAGAAGAGCTCCCGGCCCTGGCCTGCTCGTCGTTTTACGCGAGGCTGGAGGAAGGGCGCGGAGTGATGAAGCTGGAGGTTTTTTCGGAGCCGGAAGCCGTTGATCCGCCGGCAATTCTCTCCCGGCTCCTAGGGACATCGGTCGCTGGCTACCCGTATCCCCTGTCAAAAGCGCACAATCTCTGCAGTCTATCGTTTTCCGCGCTTGAGAAATACCTGGGCCTCGCGGGGGGGAAGCACGAACCATCGGGAAGGGAGGCGCTTTGAGACACGCGAATTTCTGTCTTGGAGAGGTTTCAAACTGCCGCAGGGTTGGAAAGCTCGGCCCGGGCGGGGTATTCTAATAGATCACCTCGTCCTTATCTATATCCTTGAATACTTCCCTGAAATCCATGCCCACCAGCAGTGTAACCTCCAGCAGACGGTCCGGATCAGGCTCATAGGTTATCTCCTTGACGCCTATGGCGCCAGCCAGGGCCCTGGCGTTTGCCAGGGAAGAGTCAACCCGCTCTATGACAACGGTCTTCCCCAGGGTGTCCTTCGCGTTGCCGTAATACACCACATCAAAACCCATCTCCCGGAGACGCCAGGTAACCTTCTTGGCCACGCCTGCTTCCCCGGCCGCGTTCAGGACCTCCACACTTATGCCCGGAAAAACCTCGGATTTTTTTCTCTCAGCCTCTCTGTGCTGGCTTGCCTGCCGGATATTCAAGCCGCCATAGGCCAAAAGGCCGAGGATAACAATGCCGAGCAGGACACCAACTATGGGCTTCCAGCCGGGCAGGCGGAACCTTCTCTTCTCGTCTGACATGGCAGTGGGCTTGATCCTTTAGGAGTTCTGGAATCGGGGTGCTTAACGGAGAGGGCGGGATTCGAACCCGCGAGAGGGTTTGACCCCTCTACACGATTTCCAATCGTGTCCCTTCAACCGGGCTCGGGCACCTCTCCGGGCCATAAATAATAAAGAAATGATCCTGCCCGGCGCAAGGACAAAACCTGGCAGGATCACTGGAATTTTTTGCGCTTGTAAACCTACCTCCTCCGGGTTTATACTTACCGGGCCATGTTAGAACTTCTTGCACTAGTTTTGACGGTGGAGGGTTGGACTGGAATGTCCACCACGATGGCCGTCTCCGAAAAGGACGGCATCACAAGGATAGCGGGAACAGGTAGCTGCTACATAGACCTCACATCCCAAGCATTGCCATCCCAGATAAACGGCATCTCGTTCATGGTGAAGGGCAAGGGCACGGCAGAGGCCAGGCTCATGATAGCAATGGAAGGAACCAACTACGCCGTGGTAAAGAGCTTCACGGCCGGCGACGAACCCCTGAAAATGAGCCTCGCGATTGCTGACAGGGGGATGCCAGTTACCATGGCACCGATCATGCCAGACCTTCCAGAAAAACTCGTCTTCTACATAGACGCGAACGAACCGGTTGACCTCCAAATATGGGGGGTAGAAACATGGTAGGCCTCGCACTCCTCCTGCTAGCTGACTGGCCCTGGTCAACCGATGTCAGGGTTGACGACGCGACCGGCACCTCTTCCCAGAACGAGACCGCGTTCTCACCCTATGGCGGCGGCTGGAACGACTATAGGTTGGGCACCTGGCGTTTCGGGTTCTCCGGATCAACGGACCAGGGCGCGAGCTGGATGACCAACCAACTGCACCACTACACCCAGTATTCAATGGACTGCGATCCGGTCCTGGGGACTGATAGGCTCGGCCGTTTGCACGAGATAAACCTGAACTTCTCCAGCAATGGCGTCCTGGTCCACAGGATGTCCACGGACATGGGACAGAACTGGTCTTCCTGGCACATGGTCTCTCAGAACGGAAGCTCCGGTCTTTCTGACAAACCGTGGCTCGCTTTCAGCGTCTCAACCGATACCCTTTATGTTTGCTACATACTGTTCTCCACCGCGCAGGATGGCGCTTATGTCTGTAGGTCAACCAACAACGGTAACAACTGGACAGAGCAGAGGGTATCCGCGATAGGGACCATGTCCAGGCCATTCATCTGCACGGACAAAGGCGGAAATGTCTTTGTGATCTGGATAAACTGGAACACGATGGACTACTACATGTCCTACTCCACGAACGGCGGAACAAGCTACAGCACCCCGGCTATGGTCACCCACAGCTATTACACCTGGGACAGCCACCGCGCGAGCATGTGCCCCTGGATCATGGGTGGGCCTCCCGGAACCGTCTATTTTGTCTGGGCGGACGAGCGTCTCTCCTCGGCCCAGCAGTATGACATCCTGTTCATGAAGACCACGAACTACGGCTCAAGCTGGTCAACCCCGGTCGCGATAAACACCCTCACGGGCCGTGGCCACAAGATTGCCCTGCCCGCGCTCGCTGTCACGCCCTACGGGGACCTGATAGCGGTTTGGGCGCAGTATGCCAGCGGGACATGGAGCCTGCAATACGCTTACTCGGTAAACGGCGGCACGACCTGGGAGATAACCCCTGGCGCGACAGGAAGGATATCGGATGCTAACTGGGCCCTGAGTTCCGGCGGAGGCATGGAGATGGGCGATTATCTCACGGCTTACGCCGACAGCCAGTATGTCTACGCGCTCTGGGCGGACGACAGGACATCAGGCGACTACAAGGTCTATTTCTCAAAGGTTCTCATATCTGACCTTATACCAACCAGCACCAGGGAGGATGCCGCGAAGGCCGATCTTGGCATAAAGCAGATAGCCGGCGGTTTCGTGCTTACCCTGGCGGGAAACGCCAGCGTAAGCGTTGAGATATACGACCCGGCTGGAAGGCTGGTTTCCGAGGCATTCAGGGGAACCCTTGAGGCCGGGGATCACGCGTTTGCCTGGCCATCCCTGAACCAGGGCGTCTATCTGGCCACGGTCCAGGTTGGCGACAGGAGAACGAGCCTGAAGTTCACGGCCAGGTAAGATAATAAGGATAAAAGCAAAACGATTAGCCCCTGGCCACCGCGCCGGGGGCTTTTTTATCATGGGATGGATGGGTCGGGATTTATCACACGGGAACGGGTAGCCCCTGGTCTTTGCACCAGGGGCCTTGCCCGAACCAGGCGCGGGAACCTGTTCCTGCTTTATAATTTCGGCCGAACGAAATCACGGAAACAACGAGGCGTTTTCCGGGGTCAAAAAAACGAGGTGAGAGCATGAAAAAGTTCCTGGCTTTTGGAATGATCATCCTGGCGGTTTCGCCCCTCTTTGCCAGGGGCAACAAGAGCGGGGCATGGGATTTCGGCGGTTCTGTTGGCCTTACATGGATAGACAACAAGCCATATCCCACCGTGTCTGCCTTCGCGAAATACAGCATAACCTCCTACTTCACCTGGACCAACGAGATCAAGGTCACAATGAGATCAGGAGATAGCCTTGACCTCACCGTCCCATCAACCCTGGAATATCATCCCTTTGGCGGCAAACAGAAGATAGACCCGTATTTCGGCCCCGGCATAACATATACCCGCTCCTACACAGGAGAAAACAAGGTGGGCGGCTGTGGGGTCGTTGGGGTTGATTTCCTGTTTGTGAAAGGGGCTAAGTTCGGCGTGAGGGGCACCCTCACCTACTACCTGATACCAGAGGAATCATACACCTGGGAGATATGTCCGACGGGTTCCTGGAACTGGAATTTCTAGACCCCGGCAAGCCTCGCATTTACCTCCGGCAGAACGAATCCGGATAGGATTTTCTCCAGACTGGCGAATATAGCGCGCCTCACAGGTTCTTCAAGACCGTGAGGATCGGGAATACCAAGGGGTTCCATGATCTTTGCTGGAGAAACACCTATGTCCTCAAGAAATTCCCGGTGGTAATCCTCAAGAGGAAAAACCAGGTCTGCCCACCTGACGAGGGACAAAACCTCTTTCTCGGGCCAAAGGGTTCCCGCGAACCGGGCCTCAATCCCCACAATGCCCTGGGCCATTAGCCACCGGGCCGCGGCCGGGCTCCTGTCAACGCCACCGGTGCATACGAATAGAACCCTCAGATCGGCCGAGACCACCCTGATTCCCGTGGTGATCTCAAGATCGCGAAGGCCAACAGGGCCCCTTCTTAAAAGTAGCAGTGGGACGGACCTGGTATCAACGACGGTTGAGGGCTCCTGGCCGCCGGACTCGCCCTTCAGGATGGGAATTTCCGGGAAATAGGACTCAATTTCCGAAAGGTTTATGGCCGGCTCAAGGCCCGAGGGGTTCGCGCTGGTCGTGGCAAGGGGAAATCCCAGGTTAGCGAGGAGCCTGAGGACTTCTCTGTGCCGCGGGATCCGGATCCCTATGCTTCCATCACGGGCGACCACAAAAGGCCAGGAAACCCTGGATTCCAGGATCACGGTCAGAGGGCCGGGGACAAATCCAGCTTCAACGAGCTTCGCCGCGGCCGGAGTCGCAATCGCGTATTCGCTTATCTTACCAGCGCTCTCCGGAAAAAGAGTGAAGGGTTTTCTATCATCCCGGCCCTTGATTTCCTTGAGCCTTTTAACAGCAAAAGGATCATCAGCCCTGGCCGCCAGGCCCCAGACCGTCTCGGTCGGGATGGCTACCACCGCACCATCCGAAAGGAGATCCGCGGCCTTCCTCGCGCTAATAACCAAGGTTTATCTCTATTACTTCGCTGGCCTCAAGCAGGGGAACCAGGAGCTTTGAACCGCTCGCGGAGAGGCTGAAATCAGCCGGAGTCACAAGTCCCTGGGCAATGACCTCGGACTTCGCTGTTTGCAGGTTTATCCTGACTATCTTACCGGAATCATAGCCCCCGGCATAAAGGAATCCCCTGGCCTCGTCAAGGCAAAGACCATCTCCTCCGCCTATGTCCTCGGATGTGAAGACCAGCTCGGCCTTGCCGTCTTTATACGCGTATATCCGGCCAGGGTTGGTGAAGGTTATCGCGTAAACCGTCCCATCCGAGGCAACCGCGAGGCCGTTTGGCTTGTCAACTTTGAAAAGTGGCTCAACCTTGCCAAGGGTGGAAAGCCTGTAGACCCAGCCGCCGAATGTGTCGGAGACATACAGGTAGCCGGTCGCGTCGGTTGCCATCCCGTTCAGGAATTTCGGCTCGGTCGGGAATGAGTTAGGCCCGGCTATGAGCGAAACCGCGCCGCCCTTCTCAAGCCGCCATATCCTGTCAACATCTGCCACATATATTTTCCCGCGAGCCACCACCAGGCCCTTGGGATCAGTGAGGTTCTTGACCACTGCCTCCCTGGAATTACCGGATACCTTCCATATCACCCCGTCCTTCATGCTGAACTCGCCAACATCCGAGACATAGACCCCATCGTCCGTCTCCACCGCGCTCTCCGGGTGGCTGAAACCCGTCCAGGCAAACAAAAAAATGATCTGAATCATGGTGAAATTATAATGCGGGGCGGGTCCGGTTTGAAACAGAGCTTGGCACGGGGGGGGGGACACGATATAATTTGCGTCCGGCTCGGGAAGAGCCATAAACTTTAGGAGGTATCATCATGCATGGAGCAAAGAGAGCGCTGTTGGCAGTGGCTGTGATGGCCACGGGGATATGGGCGTATGAACCGCCCTGGGGATACATCTGGGACAGGACCCAGGCGTGTGACTTTGGCGGGGGAATAAAGGATGAGGGATACCCATCCGGATGGGTAAAATACACCAGAACAGACAACGAGGACCTGTGGTGGACGACCAGCCTGCTGGATACGAGTTCGGCTGGCTACTGGCGTTACAGATTCACGACCGATAACTGTCCTCCGGCTGGCTATTCGTATAAGATCACCGGCTGGATAGGAGGCCCGATATGCGAGAGGACAATATACTTGGGGCCAGGCGGGGGCAGCAGGTTTGATATCCAGCTCTATCCAACTGCTGGTGGAAAATGATGGGACTGTTGCTGGCAACTGTGTGGGCCATTTCTCCTCGGCTTGAGGAGGGGTGGCCCTTTCATCTCCCGGGATACTGCGGCCTCGCGGGCAACAGCGCCCAGCCTTTCAGGGGTGGCTACGCCTACAAGCCCACGCCCTCCAGCTCCGAGATACGGGATTCCTTCCGGGTGTTCAGCTGGGATGGCCGCGAGATCCCACCCTGGCCACAGGGAGCGCTCACCACGGGCAACTATTTTGCCCCGTGCCTGGGCGACATCAACGGCGACGGCGGACTGGACATCGTCTACAGGGGAAACCTGGGAAGCGCAGGACCCTGCCGCATAGAAGCCATAGATCTCCAATCCGGAAACTATCTCCCGGGTTGGCCAATAAGCAGGGGAGGAGGCAAGGGCTGGGGACCGGTAAACCTCTGGGACATGGACGGCGATGGACTGCCGGAGGTCGTGGCGACAGAGGACACCCTTGTTGGGGCAAAGCATTATGTGATCGCTCACATGTTTGACGGGGATGGTTCCGAGCTTCCGGGCTGGCCCGTGGTTTTTCCGGGATGGCTCAGCTTTCAGACAACGCCCGCTGTGGGAGACCCGGATGCGGACGGGATGGGCGAGGTGGTCTTTCCCGCGGGGGACAGCGTGACGATGCTTGACGCGACGGGAACCGTTGAGCCAGGCTGGCCTTTTCCGCTGGGACAGGGCTTGCCGCCGAGCTGGGTGGAGAGAGGAGGATCGCCCAAACTCGTTGACCTTGACCTTGACGGAACCCAGGAAATAATCCTTTTCACGCACATAGAGGACACCTCTGGTGACACCCTCCATCCCTTTCCTGACACCACGAGGGTCTTCGTGTTCAACCACGACGGGACCCTGCTCCCGGGTTCTCCATGGATACTACATTCCGTTGGCGATTATTACAAGCTCGGGGACGCTGATGGCGATGGGATTCCAGAGGTGATCCTTCCATATGCGGGGGGCAGCGTCCTCTTTCTTGATCCCTACGGAAACATCAAGGGTGCGTTCCAGAGGCCGCCCCGCCTGCACCTGATAAACCCTGGGTATAACGGAACGGCTGACACCGACGGCGATGGGCGAGCAGAAATAGTCTTCTCAGGGGTTCAGTTCATACCCGCGACAATGTCAACCAAGGGGGACACGATGGTGTCGGTGGAACTCCGGAGGGCAGGGGTCGTCGCGTTTGACCTGGCCGGAAAAGTGGTCTGGGAACTGCGGTTGAACCGGGTTCATCCACCCGAAAGCCTCATGTCGCCTGGCGCCTTTGCCACCAGCTGCACAGTGACCTTTGGCGATCCCGACGGGGATGGCTTCCTGGAGTTTTCCCACGATCTCGTGGAGCAGCTGGGCCACGGATGTAATTACGTGTTTGACAGTTGGCTCTATATATGGGAGCTCCCCGGCATAACCAATTGGAGAATAGACTGGTCCGGGCCCTCGCACGACCAGTGGAATACCAACAACTACGACTTCTGGCCAGAAAACCCACCCCTGGTAAAAGAAGCGAGCGGCAAAAATGAGGATTTTGCCATTTCGGTGTTTCCCAACCCTGGAAGGGGAAGGTTGAAAGTTAGTCTCATGGTTCCCTCATCCCTGCCTGTAATTGTCAAGGCCTATGATCCAGCCGGAAGGATGGTCTTATCACAGGACATGGGGGTCGTCGGGCCTGGCGTTCAAACCCTGGAAATGCTCCTTGGCCCCGGCATCTACTTCCTGAAAGCAGAAGCGGGCTCGTGGGCGGGAATGACAAAGGGCGCAGTAGTGAGATAGTCTTTGCGCAAAACCCTTTGTCCAGGCGTATTCTCCGTTCACGCAAACTGGCCAACCGGATTGATCCGCCGCGAGGCCGGCCTTTATAATTTTGGCACAACGAAACCTTTAACGGAGGCACGATGAAAAAGATACTTGGACTAGCAACAACAGGTGGCGTGGCCATCGCGCTGTTGGCCTGCGGCGGAAAGTCAAAGGGCATTGAATACGAGGACAGCACCTTCGGGGTGAGCGTGAAACTGCCCGGAGGCTGGAAGCAGGTCTCAAAGGAAGTAGATGAGGGCATGACAATCGTGGACTTTGAGAAGGGTAATCTGACCGTCAGTCTTATGTATACTGAGATTCCGGGCGTTGAGGAATCAGGGCTCACAGGCGCGAAATTCATGGACATGATGATGGAGGAGTTCACGGGTAAGGACGCGACGGTGGAGACCATACACGAGGGATCGGTTGTCATAGCAGGGGTCAAAGGCTACGAGAAAACCTACAAGGGCACGATAGAGGGTTCCGAGGGAATAGCCAGGACAATCCTGCTCATGGAGGGCGACAAAATGACCATCATGCTATTCGTCCACGAGGGCGAGCAGGAGTTCACATCCTCGGACAAAAGCGGCATGGACGAATTCATAAATGGCCTGAGCTTCTAGTAAAACTCCGCACAATAGCGAGGCCCCTTCACGGGGGCCTCTTTTTATTCGGCACAAAAGTGGCTTACGGGTTCATATTGCGTGACCCTGCATCCATGGCCTAGAATTTAAGGCCCCATGGATATCCGGGAGGTTTTTCCTGATGAAAGGGATTTGCTTGAGCTCTTCGCTCGTGTAGGCGTTGATCCGGATGGCGTGAGGGTAATGGCGCCGAAGGCTCGCTCCAGGTTCTTCTACATAAGGGATCTCAGCGCACCAGCCGCTAACATACTCAAGCAGGAGGCCCTCTCATACGGCGCGGAGGCCGCAGTATCAATCGGGGTGATAAACTGCTCGGTCAAGAAAACCGACGCGCTGGTCTGGGGAGACGAGAGGAGGCTTGGTCTTCTGGCCGAGAAGCTCCGCGGCCAGGTCTATGGCCTGGGAAAGCTTTCAGAGGCAATTCTGTCAGCGCTCGCGCCAAAAAGACCCCGGTGGCTGGTGATGGGCAAGGAAATACACCTTGGCAAAACCCTGGTGATGGGCGCAGTTAATGTGACACCGGACTCTTTCCACGGGGGAGGTAGATGCGAGACACCCCTTGAGGCGATAGGGCGCGGGGCGCGGATGGCCGAGGATGGGGCTGATATAATTGACATCGGCGGCGAATCAACCAGGCCGGGCGCTGAACCCGTGCCGGAGGACGAGGAGCTCAGGAGGGTGATGCCGGCAATTGAAGGACTCAGAAAGGAGCTAGGGGAGGGCTTTATCCTGTCAGTGGACACATACAAGGCAAAAGTAGCAGAAGAAGCCATAGCCGCGGGCGCGAGCATGGTCAATGATATATCCGGCCTGGGTTTTGACGAAGGAATGGCGGATGTTGTTGCCAGGACGGGCGCGGGACTCATAATAATGCACATGAAGGGAACCCCACGCGACATGCAGAAGAATCCCGAATACGACGACACGGTAGGAGAAATAAGCGATTATTTCTTGGAACGGATGGGGCTGGCCGGACAGAGTGGAATAACCGCAGACCAGATCGCGCTTGACCCCGGCATAGGCTTCGGAAAGAGGGTCTATGACAACTTGCTAATTCTAAAGAAGATACCGGAATTCAAAGCCCTGGGAAGACCGCTGGTGATAGGCCATTCAAGGAAAAGTTTCATAGGCAAGGTTTTGGGGATTGAGAACCCTGAACACAGGCTGGCCGGGTCTCTTGGTGTAGCGGCGGTGGCGGCCTGGCTGGGCGCGGATGTGATAAGAACCCACGATGTCAAGCAAACCATTGAGGCCATAAAAATGGCAGAGGCGATAGGGAAACCGGAGGAACACCTCACTTGAATATAGGCCTCATCAGATATTTCGGGTTTGGGATCATTGACGCCCTGGACATAATCCTGGTTGCATTACTCATCTACCAGTTTCTGAAGCTGTTCCGCGGGACCAGGGCGCCATATATATTCGCCGGAGTGCTGGTCGTCATAGCGGTTGGGGTTATGGCCCAGATCCTGGATTTTCCAGGACTCAGCTGGATCATAGACGCGGTGAAAACCATCGCCCTTGTCGCGCTGGTCATAATATTCCAGCCAGAAATACGCCGGGCGCTCGGACTGGTCGGACAGAGGCCGTTTTTCCGTGGGCTCATAAAGGAGAGCGTCCCGGTTGACAAGATAGTTGACGCATCGTGTGAACTGCGCGAGCGCGGCCTTGGCGCCATAATCGTAATTGAGCGCCGGATGGGGCTCAGGGAATTCACGGAAGAAGCTGTGGCCGTGAACACAAAATTTTCGGTTCCACTGGTAATATCATTGCTCCTGCCGGATTCGCCCCTGCACGATGGAGCGGTAATAATCCGCGAGGACAGGATCGTCGCGGCAAAGGCGGTTCTCCCGGTTTCAAGGAACCTTCCGCCTGAGCTTTACGGGACCAGGCACCGCGCGGCAGTCGGGATAACCGAGGTATCGGATGCTGTCGCTATAGTGGTCTCCGAGGAAAACAGGAACATCAGGGGAGCGGTTGGCGGGAGACTTACAGCGCCGCTTTCCAGAGAAGGGCTCCTCAGCTTCCTGAACAAGGAGATGGGTAGCAATGCGTAGGGGTTGGGGAATGAGGTTTCTGGCGATATTTCTCGCAATATCCCTCTGGTTCTACGCCAAAACTCAACGGACATACGATATTCAGATAACCATCCCGGTTGAATACAGAGGTCTTTCACAGGAGCTTTCGTTCGTTGAACCGCCGGATACCGAGGTCCTCGCGGAGCTAGCGGTCAAGGGCGGGAGCCTGCTCGGGATGATGTTCGTGAAACCAAGGGTCGTGGTTGACCTGAGCAGGGTTCGGCTCGGAAAGAATGTCACAACAATAGGCCCATCAAACCTTGATTCCCGCGGACTGAACCTGGGGATAAAGGGGTTCAAACCGCCAGAGCTGGAGTTTTTCCTGGACACCGTGGCCAGGAAGAAGCCCTCTGTCGTGCCGCAGGTCAAGGGCGAGCCAGAGAAAGGTTATGTGGTAGCAGGGGTCAGGGCATTGGGTTCCCCTGTGGTTGAGGGGCCCGGAACCCTCTTGGTGCAAACCAGGGAAATATACACCGAGCCGGTGAACATAACGGGCAGGAGCACCGGTTTCAAGGCGAGCACGAAGCTGGTTCCGCCCTTCCCGACCGCGAGGCTGTTCCCGCAGGAAGTGGAGGTTGAGGTCATCATAGAGCCCTTATCCGAGAAAACGATCACGGTGCCGTTGATCCTGGAGGGGAAACGGGCCAGGTTCTCGCCGGACTCGGTCACCATAACGGTTGAGGGCCCTGCCAGCCTGATAAAAACATTTTCTGGCACGGTCGGCAGGATCAGGGTTGATACCCTGAGGTCAGGAACCTATCATATTAGCCCTGAGATCCGCCTCCCGAAGGAACTGAGGCTCGTCAGGATGGAGCCGGACAATGTGGAGGTGAGACTTTGGTGAGGTTCTCGGCCGTTGTCCTGGCTGGCGGAGCAGGGAGGAGGTTCGGTGGGGCAAAACACATCGCGCTACTGGCCGGCAGACCTCTTTTTCACTGGTCTCTCAGGGTCTTCCAGGCGCACCCGGATGTTGGAGAAATAATCCTGGTTCTGCCTGAGTGGGAAACCGAGGGAGACATCAGGCGCATTTTCCCAAAAATAAGGGCGGTTGTTCCCGGCGGGCCGGAGAGAACCGACTCAGCAAGGGCCGGGGTCTCGGCGGCCACGGGGGAATATGTTCTCATTCATGACTCAGCGAGGCCGCTGGTTTCCAAAGAGCTGGTCAGCAGAGTGATAGCCGCGCTTGAGATTCATCCGGCCGTCGCGCCGGGAATACCGGTCAGGGACACCCTAAAGAAGTCCTCATGTGAACTGATAACCAGGGGCCCAGAAAGGGAGGGGCTTATCAGGATTCAAACGCCTCAGGGCTTCAGGCGCGATCTCATCATGAGGGCATACGAAATGGCACGAAGCCCAGCCACGGACGACACGACCATCCTTGAGGAAAACCTGGGGATTCAAAGCAGGCTGGTTCCCGGAGAAGAATCAAACATCAAAATAACGGTGAGGGATGACCTCGCCATAGCGGACAGACTGCTGGGCAAGAGGAGAACGGGTTTCGGCTGGGACGCGCACCCATTCAGGACAGGAAGGCCTTTGATCCTTGGAGGGATTGAACTGAAATCCGAAAAAGGGCTTATGGGCCACTCTGACGGGGACGCTTTATCTCACGCGGTAATTGACGCACTACTCGGCGCGGCTGGCCTGGGGGACATAGGGACGCATTTCCCGGACACGGACCCGAAATACCGCGGCGCGAACAGCCTTTCGCTCCTGAAGGAGACCGTGGCGATGCTGGAGGAAAAGGATTTCACAGCTGAGACCCTGGACGCGACGGTCATAATAGCGGAACCGAAACTTGGGCCGTATATCCAACGGATCAGGGGAAACCTGGCCTCGGTTCTGGGAATAGACCCTGATCTCGTTTCCGTGAAGGCCAAGTCCGGGAACAAGCTGGGATTTGCCGGCGAGGGAAGGGGTTGCGAGGTCTATGCCGTGGCGGGGGTGAGGGAGCTGGGGGTTGAGTAGTTCCCCAGCGCGGTAATCCAATCCATAAATATATTCCGGGCGGGTTTCCAACCCTAGGGCAGATCCCCCGGAAAAGGAGGCTACCTACTCCGGCCTCGTCGGGAACTCGGTTATCCTTATCTCAACCCGGCGGTTAAGGGCCCTGCCCTCCGGCGTGTCGTTGGGAGCAATTGGCCGGGTGTAGCCGAAGCCCTCGGAGCTGATTCTTTCCTTAGAAACGCCGGAGGCCAGGAGGTAGTTCACAACGGCCTCGGCCCGTTTCCCGGAGAGCTTCATGTTGTATTCATAGGTGCCAACGCTGTCCGTGTGGCCCTCAACGGAGATTTTCATGGCCGGGTAGGTGCTCATCAGCTTCACCAGCCTGTCCAGCTCTGGCCTGGATTCCGGCAGGAGGTCGGCCTTGTCAAACTCAAAGAATATGTTGTTTATCACGAAGGACGCGCCCTGGGCCAGGGGGGTCAGCGGAACATCAAGCCGGTATTCCTGGTAATCGGACATTGACCTGAGGTCAAAGTTCGCGGAGTAGAAAGCGTAGTTGCCAACGAGTGCCTCCGCTGTTATCCCGTATAGCCTCTTGGAGGGCAATATGGTGTAGAACTCCCCTGCGGAGTCAGTCTGGGTGCCGAAGATCCTCCTGGCCTCTCTCAGGTCCTCTATGAAAACCCTCGCTGGCACGGGCGCACCGGTGATCTTGTCAAAGACCCTTGCTTTGACAAGGGTGACCGGCTCTGGCAGGACATCGGCTGTCTCAGGCGTTCTCGGCGGCAATTCTGCCTGGTATATGTGGTAAATGGGGTTTCTTTGCTCATCCATGGAGTCAGCCCTCGCGAAGTAGATGAGCCGGCCAGATGCTGGTATGGTGAAAAACATGTCGTTGTCGTGGGTGTTGTATGGCGGGCCAAGGTTCCGTGGTCTTGACCAGCCCCCGAACTCCTTTTTGGAAATGAATATGTCATGTCCGCCAAAGCCCCTGTGGCCGTTGGAGGAAAAATAAAGCGTCCTACCGTCGCAGTGGATGAAGGGAGAGAGCTCGTCGCCGGGGGTATTGACAGGGGGGCCGAGGTTCTCGGCCTCTGACCATGTGCCGTCCGGATTCCTCCTTGAGACCCAGATGTCGGATCCCCCAAGGCCCCCGGCCCTGGTGGAAGCAAAGTAGATCTCAAAGCCATCCGCGGAAACCGCCGCGTGGCTTTCCCAGGACTTGCTGTTCACCGTGGGGCCGAGGTTCTGCGGCTCGCTCCAGCCTCCGGGTATCCTCTTGACCGAGAATATGTCCATGTTGCCCATCCCTTCCCGGACGCCCTTGTCCTTGGGGAATCTCTCTGTGTAGTAAATAACATATATCTCCGAGCCATCGCCGGAGACCCCGGAAACGCCTTCGGACTCGGGGGTGTTCAGGCCCCAGACATTTTTGGCATTAACCCACCTGCCATCGGGGCTGAGTTCCGCTGTCCATATGTCCTCCCTGCCCTTGCCGGACTTCCTGGTGGAGGTAAAATACATCCTCCGGCCGTCAACCGTGATGACAGGGCTGTAATCCCCTCCCCTACCATCTGAGAGAACCGCGTAGGTGCTGTTTGTCTCGGTGAGGCCCGGAACGGGGATGACCTTTATGTCAAGGGGTGCCCTTTTGATCACCTTGGCCAGATCATTATCCTCTTCAATTCTGGCCATTACCTCGGACTTGTCCGGAGCAACGACTGCCATGCGAGCAAGCAGAGCAAGGTATTCATTGAAACCATCGGTGGCCTTGCCGTATTCATAGACGCTCTCGTAGCAGAAGGCCTGGTTGAAACGGACAAAGGCCGCGGCCCGGTTATCCGGAGCGCGCCAGAAAGCGGAGTCGTATAGCGCTATTGCCCTTTCCCACTCCCCCATGGCCTGATAGACCAGGGCCAGGTTGTAGTATGAGGCAAAGGATTCCGGGGCCTTGGCCTTCCACTTGGTGGCCCTTTCAAGGGCCTTGTCCCACTTTTCCCTCTTGAGCTCGGCCTCAAAGCTCTCGTAGCCACGGAGGGTGTCCTTGCCAACCGGACCCTTTGGTTCAAGGGCTAGGAGGAGGGCCAACCCCAGGAGCATGATTCAATTATAAACTCTCCCGAAACGGGGTTTCCAGGAAGGCCGAGAAATTTCAGCGAACCACCGCTTTCCCTTTGTAGTCTCAAGCAATCCAGATGTAAGCGCCGGGCTCAAGGCTTATCCGGTTCCCGCCCTTCTCAAGGCATAACGAGCGAACCAGCCTGCCATCAGGGGAATATATCCTTAGAGAAACCTCTGATCCCGCCCTGAAGGAGAGGCCTCCGGCCACGGGTAAGCAGACGATCCCTGGAACAGGAGGGAAAAATCCCTCCCCGAGATCGGATGTTGGGCAAGCGTCCTGCGTGGCGATATTGGGTGTGTAAACAGTCGGGCTGGGGGTTATGACGGTTGGGTAAGCCTGATAGGAAACGAAGACGGTCCAGGTATACGAGCTGAGAGAGGGCGTCGCAACCGTCGGGGAGCAGGTCTGGGCGCAGTCGGTATAAACCCCGGTTGATGAGAGCTTCAGTATGAAAGCGTCCTGGCCCCCTGCCCCGTAGCCCGCTGTCCTGCCCGCAATGGCGAATGTCCCGTCGCTCATCTGTATTACAGAATAAGCCGCATCAATGTAACTGGTGGACCCGAATGTCCTGGCCCACTGGAAGTTTCCGCTCGCGCTCAGCTTTACCACCATGAAATCCAGGTATCCGGCGCCGTAGCTGTTCGTAGTTCCGGCAAACACATAACCACCATCGCTGGCGCGGAAAACCGAGAAGGCCGAGTCATGCTGGGTTCCCCCGATGGTTTTGGCCCAATCAAGCGTGGCATCCGGGTTAACCATGAGCGCGAAAAAGTCGGGCCTGCCGTTTCCGGGATCAGGGGCTATCCCACCTATAACATAGTCGCCCGGGAGGGCAATGGCAAGCGAATAGGCCAGATATGTTCTGTCCGGATTATAATACCCCCTGTGCCACTGCAGTGTCCCGTCAGACGAGGCCTTGACGAGAAGAACGCCGGTATCGGCCATGCTACTTCCTATGTTATATGCGTTTCCGGCAATCATGTAGCTTCCATCGCTCAGCTGAGCTATGGAACGGCCTGCTTCGTATCCGGTGGACCACCCATATGTGCGAGCCCACTGGACAGCGCCATCGGATCCGGTTTTGATGAGGAGATAGCTGTCGTGTGACACGGTAGAATAAGCCGTCCCCGCGAGCGCGTAGCCGCCGTCAGAGGTCTGAATCAAGGAATGTCCTCCATCAAGCCCGTCATTAGTTCCGTATGTCTTTGCCCACTGTAACGAGCCATCGGAGCTGAGCTTGAACAGAAAGATATCAGCAGGGGAACCAGTAGGATCAAAGCTCCATGTCATGCCCGAAACAGCGTATCCGCCGTCCGTGGTCTTGACTATGGAGTATGCCATATCGTTCTCGGTTCCTCCGTATGTCCTTGCCCACTGAACTGCCCCGGAGGAGTTCATCTTGATCACCAGGACATCATAGCCTCCGGCCTGGCCATGCTCGGTCCATCCGGCAATCGCGTAGCCGTTGTCAGAGGTCTGGATCACCGAGTATGCCCAGTCCCAATATGAACCACCGTAGGCCCTGGCAAAGAGAAGGCCCACCAACATGTTTGTTGTTAAGGATAGCCACATCATCTTCTTTAACCTCCTTATACAGCTATAAATTCTAAAGCCCCAGAAAAACCGGCGCAAGGCCTCGCTCAGCTCCAAAAGGTTGAATGTGTCAGGTGAGGTTTTTGAGCTTGCAACCGGGGGGGGCCATGTAGTAAAATTTCGGCCGGACAGAAGTTGTTAGGAGGCAAAAGAAGATGACAGGTCTGATAGACTACTTTGTGAAGGGCGGGTCAATGATGTGGCCCCTCCTGGCCGTGGCAATAATAGGCCTCGTGTTCATCCTGGAAAGGCTGTTTGCCCTGTTCATATCCGCGAGGGCCAACCCGGAGAAGCTGGTCAAGGAAGTCATTGAGATCATAGAGGAAAGGGGCGTCAAGGAGGCCCTTGAACACCTCTACCAGAACAAGAGCCCGGTGGCCAAGGTGCTGGCCGCGGGCCTTGAGAAGACCCAGAAGGGCAGGGCCGTCGTTGAGGAAGCAATGGTCCGCAAGGCCCTCTCCGAGCTCGCTTTCCTGGACAGGGGAATGATATATCTGGCCGCGTGCGCGACCCTCGGCCCGATACTCGGGTTCCTTGGGACGGTCACCGGGATGATCCGCGCGTTCCAGGCAATAGCCCTGGCCGGCGAGGTTGAGCCTACCCTGGTAGCATCGGGTATTTCCGAAGCACTGATAACAACCGCCACCGGCCTGATGATCGCGGCGCCGGTTTCCCTCTTTTACAGCATCTTCGCCACCAGGACCAACTCCTACCAGAGGAAGATAGAGGAAGCATCAAATGCCCTGATTGAGTATCTGACCGAGAAGGGCGTTGTCAAGGAATACGTGTAACATGGTCGGCTTCAGAAAACGCGAAAGGGACGAAGAGGCGGAGATCCCCACCGCCTCCATGGCCGACATCGCGTTCCTTCTCATAATATTCTTCATGGTCACCACCGTGTTCGCGCGCGAGAAGGGTTTGAAGCTCCTCCTGCCAGAGCGACAGGCCCAGACCGTAAAACTGAGCGGTGAGAAGATGCTCATCCTTTCCATCAACCCAAAGGGGGAGGTCTTCGCGGGCGACAAAAAAATAACCCTCCAGGAGGTCCAGACAGAGGTCAAGAAGAAGCTGGAGGAAAACCCCAAGGCGGTCATATTCATAAGAACACACGAGCTTGCCCCCTACAAGCGCATGATAGATGTGTTTGACGAGGTCAAGCTCACCGGGGCAAAGGCTGTCTCGCTTGGGGTAATAAAACAGGAGACAGGGCCATGAAGATAAAGCGAAAGAAGGAGGTGCGCGTCAGTATACCCACCGCGTCCATGTCGGACATAGCCTTCCTGCTCCTCATTTTCTTCATGGTCACGACCGTGTTCCGCAGGGGCGGCGGCCTGAAGATAATATTTCCCACTGCCCGCACCACGGAACGCCTTGGAAAACAGCGTGATCTGAGCTTCCTGTGGATAAACAAAGACGGCAGGATGGCCGTGGACGACAATGTGATACCGGACCCCGGAAGGCTGACCCTCATATTCAAGACAAAGATAGCCGAGAACCCCGCGCTCATAACCGTGATAAAGGCTGACGCGAATGTCAAATACAGGAGCATCAACAATGCCATAGAGTCCCTCAGGGACGCTGGCGCTCTGCGGGTGGTGTTCGCCACCCTTCCGGAGATAGGGGAATAGCGATGTGGCACCCTGAAAAAGGCAACCTCAGCAACCCGGGATTCGGGGATGTCCTTCTGACAGATGGGGTTGGGACATCCTCTCGCGCTGAGCTTTTCTCGGAAAACCACAGATTGACATTTCGCGAGGTTTTCCTGTATTATATAAAGGCACCCAGAAATGGGGAGGTGTAGAGATTATGGAGGAGAAAAAAGACGAGCTGATGAGCCTGCTGTCAGTGCGCAAGGGGTTGGAGCTTGAGGACGACTACCCCCGTAATCTCCAGCTGGCTCTAACGGTTTCCCTGGTCGCGTTCATCCTGATGTTCATGTTCGTGAAAGGGCTCCAGATAAGCCCATACCAGAAGAAGGTGGAGAATGTGACCAGGATAGAGGAGATGGCCGAACTGGAGAACATAGAGGAACCGCCTCCGCCTCCGCCAAAGCCACAGATCCAGGTTGAAGTAGCCGAGGCCGGAGAGGAGGAAACCCAGCAGGAAGAGGTTGAGATACAGACAACCATAGAGTTCTCCGAGTTTGAGGCGCCCCCGCCACCAAAGGTGGAGGAGGTCTACGAGTTCTACGCGGTGGAAAAGCCACCGGAGATGACCTCGTTCTCCCAGCCCGAGTATCCGGAAATAGCCAGGAACGCGGGAATAGAAGGAAGGGTGACCATCCAGGTAATAGTTGACGAAAACGGGAAGGTCATACCAGGGACGGAACGGGTCCTCTCCTCAACCAACGAGGTATTTAACGCGCCTGCCCTGGCCGCGGCGAGAAAGTGCCAGTTCACCCCAGGGCAGATGGGGGACAGGAAGGTGAGGGTCAGGGTTAATATACCCTTTGCTTTCAAGCTCAAATAGGCCACAAACAAAAGCCAGATGAGGAAAAAGGAAAGGAGGTTGTGCTGATGAAAGAACTATCCAGGATACTGGCGCTCATGTCCGTGCTGGGTGGCCTGGCCTGGGCCGGTGAATACGGCAAGATAGCTGGCCGTATAACCGACTCGGAGACCGGCGACCCACTCGCTGGCGCGAGCGTCAAGATAACAGAAACAGGCCAGGGCACGGCCGCTGACGAGAACGGCTACTTCGTTATCCTGCGCGTCTCGCCTGGCACCTACACCATCACAGCTCAGATGGTCGGTTACGGTGCCATGACCTATAAGAATGTTAAGGTGGACGCGGACAGGACCGTTGAGCTGAACTTCAAGCTGGAGCCCGGCGCGGTGACCATGAAGGTCATAGAGGTGATAGCCAAGGAACCCATCATCAAGAAGGATGTCACCGCTTCCGTGACCAACATTCGCGCCGAGAAGATAGCGGCAATGCCCGTGTCTAATGTTGAGCAGGCCATCCTGCTTCAGACAGGCGTGAAACAGTATGGCGCATATCTCCAGGTGCGTGGCGGTCGTCCAGGCGAGGTTGCATTCGTGGTTGATGGCGCTGAGATACGCAACCCTTACACGGGCTACCAGGCAACTCAGCTCCCGCTTGACGCGATCCAGGAGACCTCGGTTTCCAAGGGAGGATTCGGCGCTGAGTATGGTTCAGCCGCATCCGGCGTAATATCCGTGAGCACGAAAGAAGCTGGTAACAAGCCGGAGTTCAACTTCACCGCCAGGACTTCCGCTCTGCCCGGAGACATATTCAACTCCAACGAGGGCGATCCCTACATGAAGTGGTTCAGCAAGGACTACATGCGCTCTGATGGCCCCTACTCATACGACTCCCTGTTTGCCTACGAGAACGCCAGGTGGAAGGCCTACGATTCCATGGGCATCAAGAACACCGAGATACCTGCCTTTTACTATAACCAGTATTGGAAGGACGGCGAATACACCCTGCCCATAGAACACAGGGAGAACATGACCCGCTACCAGTTCAGCGTGGGCACGCCCATCCCGTTCACGAAAAACAAGATTAAGGTCTTCACCTCGTGGGACTGGACATGGGACGGGACCCGCTTCCCCGGCAACAGCAACAAGCAGCTCTCTGACCAGACAAAGGTGACCTTCACCCCCACGAACTCGCTTAAGCTTTTCTTCTCCACCGTCGGAAGCCAGCAGCTCCAGGGGGCATACGATCCTGGCTGGAGGATAGCTCTTAGCCACCTCTCTGTCAGCTCCAACAAGAGCAGGCAGTATGTTGGAGGAATAAACTACCTGTTCTCCCCAAAGACATACCTGGAGCTGAGGGGAAGCTACTACAAGCTCAACACCCACATGGACGCATACGAGGATATGAACATGGACGGGATAGACGACTTCGGGGACCGCGACAATGACGGTTATCCTGAGGTTGACCCCGGTGCCCTCGCTCTCATAGGCAAGTATATTGACCCATCGTGGATAAGGGAGTGGAGTCCGGACTCCGAGTGGGTTGAGCTGAACATGTATTGGTGGGAGTCCCAGATGACCGGACTTCATCCCTCGCTCGCGATAGGGCGCTACAACTCCGACTACATCGTGTGCGTGGTGACAGGTGGGGATCCCGCTTATGCTGACTGGATAGGGGATACCATGACATTTGATGTGTCCGACCCCGTTCTGGACAGCATAACCGTTGACACCCTGCAGAGGATAGGCAACATATACACCCCGAACAGGTCCACCTGGGACCGGCAGGTGTATTTCAACGCGAACTACACGACATGGAACTTCAGGTCTGACCTGGTTTCCCAGGACTTCGCTAACATGAAGGGCCACGAGATGAAGATGGGGTTTGAGTTCGTCAGGCACCATGTTGACCGCCACTCCATGGACTACGCCTCCGGCGGCAACATATACACGGACGAGGTGAACGCCAAGCCCTACAAAATGGCCCTTTACGCGAGGGACAAGATGGAGTTCCAGGGTATGATAGCTAATGTGGGATTCAGGTTTGACTACTTCAACCCGAACGCCTGGCTCCCCAAGGATCCCTGGCACCCCGTCAAGAGCACCCAGACCATTTCCGCGACGGACTCGGTGTGGGTCAACAATCCTGAGGTAAGGGACACCTATCTGCTCCTGGCGCCGGAGCGCGCGCCTTCCCACTGGTATATAAGCCCAAGGGTTGGCATATCCCACCCGATAACCGAGCGCGACGTCCTGCACTTCACCTACGGCCATTATTTCCAGGAGCCCATGCTCAGGTATCTCTACATGAACCAGTATTACATGTGGAATGGCGCGTTCCCCCTGATGGGCAACCCTGGACTCAAGCCTGAGAAGACCATCTCCTACGAGGTGGGCGTTAAGCACGCGTTCACTGGCGAGATGGTGGTTGACTTCACCGCGTTCTACAAGGACATCTCTGACCTTGTCCAGACCGTCCGGTATGACCTGGAGACAGGGCGCAACTACACGACCTTCATCAACCAGGACTTCGCGTCAATAAGGGGCTTTGAGATACAGTTCTCAAAACTGCCCGGAGGATTCCTACCCTACTTCTCCTACGACCTGAACTACACCTTCCAGCTCGCCAGGGGTTCGTTCTCCTCCGCGTTCAGCTCCTACTCCTACTCCTGGGCGAGACTGCCGTTGTCCTACTCCGAGGAGCACTACCTGAACTGGGACGAGCGCCACACCCTGAGCATGATCTTCACCTGGGCGGTTCCCCTGGAGGCCAACATGCTCACCTCTGGCTACGGCGCCTCAGCCATATACACCTACGGCAGTGGCTCCCCGTGGTCTCCGCCCATAAGGGACATACGCGACGCGCTGGAGCTGATGAACACCCTGCGCATGACCCCCCACTCCAACTGGGACATGAGGCTTTACAAGGACTTTGGGTTCAAGAACCTGGACGCCCGTATCTTCACGGACATATACAACATCTGGAACCAGCACTACATCACCGGCTACAACGATTCCCAGTATTTCTACTACTTTGGCGACCCCGAGGGCGAGGTCAGGGACCCGACGGTCTACAACGCCCGCAGGGTAACCAGGGTGGGCATCCAGTTCTTCTGGAAACCATAAAACAAGGAGGTTTTTCATGAAAAAGGCTTTAATGGCTCTTCTGCTGGTCGCTGGCCTGGCGAGCGCCAGGACCATAGGCCAGCCTGATCCATATGAGTATGTCCCCTTCTGCAAGGCCTGCATAAACGCGGCCCAGTATGTGATGGACAAGGGTGACCTCTGGAACACCGTGTGGAACCGCGGCGAGAACGGAGACGCGCCCAACGAGATAAAGGCCTCCTACTCCTGGCCTGGCTCTGCGCCTGGCGTTAATGTCTATTACCAGTGGCAGGGCAAGTTCTGGTTCGGCACGAACGATCCGGACACCTTCGTCACTCAGACCGAATACGGGGAGTGGGAGTGGTGCCCGTCTCCGGAGAACACGGTCGGAGGCTTCTGGTTCGTTGGCCCAGGGAAATCCGCGCTGGATGTGGCCGCGATATACCACGACTTCCAGGACAACGAGAACAACGCCTCGGGCCGTCACCTGGGCGTCAAGGTTATTGAGCGCGTTCTCTCCTGGCCACACAAGCCATATGGCGATCTCTTCGCCTTTGAGTGCATGATAACCTACGACGCGAGCCAGAACGACGCTGGATCACCCGACCCCCTTAAGAATGTCTATGTTGCCTGGGTCTATGACGCTGACCTCTGCGGCGCTGACCCAACTGACCCGCACATAGACGACCTGGTCGCGTTTGACGGCTACACCTTTCACGAGTGGGACAACTTCAGCTACAACCCCTCGGAGCAGGACTCTTTCTGCATCCTCTCGGATACCACCCTCATCGGCGCGGATGGCCTGCCTGATGGCTACATCATCTGGGGTGACGAGGAGGCTGAGAAGGCGATAACAAAGGCCTGGGCTGATGCTCACAACGGCGGCGTGATGCCAGATTCTTTCTCATACGAGAGGCCGGATGGCTCCGGCACATATTACTACTATTACCTCCTGCCCAGGAACCTCTCCTACATCTGGGACTCCGAGAACCCAGCTGACCCCAACGAGGATGTCGGCGAGGGTGGCGCTTGTCCTGGCTACATCGGCAAGGCCGCCATATACACGAGCGGAACCCCAACGGACAGCACCGACCCCACAGACCCCAGCTTCAGGATAACCAGGGCGTTCGCGCACCAGTGGTGGAACTGGGAATCTGACCCGCCAACGGACGAGTCCCGCTACCAGTATCTGACCGGACATCACAACTCAACCGGCAACTACAGGTTTGCTCCCATGCCATACGACATCGGCGCGAAGGAGTTTGACTACAGGTTCGTCAACTCCTATGGCCCGTTCGACATAGCCAGCGGCGACACCATATCCATCGTCTGGATAGGCGCGGTTGGCATGGGCCTGTCTGGCGGGAACGACAACTACTGGCGCGGGGGCGAGTGGATGCCGGGCTTGCGGAACCTGGTGGACATAGGCCTTATAGCCTACTACACCGGCTCTGGCTATGACCCCGCGCACCCATCGGGCCCCAACGAGTCCCCGCACTGGCAGATACCTGTGCCGCCGATCTCGCCGTTCCTCTCTTACACGGCGAACCCGGACGGCATAAAGCTGGTCTGGGACAGGAGGGCGGAGATAACCCCTGACCCGGTCTCTGGAAAGCTGGACTTCCAGGGCTACGCGGTCTACAGGTCAATATACTCGCCCCAGTTCAGGGACCCGCCTCTCGCTGTCTTCTTCAAACCAGGGATACCTGACAGCATCAAGGAGGAAATAAAGAACGACCTCTGGCCCAACACAAAGGACCAGATCACCTTCTACTCGGACACCACGCCCCACCAGTTCACTGACTACGCTTCAGACCCCAATGGCCCCAAGCCCGGCTTTCCCTACTACTACGCGGTCACCGCTTTTGACTGGGACGACGAAAAGGTGGTGAGCCTGGAAAGCGCCAAGGACAACTACCTGAAGTCGTCCGACGGCGCGCCCCTTCCCACCAACATGATCACCCAGTCCTCCGGCGATGACTGGAAGAGCAAGGTAAGGGTCGTTCCAAACCCGTTCCTGGGTTCAGCTGTCTGGACAGCAACGGAGGTAGTCCAGAAGGTTGAGTTCCAGTTCCTGCCGGCATCCTGCCGTATTGACATCTACACCCTTTCCGGCGACTGGGTTCAGACCCTTGAGCACAGGTCGGGCGTTGACGAGGGCGGGGTCGGCTCAGGAACAGAGCCGTGGGACCTGCTAACCCGCAACGGTCAGAGGGTAGTCTCGGGAATCTACTTCTACAAGATAACCACCCCTGACGGCGACTACATGATGGGCAAGATGATGGTGCTGAGGTAAAGGAGGTCAACATGAAAAAGGCAATTTCAGCAATTCTCATCCTTTCGGGGGCCCTCTCGGCGCAACAGTTCGCCAAGGTGGCCCAGGCGGGCGCGAAGTTCCTCTCCATACCCATTTCGCCACGAGCGGTGGGCATGGGCGAGACCTTTGTCTCCGTGGCCAATGACCCCTACACGATCTTCATCAACCCGGCGGGCATAGCCAATGTAAAAACCAGGGCTGTCGCCACCACCATGCTTCCCTACTGGGTGGACACTTATGTAGGAGGCCTGGCTTTCGTCTCCCCTGGAAAAGCGGGCAACTATGGCGTCTTTCTTGGGGGTCTGATGTCAACCGGCTTCCAGGAATACACCCTGGATGAGAACGGGGACATAGCCGAGGGCGCTGAGTTTTCATACACGGCCATGCAGATGGGTGTCAGCTATGCCCAGTATTTCACCGATAAGTTCTCCATGGGCCTGAACCTGAAGGGTGTCTACGAGGGATACGGTCCCTATGCGTCAGCGTGGAGCTTTGCCACGGATGTCGGGACATACTACAGAACCGGCTTCCGCGACCTGACCATAGCCATGTCCATGCAGAACTTCGGCCCTGACCTCAAACCATCCGGCACCTACATCCGATGGACATACGAGCAAGGAGCGGTAAAGGGAGATTCCGCGGAGTTCGGCACCTATCCCTTGCCCCTGCTGTTCAGGGCTGGCATGTCAATGAGCCTGTGGAGGACCGAGTATCAGGGCCTCCTCCTGGCCGCGGAGATAACCCACCCGAACGACAATGTGGAAAGCTACGCTATAGGCATGGAGTATAACCTGTTCAACATGCTCTACCTGAGGGCCGGGAACAAGTTCATGTTCCAGGAAACAGAGAACGCCCCACTGTTCGGAGGCTTCTCCGGAGGCATGGGCCTCTCGTTCTTCAGGGGGCAGGTTGACTACTCCTTCTCGGACATGGGTTCCCTGCCTGATCTGCACAGGATAGGGCTTTCCTTCAGCTTCTAGGAGGTAAGACATGAAAAAGCTATTAACCCTTCTCCTTTCGGTCGCAGGCTTCGCGGCCGCGGAGTATAATGTGGGGGACAGGATCCCGCTTGTCCTGGATCACTTTGGTATTTCCTTTGAAAGGGACACTGTGATTGACACAGCAACCGTCCTCCACAAGGGCGCGGATTGCTATGTGGCCGTGTGCTACATCAACCGGTATGTAAGCAAGAAGACCGGCCTGATGGACAGCCTGATGGCGGATTCCGCCTCAGCAAACGCGACCGCGCAGGAGGTCTTTGATGACTTTCAGACCAACGGTGGAAGGAACAAGCTCCTGGCCAACTGGAACGTGAATGTCGCGGATCTGGTTGATGTTGACGGAGATCCGAGGTTCTTCATCTTCCTCGCGCCTGTCTATCCTGGCAAACAGGGCGCCCCCGACAACTACAATTCTGACCCTGGGCTCTTCCCCTTCTTCGGCTACTTTGACCCGTTCAACGAGGACACCACGGACACAACCGGCCTCTCCAACAAGAAGGAGATGATGGTTCTGGACATAAGCAACGGGGGCGCGCCCGCGCCCGGCTACCCGGCCCTGGCGGCATACCTTTACTCCCGGTATATCGTCTGGAGCCTTGACCAGGACGAGGAACTGATATCCATAACCGGCCTCGCTATGTATAACGCGTTCAAGGCCGGCTACGATGTCGTGGACGGCTTTGTCGCGGGGAGAACCCACGGAGGGCTTGAGGACAACACCAACAGGTCCCTTTACAGCTACGCCTACTACTACAACAACTCCCCGGTCGCCAGGGAACAGGACAAGGAGAGAATGCTCCTGTGGTTCCTCTGGGTCTCGGAAAAACTCCCCAACGGACAGGACTTCATAAAGGAGCTCGTGTTCAACGACGACTACCTGGCCCGCTACCAGATAACCGAAAGGCTCGCCGCGGACCTCGGCCTGAACATGCCTGACGCGCTGACCCTGTTCGGCCTGACCTGCGCGCTGAACCACTACGGCGTCAGCGGTTATACCTTCTCCTCCCTGCCCGGCTACAAGATCTTCACCGGGCAAAAAGCCATCTCATCGCCCCAGCGCATAAAGCAGTTCGGTCAGACCATCTATGTGCCCTTCAAGAAGGCTGGCGCGCAGGCGCTTGACATTTACTTCAAGGGCCAGGAGGGAAACAGGATGGTTATCTCCGGGGACACGGTTCCCGGATTCAGGGTCTTCGTGTTTGACACAACTACCAAGACCCTGACGGACTACACGGGCGAACTTGATGAAATCAACAGGGTCGTTCTCCCCCAGATCTCAGGAAAACACAACATATATGTGGTGAACATCAACACCTCGACTTACTACTACTGGATAGGCCCTGCGGTCAACGACCCTGCGCCTGAGATCATCGGCCTATACTCCATGCAGAACCCCGCTTTCCTGAAGGTGGCGGATGTATACCTGGCCTCCAAGCACCTGCTCTACTCTGACGCGTCCCCTGGCGATACCACCCCGAAGATAGTCCTGGAACCGTCTGACCCGAACTACAAGTCCAGCGTCTACAAGCTCTCAACATTCCTGACGAACGATACGGCCTTCCACGGCACTGTAATGAAGCGCCTCTACACCGGCCCGGTCTCCCTGGAACTCAAGGACCAGTTCGGTAATGTCTTCTCGGGCGATGTCTATGTGAAGCTCTACAGGGCCATGAACAGGCTGGGCATTGATGTCTCCAACCCCCAGGTTGACACACTCGGCCTCGTCCACATTTACGGCGGAGGCACCTACAGTCTCATAGGCGGAAGCGTCATCCTGGACATCCCGCAGGGCGCAATAGCCAATGGGACGCTCATTCTCGTTGACAAGGCCGACGCGGGCCTGGTTCTTGCCGATGGCTCCGAGGGAACGGCATTCCAGATAGGCGCCAGGAGTATCCCTGTGATGAAACCGTTCATGATTCGCCTGGCGACCGATGGCCCCTCGGGCCTCTATTACAAGAACGGGGACAGATGGGAACCGGTCCAGGCATACATGAGCCCCGACAACTCATACCTGGTGGCCCACCTGAACAAAATGGGGACATACCTCCTGGGGAGGCCTGCCGCGCCAAAAATCACGGTTCCCGATCTCTGGGCTCCCACGGCCGTCAAGGAAGGAGAGACGAGGATCTATCTGTCTCTGCCCGCGGCCAGCAATGTCTCCTGGAGCATATACGATGTCTCCGGAAAGCGCGTTGCCCAGCCATACGAGGGAAAGCTTGACCAAGGGAGCTATGTCCTGACATGGAATACATCAGGCACACCCTCAGGAATCTACTTCTACCGCATAGCGGTCAACGATGAAACCCACCTGAAGAAGGTGGCCTTCATAGGGAGATAGCCATGAAAAGGATAACCCTTCTTTTACCCTTTGCAGTGATCCTGAGCATGTTCTCCGGATGCGGTGAGGGCCCGAAGCCTGACCAGCCCGCTGATCTGGAAGAGCTCCTGGACACGGCCTGGGCCCGCTACAGGGCCGGAAATTACGAGTCCTCCCTGGCCACCTTTGACTCTGTGGTCGTGGTGGACGCGTTCCGGTCCGAGGCCAGGCTAGGCCAGGGCTTTTCCTCTTCCCAGCTGACCGAATACTCGGACGCCCACGGAGCCCTCTCCTTGATAAGCATCCTGGAGGCCTCCACTATAGTGAAGGACACCCTGGGCGGCGTGAACCTCACGGATGTCAACTGGGTGGATTCAGGCTATGTAGATACATCCTGGTATGGCGCTTCTGGAATATGGATCTTCAATCTGCCCCCGAACACCCTGCTGTCCATGTTCAGCTTTGATGTCCAATACAAAGGCGCGAACATCCTCGGGGTAAAGGACACGAAGATCTACATACAACAGGAACTGCCGATAACCACCACGCCCGACACAGCCATTGTTTCTTACTCCTACGCCTACTTCCACCCCGAGGAACTCCCTGAGGTTCTCTGGTATGGCTTTGCTGGCGAGGCGCTCACCTACCTGGCGGAGCGCGGCAACTACACCAGGGGAATCTGCTATGGCCTGGCTGGCTACCTTGGCAACGCGAACCTGGTTGACCCGGTTCCCGACAGGGTGAAGACCAGCCTCCAGCTGGACAACACGAAGCTCACCTACATCCTGGCATACCTGTATTACAAGCAGGGTTGGTATGCCAACGCGGTTGACATGCTGAACCAGGTTGATCCGAACTTTCCATACACTGGCTGGAGCTACACCAACCGGACCGATTTCACCTGGTGCTTTGACCCGGACAACGCCCCCCTGATCTTGCAGAAGATAGAGGGGGGACTTTAAAATATGCGACCATAACCTTAAACCATAGGAGGTAAGAAGATGAGGTATACAGCCATAGCTCTGATGTTGGGAGGCCTGTGGGCCGCCAACACAAACATCCATCCCAAAGTCCTGAGGATCATAGTGGACGAGGGCAACTACGCTCCTGCCCAGACCGAACCCGGCGAGGGCATAGTCCGCACCACTGCCCTGCCACCAGCCGTCCTGGTAGACTCATCCAGGAACCAGTTTGGCATACTCTACCCCTCGCCCGAACCACTCGCTGTGAAGTGGGTCAACTACAGTGAGTATGTGGCATTCGTCCACAGAATGTGGGACCCCGCTTCAACCGGCTACCTGAAGATGCACTGGACATACGACGGCATGGCAAATCCGATAACCTGGGACAACTACGAGAAGTTTGATGTGGACGCTGGACTATACCAGGCCGGAAGCCGCTATCCCTGCGCTCACTGGTCTCCGGATGCTGTTCCCAAGTGGCCCATAGCCACATTCCCTGGCCTGGTCGCTGGCCCCGCGTGGGGATTCCTCTGCGGAGTAACGGTTGACAAGGACAACGGCGCTTACGGCGTCGCGAGCGACAACATAGGTGTTTCCTCCGCGTCCGGCAGGGTCCTTCAGGACGGCAATGTCCTCATCGCGGCGAACGATGCCACCCCCGATATCTGGCTAGCGGTCTATGACCCGGTTACGGGCCTGTGGGCCGCGGAACCCCAGATATACATCACCGGCCACATCCTGAACTCCGTCATGTTTGACCGCTACTCCAACACCATATACCTGGGAACCCTGAACTACAGCACCGTGGAGTTTGAGTATTTCACCGCGACATGGGACGGGAGTAGCCTCAATGTCAACATGACCCCAACCGTGGTTGATATACCGGTTGACCCCGGCGCAACATACATCTGGCGCGGGGACTGGACCCTGAACTATCCCGACGGCGGCACAACGCCCAGGCCCTCTGTCCAGGTGACCGCTTCAGCGAGCGATGTCGCCGCGTTCGCGAAATACATCTACTACGGTGATGGCGTGAACCAAGTTATAATCCCCACGGTCTACTCATACAGCGACACCCTCCAGAACATCCTTCCTGAGGGCCACCAGCTATCCTCCGAGCCGAACACGGGCCACCTACTTTCCTTCTGGGCCCAGGTCAACGAGTGGCGCACGGACCAAACATACGGCTGGGCCAACTACGACTTCTACTACAGCGTATCACAGGATAACGGCGCGACATGGTCAACCCCGGTGAATGCTTCACAGGAGAACCCCAAGATAGCCCACTTCTGCCCCAAGATACCCGAGCATTACTGGAACGGAAGGGTCTGGCTCGCTTATGGCCTTGAGCCCGTGGATAATACCGACGCCTGGTGGGATGTTCAGACCGGACAGGACCCGCCCCTCCACGGGTTGGCATTCAAGCTATTTGTGACCGTTCTGCCCAACATCGGCGTGTCCGAGAACTCTCACCCCGATCAGACCTTCTCCTACAGGATGGTCGGCAAGACCCTGGTTCTCTCCGGCCTTCCCACGAACACCACATCCAGGGCCACGGTCTACGATGTGGTTGGCCGTGAGATAAAGGGCACGGAGGGCGTTGGCTCTCTCAGGATAGACTTGTCCGGCCTTTCCACCGGGACATACCTGTTCAGGGTGAACGCTGGCAAGTTCAACACCACAGGCAAGGTTGTCGTGACGAAGTAAGGGAAAACTCCCGGAAAACCAAAGGGGGCCAAAAGGCCCCCTTTTTTATCCCGCGGTTAGCCCTGGGCTACCGCGCCCAGGGCACAAAGGTTCTAGGTCCTAGGTGGGTAGCCCCGGCTTTTGGGGTAGCCCCGGCTCTTTGTAGCCGGGGCCTGTGAGATTTTTAGCGAATCTGAGATCTGATATATTCCGCCAGCTCCGGTATCCCATCCCCTGTTTTCGCGGAGACCGTGAAGGCCTTCAGATATGGGTTAAGCGAAAGGGCCTCGTTCTTAACCCTCTCCAGGTCAAAATCCATGTGTGGAAGAAGGTCCACCTTGTTGACGATGAAAACCGAGGCCTCCCTGAAGGCCCTGGGATACTTGGCTGGCTTGTCATCCCCCTCCGGAACCGAGAGAATGACCCAGCGTTGGTGCGCGCCAAGCCGGAATGCGGCCGGACAGACCAGGTTCCCAACATTCTCAATGAAAAGGAGCCTCACACCGTCCATAGGGAGGTGGTGGAAGGCGCCGTGGATGAGCCTCGCGTCAAGGTGGCAAGCGCCTCCCGTTGTTAGCTGGAACGCGGGTATTCCCTTTGCCCTGATGCGTTCAGCGTCCCTGGCAGTCTCTATGTCCCCCTCTATAACAGCCATGCCGACGCCCTTCAGGTGATCCGAGAGGGCCTCTATCAAAGATGTTTTGCCCGATCCCGGCGCTGAAATGAGCTCCACAGAGAAAACCCCGTGCTCGTCAAGGTGCTCCCGGTTGTGGGCCGCGTATTTCAGGTTTTCCTTCAATATATCTTCCCCTACATCTATAACCTGGTTCCCCTCTTCACAGCCGCATTCCTCGCACATATCATACCTCCATTTCAAGCCTGTCAAGGCTCAGCTCGTCCCCGGCCAGGAGCCTGGTCCTGCCGGAGCCGCAAGCTGGGCAGATAAAGATATATTCTTCGGGTTCAAAATCACGGCCGCAAGCCTCGCAGTGAGCCAGAGGCTTAACCCTATCCATCACAAGGGAGGCTTCCCTGGTGATCTTTCTTTCGGGCGCGAGGATTTCAAAAGCGTGTTGGAGCAGTTCCGGGACAACGCCGGATATCTCGCCTATCCTGATCCTCACGACTGATACCCGGCGCGCGTTGTGCTTCCTCGCGGTCTCCTCCACGAGATCAAGAAGGCTGTCGCAGATGGTCACCTCGTGCATCCGAGTATCTCCAGAACTTTTTCGGCCGCCAGCGGAATCGCGGCTCGCACATCCGGGTGCATTTCTCCACCTATAGTGTATGGGTCATAAACCTCTATTCCCACAACCGTTACCCTGTCAGGAAGGGAAAGCCCAAGGCTTTTGCCTAGCGTGAGCGCGTCCGAGAGGCTTATGTAGTGGGGCGATGGGCCTACGGGAGGCTTTTCCGAGGGGCTCATCTCAAAGACCCTTATGCGCCCCGGAACAGGATCAGCAGGGGTGAACGCGTCAACGACAATGGCCTCATCGTATCCCTCAAGGTAATCAAGGAGATAAAGCCCGGAGACGGAGGTGGTCTTCAGGTCAGCCAGGCCATCAAGGCTGGATTCAAGGGCCCGCGCGACCAGGATGCCCACCGCGTCGTCGGCCATGATGTCGTTTCCGAGACAAAGAACAAGTGTCTTCAAGGGTTATTATTATAAGGCCTGGGCTGGCCTCATTTCCTTGAAAGGAAGTTCTCAGAGACCCTTTCCCCGGATGGTCTTGAGGGCTTGAAATCAGGGCCAGAAGACAATTTGGCCGACCAGTGTCAAAAAAACTCCGAACTTGAAGTATAGCCTTGAGTTCAGCGGTTTCAACGCCATCCGGGAGGATCAGAAGTTCTCAAAGGCCATCCAGAAAACCAATAACAACTCCGAATAGTTGAATTAGCGGCCAGATCGTATGTAGGCCAAAGTGAAGTGCCAGCAACTATCCCCTTATAATCTAAGCGTGAACCCCGGCGAGAAAAGGGCGCTTTTGTTCGCGCTTTGCTCATTCCTTCTTGGAATCCTACTCCTGTTCCTGGCCAGGTTTGCCCTGCACTCAAGGCCGATAAGCCCGGAGAACTTTCCCAGGACAGAGGAACCCTACATAAAGAGGGTCAACCTGAACACCGCGACGGCCGCGGAGCTGGAGCTCCTTCCGGGGATAGGGCCGAAAACAGCCGAAAGGATAATTGAGCTCAGGGAAACCAGGGGCAAATTCAACAATATGGACGAGCTCCTTGAAGTAGAGGGTATGAGCGAAAAGAAGCTTGAGGCAATAAAGCCTTTCCTTGAAGTCAGGTAGGGGCGATCCCGTGTGGTCGCCATTTACCAAGCGGGGCTTGTGCCTGCCCTGATCCTCGTTGCCGAAAAGCACTGCGTAGGCTTATAATTTATCCCTGCGGGGCGTAGCGCAGATTGGTAGCGCGCATGGTTCGGGACCATGAGGCCCCCGGTTCAAGTCCGGGCGCCCCGATTGTCACCCTTCATTTGCGTGGGCTTTAACCCGCCATCAGGCTAAGGCCCGACCTGCAGGAATCATTTACCGGTGCAGGTTCCAAACCAATCGCGGGTAGGGCCTGTCTGGATTACTTGACAGGGGGGCCTTGATCGGCCGTGGCAAATCGGTTATAATATTCACCCTAGCGAAGGGTTTTGATCTTTGACAAAAAGATAGCGTGTTTCCGGTGGGACAAATTACCCTTGCCATGAACTTTCCTATGGAGGGTTTGATCCTGGCTCAGGGTTAACGCTGACAGCGTGCCTTAGCCATGCAAGTCGTGCGAAGCAATCCCTTCGGGGATTGACTGAGCGGCGGACGGCGGAGTAACACGTGGCTAACCTGCCTCTAGGACGGGGACAACCCGGAGAAATCCGGGCTAATCCCCGATGTGGTGGTTCCAGGGCATCCTGGAACCATTAAAGCGGGCGCAAGCTCGCGCCTGGAGAGGGGGCCGCGGCCTATCAGCTTGTTGGTGAGGTAACGGCTCACCAAGGCTTTGACGGGTAACCGGCGTGAGAGCGCGACCGGTCCGAGGGGCACTGAGACACGGGCCCCACCCCTACGGGGGGCAGCAGGCTGGAAATTTGGGCAATGGGCGAAAGCCTGACCCAGCGACGCTGTGTGCGGGATGAAGCTCTTCGGAGTGTAAACCGCTTTTGGGGAGGACGAGGGGGCTGGCGGCTAATACCCGTTAGCCTTGACGGTACTCCCAGAATAAGCCTCGGCTAACTCCGTGCCAGCAGCCGCGGTAATACGGAGGAGGCAAGCGTTACCCGGATTCACTGGGCTTAAAGGGGGCGTAGGTGGTCCTTCAAGTCCGCGTGTGTAATTCCAGGGCTCAACCCTGGAACTGCGCCGGATACTGCTGGACTAGAGGGCGAGCGGAGAGAGCGGAACTCCCGGTGTAGCGGTGGAATGCGCAGATATCGGGGGGAACACCAGTAGCGAAGGCGGCTCTCTAGCTCGTTCCTGACGCTGAGGCCCGAAAGCCAGGGGAGCGAAGGGGATTAGATACCCCCGTAGTCCTGGCCCTAAACGATGCACGCTAGGTGTCGGGTTCCTTGAGGACTCGGTGCCGTAGGGAAACCATTAAGCGTGCCGCCTGGGGAGTACGCTCGCAAGGGTGAAACTCAAAGGAATTGACGGGGGCCTGCACAAGCGGCGGAGCGCGTGGTTCAATTCGATGCTCACCGAAGAACCTCACCTGGGCTTGACATGCTGGTGGTACCCTGGATGAAAGTTCGGGGGACCCTCGGGAGCCAGCACAGGTGTTGCACGGCAGTCGTCAGCTCGTGTCGTGAGATGTTGGGTTAAGTCCCGCAACGAGCGCAACCCCTGCCATTAGTTGCTATTGGCGATCATGTATCGTCAAGCACTCTAATGGGACTGCCGGCGATGAGCCGGAGGAAGGCGGGGATGACGTCATGTCCGTGTGGCCTTTATGTCCAGGGCTACACACGCGCTACAATGGCCGGCACAAAGGGCAGCAATACCGCGAGGTGGAGCAAATCCCCAAAACCGGCCTCAGTTCGGATTGCAGGCTGCAACCCGCCTGCATGAAGATGGAGTCGCTAGTAATCACCCATCAGCTATGGGGTGGTGAATGCGTTCCCAGGCCTTGTACACACCGCCCGTCAAACCATGGAAGCTGGGAGCACCTGAAGGCGCACGAGAGTGCGCTCAAGGTGAGCTCGGTGACTGGGGTTAAGTCGAAACAAGGTAGCCGTACGGGAACGTGCGGCTGGATCACCTCCTTTTACACGGATTCACGGGTTCCCCGCGAGTCGGAGGAACCCCAGACCCATCGGAAACACACTATTTTTTAAAACCGGGCCACTATGGCCCGGTTTTATTTTGGCGAAAAACACCTTATCCCTGCCCAGGCAGGGCGTTCCGACATGACAATACATTCCCAGGTCGGACTTTCCAGTCCGACGGCAGGCAAAGCCTGCCCGTATCCGGTTAGGTTGGGGCTACTGCGCACTGACGAGGGGGGTCGCGCTTGCGCCCGGCCCCGGCAGGGGTTAAAATATTCCCGTGAAGAGGTAGTTCTGGCTGGCCCTGTCCGCAGTCTCATGCGCCACGGGTGGGGGAAAGACGGCTACCATTTATGATCCTGAAATCCTTTCCGATTCCCAGGTGGTTGAGCTCCTGAGAGGGGAGGACTTGAAGGTCTTTGCCGGCAAAACAAAAAAGGGGGGAGGTTTCTGAAAGTGATTGATGAAACGATTTTGCTGACAAGCTATGGCTATCTGGGAACGGAAGGTAGATGGGGGTGGGGGGATCTCCGCAATCAAATTAAAGGAAGCCGATAGCATAGAGGTCGCCCTGCCCCTTCATGAAATCACCTGGCAGACCAGTCTTCCTGACGAGGGTCGCAACTGGGGATTTTGCGTGGGAGCAAGCCTGGGATTCCTTGCCACAACAGTATGGTTTAATCTAGACAGTCCATGCGAAGGGAGCTTTGACCTTGGGTGCCCCATTGCCGCGATGTTGATGACTCTTGGTGCCGGTTGCCTCACGGGCATACCCGGGGCTTTCATCGGCAATTACTATTACCAAACCAGGGTTGCGAGGCCCCCCTCGGACGCGAAGACGCGGTTGTTCCTGGAACTGCTTGAGGAAAAAGGGGAATAGGAAAATTGCCGGGTTAAAACCCCGGCCCCACAGCTATTTCCTCTTCTCCTCCACCCTGGCGTAGACCGCGACCATTGCCCTGAAACGCAAGGGTTCCCTGAGAACGGGCTGGCCGCTCCTGTAGACCTGCAGTTCAAACTCCCCGACCGAGTTCTCATCTGGCGCCCTGACCTGCCAAAGGGCCTTCTGTGTCTCCTCCCGGCCCAGGGAAATGTCCCGGAATGGCCCGTCTATTATGGTGAAATTTTTTGTCCGCGCCCTGAGGACGCACTGGAATTCGCCGTGGCCGGAAAGGGTTATCTCAACGGGGAACACCGCGCCCGGAGAAACAACCAGGGGATACCTGATGCCCCTCATCTCAAGTATGGCGTCGTCCCTTATCTCCAGAGAAAGGGTCATCCTGGCCCTCCTGACCAGGGGAAGGTCCATGTCGCAGACGAGGGCCTTTGAGAGATAGAAGACCTCCTCCCCGCTCTCCTCAAACTCGGAGAGGAACTCATCCGCGGAGCCATAGCGCTGTTTCGGGTCCGTGGCCATGGCCTTCTCGGTTATCTTGGCGAGCTCCTCTGGAACGCCCGGCGCGGCCTCCCTTATGGGGGTGAATTTGCCCAGGAACTTCATGGAATAAACGGTCTTTATGTCGCCCTTGAATGGCGGCTGGCCCGTAAGCATCTCATACATGACAGCGCCCAGGGCGTATATGTCCGACGAGGCATCAATGGCCTTCGGGTTCCTTATGTGCTCCGGGGACAGGTAGGCTGGGGTTGGCAGGAGCTGGGTTATCTTCAATTTCTGGACGGCTTCTCTGGCAAGCTCGCCTATTCCAAAATCAGCAAGGACAGCAACGCCATCCTCCTTGAACAGGATATTCTGGGGCTTTATGTCCCTGTGGAGAATGCCGTTAGAGTGCGCGAACCTGAGAGCCTGGAGGACCTGCGAGGTAACCCTTACGGTATCTTCCGGGGTAAGTTTGCCGGCCTCGGCGAGGAGTTGCTTAAGGCTGTAGGGATAGAAGTCCATTACATAGTAAATCCAACGGCCGTCCTTATCCAGATCAAGAACCCACGCCACATTGGGGTGGGCCTCCAATGCAGCGACGGCCTCAACCTCGGAAACGAACCTGCGCAGGAGGTCGCGATCCGCGGCAATGTGGGGGAAAAGAACCTTTATAACCACATCCTTGGAAAGGGCTTTCTGGTACGCGAGATAGACCTCGGTTATCGTTCCCTTGCCCAGGAGTTTTTTTATCTCGTATTTGCCGGAAAGGACACTACCGGGTTCAATTGGCAATTGTCTTACCTCCAGAATACGAGCCAGAGACCAAGGGCCACGATGGCCAGGACCAGGACAATTATCAGGATGAGGATTATGACGCCGACCCAGGGTTTTCGGCCCTCTGATGGGACGCTCCACTCCTCCTCGTATTCGTCGTCAGCCACAGGAACGAACTGGGTTATGGTCAGGTCCATGTCTTCCTGCGGTTCGTATGTCTCCGGTTCAGGTTGAAAATCAAGATCGTCTTCCTTTTCAGGGACGGATTCAGGCTTTTTAACAATGGGAACCTGGACCGGAGCGTCCACCTCAATCCATCCAGGGGGGTTCACTATGCCAAGGGATGAGAGAACTCTGAACAGGTCATAGGCGCTCTGGTAGCGGTCAGAAGGCAGTTTTGAAAGGGCCTTGAGGACAACCTTCTCAAGGCTTCCGGGTATGCTTACCCCAAGGGATGACGGCAAGGGAGGCGGGTCTTTGATTATCTTGAGCTGCAGGTTCAGTATGCTCTCATCCTTAAACGGAACCCTGCCCGTGAGCATCTCATAGAGGACAACGCCAACCGAATATATGTCCGAGCGCACATCTGCCCTGCCTCTCAACTGCTCAGGAGACATATAATCAGGGGTGCCGGGGGTCACGGTCGCCTTTTGCTGGCGAACTGCCTCGCCCAGAACGGCTATCCCAAAATCAAAGAGATATGCCTTACCGTCATCCGTGCAGAGAAGGTTGGAGGGCTTGATATCCCTGTGGACAACTCCCTTGTTGTGAGCGTATGAGAGCGCGGAAAGGAGCTGGTATGCGTATAGGAGGGCCTCCGGAGGAGAAAGACGGCCTCGCTCCTTGAGTATCTTGTCCAGGGTTACCCCGGGAATAAACTGCATGACAATGAAAAGAAGCCCGTTCTCGTTTCCGAAGTCAAATATCTTTACTATGTTTGGGTGATCCAACTGCGCGGAGGTCTCGGCTTCCCTGAGGAACAGCTTGACGAAAGCGGGGTCTTCGGAGAACTGCCTGGGCAGAACCTTTATGGCAACGGGTTTCTTCAGGAAAGCGTGTTCCGCTCTGTAGACAACGGCCATTCCGCCTGTTGAGAGCCTCTCCAGAACCCTGTATTTTCCAGCGAATATTCGTTCGGTCTCTTTCATTTCACGAATATCCTGTCAAGGGAATAGACCAGCCGAGTGATGAAGTTGCCGCCGGGGTCTTCAACGCTGACTATCACGCCTGTTATGTTGTCATCGCCCCCGCGCTCGTTGGCCCTCCGGGTGAACTCCTCAAGGGCTGCCCGCGGGGAGTTTTGCGAGAGGATGAACTTTATCTCCTCGTCCGTGAAGTGGCTGTAAAGCCCATCTGTAACCAGGAGAAAGATATCGCCCTTCTTTACCCATCCGGTGTAGAAACTCGGCTTGGGATTCGGCCTGGAACCAAGGGCCTTGGTCAGGATGTTCCGGGACTTGTGAGTCCTGGCCTGCTCGTGGGTCAAATAGCCCTGTTTCACGAATATTTGCGCCTGGGTGTCGTCCGTAGTGAGCTGTCTCAGTGTGTTGCCCCTGAGGAGGTAGGCCCTGGTGTCGCCAACATGAACTATGTAGTATCTGCCGCCCTTGAGGAGAAGAACCGTCAGGGTGGTCATGGCGCCCTGGGTGGCTGGTTTGGAGTGGGATAGCTGATAGACATAGAGGGCCGCCGTCCTGTATGACCTGAGGAGCGTTCTCTCCACCGAGGAATTTGACAGGGATTGTTCCCTTATGAACCTGGAGATTATCTCTATCGCGCCCTTGCTGGCCGCATCTCCGGCCTTGCGGCCACCGAGGCCATCGGCCACAACGAAAAGGCCTAGGTTCGTGTCAACCAGAAACGCGTCCTCGTTCTTGGTCCTGACCTTGCCTATATCCGTTGAGCCAAAGGCCTTACCCTTCATCTTATCCTCTTTTTTGCCAGGGGATTGGTCGGTTCAATCCTGGCTATTCGTTGCCAGAGGTCCCTGGCTTCCTGTGAACGGCCGTTCTTCTCAGCGTCAATAGCCGCTATCTCCATCTCAGCTATTGTTTTGTAATAAAGGGCCGCGGGGTCATCGGGCCTGGAGGAAAGTATCTTCTGGGCAAGTTCAAGCGTGGCCTGGGGATCCGCGTCACGGTAGTGTTTTTTGCGGAGCTGCTCCAAAAGAGCCGCTTCGCCTGACGGGGATTTGCCTGTGGCTGAAGAGAGCGCGGCCAGGCACGAATCCTTGAGCGTGATCAGGCCCTGGTCCCAGGGAGAGGCCGAAAGAGCCATCTCCGCGAAAATCAGCGCTGACGCTGGATCGCCAGCCGAAAGGGATGACCGGGCCCTTTCCTCGTATGTAAGGGTGAAAAGCCTGGTCGTGGCGTCTTCCTTGACGCGAATTGCCTGGGGATTGTCCGGAGCCTCCACGAGGGCCGCATCCGCTTCCCTTATAGCGGCCGAATAGTCTCCAGCCTTCAGGTTCTCCTCAGCCGCGAGAACATGCGCCCACAGCCTCTGGTTTACGGACGCGACCCTTAGCCCTTCTGCGATCTCCTGATCCTTCGGGGATCTCTCTGAGGCTTCCTGAAGGAGGGAAACAGACTGGGAATAAAGTCTGGCCTTTTCCTCTGGCTTCTGGGCCGCTTCGGCCTGGACCATCAGGATGTGGGCCCTTTCCTTCTTCGCTTTCACGGAATTGGCGGAAACAACGGCCCAGGATACGATGGCCAGGATGATCAACAAGATCCCGCCGCCCGCGACAGCCCAGACCCAGGGTCTGATCTTGAATTTCTTGGGTTTTTCCTCCTCGTCAGGAAAACCCTGGGTCTCGTAGATGAAGAGGAGCTCGGTTTTGCCCACTCTGAGGACATCCCCGTGAACCAAGGTCTTCTTCGGCATCACCCTGCCGTTTATGAGTATGGGATTCTTTCCGCCAATGTCCTCCGCGATGACCGAGCCGTCCTCGCCCAGGTAGAACCTTATGTGGTGCCTGGAAATGAACCTGTCGGACAGGGAAAAATCCGCGGACGGGTCCCTTCCGAGCACTGCTGTTCCGAGTATCTCAAAGGTCTTTCCCTGATCCGGCCCGCCAGTAACCTGCAGGCGAGGGATTATCTCAGGGGGCAGTTCAAGGAACTCGGTGGGCGCGGTGTCAACCTCGGGGCTGGGTTCTTCTTGGGATACAGGCACCACTGTGGCGGGTTCTGGTTCTGGTTCCAGGGGAGCCGAACCAGCCGGCGCCTCAAGCCTAAGCGAATAGCCCCCTATCTTTATCTCGTCTGGGAGCGAAATCAGCTTGGGAAGGAGAACCCGGTGTTCGCCCATGTAGACCCTGGAGTTCTCTGCTGGCTGGAGCATGAACCTGTTCCCGCGTCTCCTTATGACAGCCTCAAGGGGCTGAAGGCCGGGCAGAGAAATCTCAACATCGTTGCCTGTCCCTATCCGGATGGAATCACCGTTGAGCTCGTGCTCCTCGACGGTTCCATCGGGGAAGGTCACGACCAGCCGCATCTTCAGGCAGATTGCCACTGGGTAAGGGCCTCGGAAAGGAGACGATTGTATTTCTTCAGGTAGGCAAACAACAGGCCAAGAGTCCCCTTTTCCTTGGTCAGGACAACATGCAGGTAGAAGGAGGTGCCGCGTATCGGCGCGGTGAAGAAGTAGAACCGGGGGGTGATCCCCAGCATCTCCGCGTCAGAATCCGGCTCTCCCAGGGCGGCAAGAGCCCTTTCCTGCGCCCTCATCAGTTCAACAGAATAAGCGGATGTTATGGCTATGTCATAATCCGGATCCTGCCTGGCCTCGGCGACGGTGAGCCCCTCTTCCCTCTCAACCAGGGCAGAGGCCACGAAACCTGGCATCTCGTCCCTCATGGCCTCAAGAAGATCCTTTACCTTTTCCATATCTTAAACCTCCAGGAGCAGTTTTTCCATCTTCACGACAGATTTAACGAGTTCCACCCTGAGCAGGCCAGGGTTGACCCTGGTATCGGCGACCAGGGCCACGGTGAATTGTCCGCCCTTCAGCTGGCGCATGACGAAGTTGGCCTTCTGACTGGTGAAAAGCGCCTCTGATATGTCACCCTTTCCAATGGAAACCGATGCCTGGTTGGCTGAACCGACTGCCCCTGATAACAAAGAGGCAACCCCCGCGCTGATCTCGCCGATGAGGACTATGGTCCTGCCTTCCGCGTCCCAGATCCCGGCGCCACCAACCCCTTCGGTCATCAAAGCCTTCAGCTCAGCCTCAAGTCCGGATCTCACTTCCTCTGGTATGACCCTTGCCTCTTCTTTCAGGCCAACGGCCTCGGAGAAGCTCCAAGAATCCAGGTCAAACTCCTCTGTTCCGGCGGATTCGTCCTTTGCCGCAACCGCGGAGAGGAGCAGGTTGTCAAGGGTCTTGTTTATGGTCCTGGCGTTGGTGGTCGCGCCCCTCCTCAGGCTGAAGCTCCCGCCCTCCATCTCCACTATGGCGTGAAAGGCCTCCTCGCCGGTCATCTTCCCGAGCTCCGCGTGGACGACATTGCCATCGGCAAAATATATGTTGCCGGAGCCGGCCGGGCCTGACACAGCCACGGCCGCAGTTGACTTCTCCAAGGAGAGTATCTGCAGGACATCAACCAGCTTCAGGTCACGGACAACGCCCCTGAATCCCTCTTCCCTGGCCCTGGCTATCACGCTTACAAAGGCGTCAAGGTCAAACGGTTTTTCTATGTATTCCACTGCCCCGCGCTCCGCGGTCTCCCTCATCAATTCCTCCGAACCCCTGGCGGTCATCACAACGGCCTTCAGGTTAGGATACCTGCGCTTCGCCTCAACAATGAGGTCAAGGCCGCTCATGCCCGGCATCTTTATATCCGTTATGAGTATGTCAACTGGCTGGGTCTGCAGGGTGGTCAGAGCACCCTCACCCGAAAGGGCAGTGAGCACATCGTATCCGGCCTTGGTAAGGGTCCTGGAAAGCCCCCAGATTATGTCCTCTTCGTCATCAACGAGCAAAACTCTAGGCGCGGCCATAAGTGCCCCCTTTGGCTGGCTTCAAGTAGACTATGAATTCGGTTCCTTTCCCCTGTTCTGACTGAACCTCCACCATCCCGCCGTTCTCCTTCACCAGCTGGTATACCACGAAAAGTCCCAGGCCAGTTCCGCCATCCTTGGTTGTGTAGAAGGGATAGAAGACCTTTTGCTGGGCCTCCGGAGGGATTCCGGGCCCCGTGTCCCTTACCTTGAGGAATATGTAAGGCTTGCCCAGCTCAGGGTTGACAATGGTACTCTCGCCGGCTTCTATTTCTATTATGCCGCCGGTTTTCTCCATCACCTCTATTGAGTTCAGTATCAGGTTCATTATCACCTGTTGAATCTGCGCCGGGTCAGCAGTGACCACGATTGACTGGTTCACGGAAAGGGTTATTTTTATGCCGCTTTTTTCCGCGCGGTCCCGCAGAACTGCCACGACCTCTTCCACGACAGAGTGCAGGTTAAAAGGAACCGGGTGCGGCGCCCTGGGTTTCGCATAGGAGAGTAGTTTCTTTATCATGCCGTCTATTTTGTCTATCTGCTTCATTATCCGGGCCGCGTATTCCCTTTTCTCTGGTTCAAGCTCCTTATAAAGGGTCTGAGCCATTATCCTAACGCCAGCCAGGGGATTCTTGACCTCGTGGGCTATGGACGCGGCGATTATCCCCAGGGACGAAAGCCTGTCCACCATGGTCATCATCTGGTGCATCTTCTTGATGTCCGTGATGTCCTTGAACAAGACGGTCCATCCCATCATGCCCGGCTCGTGCTTGAAGGGTTTAGCGGACATCGTGTATGTCCTGTCGTCAACCCTGAGTTCCTCCTCCGAACCAGAGGATTTCTTCGCGACCTCAAGGAGCCTAGGGATAACGGAGAGGTGGGACTGCGCGTAGCGGTTCGCGTAGAGAACACGACCCCGCCTGTCCAGAAGGACAACGCCCGTGTCAAGCCCTTCAAGTATCTCCTCGGCCAGGTATGACTTGTGCCTGGGAACCAGGCTGGCCCTGAAACCCCTTCCGTAACCGGGAAGCTCAACGGGGATGACCCGGAGGTGGCCGCCTATGACAACGCCCTCCCTGGTCAGGAGGGGAACCTTGACCGAGAGGACCCCCCCGGCCCTGAAAGCGGCCTCAAGCGCGGAGGAAATCGCCTGGCGGTTCTGCTCCGGGAAGAGCGCGAGGAAGCTCTTTCCCCTCACCTCGGAAGCCTCCCATCCGCAGACATCGGCTATCTTCCTGTTCACGAATATGACCGTGAAATCTGGCCCTATCTCAAAGAGAGCCTCAGAGGTTATGTCCAGAAGATCAACCAGTTCCTCCTTCACATTCACTTTACCTCACCCCCGCTTTCTGAACTATGTCCTTGAGCACCATCTTGGTTATCAGGTCAAGGGTCTGGAACACGCCCACGCCGTTTGTGGCTATGGATTCAACATGGGGAGCATTCCACTTGTTCAGCTTGGCCTCCAGATCGGCAATCGGCATGGCGTCCGTGGCATCACGCTTGTTATACTGCATGACCAAAGGCAGACGCTCAAGGGGATTGTTGTAGTCCCTGAGAGTCTGAACCATCTCCACCAGTATCTGCAGGTTAGATTCCATCCTGCTCGCGGAGGAATCCGCGACATAGACCAGGCCATCCGCGCCCTTGAGAACGAGGCGTCTTGAGGCCTTGTAGAAGAACTGGCCGGGGACCGTGTAGAGGTGGAAACGAACCTTGAAACCGCCGGGGAGCTTGATCTCAACAGGCAGGAAGTCAAAGAAAAGGGTCCGTTCGCCCTTCGTGTCCACCGAGACCAGCTCGCCCCTGTGGTTGGGGTTGAGCTTGTCAAAGATGTATTTCAGGTTGGTGGTCTTGCCGGAAAGCGCCGGGCCGTAGTAGACTATCTTGCAGTTTATTTCTTTTTTTACGCTGTCTATTAGCATCTTACCTTGTCAGAAAAGGTTCGCCATCCCCCGGAAGGGGCACGGCACTGGCGAGAGTTTTCGGCTCCCGTCCCTCTCGGATCAGCCTTCATTTCTCAGCTCCTTCTTCTCCTATCAGGTCAGTGAACGAGAAACCCTCCAGCAGGGAGAGATCGGTTCCAAAGATCTCGGAAACATCAACCTGAGCGGATATGACCTTGGAAATCTCGGTAGCGGCCTTGCGGACTTCAACCAGGATGAGGCCAAGAGGCGCCTCGGACATGACTGAAACCGCCAGGACTCCTTCCTGGCCAGCCCCAGCAATAACGACCATCTTGTCCTCGCCCTTGATGTAGATCTCTCGCAAGACTCCGCCCTTTATCTCCTCCAGGACATTTTCGCCAAGGCCCAGCAAGGCGGCCGCCATCGCACCGAACGACTCCTCGTTGGTGCCCTGCTCAAGGGCTGAGGCCAGTGATATTCCCTCAACATTGATGACAGCCGCGGCCTTGATGTGCGGTGTTTTCCTGATCAGGTTCTTCAGGATGGTTTCTACCTGCGTTTCCATGCTATACCTCCATCTCCATCGCTAGGTCTAGATAATAAGGGAAAATGCCTGGCATGTCAAGCACTTTCCCAAAAGACAAAACTACCACCCGTAAATTATAAACCCATCGCGCGGGTTTGCTCCACCACTCGTAAAGTTTCATAATTCCCGATCACCGAAACGGGGGGTGATGTTTCATAATTCAGATCACCGAGGATCATCCTGATAAGCATAAACCTGA